>Ga0153915_10001973_pt1 | contig 18899 bp, 9 predicted proteins | sample Opewatmetagenome_2_FD_107003 | JGI IMG/M metagenome (GOLD analysis project Ga0153915, IMG submission 107003) | Freshwater wetland microbial communities from Ohio, USA - Open water 3 Core 3 Depth 3 metaG | ecosystem: Environmental > Aquatic > Freshwater > Wetlands | place: USA: Ohio, Lake Erie...
AATGCTTCTGACTCAGCTACTTGTTTTCGTCCGTACAAGTTCAAGGCTACATTGAACTATGTCGATGAAACGGGCACCTCCAAAAGTTTCAACTGTGGTGGCGGAGCTTTCACGAACAATCCTTATGTGGTTGATACAGTTTGTGTTGCTAAGGCTTTCGAGTTTCCTACCTGTAATTACAAACAGGACAATGTTACTGTTTCATTAAAACTACAATGCTATGTCACATCGAAAGAAACAACAACGTATAGCCGTGAGATGTTTATCGATTGTATCTATCTGATACCACGTGAAGAATAAAACCTAACTAAGATGAAAAATCGTCAATCATATAAAAAGGTGAAAAGGCTGCTTAATTTCGGACTGTACAGTATTATATTCCTGGGAACTGTCACTGCATTCGGGCAGGAAGCCAGCACAAATCAACCATCAAAGCCGAATCTGCCGGCGGAAAAGTATGTTCTAAAAGAACTATCGGGTAAAGTGGTCGATGCAGCGACAGGTCTTCCTTTGGCAGGCGTGCACGTACAGGCTTACAATAATGCCGGTTATGCCGCCATGACAGGCGAGGATGGAACCTACACTATCAATGTACCCAATTTTGTAACCTCTCTTGCAGTTGATCTTGATGGCTATAACATGGTACAATGTGCCATCAATAACCGCGTGGCAAGCGTGGATGTTTCGCTTTATTCCAATCTGTTTTCGGATGACTATCGTGAACGAACGTCAGCTATCCGACAAAAGACAGTCGTGGGTTTTGATTTGAGCGGAGAAATAAGCATCGACCCGCAAATACAGACCAAATTGGGAAGCGATGTCAGAACAGTGATGCGCTCAGGTCAGCCAGGTATGGGGGCTGCGATGTTCATGAACGGTTTAAATTCATTGAGTGCCAATGCTCAGCCACTTATCGTCATTGACGGCGTTCTGTTGGATATGCAATACAATCGTTCCATGTTGCACGATGGCTATTATAATAATTTGCTGGCCAATATCAGCGTCAATGATATTGAAAAAGTGACCGTTCTGAAGAATGGTACTGCTATTTATGGTGCCAATGGTGCCAATGGGGTTATATTGATTGATACAAAGCGCAACAGGAGCATGGCTACCAAGATCGATGTGACCGTATCCGGTGGTTTTGAACTGATGCCAACGCTCCCTTCGATGATGGATGCTTCCCAGTATCGTTTGTACGCATCTGAATTGTTGGGTTCGACAGGGACAACGTTGATGGACTTCAAATTCCTGAAGGAAGATCCTGACTATTACTATTACAAACAGTACCACAACAATACTGATTGGACGGATGAAACCTATCAGAATGCTTTTACACAGAGTTATGGTATCAACGTGCAGGGAGGTGATGATGTGGCCAGCTATAATTTATCAGTGGGATATACCGATGGTAACAGTACGTTGAAAAAGAATGATTTCTCACGCTTCAACCTTCGGCTGAATTCGGATATCCATTTATTCAGGAACCTGATCACGCGTTTCGATGCTTCTTTCAGTGATGTTCAGCGTGATCTCAGGGATGATGGTGTTACGGACGACTTTGAATCATCCACCATTACCGCTCCAGGTTTTTTAAGCCTGATCAAATCGCCGTTCCTGAATCCGTATGCCTATGATACCCAAGGCAATCTTTCCTCTTTTTACGCGGATGCAGACGATTATCTGGACGAGGTCATCGGTACAAATGTGTCATTGGCCAATCCATGTAGTATCCTGGAATACGGTGAAGCAAAAAATAAAAATTCATTCGGCAATAGTATGATCAATATTGCCATCACGCCTACGTATCAGATAAGTAAACATTTCTCAGCCAGTGAACATTTTAGCTACACCTTGGTAAACACCTATGAAAACTATTATCTGCCAATGACAGGTGTCCCGACATTTACCATCAAGAATATTGGGGAAGTGACCAACGTGGCTCAGTCAATGGCGGCTCGTCAAAATGAATTTTTTAGTGATACACGGGTTGCATGGGATAACCGTTATGGAGGACATGCGATTCAGATATTTAGTGGTTTTCGCTTTATGAACAACACGTATAGTCTGTATTCGCTAAAAGGTTATAACACTGGTAATGATAAGACACCGAACATGTCTACCAGTTTGACTGATAAGACAACACTTGGTGCTGATGATCAATGCCGAACCTTGACTTATTACACAAGTGCCGATTATAATTTCAAAGAAACGTATTATTTGTCTGGTGGTGTGAGTATGGAAGCTTCTTCCGCTTTTGGAAAAGATGTAACTGAAGGTATTCAACTGGGTGGTGTTGCCTGGGGCCTTTTCCCGTCAGTTCAGGGAGCCTGGGTCGTATCTTCCGAACCGTGGTTTAACAGTTCACACGGCATCAACTATCTGAAGTTGAATGTGGGTTACGATATTTCCGGTAACGACGATATCGATTATACAGCTTCACGCAGTTATTTTTCTACCAGCAAGATGCAGGGTTCTATTGATGGGCTGAGCATTGCCAATATCGGTAATACTACCTTGCAGTGGGAAACGACCAAACGGTTGACAGCCGGTGTTGAAATGAATCTGATCAATAATTTTTTAACTGTACAAGCTAATGTGTTTAAGGGTTGGACGAGCAATTTGCTGACATTGAAGGAGCTTGCTTATGTCAGCGGTTTGTCGAGTAACTGGAGCAACGAAGGCTCTTTGGAAAATAAGGGTTTTGATGCTTCTTTCAATGCTAAACTCCTGAACCTGAAAAATTGGAAATGGGATATGGGTGCCAGTGTGGCTCATTATAACAATGAAATAACATCATTGTCCAACAATAATGCCTCTTTTACGACCGACATATACGGAGCAACCATCTTGTCTCAGGTAGGTTCTCCCGTTGGTGTCTTTTATGGTTACAAAACAGATGGGGTCTATGCAACAACGGCAGAGGCAACGGCAGATGGCTATTATCAGGTTTCATCCACTGGCGTCAGGGAATATTTTGGAGCTGGCGATATGAAATTTATTGATACCAAGCAAGATAACGAAATCAACGAAGAAGACCGCCAGGTGATCGGTGATCCGAACCCGGATATTTATGGTAATCTGTTTACCAATATCAGCTTCAAACGCGTAACCTTGAATGTCGTTTTCAATTATTCTCTTGGTAACGATGTGTTTAATTATGAACGCTCTATTCTGGAAAGTGGAAGTCGTTTTTACAACCAGACTACAGCTATGACTAACCGTTGGACGTATGAAGGACAGATAACCAACATTCCAAAAATAGCGTATGAGGATGAAATGGGCAATAGCCGTTTTTCCGATCGCTGGATTGAAGATGGTTCTTATTTGCGTCTGAAGACCGTAACATTGAGTTATACCTTACCACTGCATTTTATGTACATTAAGGGGTTTTCGATCTGGGGCTCTGCCAATAACCTGCTCACGTTTACCAACTATTTGGGTAGTGATCCTGAATGCTCTTTGGGCAATAGTACATTATGCCAAGGGATTGATCGGGGATTGCTCGCTCAAGGACGTAGTTTCACGTTCGGTGTTAAGATTAACCTTTAATTGTTACTTTTATGAAATCAAAATCAATTATACTGGCCGGATCATTACTGATCTCTCTGGGTGTCATCACTTCCTGCGAAGATATGCTGGATACGACTTCCAGTCTCGTCATGTTTTCAGATGACAATGCTCTGGATGAGGCTTCGGACTCTGTTTATTCTGTCATAGGCATCATCAACAAGATGCAGGTCATTGCCGACCGCACGGTGTTGCTGGGCGAATTGCGGGGCGATTTGGTGGAACTGACCGCCAATGCGTCTGTTGATCTTCAGGAACTGGCTGAATTTACCGCTGGTACCGGCAACGCCTACAATTCACCAAGTGACTACTATGCTGTCATCAACAATTGTAATTATTTTCTTGCAACAGCCGATACGTCATTGACAAAGCGAAATGAGCCTGTGTTCATGAAGGAATATGCCGTAGTCAAGACGTTTCGTGCGTGGACTTACCTGCAGCTGGCTATAGTCTATGAAGAAGTGCCTTTTGTTACGGAACCGATTCTGACAGAAGAAGAAGCCAACAAGGACTACCCGATGTACAACATCGATTCAGTGTGCAATTATTTTATCAAGGATCTGGATCCTTATGTAAACACAGATTTTCCGAGCTATGGTGCCATCAACAATCTTGATTCAAAGAAGTTTTTTATTCCCGTCAGGGTGCTTCTAGGGGATTTGTGTCTTTGGGCAGAACGTTATATGGAAGCAGCTCAGTATTATCATGATTACCTGGTACTTGACAATTATGAAGTGACAACCGGGACGTCACAAGTGACCTGGAGTAACCAAGTCACGACATTCGATATGATGCTTGAAAATTACTCATACCAATTCTCAAGTATTGGGAACGATGAAGTAATCAGTTACATTCCAATGGAATCGAGTGCTGCGGAAGGCGTATGCAGTGAGTTGAAAGATGTGTTCACTTCCACTTCCAATAATAATTATTATTATCAGACCACTCCTTCAAAGAAACTGATTGAACTATCGGCAGCCCAATCCAATTGCATTGTTTACACGAATGGCACAACGCGTGATACGTTGTATGCTCCGGAAACGAATGAGGAAAATGCTTTGTGGGTAGGAGACCTTCGTTTGTCGTCCGTTTATTCCACCGAGACTGTAAACCAATATTCAAATAGCACGTATTCTTCTGAACGTCAAGAAATTGGCAAGTATGTTACCGATCATGTCGTACTGTATCGTCGTAGCCAAATCTATCTGCGCTTTGCGGAAGCGTTGAACCGTGCCGGTTTTCCGCAGTCGGCTTTTGCTGTTTTGAAATATGGTTTGTATCCATCAAATATCAACCAATACATTGCTGCTGATGAACGGGCGGCTGCAGGAAATCTGCTGTCATTCAGCCAGTATTCATTCAGTGCTTCCAATACATTGGGCATACACTCGCGTGGTTGTGGCAATGCCGCTGCCAATTTGAACTATGTGCTTCCAACATTGGCAACGCTTGCTGATTCCATTAATTATGTCGAGGACCTGATTTGTAACGAGAATGCGCTTGAGACGTCGTTTGAGGGTTACCGCTTTTTTGATCTGATGCGTATGTCTCTTCACCGGAATGACAATACTTATCTGGCCGGAAAAGTTGCTGGCCGAAAGGGCTCCTCAGGCTATGATGCATCGCTTTACAACCTGTTGTTGGACAAAGGAAAATGGTTTTTGCCCGTAGAATAATGGATTGACATGACGATTAAAAGAAATAATTATGGAACGTAAAGCGTTTATAAAAAAGATGGTTACTCATCAAACTACTTGGTTTTGCTTACAGAAACCAAGCAGTTGCTTTTTGTTCATTGCATTATGGCTTATGGCATCCAATGCCTTGTTCGCACAGACAGACCTGACCAGTTTACTGACAAATCCCAGTTTCGAGACCGGAGTCATCACCGGATGGACATGGACAGGCACCAGTGGTTATTCCTGGGTAGGTGTCAACACGGATGGCGATGCCACCAAGACGGGTTCCTACATTGCTGGAACCTGGAATAGTACGATTGGTGATGTCGAACTTTCCCAAACCATTACAAGCCTGCCAAGCGGCTATTATCGGGTTACAGCCGACCTTATGGGTAGCAGTAACTCAACCACCAGCCGATTGACCACTCAACGTCTGTTTGTCAACAACCAGTCAGAACTATTTGGTGCGGCCGGTTTATATTCTGCCTCCAATCTGGCTATTCTTGGTGCCACGGAAACGTATACGTTTGGTGGCTATTCGGAAACATCAAGTGACAGAGGACCATTTTGTACCGTAGCAGTTGTGGCGCGTGTTACTGATGGCCAGCTAAAATTTGGCATTCGTTCAAATGGCAAGTCGACTTCGCTTGGTTATTCTTTTCCCAACCTGACGGCAGGAAACGGTCACGGCTGGTTCAAGGTGGATAATTTTACATTAACAGAGGTTTCAAAGCTATCTACTCTCGACAACATTACATTAAGCGTTGGAGCTTTGAATGAGCTTTTCAATGCCGATTCAACTTCTTATACGGCCATTTTACCGGTCGGAACCACCACTGTAACCCCGACTGCCGTTGTATCAGCAGACGGCGCGACGGTAACTGGTACTGAGGCTGTCGATGTTTCGGATGGAAGCGGCACTTCGACCATAACGGTGACATCTATTGATGGGACGGTATCGAAAATCTATACCATTCACTACGTAGTTCTGACCACTGCCAAAGAAGCTGTTACCTCTTTTGTGACCGATTCGGCAGGAGTCACATTCCAGTTGGCATACGGGGCAATGAGGGTTCAGGTATGCACCGATAAAATTATTCAGGTTAGTTATACGTCTGCCTCTACAATACCAGTCAAGGACACCATTATTGTAAACAAAAAATGGAGCCGGACAGATTTTACCGTTACGGAAAACGATACAGTGGTGATATTGAATACGGCGAGCCTTATCATCAAGGTGCCCAAAACTAATTCACTGGTAAGCTATTACGACAAATCGGACAACCTGATTTTGTCAGAAGACAGCAAACAGGTGACAGCCGCAACCGTGATTGGTTACCTGACGAATACGTGTAGTGCTACGTTCAATTCCCCGGTAACAGAAGGACTGTTTGGACTAGGTCAGCATCAGCAAAAAGTCATGGACTACAAGGGAAATACAGTGGTGCTTGATCAGCAAAATACAGAAATCGCATTACCATTTTTAGTGACAACACGTGGATACGGCCTATTATGGGACAATTATTCGATGACAGACTTTTACGGAAATCTGTCCTCAAACACGAAGTACCAGTTTAGTTCCGAAAGTGGTAAGATGGTGGATTATTATTTCATGTACGGCCCTGAAATCGATGACGTCATTTCGGCATATCGAACGGCAAGTGGTACAGCGCCTTTGTTTCCCAAATGGGCTTACGGTTTGTTTCAATCGAAAGATAAGTACACGACTTCGGACGAACTCCTGAGCATTGCCAATCAGTATAGAGCGGCTAAACTGCCGCTTGATTGCATCGTACAGGATTGGGATTACTGGACACCGGATTACTGGGGATCACACACGATGTATGCCGCTAACTATCCAGACCCAAAGGCGTTGATTGATTCACTGCACAATCTAAACCTGCATACCATGATTTCCATCTGGCCTGTTTTTCATAGCAGCACAGCCAACTACCAGGAATTCAATGCCATCAATGCACTGTATCCAAGTAATGGATATCACCATTTCTACGACCCTCACAACGATTCAGCCAAAGTAATTTATTGGAATCAAGTTAACACCCAGCTTTTCAGCAAATACGGCTGGGATGCCTGGTGGGCAGATAATGATGAACCTCAGGGGTATCCGGATGCATTCGACAGAAACGACTTCGTGACGGCGAAAGGTCCGGGCGTGACTTATTACAACACGTATCCCATTCAACATACGGCTTCGGTTTATAATGGCTGGAGAAAAGATATCCCAGGCAAGCGGCTCTTTACGCTAAGCCGGTCGGCTTTTTCTGGTCAACAGCGATATGCCACCGCAACTTGGTCGGGAGACATTACAAGTACCTGGACAGCATTACAAAATCAGTTGTCGGCCGGACTTAATTTCTGCTTGAGTGGTATGCCGTATTGGACAACGGATATTGGTGGCTATACGGGAGCAGACTGGACCACAAGTGCCAATCAGGAACTCATGATTCGCTGGTTTCAATATGGCGCTTTCTGCCCGATTTTCAGAATTCACGGAAAAGGTGACAAAGCATTGGTCTCAACGTCATCCTTTACACAAAGTACCATTGACAACCTGGCTGCTACCGATAAACTAAGGTATCGTCTGATGCCATATATTTATTCAACGGCCTGGAAGGTAACCCATGAACACTACACCATGATGAGGCATCTTGTTATGGATTACAGAACGGATGAAATGGTTAAAAACATTGACAATCAGTTTTTGTTCGGACCTTTCATGATGATTAATCCTGTTACAGCTTCCGGAGTAACCAAACGGTCCGTTTATTTACCGGCTGGCAACTGGTATGATTTCTGGACGGGCAGTCATTATGTTGGCGGTCAGACTATTAATACAAATGCTCCTCTGGAAAGGCTGCCCATTTTCATCAAGGCAGGGGCTATCCTTCCCATGGGACCGGAAATTATGTATGCCAATCAATCGGCTGATTCATTGGAAATACGCGTTTATCAAGGTGCCGACGGAAGTTTTGTCTTGTATGAAGATGAGGGCGATACGTACAAGTATGAAAAAAACCAATACACGGAAATTACATTTACCTACTCGGAAAGTGCCAGACAACTCACCATTGGCAATAGAAAAGGGAGCTTCAGCAATATGCTGACAAACCGGGTATTCAAGATTGTTTGGGTGGATGTCAATTATGGCGTCGGAATGATTAATCCTGTTGTGTATGATTCCATCGTTCACTATGATGGCAGTCAAGTTGTTGTCACGTTAAATCCCGATCGGGTTCTTCCAACCTTGGCTTCAACGTATGAACCGTTTGATTATATGGAAGGGCGTACGCTGAATGGCCTTGGAACAACTGGTAATGGTTGGGGAAGTACCTGGAGTGTGTACGAAGGTTCTGCTTCCGATATGACTATCGAAGCGGCAACCTCTTTTGATGGATTGAGTACCCAGGGAAACATACTGGCAGGGAATTTGTCGTCCGCAACTGGACTTCGTGCTTATAGATATCTCAGCCCTGCATGGACAGATGACGGAAATGATATTTGGTTAAGTTTCCTGCTGGAGATTGGAAATCCGTCTTCCATCACCAATTCGTGGCAAGGCGTTTCTCTTTTCAATGGTTCTGCTGAAAGACTATTGATTGGCAAAAACTGGGCAAGAAGTCAGTTGGGAATCGTAGGTTATGATGCCAGCGAAGGGGTGAGTGCTGTTTCGGCGTTAGGTCTTCAACCAACCTGGCTGGTTGTATTGATTAAAACATCCGGAGATACTTCTAATGAAACAGCCTATATGTGGATAAATCCGGATACCGGAAACGAACCACTTATTGCGGAGGCTGATGTATCAACGGCAGTTCAACTCAACGATGGATTTGACCGGATTGTTTGTCACCTGGGAAATACAGCTGGACTATCAGCTAATTTTGATGAAATCAGGATTGGCAATGCCTTCAGCCGTGTTACCAATCCAGTTGACGGATTAACCAGGATAGGCGGGGTAGAAGAGTCTTTAAGTATCTGTGTAAATTCAGCAGGCAAGGCAGCAACAGTTATCTTCAATGCCATTGAAAACGGTTGGGCAAAAATTCTTATCAGTGATTTAAATGGCAAATGCCTGAAAAAAAAATCGGTCAGTTATAGAGTTGGCTGCAATGACTACACCCTCAATGGCAGCGAAAATCACCTGAGTGCCGGAGTGTATTTGGTTTCATTGAAGACGGATAAAAAGATATTCACTGGAAAAATGATGATGCGATAGACTGAAAGCATTCAGAAAGAGTAAAACGGGTTGGAATATTGTTGTATTTTTGAGAAAAGTTAAATAGACAGACCCTTTTTCAAAATCAAGGTGCGTATAACGGTTATGAAACATCTGATGTTTTTATGCATTATCTTGTCTTGTTCCTGTCTTGTTCAGGCTCAGGTCTATTTTCAGATTGATACGTCTGACGGACTTTCGGAAAACAATGTCAGGGATCTCATCCAATTACCGGACGGCCGTATGGTTGTTACTACCAATGGATTGATTAACATTTACAACGGAACAAATTTCTTCTACCTGCACTTCAGGGACAATGACATTTATCCACTGACATCTTATGAAGGATACCATCACAGCTACCTGGATGAGTCGGGCAGGCTCTGGATGAAAATTCATCACGGGTTAATATTGGTTGATACCCGTAAGGATCAGGTAGCATCGAATCTGGATGAGGTGTTCAGGAAAATGGGACTTAAGGATGCTGTTACCAATTTTTTCATGGATGACTCAAAGAATCTTTGGTTTGTCACCCGCGATGATCGATTGTTTGTTTATGACGTGAAGAAAAAGAAAACGTCACTGTTTCTTTCTCACGCCTCCTTTGATGGAAAAACCAAAGATCCCTTGTCTGATTTAGCCTTGATTGATGGTCAGTTGCTTCTTTTTTATGATTCCGGAATTCATGTCAGTTACGATTATGCGACAAAGCGTAAGCTTCGTGTGAATACGGAAATAACAGAGTTGGTCGCAGAAAAATACAACGGGACAAATTTTGTGATTCCTCGTAAGCATTCATTTCTCCAGATGAAAAATGGCGTTTCAGGTGGTATTCTTATGAATTATCAACTGAAGACGCATACATGGGAATTGGTGTTGAAAACTAATTATTGGCTCAATACGCTGGTATTCAATATGGACGAATCTTTCAAGGTTTGTTGCAAAAATGGACTTTGGTACATCAGCCGTGATTTGAAGCATAAGCATTTTGTGTCTGATTTCAAAACCATGGAAGGGACAACTCTTTCTACGGAGATTAGTACCATTTATCAGGATAATGAGGGTGGGACATGGATCGGAACACTCGACAGAGGGCTACTTTATTACCATCCGAAACGGTATCTTTTCAAGAATTCAGGGAAGACCTTATTCGGAGAATCAGGGTTGAGTGGCATCAATGTTCGTGGTTTTGCAATGGCCGATGCTGATCACGTTCTGGTAGGAACAAATAAAGGGCTATTTGAATATAATTTGAGAACATCCGAAATTTCCCTTTTCAACGGCATGCCTATGGTTGATTGTCGTTTGCTGGTGACGGGCAAGGGTGACAGGGTTTGGGTGTGTACCAGAGACAAAGGCCTTTTTTCGTTTCAGAAGGGTCGGGTAATTCACTATGAACTACCTTGGAATACTATCAATTCTGTGTTTGAATGCCCAGATGGCAGACTGGCTCTTTGCCCAAGGAACGGGATTATTCTGTTCAATCCATTGACGGGTAAAACGGAATCTGTTCAGCCGGTTGATGGATTGGACCTGACGGCGGTAAAGCAACTTTCTGCATTGGACGACAAGCAGTTACTTGGCCTTGACTCGGAAAACCTGTTTCTTGTTAATTGGGACAATAAATCCCTTTCGTTGGTTAAAGAACCAGGCATCGGTAAATCGTCGCGTTACAACAGCCTTTATGTGGATCATCGTGGTTGGGTCTGGATAGCCACACAGGACGGTTTACGGGTGTGGAATCCGAATGATAACCAGATAAAACAAATTCATGCGGAAGAGGGTTTGGTGAACAATAGTGTGCAGAGTGTATTTGAAGATTCACGACAAACCATATGGGTGACAACGGCCGGCGGTGTGTCGCACATACTGGTTTCCGACGAATTTCTGCGTTATTCCATCGAAAATTACAATCGCTTTGATGGCATTATTCAGGGTGAATTTTTGCCTTGTTCTCATTTGATCACTCCTTCCGGTGAGTTATTTATCGGAGGGATTGATGGATTTAACAGGGTGAATCTTAATAGTCTTTACAACAAAATGTTGCCCGAGCTGACTCCCCTTTTTGTGGGGCTTAAAGTGAATGATATCCCCGTAATATGTGATTCACTGTATAATGGCAACCGTATTTTAAAACAATCCATTACATCCACTAAGGAGCTTTTGCTCAAACACAGCCAGAACTTTATCACATTGGAGTTTTCGGCACTCGATTACATCAACTCAACCTATACTCGTTACCGCTATATGTTGCAAGGTGTAGACAATCAATGGCATGAAATCTCAACAAAAGATGGCATGGGGCGTGCTTCCTATACGAATTTACCTCCGGGAACGTATCACTTTTATGTCAGAGCTTCGTACAATGGCATTAATTGGGAAAATGGAAAAATGATTTCCATGCTCATTACTATCCTTCATCCCTGGTGGAGTACTCCATTGGCCTATTTTATGTATGCTGTTCTGATATCAATAATGCTATATATATTCATCTCCTATTCCATCAAAAAAAGCAGGCAGCGAATGCTCAGGCAACAGAAAGAAAAGATGGATGAAATGAAATACCGTTTTTTTACCAATGTCAGTCATGAAATACGTACGCCACTTACGCTGATCATCACCCCACTTGGAGCTTTGTTAAGAGATTTGAAGGATGAAAAATTGAAAACGAAGCTGACTTCCATTTATAAAAACGCCCAGGAGTTATTGATGCTGATTAATCAATTGCTCGATTTCCGGCGAATTGAAATGAAAGGCGAATGTCTGAACCTGACGTATGGCGACTTTGTTCAGCTATTGGAGGATATGTCTCAGTCGTTTGAGACGCTAGCGGAAGAAAAAGGTATCCGGTTTACCTGTTCCCATGAAGTCACACAGCTTTATGCATACTTTGACAAGGATAAGATGCGGAAAGTATTGAACAATGTGCTTTTCAACGCGTTTAAATTTACTGAGCAGGGAGGCGAGATTGTATTGTTGGCTTCGCTTACAGAAACAGACGATAAGGGTCAGGTACTGTCTATTGTTGTAAAAGATACAGGTTGTGGAATTAGTAAGGAGGATCTTCCACATATATTTGAACGTTTTTATCAGACACATGATGGTAATAACACCCTGGGGAGTGGCATAGGGCTCCATTTGGTTAAGGAGTACGTATTGCTGCATGGCGGTGAAATATCGGTGCAGAGTGAACCTCAAAACGGGACGAAGTTTACTATACTTATTCCTTCAACGCTTAAAACGGCCGTTGAGCACCCGTTCATTGATGTATCCAATACCTTGGATCAAAAAAATGAACCGGAGGAACATGTAAACAAACACGTGCATACGCTCTTGTTGGTTGAAGATAATGATGATTTTGTCCGATTTATGAAAGAGGAATTGGAAAGCCATTATAGCATCATTATTGCTTCTGATGGTGTGGAAGGGGAAGAAATGGCCATTTCTTATGCCCCAGATTTGATTATCAGTGATGTCATGATGCCCCGCAGGGACGGACTTGAACTCTGCAGAAACCTGAAAAAGGATATCAGAACGTCTCATATTCCATTCATTTTGCTCACAGCTTATTCTTCGAACGACAAGGAATTGTTTGGCTATAAATCGGGGGCTGATGATTTTATCAGCAAACCGTTCAGAATGGAAATTCTTTTGCTGAAGATCCAAAAACTTATCAGGGAGCAGGATGAGCGAAAGGCCTTATTTACAAAGAAGATAGAAATAAAACCCAGCGAATTGGCTATAACGACGTTGGATGAGGATCTGATACATAAAGCCATCGATTGCGTGGAAAAAAATATGGACAACGACTATGGTGTGGAACGGTTTAGCCTGGATATGAACATGGAACGTACGGTTCTCTATCGAAAGCTTCAGTCTGTCGTAGGATTGTCGCCCTCTGAATTTATCCGGACTATCCGTCTGAAGCGGGCTGCACAATTGCTGGCTTCTCGGAAATATTCTGTTACAGAAGTTGCCGGCATGGTGGGTTTTGCCACGCCCAAGTATTTTACTAAATATTTTACTGAAGCTTTTGGTGTTCTTCCGTCACAATATGGTATAAAGTCAGATTCCGACGAACATCACAAGATTGGATCCTGATATTCAATAGCATCAATACAGAGTGTAACCTGGATGATTTACAAAAGCGAAATGAAATCGATATTCCCGAAGTATATCTTGTCTTTCATGTTTCCTCTAGCCTCCTCCGGCGTTAGTAAATCGATGGGCATAACACCTTTGGATCGTAAAGTAGGAGGTAGTGAGAATCGGCTTTTCATACCCATAACCTTAAATAAGGGTGTTAATCCTTTTTGAGCAATTATCCTGGTCTCCAGTCCTCCTGAAAAAGCAGGACTGAAACTAAATTCGGCGTTTGCAATATCAAAATTGGTCGCCTGGATATTTGCATTTGCTTTAAGCTCAACTTTCCCATTTTTTTTGTTTGAAATAAATATTGAAGCAGAACCTGCTTTTACAAGTTCGGTTATCACGACCCAATTCTTTTCCCACTTACCTTCCCTGTACAATTGGATAATATCCTCGCCGAGTCTCACAGTATCATCTATGGATGGAGATATTGTTTCGTTCGCTTTGAATACGACGGCCTTTTCATTATTGAATTCTATGGTAATCCCGGCATCGGCTTCAGTCAAAACACTGCCTATTTGTGGAATTGTACCGGCAACTTTTGTGCAAATGGTGACGCTTCCTTCCGAGCTATATTCCAAATCACCAGGGGTGTCATCCTTAAAAATATCAAACTTTATTGATTCAAAACGTTTGCTGATGTTGAACAAACGTGTAAACTCATTCTCGTACAAAACCCCAACATCACCAAGCTCTAAGGGCCTGTTAGGTTCCCATGTTGCGAAATACCCAAATTTTTTATACATCTCATGGGTATACTGTGTCTTTGGTCCTTTCATAATTTTGATTTTTAGGTTGTTGTTCAATAAATTCGTATAAGCAATAGTTTCTGTTGTTAATGCATAATCACACTGGCATAAGTGAGAGTACTAAGAAAAACCTCTAACAACGTCTCCAATCGCATCATTAGTAGAATTTGCAACTGGTGAAACATCGACTAGAATAGTTAGGCCAAAATGCTTTACATCTACAAACCAAAAAGCTTGTACCAGATGGGTGAAATCCTATCGCTCGGAGAGGGGACTATTGGACGTCTTTATCCCTGAGGCTGGCGATGTGCTGGATGAGAGGATCGATGGTGTCCCAGATTTTCTGACAGGGAACGTACCAGTTCTTGTTTGTGACGATGATGGTTAACGTAGAGGTTTTTTCATCCCATGTGCCTTGAAGGATGATTCCGTGTTGATGAATGTCAACCGTCCAGGGATTGTTCCCGGTGATTGTCGCGCCGTTTTTTTTCAACTGATCAAGAATGCTGTCGATCTTGGTCTTGGTAATGTTACCATAATGATGTTCACCACATAAACTTGCCATAGTCGTAATGATTTAGGTTAGTAAATGAATATACTTTAGGTCATAAGCCAGCACACACGTGTTGAGCCGCTGAAGCCGGAAAAGTAAACATGTTACGGAAAAAAGCGCAAAATGTGACGGGGGATTGAGACAAAAGTACAAAAAAGATGACAAAAAAGCAAAAAAAAGATAACTATTTATGAGAATGGTTTTACCTGAAAAATGAAAGTGCTTGAAACAGGCGTGGCCAGGCCGAATTCAACGCGGCCATACTTTCGAACAGCAGGTCGGCACCGGCATTCTGCAGGTAATGGTCCTGAAGTTTGCCGGTATTTACGGCTACAACAAACAATCCTGCGGCTTTGGCGGACTCCACACCGAGGGGCGCGTTTTCGACCACAATCGCCTGATTGGGTGTAATGCCGGCTTTATGCAGGCCTTTCAGGTACGGTTCAGGATGAGGTTTTCCCATGGTGACATCGAACGCTGTCACCATGCGGGAGGGCGTGAATTGCCCGGGGAAAAAATGATTCAGACGGGATAACAGCGCCTTTTGACCGGAACCAGTCACCAGAATTCGTTTCAACCCATCCTTCTGAACTTGTTCCAGTAATTCACGGGCTCCTGGCATAACCGGTGCTTCGTCGCTGCTTTCAAACAGGGCTGATTTCCGTCCATAAATATGCTGTACCTCTTCTTCCGTGGCATCTCTGCCATATTCCCGCTGATAGACGATGTTGATGGTGCCGCTACCAGTACGTCCTTCGTGCAGGTAGCACTCCTCTTCGGAAAAGTGTAAGCCCAACTCCTGTAAGGTTTTCCCCCAGGCATACGCGTGAATGGGCATGGAGTCGAAGAGAACGCCATCCATATCGAAGAGAACAGCCTGCAGGTCAAAACGTGAATGGTTGTATGCTTGTAAATACAACTGAATGGCCGCTTGGTAGGTCATGTGGTTTATAGCCGCGATTTGATGGCCTCGGTTTCTTTTTCGTAACCTGGTTTTTCGAGCAACGCGAACATGTTCTTCTTGTATGCTTCCACACCAGGCTGATTAAACGGATTGACACCCAGCAGGTAGCCGCTGATACCACATGCCTTTTCGAAGAAGTAAAGCAATTGACCCAGGTAAAATTCATTCAGAGCTGGAAGTACAATCTTCAAATTTGGAACACCACCGTCTACATGAGCAATTTGTGTACCCAGTTCAGCCATTTTGTTTACCTGATCCACCCGCTTGCCGGCCAGAAAATTCAGACCATCCAGATTTTCAACGTCAGAAGGGATTACCACCTCACGATTAGCTTCAGCGATGCTGATGACCGTTTCGAAGATGCTGCGTTCTCCTTCCTGGATCCACTGGCCCATGGAATGTAAGTCGGTTGTCAAGTCAACGGAAGCCGGAAAGATACCCTTGTTGTCCTTGCCTTCACTTTCACCGTAAAGCTGTTTCCACCATTCGGAAACAACATGCAGTTTGGGGTGATAGTTGACCATGATTTCAATCTTTTTTCCCGATTTGTAGAGCTCATTGCGTATGGCAGCATATACAGCAGCCGGATTGGCTTCAAAAGCAGTTTCTAAACCACACGTCTTTTCCATGACACAAGCACCGGCCACCAATTGTTTGATATCGTGACCAGCAGCGGCGACAGGCAGCAAACCAACCGGCGTAAGCACGGAATAGCGACCGCCTACATGATCGGGAATCACATACGTTTTATACCCTTCCTGATCGGCTAGTTTATGCAAGGCACCACGGCTGGCATCCGTAATAGCTACGATACGGCTTTTGGCGGCAGCTTTGCCAACCTGGTTTTCAAGCTGCGTTTTAAGCAGCCGGAAAGCCAGTGCTGTTTCAGTGGTTGTCCCTGATTTGGAGATATTGATAATACCAAAGGATTTGCCTTTCAGAAAATCAGTGAGTTCAGCCAGGTAATCTTCGCTGATGTTATGACCGGCATACACGACGACCGGATTCTTGCGGTCTTTCTGCAGCCAGTCGAAACTATTGTTAAGGGTATCGATCACTGCTCTGGCACCGAGGTAGCTGCCACCGATACCGGCTACAACTACCACGTCGCATTGGCGGCGAAGTTGATCGGCTGTTTGTTGGATATCAGACAGGAAAGCCTCGGTAATTGAGGAGGGTAATGAAAGCCAACCCAGATAGTTACTGCCTTCGCCGGAACCATCGTGCAGCATCTTGTTCGCAGCAGCGGTTTTATCAGCATAGGCGTCTATGGCTGTTTTTGAAATAAAACTCAGTGATTTTTCAATGTTCAGTTGAATAGTTGTCATTGTAATAAATAGCTTAAAGTAATTATCGTAGAGATTCAGTCAGCAATTTGATTTCGATACCCGGTGAAACACGCTCATAAAGGATGTTGTAAACAGCATCCAGGATAGGCATGTTTACATGATAACATTCGTTGATTTCCTTGATACATTTAGTGGCGTAATATCCTTCAGCAATCATTTCCATTTCAAGGTGCGCCGTCCTGACCGAATAACCCTTGCCAATCATGGTCCCGAAAGTCCGGTTACGGCTGAACTTGGAATAGGATGTAACCAGCAAGTCCCCCAGATAAACCGACTCGTTGATATTGCGGTTCAGAGGATGGACAGCATTGACGAAGCGTGCAATTTCCTGCGTGGAATTGGCGATAAGGACAGACTGAAAGTTGTCACCATATTTCAGGCCATGACAAATGCCAGCCGCTATGGAATATACATTCTTGAGTGTCGAGGAATACTCGATACCATAGATATCGTCGGAGACGGTCGTCTTGACAAAGCTGCAGGTAAACTTCTGGGCAATACAGCGTGCCCTTTCCTTGTTGTGACACGCGATGGTCAGATAGGACAATCGTTCAAGCGCCACTTCTTCAGCGTGACAAGGACCCGCAATCGCGGCAATATTTTCCATCGGCACATTATAAGTGATGTTAAAGTACTTGGAAACCAGTATGTTTTCATCGGGTACAATGCCTTTGATGGCTGAAACGATGACTTTGCCGCTGATATCCTGATTCAGCTTTTTCAGGTGCTGTTTCAGGTAGGGGGAGGGCGTCGCAAAAATCAACATGTCGGAATTCTTGACAGCCAGATTGATGTTGCTGTAGAAATGAATCCGGTTGATGTCAAAGTTAATACCACTGAGATACAGGTTGTTGTGACCAAGCCGTTTGAAATCTTCAATCTGAGAAGGCCGGCGCATATACCAGTTAATCTTCTCGGTACCATTCATCAACACGATTTTGGCCAGGGCTGTTGCCCAGCTGCCGCCCCCCATGATGCAAATTTTACCCTGAAATTCCATAGTCTTATAATTTAGACTGCCAGTCCGTGACTTGTTCCAGTGTGGGATTCGCCAGTTCCAGCTTGAGTTTTTTGTTAAGTCCGCATAATTCCTGATGCAGTTTGCCAGAAGAAGGCGTTTTCAGTTGTTCAACCAGCAGATAGCCGGCTTTCTGTATGGCAGGAACCCACGCTTCGGGGATGCCGATCGCTGTATAAGCCTGAACCATATCTTTCCTGATGGTTTTTTCAGGACGCATCTGTGGAAAGAACAACACTTCTTGGATGGAGGTTTGGCCGGTCATCAGCATGATGAGACGATCCATTCCGATACCCATTCCAGAGGTAGGTGGCATGCCATATTCGAGGGCACGGACGAAATCCATATCAATGAACATGGCTTCGTCATCGCCTTTTTCGGCCAGTTTCAGTTGCTCCTGGAAACGTCCAAGCTGATCAATTGGGTCGTTGAGTTCGGAATAAGCATTGGCCAGTTCCTTCCCGTTGACCATAAGTTCAAAACGCTCTGTCAGGTCCGGATTGTCGCGGTGACGCTTGCAGAGTGGTGACATTTCATATGGATAATCAATGATGAAGGTGGGTTGGGTATAGTTGCCTTCGCATTTTTCGCCGAAGATTTCGTCAATGAGTTTACCTTTACCCATGGAAACATT
>Ga0153915_10001974_pt1 | contig 18897 bp, 20 predicted proteins | sample Opewatmetagenome_2_FD_107003 | JGI IMG/M metagenome (GOLD analysis project Ga0153915, IMG submission 107003) | Freshwater wetland microbial communities from Ohio, USA - Open water 3 Core 3 Depth 3 metaG | ecosystem: Environmental > Aquatic > Freshwater > Wetlands | place: USA: Ohio, Lake Erie...
ACCGCCGTTACAAGCTGATCCAGGGGGAGAGCAGCAGGAGCATAAATGGAGTTAGACTGTCCCGTTATCGCTTCCGCCACATCCTTTTTCAAAGATACCTGTATAACCAGCTCGATGTAGTCGAGAGCACTCGATTGCATGAGCGAGTTGGCAACACCTTGGAAGAACAATACTCCAGCTTGCTGGATGAGATCGCAGTGCAGCTGGCTTACCATTTTGAGTTAGCCGGCATCCCGTTTAAAGCGATCCATTACCTTCATCTTGCCGGTAAACACGCTACCCACCTAGCAAGCTTTGAGGACGCGATCGTTCATCTAGAAAAAGCACTCTTTTTGTTGGAGAGCCAACCGGTTACGGTTGAGAAAGACCTGCTGGAACTGGAGCTTCTGACGAGTCTGAATGCGCCTTTAATGCTGGCGCGCGGTTATGCCTCTCCGGAATTGGGAATAGTTTGCAATAGGTCAGTGCAGCTCCTGAACAACATCCCCCAGAAACCAGATTTATTTCCCATATTTTTTCTTTTAGCCGCGTATTACCTCATGCGCGCAGAGTACCAGAAATCACTGGTGATGGTTTCTCAAGGGGTTCGTATAGCTGAAAGCAGCGGGGATGATCTACTCATCCACTTGATGAATTGGGTATCTGGTTGTAACTTGCTTTGGTTAGGAGAATTAAGCGAAGCCTTAGCGAAATTCGACAAGATGATCGACTTTTACGATCCCCTCAAGCACCGCGAGCTGCATCATTTTTATGGATCAGATCCGGGGATTGCCTGCCTCAACTGGTCCTCATGGACGTTATGGCTGTTAGGCTACCCCGAAAAAGCTCTGAGGCGCTGCCAGCAAGCAATCGACCTGGGCCAGAAGTTAGACGATCCTGATTGTCAATTATTCGCCCAACAACTCACGGCTTCCCTGCACTTGTTGATGAGAGACCCAGAATGTGCCTTCGATCTCATGCAATCCTGCTCTTTGTTATTGGCACAGCACTCGTTACCTCTTTTTTCTGCGGAAGATGAATTCTACCGAGGGATATATCAGGTTCAAGTTGGAGAGCGAGAAGCTGGCCTAGAAAGCATATCGAAAGGATTGGAGGCTTATCAATCCATTGGAACTCGAAATTTGCTTTCCATGCAGATCACCCTTCAGGCTGAAGCATTCCTCGGAATTGGTCAGGTGGACAAGGCTGGTCAATTGATCCAGCGGGCAGAGGATTTCATCGAAGAGACCGGAGAGCGTTACTACCAGGCTGAAACCCTGCGCGTGAAAGGAGAAATGCTACTGCATCAATCTTCGAATAATGTAGAAGGAGCAGAAAATTGTTTTTGCCATGCACTGCAGGTGGCGCACGAGCAGGAAGCGAAAACCCTGGAGCTACGGGCTGCCATGAGCCTGGCCCGCCTGCGGCAAAGCCAGGGTCGTCTGGCTGAAGCCCGCCAGGTGCTGGCAGTGGTCTACAACTGGTTCACTGAAGGGTTTGATACCCCCGATTTAAAGGATGCGCACGCCTTGCTGGAATCTCTGAATGAGAAACATAATATGTAAGGTGAAGAGTATGGGGAATTTGCTGTTAGAGAAGGTGCCGGGAAGGAAAGGGTGAGATAATATCTATAGATGATTACCTTATTGGCAGTCTATTGCTTTGCTGGACTACTCCTGGCAGGGTTATCCGTCCCGCTGATCTTGCACAAGATCCCCCCTAACGGCATCTACGGCTTAAGGGTGCGTTCTACAATGGAGAACCCACAGATCTGGTATAAGGTCAACGCATATTCTGGCAAGCGCTTGCTGGTGGTAGGATTGGGTTCGGCGATTGGAGCAATCATCCTCTATTACATCACAATGCCAAATGTAAAAGAGTATGCCCTGAGCTGCCTGGGCTTATTCCTGGCACTTTTCTTGTGGGCGATTATCACCAGTTACCTGTACCTGCGAGCAATCCAGGAGTGAGCCTTCCCAGCACTTCGGTATAATTCAATGCCGTCATACTCGAAAACATAGTAAAATTGAGTCTATGACAAAAGCAGAATTCTTAAACGCATTGAAAAATGGACGACAGCTGTGGTTCGAAAAATGGAAAGGCATTGACCTTTTTGGCACCTCTCGGCCGCGGGTTCCTGGTCAGTTGAGCTTACGTGATGTCCTTTATCACGTAGCATGGTACGAACACGAGATGGTTGAAATGTTACAGCTTCGTTCCCTGGTCGGCTCACCCTGGTGGTCGTTGCCAGTCGATGAGCGCAATGCGCACATCCTTGCTGAAGGGCAGTCCATGAGCCTGCTTCAATCCTGGCGGCAGGAACAACAGGAATATACTGAGCTATTGGATCAGCTCCAAACGGTTCGCAATGAGGAGCTGAATGAAGCCAGGTTTTTCCAGGAGATGCCCGCCGATTGGAAACCCTGGCAGGTGATCGCCAGCAATTCCTATGAGCATTTTGTCGAGCATTTTTCCGATATCTATTAATACTTCTTGTCTACAGGAAAATGACCCCTAAGGGTTTTTGGATCAGCCCTTAGGGGTTTTTATTTAATATTCGAATTTACCCTGACTTATATGTGGATCCAGTGAATTGTCTCTTTTTATGTGATACGAACCAGAAGTTCATTGAAGCACGATGCCCTTACTGGTATTGCCCGCGTAGCCTCTCGGGCACTAATATGGCAATCTGCCGCATAATGGTGTTCCCCACCTGACTATCACGCTCATGCGGTGAAAGCCCGGCTGGAACTTCCAGATGGTATGTACTGCCAAATTTCAAATTGATGCGACCCCACTCCGTCCATACCCCCACAGGCAGCATCAGCGGGCAGGATTGGCTGAGTAAATGCATGAACCGACCTGCACCGGGAGGCAGACTACTCAGCAAACCACCTGGAGAATCCCCTCCCTCAGGCACCAGTCCGATCACCGGATTGGCGGAATGGCTGGCATATCTAAGCACCTTCCGGACAGCCAATGCCCGTTGTTCAATCTCAGCGGGATTTGGCGGCATGGCAGGCATGGGAGTGAATCCCAAGATTCTTGCCCCGCGCGGGAATAACCAGTGGGTGAAACCGGTGAGCCAACCAGAATCCTCCCAGCCGGAGGTCACCACCCAGTGAATATTTGCAGGGACCACCGCACTGATGATAATGGCTATCCACCAGGCCTGAAAATCAGGCGCAGAATAGTGGTTTGCAGTGATTAGCACCCCCTGTCCTTGACCTGCCTGCCCCAGTTTCGAGATGAAGGGTTCCACTGAGGAGGTATCCACCCTAGGCGCGAGGCGCAGCGTTCGGGTGAGCAGTCGGGCAATAGGACGGAATGGAATGGGCATGGTGGGCGAGGTAAGATGATTATAACGGCATCCTACCGCTCTTGCAATTCAAGGCATGCCATCTTACAATTGCTTTAATATTGTCATTCTTTTTATTGATAGAAAGGGTAGGGTATGCGACCTGAATGGGATGTTTATTTCATGAAAATTGCACATGTGGTGGCTTTACGTAGCACCTGTGACCGCGCCTTTGTAGGAACGGTGATGGTGCTCGAGAAACGTATCCTGACCACCGGTTTCAATGGCTCGCCTGCGGGACTCCCCCATTGTGATGAAGCGGGTCATCTGATAGTGGAGGGTCACTGTGTGCGCACCATCCATGCAGAAGCTAATGCCATCATACAGGCTGCCCTGCACGGGGTGAGCACCAAAGGATCCACCTGCTACGTAACCCACTTCCCTTGCATCCAATGCGCCAAGATGCTGATCAACGCGGGGGTGGTGCGCATCGTCTACGACCAGGAATACCGTCCCGATGAGAATACGCTCGAATTCCTGCACCTGGCAAACGTGGAGCTGGTGCGCGTGAATGGGGAGGAATGATATGACCAAACGCATCAAGCTGTATACTCCTGGCCCGGGCGATGTGGATGAAGATGTACTGGCGAGCCTGGCTACCCCCGTAATCCGACACTACGGACCCGAGTGGATGCAGATTTACAACGAGACGCAAAGGTTGCTGAAGCAGGTGTTCAAGACTGAAAATGAGATTTTCTTCGTACCCGGACCAGCCTCGTCTTTGATGGATATGGCCATCGGCAGCCTGCTCGCTACCGGCGAAAAGATCATCGTGGGTGATAATGGCTTCTTCGGTGATCGCCTGGCACAGATCGCCAGGGGTTATGGATTGGAAACCATTATCCTGAGTGCCCCTCTCGGCAAACCGCTCGAACCGCAAGTATTGAGCAAGCTGCTCAGGGAGCATCCGGATGCCAAAGTGGTGGCGCTGGTACATCACGAAACCGGAACTACGGTCTTGAATCCCCTGCGAGAGCTCGCTTTGCTGGCTAGTGAGGCCGGGAAAGCTGTGGTGGTGGATGCAGTCTCCTCTCTGGGCGGGGCAGATGTGCGTGTGGATGAGTGGGGGATTGACATCTGTGTGACCACCCCCACCAAGTGCCTGGAAGCCTTGCCTGGCATCGGCTTTATCAGTGTGTCACCGCGTGCCTGGGAATTGGCGGATGCTCACCCTCAGACTAACCATGGTTGGTACCTAAACTTGCTCACCTGGCGGCAGTATGCCACCGAGTGGGGCTCATGGCACCCAACACCGGTGACCTTGCCCACCAATATCATCCTGGCGGCACGCACGAGCCTGCTGAAGATCGTCGATAAAGGCCTTGAAGCCCACTTTGAGAAATATCGAGGTGCCAGCCGGGCGGTACGCCAGGGGTTACGCAACCTGGGGTTCGAGATGTTCGTTGAAGATGAATACGCCTCCCCCATCGTCACCGGGGTGTGCAGCCGCCCGGAGTTCGAGCTGGATGAGATGAGCCAGTGGCTGGTGGAGCAGCGTAATATCGCCATCGGAGGTGGATTGGGTGAGCTTTCAGGCAAGATGTTCCGCGTAGGTCACCTGGGTAAGGCTGCATCGCGTGAATATCTAGTGGATTTCTTATTTGCGATGGAGGAATTCCTGCGCCATAAAGGCATTTCCGTCCCCCTGGGTGCCAGCTTGGGTGGGTTGTAAGCAGGACGATCCTGTCGTGGCAGAATTAACCTATTCGATCTCCCAGGAGATCTTCGATAAATACCCCGGTTATTCCCGGGGTGTTGTGCTGGCATTCGATGTCCATAATGGACCTTCCCCAGAGGGATTGATCCAGAGGCTGCGCCAGGCTGAGGCATCAGTGCGCAGCCAGGTCAATATCGAAAACATTGCTGATCACTCCAGGATCAAAACCTGGCGGGAGGCTTATAAAGCCTTTGGTGCCAAACCGAGTGAATTCAGATCGTCTGTGGAAGCTATGGCCCGCCGGGCACTGCGCAACGATCAAATCCCCAGCATCAACGCACTGGTGGATATTGGTAACATTGTCTCTCTTGAGCACCTAGTGCCGGCGGGTGGGCACTCCATGGATGAGCTTACTCAGGATATCTCGCTGCGCCTGGCAACCGGGGATGAAGACTTCATCCCCTTTGGCTCCACCGAGATCGAGCACCCTCTGCCAGGGGAGGTCATTTTCGTCGAGGGGAACACCGTGCTCACCCGGCGTTGGACCTGGCGGCAGGCTAACCACACCCTCACCCTGCCGGAAACGCACAGCATCGAGATCAACATCGACCGCTTACCGCCGGTGGAGCTGGAGGAAATCCATGCCATTGCTAGTCAGGTGATGGGTTTGGTGGAGGAGTTCTGTGGGGGAAAAATGCGCTATGAGATCCTAAGCGTCAATCACAGGCAGATGATGCTGGAGTAAAAGTAACTAATTCAGCTCTCAATAATCTCAATGGTCCAATACTAATTTATTGAATTGGCGCACCACATTGCGGGCAGTGGGTCCAATCGGATTGCTGGCCTGCACCGCAATGGGAACAATAACGGGCTGCGGGGGATGCTAATGTGGCTGAATTTACCGCTGAATGGTAAGCCGGGGATTGATTCTGCGCCGTAGTCGAGCTATGATCCCTGATCTGAAGGAAACCAACAGTACCACCCAACACTAAGGCGACCAACAGGATCGGCAAGCCGATCACCAGTAACATCATTAACCAACCAAGTCCAAACATTCCGAACATCATACGAAACCTCCTTACGTGCATGATAATTGTACGATATATAGATTCATTGGATACGCGCAAATTTACCCAAATAGATATAAGCCTTTTAGCGTATAAGATCAATGACCTATGTTTTTCGTGACATTCATCATTGATTAATGGAAAATTAATTATTGACTAATATTTATTATTGCATATAATTTAATTTACTTGTCGGTTGTATTCCTTGTCTGTAAATAATAAATAAATATATTTCTAAAAACTTAGCGGTGACACAGGACCATCTAAGCTATATAAATCATTGTTAATTGGAGGTCTTTATGTCAACTGTGCGTGAGGAGCTGATTGGGGCGCTGGATGTCAATGAGGTTGTTAATGTTACTTCAGCATTGGTCGCCATCGAGAGTCACCGCGACGCGCCAGGCCGTGAACGCCGCTGTGCTGAGAAAATCGTGGAGATCTTTTCCGGCTGGGGGTTACCCGCTGAGTTAATCACCGTCCTGGATGAGCGCCCGAACGTTGTTTGCCGGCTGAAAGGGACAGGCGGTGGGGCTTCCTTGATGTTGAATGGGCACATCGATACGGTGCCAGCTTACAACATGGATTATCCACCCTTCGATCCACAGGTGCGCGAGGGGTTACTGTATGGGCGCGGTACGGTGGACATGAAAGGTGCGCTGGCTTGCATGATGGTTGCCATGCACTTGTTGCATGACTTGAAAATCCCATTGAAAGGCGATGTAATCTTTGCGGCAGTGATCAACGAGGAAGACCGCTCGGAGGGAACCGAATATCTGGTACGCAACGGTCCCAGCGCTGATCGCTGCTTGGTCGGAGAGCCCACCGGTTTGGCCATCATGGCAGGTCACCGCGGTCTTGAGTGGCTTGAGTTCGAGTTCATCGGCAAAGCAGCCCACGGAGGCACACCGGAGAAGGGGGTGAATGCTATAAGCATGGCGGCGCGCTTCATTCGCCGGGTGGAAGAAAAATTAATGCCCGAGTTATCCCGCCGCGTCCATCCATTGATTGGTCCGGCGGTGATGAATTTTGGTGTGATCAAGGGTGGCACACAGCCCAGCACTGTGGCTGACCGATGCATCCTGCAGGTGGATCGCCGTTGGGTGCCGATGGAGAAGTTGGAACGGGTGTTGGGGGAATATACTGAGATTCTGCAGGAGCTGGAAGCCGAAATACCCAATTTCCACGCTTCGATGACGCGCATGGAAAGCAACATGGCGACCATGGATCACATGCCAGTGGATATCCCTCTGGATGATCCGCTGGTAACCGGACTGCAAGCTGTATTACGCCAGCTTGGCATTTCTGAGCCGCGCATTGCAGCCTTTGGTGGCTGGACGGATGCCTCATTGATCAGTAATTTTGGGCACATCCCGGTATTGAATTTTGGTCCGGGAGACCTGTCAGTGGCGCATTCGCGCAACGAATACGTGCCAATCGAGGAACTGCGTCTGGCGACGCTTTCCTATGCCTTATTAGCAAACAATATTTGTAACCAGACTCTGTAATTCGTGGGGAGTATTCCCACTAAAAAAATCTAAGGAGCATAAAAGGAGTTATGTTATGAAGAAGTTTCCCCATGTCTACGTGATCCTGTTTCTTCTCATTATCATCTCTGCCATCCTAACCTGGGTCATCACGCCTAACGCGTATGATTACCAGGTGGATGCAGAAGGCAACACGACCAAGTTAATCAATCCGGACAGCTATCACCCGGTGGATCGGAATGGGTTTGATCCATGGAAGATGATCCAGGCCATCCCCAAAGGAATGGGAGAGGTTGCCAGCATCATTTTCTTCATTTTCATCGTCGGTGGCTCATTCAATATGATCCAGGCTACCGGAGCAGTGGACGCAGGCATTCGGGCCACGGCGAATGCGTTGAAAGGCAAAGAGGTGGCGTTGCTGTTTGTCATTGTGGTTTTGTTTAGCATTGGTGGCACCACCTTTGGCATGGCTGAGGAAGCGCTGGTTTTCATTCCCATGCTGGTGCCTCTAGCGATCGCATTGGGTTATGACTCACTGATTGGGTTAGCACTAGCGTTGGTGGGACCATGTGCAGGTTTCTCAGCGGCATTTATGAACCCATTCACTCTTGCAGTAGCCCAGGGTATCGTAGGTTTGCCCATCTTCTCCGGGTTGCCATATCGCGTTGTGATCTACGTCATCACTACTCTGGTAGCTTTTGCATTTATCTACTGGTATGCGCGCAGGGTGAAGAAGAACCCGCAAATCAGCATTATGTATGAAGCGGATCAAAAGCGTGAAAAGGTGGACTTAACCGCAAAGACACCCTTCACACTGCGTCAAAAAATCGCTTTGATTTTGATGGCGCTGACCTTTGTGCTGTTGATCTGGGGTGTCACCCAATATGGCTGGTACATAGACGAAATCGCGGCCCTTTTCTTGAGCATGGGCATTGTCTGTGGGCTGATCGGCGGGCTTTGGCCGAGCAAGCTCGCTGAGGCATTTGTGGAAGGGGCGGCAAGTCTGGTAGTTGGCGCTTTGGTGGTTGGTGTAGCGCGCGCCATCCTGGTGGTGCTGCGCGATGGTGCCATCCTGCATACTATCGTGCATGGCATGGCAGCCGTCGTTGCCGGCCTGCCGGTTTTCCTTTCAGCCCTTGGCATGTACATCGTACAGTTGATCATCTCGGTGATCATCCCATCCGGTTCAGGGATGGCATCGGTGACCATGCCAATCATGGGACCACTATCTACATTGTTGGGGCTGACCCAACAAACCGCAGTCCTCGTTTACCAATTCGCAGACGGCTTTACCAACATCATCATTCCTACCCAGGGCTATCTATTGGCTGGGCTGGCATTGGCAAAGGTGCCGTTTGAAAAATGGGTCAAATGGTATTGGCCACTGTTCTTGATCTTTGTTGTATTGGGCGCAATATTTGTGATTATCGCTCAGATCATAAAATTCGGCCCATTCTAATTTTCCTCAATTGGCCTTGGTCTCCCCTAGCCCAAGGCCAATTGGTTTTTTGTAAACTTGAATTACAATTAATCTCGCCCGGGGTCTCATGTGTGTATTTACCCGCTGCTCGTATGCCCGGGAGGTGTACGGGCAGCCTGATATATCCAAAGATATAGAATAAAGGTCAAAATATATGGAAATCAACGAACAGCAGAAGAGAATCATTCAGGTAATTGATTCAGAATCAACCAGCCTCTTTTCCATCTCGCACCGCATCCATGAAAATCCCGAATTGGGTTATCAAGAAAAATTCGCCTCGGATTTATTGTGCGACACACTGGAGCAGCATGATTTTAAGGTGGAACGGGAGTTTGTGGGTATTCCTACCGCCTTCTGTGCCAGGCGAGGCAATGGGCAGGGGCCGCGAGTGGCTTTCCTGGCTGAGTATGATGCACTTCCTGAGCTGGGGCATGCATGTGGTCATAATATTATCGCCACCTCCGCCCTGTCGGCAGGTATTGGGCTGGGTGCGGTGGTTGGTGAGTTGGGCGGTGAAGTGTGGGTAATTGGGACGCCGGCTGAGGAAACAGATGGCGCCAAGGTGATTATGGTACAAAAAGGTGCATTCGATCAAATCGATGCTGCCCTGATGATCCATCCCCACCCGGGATATTATTACTTAACCGAATCACTTGCCCTGGATGCTATCGAAGTTGAGTTCTTTGGCAAGCCATCTCATGCTGCAGCGGCACCCTGGGAAGGTGTCAACGCACTCGATGCAATATTGACAACCTTTAATTCCCTGAATGCCCTGCGCCAGCAAATATATCCGGACGCACGCATCCATGGGATCATCTCCAATGGAGGAACCGCTCCCAATATTATTCCCGACCATACTGTAGGACGTTTCTACCTGCGTGCAAAGCAGCGCGCTTATCTTAACGAACTGAACCAAAAATTCCTGGCTTGTGTCCATGGAGCCGCTATCGCTACAGGCACGCGTTTCGAAACCCGAATGTATGAAAATCCCTTTGATGATATGCTGAATAACCTGGTGATGGCTGAACGTATGCGCGACTATTTGACCGAGATCTTAGGGGTACAGAAAGTTGAGCGTGCTCCTGAACACTTTGGCTCGATCGATATGGGCAATGTTTCCCACGTTGTCCCGGCGGTCCACGTGCTGGTTGATATTACCCAAGGGAAATCGCTCTCCCTGCATACCCCTGATTTTCAAATCGCGGCAGCCACACCCTACACTGATGCGACTATCTTGCGAGCAGGCAAAGCTTTAGCGTTGACTGGATATGATGTACTGGTGAATGCTTCTTTCCGTGAAGCTGCCTGGGCAGAGTTCAAGCAGGAGATAAGTAGTTAACTTATACATCCTGCTTCCTTGCCAATCCGATATATTTGATATAGATTACGGACACTTTAATCTTCTCCCAAGGGAAGCGCTAGATGCCCGCGTTGATATTCTCCTCGACGTGAAAACCTTAACTTAAATCCAAAGAGGCCGAAAATCAGGGGAAACCTTCTTGTTGATAGCTCAATTCCAAATATTGAAATATTAATTGGAAAGCACAATGCCCTGTAGAGATAAATAAGTTATTTAGCAGGTTAAACAATAACCCGCAACAATCACTGTGCGGGTTATTGCTTTATTACAACAGTTATCTTTTCATCTCATAGCTAAGTCGCGCTATCATCAACCGTGATGCATATGCTGGGTTTCATGTCCAGCATTATGCACTCCTGCACCTACATACTTTTCCGGATCTTTGTCAAAGGCTCGCTTGCATCCAGGCGCGCAAAAGTAATACGTCTTCCCCTTATAGATCGATATTCCAGCAGCATTTTTGGGATCAACATCCATCCCACACACAGGATCTTTTTCCATCGTACTCACCTCTTTCTCGTTTCAAATCTCGTCATAGCACAAATTTGTTAATCATTGATGATAACTTCACCGCTCGATTTTCTGTCCTGCTTGCTCCCAGGCTGCCATGCCTCCAGACAGGTTCCAAATATCGGAGTACCCCAAGCCTACCAAAGTCTCAGAAGCGAGGGTGCTCATCCGACCGCTGCGACAATATAAAACGATTTTGGCGGTCTTATCAGGAAGCTTGTCCAGATTCTGGTCAATCTGGTCATAAGGGATGGACAAGTCCGTCCCAGAGATATTCCCGTCAAAGGGTATGTGCACGTTTACGAAAATGAAATCCTTACTTGCCAGCATGGTTTGCAGTTCAGCGACGCTCACATCCGTATAATTTCCCCCCGATAAAGGGATCTGTTTTCCGACCACTTCCACTGTGGTGAGGGGTTCTGCAGGAGTACTGCATGCTGCAAGTAATAAGAAAGCTACCAGCATTGTAATCACAATCGATCGAGACATCCATTACACTCCTAATCTGACGACAGGCATTAAATCACCAATAAATTGCCAAAGATCGGCTTCTAATCTACCATGCATAGCATATTGACCGCAGCACAATGATGCGTCAAGCCTGGCTTTTCAACGCTGCCAAGACAGATTGCAGGCTAATTTTTACTTCCTGGGGAAACCCCCCCATTGATTTCTTAGTCTCGCTATCCACCACACTAAACATGACCTCCGGATCCTGGATGCTGACCTCTACTCCATCGCTTTCCTGCTTGAGCACTACGTTGCATGGAAGGAGCAGTCCGATTTGTTCGTCAGCAGATAGTGCCCGGTAAGCGAAGCGGGGGTTGCATGCCCCTAATATTTGATAGGGCTTGAAATCTACACCTATCTTTTGCATCAGGATCTTCTGCATGTCAATTTCGGTCACAACGCCGAAACCTTGCGTTTTGAGGGCATCTACGACTTTGGCTTTTACCTCTTCGAAGCTGCCTCTCAATTTGATATTCATTCCATAACTCGCCATTAATTAGAGCTCCTTTCGTTGAATCGGTGTGGGTGTCTGAGCCAGTATTGTAACGGTCAGGCTGGTGCCCTTGCCGGGTGATGTGCTGATGTCCAGGGCTGCCCCAATCAGCTCAGCCCGTTCATGCAGGCCAAGCAGCCCATAGTGACCGTTGGCAGCATATTCTGCCGGGCTTTTGGGTAGTTCGAACCCCACACCATCATCAGAGACCTGCAAGCTCACGTTCACCGGTGTAAAAGATACAGAAAGCGAGGCATGTTTCGCCTGGGCGTGCCGGACAATATTGCTCATAGCTTCCTGCGCCATCCGGTACAATGCCAGCTCTGCCGAGGCATCTAATCGCCTCTCGATACCCTGGTGATGAAATCCAACCACAATACCCATTCCTTGCCCGGTCTCCCGCGCCAGCATCTCGAGCGCTGGTACCAATCCCAGGTCTTCCAGGTACGCTGGGCGAAGTGCCCGCGTCAGCCGGCGCAAGTTTTCAATGGTTTGCTCAGTCAGGGAGGCGATCTCATTCAGCTCAGCCGATTCAGGAGCGGCTAGCTTTATGGAGGGTTGCAACTCGAGCTGAGCCAGCTGCACCCTCTGTTTGAGGGCGATCAACGCCTGGAGCGTATCATCATGCAACTCACGCGCCAGTCGACGGCGCTCATCTTCCTGTGCTTCCGTGATAGCACCGATATAGCCATGCAGGCTTCGTTGCGCCTCTCTTACCTTGTCAGCCATCTGGATTAGCTCTTTTTGGAGATGCTGTACCTCCGCAATGCCCCCCACCGGTTCCTGAATGGTCTTAAAATCACCCGAAGCTAAAGTCGCAGCCTTAGATTCCAATGTACGCAAAGGTCTTACGACCTGGCTCGCCCCGAGATACAATGCCAGTAGCATGATTAGCACTGCCGGGACTAGCACCAGAGGCGCGATTTGCGATGTGCGCAAGGTAGGTGTAGAAACTGCTTCCCACGACTCTTCCGTTATCAGTGCCCACCCGGCTGCAGCGACGGGGCTGTAAGCAGTCACATGCTCATCCCCACTTACTTGTACGTATGTCGTGCCACTTTGGCCTTGCAGCGCCTGTGCCACGCCTGCATGGTCCGCTGATTGGTCAGTTAAATCACCAACTTTGTAGAGAATCTGGTGGTCTGCACCCACCAGCAGGATGGATAACTGACCCCCGGGGGGCAGCATATCGGTCAATGTGGCTTCAGCAAGTTTTTCGATGGAAAACGCACCGACGATCAAGTAGCTCCCGGTCAAGTCTGCTGAGATCAAACCCTGCAGGGCACCATTCCCTGGGTAAGGAGAAACCACGAGCTTACCAGTTTGAGCAGCCAGCTCATGATATACCGCCTGCCAGCCTGAAGCATCTGCTGTCCATGAGTCCCAGAACAGTTCATCCCCTCTGACGGAGAGCAGCTTCCCCTGTGGATCGAAAACAGCCACCCCAGAATCGAAGGCAGGCATCAGGTACGCAATCGTGGAAAGATTGGTTGTCACTCCTTGAGAGCTATCAGCTGATAGCAGTAGCTCGATACTGGTCAGCTCTTGCACTCGATTTTCCAACTGGGCACTGAGCGCACTGGCTGCGATTCGCACCGCCCGCACATCCCGCTCTCCGACCAATGTGCGCATCGCCCTTTGATGGATGGTTATGCTCCCAAACGTAATGCCCACCAGTAACAGGGTGAGTGGCAGCAGGATGATCACAAACAGCTGCAGCACCAATCCCGCAGGTGGTAATCTGAGGTTGATCTTCGGGCGGCTCGAATGAGTCATAAACAAATTATTCTTCTGTTATGTTCCCGATGGATTGGGATATCCATCCTAATGAAACTGCGCGCATCACCGCTTCTGTGCGGCTGCTCGCCTGAAGTTTATCGAATATATGCGCCAGGTGCCCCTGGACGGTGCGGTCACTAATGCCAAGCTGGACGCCAATAGCTTTGTTAGTAAATCCTTTAGCTGCCAGTGCAAGCACTTCCATTTCGCGCTCGGTGAGCTGTTCCACCTGTACTTCATCCTGCGGATGGCTGAGCTGGGCTAATAGCTTTTGTGTAATGGATGGGTCCAACACCGATTTACCGCTATACACGTCCCTGACAGCCTGGATGAGATCTGCTGGGGAGGCAGTTTTCAGCACATACCCGTTTGCACCTGCCTGAAGAACTGCCAGTACATAGGGATCATCATCGTAGGCAGTGAGGATCAACACACCTACGTTGGGGTAATTTGCCCTCACCCACCGCGTGACCTCAATCCCACTGGTTTTTGGCATTTGGATATCCAATACAGCAACATCCGGACGGCGCTGGCGGATCAGATCCTGAGCCATCTCTCCATCATCCGCTTCAGCGATGACCTGGATATCGCCCGCTCGCTCAAGGAACTGGCAAATGCCTGCCCGCACAATGGCATGATCGTCAGCCAACAGTACCCGGATCGGCTCAGTTTTGGTGATCATACAGGATATCTCTCATGCGTTTTCGTTGAATCGGATGTAGCTCTCATAATTATTGACCGATCTTGCGGAGCAAAAACCTTATCTAAATATGGATAAGTGTACCAGACGGTTCCGATACCAAACATTAAACCAGTTAATAGTCGCATGAGTGAATTAAATGAGCCCCAGGCGTCACCTGAATAGAATGATGCCTGAAAAATGTGGTTGGTCATAACTGCTAACCATAAATTACTATCTCGAAAACCCTGACCGATCCCTGCCAGGTCACTCACCAGGTGGCTTGTCCCATCTACTGCCATGGGCAATAAGAATAGAAGCAACCCCCACCAGGGCAACAGCTTCAACCTGCGACGTGCAGGCCACCATAACAGGCCAAACAGCCACATGCTGGTGAACATGGAAACCATACGATCAGACCAGGCAATTTTCCAACCCATCTCCGAGTTCCCAATGAACTGTCTGAGGATCTCTGGATTGAATGTGTATTGCCAGGCGTTTTGAACCTCCCTTAGCGAATAGGTGAGCTTCGAGCCAAACAGGAAATACGAACGCTCTGGTAGCTGATGGCATAGCCAGGAGTAAATGAAGTAGACCACTCTGGCAGCATTGCTCCACCCAACATGCATGAAAACGGGTGCCAGGAAGGGCAAACCCACGTATATCCCCAATGCAATACTCAAGGGAAGGATCCAATAACGACGGAGTAAAGTTGTCATAGAATATTCAGATTTAAACATTTATCGTGGGTGCCTTGCAACTAGGCACTTATTTCGCAGTAAGCTGGATTATTGCACGCCGCAGCTTCCCCCGCTGCTGGGAGCCTGATCGAGCAAACCATTTTTTGAAAGCCACTGGTGAACAGCCTGAAAGCCAGAATTCGACGCAAACTGGCTGCTGACGATTGTCTTGGCATCCACCTTCGCAAAGTCTACATTATTCGCAGCTTTGAAAGCTGTAGCCACTTCCAGCATTTGCTGTGGGTACCAGAAAGCAGTGACGTATTTGGCCGTTTCGAACATTTCATCTACAGACGCATTCTGCGAAGCCATCAGCTCCAATAACCCCAGCATCGCCATGCCATGGTTACAATCGGGGAAGTGAGTGGGGTTGTTGCAGCACGGGCGGTAAACCCCTGAAGCCACATCCAACAACCTGGTTTGCTGTTCATCGGTCAATGCCATGATCTTCTTACTGGCGTATAACTCAATGGGACTTTTTGCTCCAATCGTCCAACCGCCTGTGGAGGCAAATCCTCCAACCTTATCCATCCCTCCGGATACCATCGGACCTTCGGTGAGGATAGCGTTTTGGTTAGTTAACCCCAGTGCCCAGAAAAAATTGAGCAAAAAATAGGCATTTTCTGGATTGATCACGATATTCGCGTTGGTCCCCTTGGTCAGGATGGTCATTTGGTCATTTGTCAGCGGCTTGTTTTGCTGTTTGTAAAGGTTGCTGAATTTAGCCAGGTCAATTGCTCCTGCTGCCACCATCTGTGGACCAACATCCCCAAACACAGCCGGGATTTTGTATCCATCGGGTGGGTTGATCTGGTGCATGAGCGCCATGGCCTCTTCCTGGCTTTGCGCTGCACCCGTAGATGTCTCCATGTGCCCTAACCGGATACCAACCAGATAGCCACTGCCACCCCCTAGAATAAAAACTACCAGAAGCACCAGGGCTTTAATCATTAGCCCTTTCCGGCGATGATCTGTTGGGCTGGGTTCTGATGCATTTTCTGGCATATCGTTTTCGTCAAGTGAGGATTGAAGTAGATCGGGCATTTTCATTCTCCTTTAGGTCAGCTGAGATTGTAGGGATACGGAATCTACATAGCATTGGGTCAGGCTACGACGATACCAGGCTGGTTCTTTTCCTGCTTTCAGCCTGTTATTCTTCATGTACATCAGATATATTTTGATCGCATCACCTGACGTGTAGGTTAAACAGCATGTACTTTGCTTGCCAAATTTATGGGATCCAAAAAAGGGGGTGCTACAAGACGACGGATAATGGCTTCGAGATATGAGTCCGCCCGCTGCTGAGGGGTGTCGACGACCGAAAACCAGGTTTGACCGTTATATCCATGCGCAATAATGGCAATTGGTCGCTGGTCGAGCTGATATATCATCATCACCACCATCTGGCAATCACATTGGTCAGTCCCGTGGTGCGGGCATGGGCACAATGCCTGGTCGTGGCGGGCAACCTGCAGGTCAAAGGTGCGCATCACCGAGAGACCCGCCCGGCTCACCAGTCCCGCCAGCCAATCCACTGCTACGTCGCAGGGTTGCTCCAATACTAGGAAGGGGGTTTTATCATCCATTGCCACACCGACGATCGTCTCATCTCAGTCACAAGGTCGGAATATACCCAGGTATTGCATGTAAGCCGAGCGCCATCCTCGCTATATCGATATACGCTTTTTTGCCCATGGGTGTCATTTATCTCTCTATGTTTATTGCAAAAAGTAGGTGAAACATCAAGAATCCAAATCCAATCTTCATGGTCCCCAATTTGATAAGACCGTCAAGGTTTTGTCACCCCAGGCAGTATCATTGCTGGGAAGGTGTACCTCGAAGTCGTGCATCCCATCCATACCGGTGTGCATCATGAACTGCATGGTCAGTGTAGTTGTAGCTCCAGGTTTGAGCACCATCGAACCGATGGTAGGTGTGGGGGGTCAGCACCCCTCCAATACTTCAACATAGGGAGCTTTGCTTAAGCGCAGGGTCTGGTCACCCACATTCATAATCTGGAACTTAACTTCAACCGTTTGGCCAAGCATGACATTGCCCAAGTCCACTTTCTGCTTGTCCACTTTCAGGCTGGGTGCCCCGCTGACTTCAATTGCAGCTTTCGGCTGGGAGGGTTTGTTCAGCAAAGAGACCGCTCCAATCACGAGCAGCACCCCGCCAGCGAATAGCAAAATCATCGGCCAGAGTTGCTTCTTCTTTCTATGTCTGAGGTTTTTCTTATTTTTGTTTTCACTCATGGATTTACCTCCAATTGGAATTGAAATGTCCATAAATAGGCGACGAGCGCCCACGTCTGATCATCCGTAAAAATAGCTCCCCAGGATGGCATGCCGGTTCCCATACCGCCGCGGATGATCTTGCCCTGCAGGTGGGCTGGGCTGGCAGACAGCATGCGCAGGGCATCGCTGAAGTTTGCCGGGCGCTGGGTTTGCTCGCCCATGCTTTGGTTCGAAGATGTAATGCCAGAACCTGCCGTAAGCTGGTCAGCAAATACCCCATTCCCTGTTCCACTCTCGCCATGGCATGCAGCACAATTGGATGTGAATAACTGCTCGCCAGCCAGCACCTCTTCTGGGGAGGTGTTGGATTGCCAGACCCATGCCACCAGGTCCCACATATCCTGGTCGCTCAGCTCCTCGATGGTAGGTTCTGACCTCAATGCCAGCCACAGATCCACCGGAGTATGCGAGAGGTAATAACCATGGCTTTTAAAGGCATCCGGCACTATCCGGCCGAGCAGTGCGCCTCGCCAGGCAGATGGAATTTGCGCTGGCGTGACGATGGCTTTGTGATCAGCGTCGATGTTCAACCCCAATGTGACATACAGTGGCGGTTTGGCTACCTCGGTCTTAGCCTGCGGGTCAGTTACCTCGATGGTACCCCGCATACGCCAGTGGTTGACGCTGCACCAACGTGTACAATAAAACGTATATTTGCCAGGTTTGGTGAACACCAGCGTGACGTCTGTCATTTCACCAGGGTTGATATCCACGGCAGGCTGGTCGAGTTGACCCACCGCAAATCCATGGGTCACGTCATCGGATGTCAACCGTAAGTGCACAGGTTTTCCAACCGTAGCAGTCAGGTTTTCAGGCGTCCAGCCTCCCGTTTCAGCCATGCGGGCATGCATCACGATCCCTTGCGATTGCTGCCATTTGTTTGCTGCGGGGATGGAAATCACCAACAACAATCCCAGAATGATGACTCCCCGCGCAAGCCATTCCTTAATCATTGATCACCCTACCAACAACCATAACATGGCGATTGAATACATCACATAAAATGCCGACACAGGAATATTTGGGAAAGAAATATGCTTTCCATCTGATTTGGATAATTTCCGTGTAACATTAGCTGACCAGAACACACCCACTAATAACAGAGCCGCCTGGAGGTATGGGCTGAAACCTGACACATCCAACGACCTGGATGAGTTTACGGCATTCAATAAATGCCATCCCCAACCAAATGGATCGTTCAATACGCCTAAGACAAGGTTTAGCTTGGGGAGCGCAAACGATATCGTGAACGCAATCCAGGCCATTAACCCCAACGGCAGCAGTCCCTGGGCATGGTTGGCAATCAACCGTTTCAGGGGGAAAATACTATGGCTTAATTTTTTCCAAGCCCAGACACACAGGGTAAATAATGCGGGTAAAAATAACACGTTGAGAGCCAGAAAGCCTGCTGCATATGCCAACCAGGCTTGTGAGCCAATCTCGAACGCGCTTGCCTTAATCCAACCCCAGGGTCCAACAAAAACTGCCGAAAATGCCAATGCTG
>Ga0153915_10001975_pt1 | contig 18892 bp, 14 predicted proteins | sample Opewatmetagenome_2_FD_107003 | JGI IMG/M metagenome (GOLD analysis project Ga0153915, IMG submission 107003) | Freshwater wetland microbial communities from Ohio, USA - Open water 3 Core 3 Depth 3 metaG | ecosystem: Environmental > Aquatic > Freshwater > Wetlands | place: USA: Ohio, Lake Erie...
CAGGTCAAGGGCCGATGGATGCAAGTCGTCGGTGTCGCCAAGAACGCGAAATATGGATCGTTCATGGAGCCGCCCAAGCCGTTCTTCTATGTGCCGCTCCGTCAGAACTTCTCCGGCGTCGTCGGCATCGAGATCCGCACGACGCAGCGACCCGAAGCCCTCGCGCCGGCGCTCTTGCGAGAGATCCACGCCCTTGATCCCAACCTCGCGCCAGGTGAGCTCATCACGATGCGCGAGCAGGTCGGCCGCACGATGTCGCCGCAACGAGCGGCCGTCGCGTTGCTCGAGGTGTTCAGCTCGCTCGCGCTTTTCTTGGCGGCGATTGGCCTTTACGGCGTGATGTCCTACGCCGTCTCGCAGAGCACGCGCGAGTTGGGCCTCCGCATGGCCCTTGGCGCGGGCGCATCGAACGTGCTGCGATTGGTGTTGCGGCGCGGCCTCGTGCTTACCGGCTCCGGGGTCGTGTTGGGCGCCGCGGCCGCGATCGGACTCACGCGGCTATTGGGCGATCTGCTCTACCGGGTGAGCCCGCGCGACCCGTTGGCCTTCGGCGTCGCGCTCGCGGTGATGGTGGTCGCATCCGCCGGCGCGTGCTTCGTGCCGGCGTGGCGTGCGACGCGCATCGATCCGCTGCGGGCGTTGAGGCAAGAGTGAGCGAGCCGTTCGGCGATCGCCGGAGACAGCGCGAGCTGCATGATCGACAGCACGTGTGGGCGGCTTCACGCGGCGGTCACGCCGGCGCCCCCCGCCTTTCCTCATCGTAAATCAGAAGATCGAAATTTCCCGGGACGTGGCCGAGGGTTCTCAACAGCAATGCGACCTGGCCTCGATGATGCACGGCATGAACCGCTGCGTGCTGCATCAGATCCCCGAGGGGAATGGAGTGCGTCGGGCCATTGCCGAACGCGAACTCGATGGGACGAGCCAGGTCTTCGTCCTTGAGGCCGGACAAGAAGGCCCGCATGTAGCCTTCGACGCGCGTCCACAGCTGCAACAACGAATCGGCAGTTGGGAAGTCGTTCGGATTCAGGCGATCGCCGCGCGCCGGTCCGCCGCAGCGATCGAGCCAGCCCCATTCTGCGCTGAGGACGTGCACCAGCGTATTGCGAATCGACCCGTAGCTGCCGGTGACTGACCGAGTGAACTCGTCCGGAGTCAGCCGCGAGATGACGGCGAAGAGTCTGTTGTTGGCCCAGTAGCTGTAGTCGTACAGGCGTTCAAGATCACTGATGAGCATATGCATTCCTCGCTGACCGGCGATGGCGTGAGACCAGGGCGGCGACGGAGCGCTCCCGACCCCGCGGATGGCCGGTGATTGGGACCACGGGTCATTGTCCTCTCTCTCAGACAGCCGAGAGAAGCTCGGGTCGCTCCGCAGGAAGTTTAAACAGCCCGTCTAGCGCGGCATCTCAGCCCGGCGCATGGCGAGCGGGCGACGCCGCTCGGTTCCCTGCGCGTTTGCCGACGCCGGCTGCGCCGCCGGCGCGTTCGCAACAATGTGCTAGCGGCTACGCAGCCGTCGGCGAACTTAGCGACACCACCATGCAGGGGGAGTGTGCCAACACCGCGAGGCAGTGCAGCAGGTCGGGCGGATCTCGTGATGGGCGGGAACACCATTCCCGCGGGCAAATACTCGTTGTGGACTCGCGTCACGCCGGACAAGTTGCGGTGGAGCACGGTGGAACTTTCGACGCCGCTTGCCGTGAAGTAGTGTACCTGCGGCGCTGGTGGCGAAACATGTTTGGCGGCAAATGGAGCCAGTGGATGGAACGATGACCGACGCGCGACTGGGGTTGGCGATCCGACGGGCTGCGATAGTCACGCTCGTATGGACCGTGCCGGTGATCATCGGGACGGCCGGGCATTACTTCGGCATCATGGCCGACGGCGGGAGCATGCCCGCGTCGCACGTCGTCGGCAACAACTTCGCGCTGTGGTACGTCTGGATTCCCGCCTCGTTGGCGATCCTATGGGCGTACCGCCGGTTGCCATTTTCACGTCGCGGATGGCCGATCGCCGTGGCGGCGCACCTCGGGATCTTCGTGGCGGTGTTCCTCGGTCAGGCTTGGCTGACGCTCGTCATCGGTCACGCAACGGGGCACGTCCAGCCGAACATGCGCTTCGTCGACCGCATGATGCCCCTGCTGATGGACCTTCCGGCGTTTGACACCTTGATCTATGGCGGTGTGATCGCGGTGGCGGTCGGACTCGACTACGCACGCCGCTACCGCGACCGCGACTTGCGGGCGTCGAACCTCGAAACACAACTCGAGCGCGCGCGGCTCGAGGCGCTCCAGATGCAACTGCAGCCGCACTTCCTCTTCAACGCGCTCAACTCCATCGCGATGCTCGTACGGCGAGAGCGAAAGCAAGAGGCGCTCGACGTCGTGATCGGCTTCGGCGAGTTGCTCCGCTACGTGCTGGATGAGGCGGGCACGATCGATCAACCGCTCGCCGCGGAACTCCAGTTCGTACGGCGGTACCTCGAGATCGAGAAGGTGCGGCATCAAGAACGTCTGCGCGTCACCGTGTCGGTCGGCTCGGAAGCCGAGCGAGCGTTGGTACCGAACCTCCTCCTCCAGCCGCTGGTTGAAAATGCGCTCAAGCACGGCATCTCGCGCCTACCGAAAGGCGGCGAGGTGCGGATCACGGCCGAGAGACGCGGGACGATGCTGCATATCGAAATCGAGAATGACGGGCCGCCGCTTCCTGAAGGGTTTTCGGTCGACGCGACCGACGGCGTCGGCCTTCGCAATCTGCGAGATCGGCTTGCGGCCCTCGTCGGAGAGACGGGCGCGTTCCACCTCGACACCGCCCCGGGCGGCAACGGCGTCGTCGCCGTAATCGAGATGCCGTTCCGCGAACGTGACCGCGTAACGTTGGAGCGCACGGCGTGATTTCCTCGACGCTCCGGGTCCTCATCGTCGATGACGAACCGCTGGCGCGCGAGGGCGTTCGCGCGTTGCTGGAGGCGGAGCGTGACGTGACGATCGTCGGCGAGTGCGCCGACGGGCAATCCGCCGTCGACGTGCTGCGTCGCGGAGACGTGGATATCGTGTTCCTCGACGTGCAGATGCCGGGAATGGACGGATTCCAGGTACTCCAGGCGATCCCGCGCGATGCGCTGCCCGTTGTGGTATTTGTTACCGCATACGATGCACATGCGCTGCGCGCATTCGACGCGAACGCGCTCGACTACGTGGTCAAGCCGTTCACGGACGCGCGTTTTAAAACGGCGATGGAGCGTGCACGGCGCCAGGCGCATGAACGCCGCCTCGGCAAAGCCGGCACCGAGCTCGCGCAACTGGTTGCGCTCCTTCAGGGCAATGCGCTTCCGGCTGGCGCGATCGGCGCAGTGGGGAACAACGACACACCACGAAATCGGTGGATCGATCGCATCACTGTCCGCTCGGTGGGCAGAGTAGTGTACGTGCGTGTGACGGACGTCGTGTGGATTGGTTCAGCCGATTACTACGTGCAGCTCCACACCGCCGACGGCAAATCACACCTCGTGCGCGAGTCGATGCAGCGCATCGAGGAGCGGCTCGACCCGGTGCGGTTCACGCGGGTGCACCGGACGGCAATCGTCAATCTCGATCACGTTGCCGAGATCCGCACCGATAGCGCCGAGCATCAGTTCGTCGTGCTGCGGAATGGCGCGAAGCTTCCCCTCGGCAAGTCGCGCCGCGAGGCGCTCGAGCGCGCGCTGGCCGGTCGGTAAGTCGCGTATTTCCTCTGGGCCTCAGGGCGATCACCCTCATTGCCTGCCGATCCGACCGTCCCTCCTGCACCGAAGGACGGGTTGGCGGCATTGGCCTTGGGTCATCTCGGAGACGCGCGTACGATAGCCGTGCACGCCTCGGCGATCCTTTAGCCCATCGTCCCATGTCCAAATCGTTCGCGTTCGCCCTCGCGCTCGTTGTGGGCTTTGTCTCGCGCGGCGCGGCGGCGCAGCAACGTCCCGACACGTCGCTCGTCGTTACAACCGACTGGCTCGCGCACCACCTCGACGACCCTTCGGTTGTATTGCTGGCCGTCGAACATGATCGCGACTCGTACACGCATGGGCACGTGCCCGGCGCGAGGTACGTCGATTACAATAGTTTGACAGCCCGTGTCAACGGCATCAGCACGGAGATGCCCTCGGCCGATTCGTTGGCGCGCCTGCTCGGCGCACTGGGTGTAACACCAGCCAGCCACGTGGTGTTGTACGCCCACATGCTGCCGATGTCGGCACGGGCGCTGGTCACGCTCGAGTACGCGGGCGTACGGCGCGTCTCGCTGCTCGACGGCGGGGCCGAGCGCTGGATGGCCGAGCACCGCCCCATGACCGACGCGACGCCGAAATTCGCGGCGACTCGGTTTGCCGCAAACCCAGAGCGTGAGATGATTGCCTCCGCGGCCTGGGTGCGCAGCAAATTGTCCAAGCCTGGTGTCTCGTTGATCGATACGCGCACCGACCCGGAGTACAATGGCGGCGGCGAGCGGCACGGGGGATTCAGCACGGGGCACCTTCCCGGCGCGCGCCAGCTCGAATGGGAACAGCTGACTGCACCGGATAACGAGTTGCAGTTGAAGGATCTGGCCGAACTGCGACGCCTGTACGCCGAGCGCGTCGTTCCGGGGGACACCGTGGTCACGTACTGCGCGGTGGGATATCGCGCCAGCGTGACGTATCTCGTCGCGCGTTACCTGGGATACCCCGTGAAGTTGTACGACGGATCGTACGACGAATGGTCGAAGCTTGGATATCCCACGGACACGGCGCGGGTGTCTCTGCGGCGGCAGTCCGCGAGGTGATCACATGACGAGTGTAGACCACGAAGCGCGCGACAGTCGACCGCTCGCGTTGATTGAGACGATCTTGCAGGACACGCGCTACGCCGCGCGCACGCTGCGCAAGGCGCCGGCGTTCACTCTGGCGGCCGTCGTGACGCTGGCCGTCGGCATCGGCGCCAGCACGGCGATCTTCAGCATGGTGAACGGCGTGCTGCTCCATCGCCTGCCGATCGGCAGCGGCGACCGTCTCGTTCATCTGATCCAGCCGACGGCGCAGAACAACAACGCCGGCTACTCGATGATCGAGGTGAAGGACCTCAACCGCGAATTGCGGACGATGAGCGCGGTCGCCGAATACCATAGTATGCCGTTCCAACTCTACGGGCACGGCGATCCGCTGCGCGTTCAGACAGGCGTGGTGTCCGACAAGTTCTTCGAGATGATCGGCGTGAAGCCGCTGCTCGGCCGCACGTTCCTTCCCGGCGAAGAGGAAGTAGGCGCGCCGCCCGTCGTCGTCCTCAGCTACAGCTTTTGGATGGATCAGTTCCACGGCGACCCCTCCATCGTCGGCGCCACGTTCACGATGAACGACAAAATTCATCACGTCGTCGGCGTGTTGCCGCCGTTGCCCGGATATCCCGATGACAACGACATGTGGATGCCGGCTGGGGCGTGCCCCTTCCGCTCGGCGCCCGTGATGATGAACGACCGAGCGATGCGGATGGTCGAAGCGTACGGCGTCCTCAAGCCCGGGGTCTCGCTCGACCGAGCGCGAGTCGAGCTGGCCGCCGTGTCAGCCCGATACCACGCCGCGTTCCCGGCCGCGTATCCGGCACGGGAGCGTTCGCACTTCTCCGCCGATGGCGCCAAAGACGAAATGACGGAGCGCGCCAAGCCAATTCTGTTGATGCTGCTGGCGACCGCCGCGTTCCTGCTGCTCGCCGCGGTGGCGAACGTCGCCAATCTCAGTCTGTCGCGACAGATGCGCCGCGCCCGCGAGCTCGCATTGCGCGTGGCGCTCGGGGCGGGAAACCCGCGATTGTACCGTCAACTTGCCCTCGAGAGCTTGCTCCTCACGCTCGCAGGTGGAGTGTTCGGCGTTCTTCTCGCGGCGAGCGGCGTCGGCCTGCTTCGCGCGCTGGCGACGCGACTGACGCCGCGCGCCGGCGAGATTCATCTCGACTTCACGGTCCTGGCGTTTGCGTTCGCCGTGTGTGTCATCATCGCGCTCGTCATCGCCGCCGCGCCATTCATCCACGTTCGCGGTCGGCGGAACCTGGCGACGGCTTTGCGACAGGGAAACACCGGCGCGATGGGATCGCGCGCGGACCTGCGTACGCGCAGCGCACTCGTTGTCGCCCAGGTCTCGATCGCGTTCGTGATGCTCGTCGGCGCGGGGTTGCTCGGGCGAAGCTTGATGGCCTTGCAGCGGGTCGATGCCGGAATCGACGTGAGCAACGTGCTCACGGCGCGGCTGACGCTGGCGTTCCCCAAGTACAACCAGACCAACCTGGTCCGCACGATGGTCAGTCCGCTTCTCGAGCGGTTGAACGGGTTGCCCGGTGTGACGTCGATGGCGCTGGCCAGCTCACTCCCGCTCAGCAACGGCCAGCCGAACGACGTGAACTTTCAAATTGACGGCTCGCCAGCCGCACCCGGCGCGCGCGGCCCACACGCCGCGACGACGGCGGTGAGCCCCGACTATTTCCGTACCGTCGGCGTTCCGCTGCTGCGTGGCCGCGCCTTTACCATGGCCGATCGAGACACGATCACGAATGTCGCGATCGTCAGCAGCCGTTTCGTGAAGACCTACTGGCAAAGCCGCGATCCGCTCGGCACACGCGTCTCCGCAGACAGCGGCAAGCATTGGCTCACCGTCGTCGGCGTGGTCGGTGACGTCCGCCAGAGCCGACTGGACGCCGACGTCACCGATGAGGTCTATTTTCCCGTGTTGTCCGGGGGCGCCGGCGACATCCGCGTGTTCCTGCGCACGGCCGGCGCGATGCCGCCGGTTCTCAAGGCTCTGCGCGTCGCGGTCGGCGAGATCGACAACCAGCAGCCCGTGTCGTCCGTTCAGACGCTGGAGCAGGTACGTGGCGCACAGCTCGCCGAGCCCAGGCTCACCACGACGCTCCTGTCGGCATTCGCCGCGCTCGCGCTGTTGCTCACGGCGACCGGTCTCGCCGGCGTCATCGGATACACCGTCACGCAGCGCATCCCGGAGATCGCGATCCGTATGGCGCTCGGCGCCGACAGTGGGAGTGTGGTGTCGCTCGTCATGCGCGATGGGCTCGCGATCGTCGTGCTCGGCCTGATCGTCGGCCTCGGTGTAGCGGCCGCGGCGAGTCGGCTGATTACGAAAATGCTCTTTCACGTTACGGCAACGGACGCTTGGACGTACGTGGCGGTGGCCGTCGTGATTCTCGGAACGGCCGTCGCGGCATGCCTCGTGCCGTCGCGACGGGCGCTGCGCGCCGACCCAGCACAGGTGTTCCACGCGGGCTGAGCAGCCGCGCGAATCGACTCAAGGAGCGAGCGTGATCGCACAGGATCTCAAGCAGGCCGTCCGCAGCCTTCGGCTGTCCCCCGGGTTTTCGGTTCTCGCGATCGCCACGATCGCGCTCGGGGTCGCGGCGAACACCGCGATCTTCAGCATGGTCGAGGGCGTGCTGCTGCGCCGCCTGCCGTACGAGAGCGGCGATCGCCTCATTCACATTCAGCAGCCATCGAGTCTGTTGCCCGACGTCCGGTTCTCGATACCAGAGATCCTCGACCTGCGTGCGCAGACGCGCTCGATGGACGCCGTCGTCGAATATCACTCGATGGCGTTTCAGCTGTACGGGCTTGGTGAGCCGCAACGACTTCAAACGGGCGTTGTGTCGGACAACTTTTTTCAGGTGTTGGGAGTCAAACCGGTGCTCGGCCGGCTGTTCCGCCCGGGGGAGGAGGCGGTGGGAGCGGAGCCGGTCGTGTTGCTCTCCTACGCCTACTGGACAAGTGTGCTCGGCGCGAATCCGAACGTGGTGGGCTCGAAGTTCACGATGAACGATCGCGTCCACACGATCGTGGGCGTTCTGCCGCCGCTGCCGGCGTATCCGGGCAACAACGATATTTGGGTGCCGGCGGGCGCCTGTCCCTTCCGCTCCGCGCCGGCGGTGATGGCGTCGCGAACGGCGCGCCTGCCGTTCGTGTTCGCGCGACTCAAGCGCGGCGTCTCGCTCGAGCAGGCGACGTCCGAGATCAAGACGATCGCGCAACGCCTGCACTCGCAATACCCAGACGCGTATCCCGCCGGCGACACGCTTCGCATCCAAGCGCAGACCGTGCGCGAGGAGCTCACGTCGGGATCGAAGTCGCTCCTGCTGATCCTGTTCTCCACGGCGTTGTTTCTCATGCTCGTTGCCGCGGCGAACTTTGCCGGTCTCACCGTCGCGCGCCAACTGCGCCGTGGGCGCGAGTTCGCTGTACGCGAGGCGCTCGGCGCGGGACGTCTCCGCATCTTCAGACAATTGGCGATTGAAAGCCTCATGCTGTCCACGATCGGGGGCGCCGTTGGAACGCTGCTCGCGATGAGCGGCCTCGGCCTCTTGCGTTCCTTCGCCACGCGCGTGACGCCGAGGGCGGGAGAGATTCAGATCGATGGCGTCGTCCTCGCGTTTGCCGTGCTCACGTGCGCGGTCGTCGGTCTCGCCGCCGCGGCGGCACCATTGATCCGTTTGCCCAACGGCCCGACGCTCGCCGACCGCGTTCGCCAAGGCAATTCCGGCGCGATGGGCGGAAAGCTCGAGGTGCGCGTTCGGCGGTCGTTCGTGTTCGTGCAGGTCGCTATCGCCTTCGTGCTGCTCGTCGGTGCCGGCCTGGTCGGGCGCAGCCTGCGTCACCTGCAGCAAGTGGACGCCGGCTTCGATGGCCACAACGTGTTGACCGCCCGCGTCACGCTCAACTTTTCGAAATACAACACGCGGCCAACGATTCTGGCATTCAGCGAGCAATTACTCCAGCGGCTGGAGTCCACGCCAGGGATGGCGACGAGCGCGATCGGAAACAATTTCCCGCTCAATAATTCGGTCTCGCGGTCGCAAGGGTTTGTGATTGGCGGCGTCGATGCGAAGGCGGGGACTGCGTCACCGCGCGCCGACTTCACGAGCGTCAGCCCTCGCTACTTCGAGGTCTTGGGCGTGCCGATCAAGCGCGGCCGCGCGTTTACGATCGCGGATCGCGACACGATCGCCACGCCGGTGATCATCAGCGAGCGTCTCGCGACGACGTATTGGGGCACGCGTGATCCAATCGGGACACGAATCTCGACCGACAGCGGGCGCACGTGGAATCCGGTAATCGGCGTCGCGGGTGATGTGCGCCAGACCGGCCTCGATCAGGATGTCGCGAACGAAGTCTATTTCCCGGCGGCGGCGTTTCCGCCGGGTGAAATTCGCATTCTCGTCCGATATCAAGGACAAAGCGCGCCGATCGCGGCCGGCGTGCGGAAGATCGTTCACGAGATCGATCCGCAACAGTCGATCGTGGCGCTGCAAACACTCGACGAGATCCGCGGCACTCGCCTCTCGGAGCCGCGGTTGACGACCGCGCTGCTCGCCAGTTTCGCAACGGTTGCGTTGATCCTCGCCGCGACCGGATTGGCCGGCGTCGTCGGCTATTCGGTCACGCAGCGCATTCCGGAGATTGCGATTCGCATGGCACTCGGCGCCGACACGAGTCGGATCGTTTGGCTCGTCGGCCGAGATGGGTTGACGACCGTGGTCGCCGGACTTGGAGCCGGTGCGCTCGTGGCGCTAGCCCTGTCTCGATTCGTGAAAGCGTTGCTGTTCGCCATCCAGGCCAATGACCTGGCCACGTACAGTGGCGTCGCCGCGCTGTTGCTCGCGACGTCGATGCTTGCCTGCCTTGGGCCGGCACGACGGGCCATCGTCGCCGATCCGGCGCGGGCTCTGCGAGGCGGCTGAACTGACTCGTCCCTGTCGGCCGATCGCGCCGCGCTCCGAATGAGCCGCTGACGGCGACCCTGCCCGAGCTTCAGCCGCTCGCGACATAATGCGAGCCGCTCACGACATCGTGTCGTGCATCCGATGGCAATTGACGAGCGGTCATTGATGATTTGAGGACGCGCACCTCGGCGTTCCGTCGCCGAGTCGTTGCTCAGCGCCGGCCGTGGCCGTCGCGCCCAACTCGTCGCGGCGATCCGCCAACCGTCACCCGGATGATCCCGATGCTGGCATTCATTGTCGCATTCGCCGTCGCTCCGCCGAATCCACATGCGTTGGTCGACAGCGCCATCGCCGCGATGGGCCGCACCGCTCCGCTCATGCGGATTCACTCGCTGCGTCTCAGTGGTATGCAGCATGACTTTGTCCTCGGTAACGCCGAGCGGGCCGAGGGGCCCTGGCGAGTGTCGTATTCGCAGTTCAACCAGATCGATGATCCGCTCTCAGGTAGCTCGCGGCGCGTCGAGCAGACGATCGCACCGTCCGGCGTCAAGAGCCCCGAGCGCGTCACGATTCTCACCGACACCGTCGTCGCGACGCGAACGGGCGGACGCGAGAGCGGCGGGTCTCACGGATCGTACGAAGACATCATCGACCGCATCGACGGATCACCGGATCGCGCGCTCGTGCTCGCGTCGAACTCGCAGGCACTGCGGCTTGACGGAACGGTCACCCGGTTCGGGATCACGTTCGACGTCGTCTCGTTCCCGTGGCGTAATGGCCGAATGAAGCTCGAGCTGAATCGCGAGACGCACCTGCCCGACGCAGTCGTGATTGTCCGTGAGTATCCGGACAACTTTCGATGGGAAGCGTTCGGCCGAGTCACGATGCGCACCGACTACGTCGACTGGACGATCAGCGGCTCCGGCGCTTTTTGGCCGATGCAGGCCAAGGTGAGCTTCAATGGACAACCACTGCGCGATATCACGTTCGCCGACGTCGTTCTCGACACCGCGTTGGTCCCCGCGGACTCCTTTGCCGTGTCGGACTCGGCTCGGCTTCAGTTTGGGCGGAACTCGAGGCTCAACTTCTCGCAATTCCGACTCGGCGCCCGCGGTCAACCCACGGAGCTCGCGCCGGGCATTGTCCGCGTTCCGGACTTCTGGGCGATGACGTTGGTGAAGCAGCCCGATGGCGTCGTCATCTTCGAGGCCCACATTAGCGGACAGTATCTACACGACGTGATCGGCGAGGCGAATCGCCGCTGGCCGGGCTCGCCGATCAAGGCAATCGTCATGACGTCGGACCCCTGGGCTCACCTCGGCGGTTTTCGCGAGGCGGCGGCGATGGGCATTCCGATCTATGTCAGATCGACCAGCCTTCCGTTCCTCGCATCGCTCGTGAAGGGAGGACAACAGCCGAAGTTCGTCCCCGTCGCCGCGAGGACGACGATCGGGATCGGCGAGAACAAAATCGATTTGTATCCGGTGCGCGGACCGTACGCTGAGCGAATGCTCATGGCCTACTTCCCGGGCCGCAAACTCCTCTATGGTGCCGACCTTGTGTTTCCGAATCGAGGTCCGGATGGCCGAACGATCGCGGGGTTCGACGCGACGCCGGCGAACGATCTACGCCGCGCCGTCGCGCGCGAACACCTCGAGGTCGAGTCGGTCTTCTGCGTTCAGACCTATGGACCGTTCGCGTGGGCTGACTTTTTCAGGTGACGACCATGCATGCACGGGCTGATCACGAGCGGTCGGCGCGGAGCGGCTGTAGATACCCACCGATCGAACAATGCACCGCGAGTGACCATCTACTTTGATCGTCGCGCGACAATCGAGGGCTGCCAAACGATTCGGCCAAAGACAAATGCGACGGCGGCGCCTGCGGCGGCGCCCGCGCCGGGCCAGAGGTCGATGCTGCCGCGCGGCTCGAGCCAGCGGAGGAATGCCGGCAGCAGAACGGCACCGCCAACCGCGCCGATTGCCGCAAGCATCGGAATCGCGCGTGTCTGATGGCGTTCCAATACGACTGACGCGGGCAGCAACAGGGCGATCGTCGCCGAGAGGGCCACGGGAAAACCAAGAACGAACATCGCGAAGGCGAGGAAGAGCGCGGCGGGCACTGGATTGGTTTGATCGACTCCCGGGTGCGTCGTCACGACCGCCCTGACGAGGAGACCGAGCCAGACGACGATCGGCGCCGCGATGGGGGCGATCAGAATAGCGCGAATGTGTCGGGGACGGGTCATCGTGCTCACACGTTCAATACGTGGATACCTCGATGCAAGCGGGTCGTCATGATCCGCCGTTGGTTTCTTGCTCGCGGGCCCCCGAGTCCAAGACGCTACGCGCGAAGGACCGTAACCGGCTCCAACGCGCTCGCGCGGCGAGCAGGAATCATTGTTGCCATGATCGCGACGACCAGTATCCCGAACGCTCCGGCAAAGGACGCGGCGAGACCAAGGCCCGTGCCGAGCATGAGCTCTGCACCGACGAGGCGCGGCAGGACCGACGCGACGATCACCCCAATCGTGCAGCCGAGGACGGCTAGTGCACCGGTTCGACGAAGGACCAGCGCGAGGACCTGAAGCGGTGTCGCGCCCAGCGCCATTCGAACACCGATCGATCGCACGTCCGCCGCTGTCGTGAAGGATACCGATCCGTACACGCCGACGGCAATCAGTAACGCGCCGCTCAGGGCAAATGCACCGAGAATTGTGAGCAGAAAGTACTGTAGTGCGTAGGACGACCGAACCCGAGCGGCGAGGCTGCCGACGTCGTCGAGCGCAAGAGATGGATCCAGTTCGCGCAGTGCGCGTCGAATGGCGGCGAACGGAAACTGCCCCTGGGACCGAACGACGAGTACAGAGTGCGGGAACGAGGCTTGGCGATCAGAGAAGTAGATGATCGGCGTCGCTGGCCCGAGAAGGTCCTTCTCCTTGGCATCTCCCGCGATTCCAACAATCTGAAACGTGCGCGCGGAATCGCTGCCCGGCGGTGAGACGAGGATCGATTGCCCCAGCGCGGAACGTCCACCGAACGATTGGCGCGCGAGCGCCTCGTTGATCACGACAACGGGGGGACCGCTCTCGCCATCCGCCGGCTCGATCCCGCGACCTTGTTTGATTGGAATGCCAACGGTGCGGAAGAAGTCGGAGCTCACCGCGCGAAGCGCAGCCGAGTTGGACGAGTCCGCGGTGGCGCCCTCAGGGGTGTAACCGGAAGACATGATGCCACCGCTCATGGGGAGCAGGCTGGTGGCCGCGGCGTGTTGAACACCAGGCAGGTTGCGCACTCTGTCGAGCAGTTGCGTGGTCAGCGAAGCACGCGCGCGCGGATCCCGGTACCGCATACCCCCCAACGCAATCGTGGCGGTTGTCACGTTGTCCGGCGCGAAACCCGGATCGACGCTGTTGAGGCGCGCGAAGTTCGCATACAGGCGAGCCGTTGCCGAGAGGAGGACCGTTCCGAGCGCGAGCTGCGCAACGACGAAGATCGCCAATGCGCGACTGCGCCCGCGCGATCCGGTCGCCGTGCGGCCGGCGTCGGAGAGAAAGGTCGTGAGATTGAGGCGCCGAAGCCAAGTCGCTGGCCCGGCCGCCGTCACGCATCCGATGATCAACGCAATGCCCAGAGCGAAGCCAATCGTCCAGCCATCGACCGCGATTCCGTCCTGCCTTGGAATGGCAACCGGCGCGACCCGGATGAGCAAACGCCGAATCACGGCGCTGAGCGGCAGCGCAACGATAGCGGCAAGGATGGCGAGGAGCAGGGACTCGCTGACGAGTAGCTCGGCGAGGCGAGACTGACTCGCGCCCAGGGCGAGCCGGATACCAAGGGACTGCCGCCGTGTCACGATCCTGGCCAAAGCGCCGGCCGAGGCGTTTGCACAGGCGATCAATAAGAGAACGCCAACGCACGCCGCAAGCATAAAGAGCACTGGCCGCACGGTGCCGACCATCATGTCGCGGAGTCCGATCGCTCGCAGCCGCCAACCGGCGTTCAACGCGGCGTCATCCGCCGCCGCGCGATCCGATATCGTCGATAACTCGAGTTGTGCGTCGTGGAGGGACACACCGCGCCGCAGACGGGCGATGACGGTGAGATCACGCATCCCCCGTCGCATCATCATCGGGGACGCGGCGCGCCGCGGCACCCAGATTTCGACGTCGCGGTTCATGAGGGGGTTCCTGGGAAACTCAAAACCCCTCGGCATGATCCCGACAATCGTGTAGGGCGCTCCGTTGATCGTGATGGATTGCCCAACAGCGTTCGCGTCGCCCGCAAATCGACGTCGCCAAGCCGCGTCGCTGAGCATCACGACGCGGGACGGATTCGGTCCGCCTTCCTCGCTGGTGATGCCGCGGCCGAGAGACGGCCGAACGCCGAGCACCGGCAACAAATTTCCGTCGATCGTGGCGCCGATCACGCGCTCGGCATCGCGGTCGTCGCTCAAAACGAATTCGGAGTAACCAAATGCCGACACGCCGGCCAGCGATCGCGCCGCCTCGAGGCGTGGCACGTTCGCCGACGCCACGGCGTCTGGTTCGCGACGCTTCGCAGGCTGATACTCCTGAAGTGCGACGATCGACTGAGAATCCTTATACGGCAGCGGCCTGAGAATGACGCCGCGGACGACCGCGAAGATCGCCGCCGCCGCCGCGATGCCGATCGCGAGCGTGACGATCATCAGACCCGCATAAATGGGCTCATGCCTCAACTGCCGAAGCGCGTCGCGCACGTCGCCGACGACTCGAGAGGAGAACATCATGTCGTGGTCTAGAGGCCGTGCACCGGCTCGCCTCGCGCAAGCGCGATGTGATGCCGTGTGTGATGGTCGCCTTCGGTCATGATGCCGGCGAATCCCAGCGCGCGAATTCGCGCCACGACGTTGGAGTCGCCAGGATTCTTCGCCGTCACGGTCAGGCGAGTGCCGCCGGGGATCTCTTTCGCCGAGGCGTGGTATTCATCTCCTTGGTCGAGCATGCTTGTATGGTTGGCGGCCATCCGGCGAATCGCCGCGATCGCAGTCATGCACCGTATCATCATGTTTCCTCCAGTAGTGATCCAACGTGTAGCTTGAGATATGCGTTTGGACCCGCTGGACCGAAGCGACTAAAGTCACGCCACTTCGCGCCCGTCGATGAGCATCTCTCCTGAATCGCTCGCTGCGCTTCCGCTGTTTCGCGACGTGTCGACGACCGCGGTATCGGCGTTGGCAAGGCGGGCCATCGAAGTTCGGTATTCCGCCGGAACCGTGATCTTTCTCGCCGGGAGCGTTCCGCGTGGCTGGTACGTCGTTCTGGAAGGCTGCGTGCGTGTGGTTCGCGGCTCCGGTGCCCGGCAGCACGTGGTTCATACGGAACTGCCGGGCGGGACGCTTGGAGAGGTTCCGTTGTTCACAGGCGACACCCATCCGGCCACCGGCATCGCCGCGGAACCGACTCGGTGCGCGCTGTTTGACAAGCCGTCGCTCGACTCGGCGATCGTCGAGTGTCCGGAAATCGGTCTCTTGATCAACCGACGCCTAGCGCTGCGCGTCAGACGATTGGTCGATCGGCTGGATGACCGATCGCACAGCGTGCGGAGCCGCCTGGCAGAGTTCCTGCTCGACCGGCTCGGAGCTTCGAAGAATGGAAATTGTATATCACTCGGGATGACTCAGCAGGCGCTCGCCGAGGAGTTGGCCACAGTTCGCGAGGTGGTGTCGCGAGAGATACGGGCGCTCGTCAAACAGAAGACGATCGAGTCGCTCGGTGGGGGCCGCTATCGAGTGGTCGACACGGAGGCATTGCGTCGACGCGTGGCACGACGCGGCTGAGCGCCGGTCGCCGACGCCAGCTGCCCGACCAAACCCTGCGTCGCCGCGAGATACTCGGCGATGTCGAACCGTTCTGGATCGATCATCGACTGCACTGCGCACCCCTTGATGAAGCTCACGGCGACCGCGGCCAGTCCGTCGGCGGTGACGCGCGCGAAGCGGTCGGGTTCCGCGCGCAGCACTTCCGCGGCCATCGGACGAAAGGCGTCGCGATAGCGAACGAGCTCGCGCCGCATCTTCCGGCGGATCCCCGCGTCTCTGATGCCCAGCGCCCAGAAGTCAAAGAAGAGACGGATGCGCTGCGGCTCGCTCGACAAGCGGTCCATCTCCTGGCGCAGCAGCGCGAGCAGCCGATCGAGCGACGATGGGATGCGCGCGATGTCGTTGCCAACATGGAGGACGGTTGTCGTGTCGAGAAGCCAGTCGAGCAGCGCGACGATGAGCTGATCCTTCGTCCTGAAGTGAAAGAGCACGAGCCCAGTGCTCACCCGTGCCTTTGCCGCGACGCGACGGACGGTGAGGCCGCCCAGTCCGTTGACGGCGGCGACACGGTACGCCGCCGTGATGATCTGCGAGCGCCGCACCGTCTCCGACACACGACGTCCCGGCATGGCTCGTCTCCTTCGTAGCCCTACAGTTCGGGTGTTGCTGGCGACGCGGAACGGCGATCGCCTTGCTCGATTCGGCCGAGGAGCCCAAGCAGGCCATCGAGGATCGTCAGCGGATGCGGCGGACATCCAGCGATCCACAAATCGACGGGAATGGAGCTCGGGACGCCGGTGCCGGCCTCGTCGCTCCCGCGAAATGGGCCGCCGCTGGCCGCGCACGCTCCCACCGCGATCACGATTCGCGGATCGGGGACGGCGGCGTACGTCCGCTCGAGCGCGCCTCGCATGTTAACGTTCACCGCTCCCGTGATGACGATGCCGTCCGCGTGACGAGGAGACGCGACGAATTGCACGCCGAAGCGCGCCATGTCGAACACGACGTTGCTCGCCGCCGTGAGCTCCGCCTCGCAGCCATTGCAGCTTCCGGCGACCACACTGCGAAGTCGGAGCGATCGGCCGAGGAGCTTGCGCATCGGCCCATCGAGTGGAGACAGCGCACCGAGCTTGCCCGTTGCAGTCACGAGGCCATCGCGCGTCCTGCTCGACAGCCGATAATCGTGCGTGAATGCCACACGGCATTCCGGCGTGTCGATCGCGTCTTCCGGTGCGAACAGGCAGGCGCCGAGGTCGAGCGTCGCGTGCCCGTTACGCTCGACGATCGGTCGCCCGCGGAACCGTTCGGGGAGCGCGATGGCATCGTTCGGAAACGCGATCGTCTGTGTTCCCTGCGCCAGTCGCGTGCGCAATAGATCAAGCATCTGGCTCGCGTCCTCGACTACAGGTCATGGCCGGCATATGAAAGGTTGAAGCTCTTGTTGCACAACGGAAAATCGGAGATCTGATTTCCCGGCATCGCAAGGGCGACCGACGTCCAGTTTCTGAACGACGGGTCGGTGACCTTGTGACGGCGAATCTGCCCGCGCTCGTCCGTGAGAACGGCGTGCACGACTTCGCCGCGCCATCCTTCTTCCATGGCAACGACGAGCTCGGAGGGCCGGAGCGCGTCACACGGGACGCGCGCGTCGCCGGCCGGCAGCGCTCCGAGCTGCTCGCGCACGAACTCGAGCGAGCGCTGAATCTCGATCCAACGAATCAGTGCGCGCGCGTAGACGTCTCCGGCCCACGCCGTCGCGACCGGAATCTGCGCAAAGCGGAAGACGCCGAACGGATGGTCATGGCGCACGTCCCGATGGACTGCGCACGCGCGGGCCACCGGTCCGACGAACCCGTGCATCACGCACGCGTCGTGCGGTACCGTGCCGACGCCCTCGAGCCGCGACTGCACGGAGCCGGCACCGAAGAACAGTTCCGCGACCGGCCGCAGCTCCAGGTCCAAGCGCCGGGTGCGAGCGTCGAGCTCGCGGGCCATGTCCGGCGGAATGTCGAACGCCGCTCCGCCCGGTCGAACCAAGCCGCGCCCAAAGCGATTGCCCGAAATGGTCATGAGCATATTCAAACAATCGCCGCGCAAGCGCCCGAAGAACGCCGCGGCCGGTTGGTACGCCACATCGCCCGCCAGCGCGCCGAGGTCGCCGACATGATTCGCCAATCGCTCGAGCTCGAGCGCGATGCCCCGAATGCTCTGCGCGCGAGCACTCTTGCGACATCTCGCCAGGGCCTCCATTGCGCCGCAGTACGCGTTGGCGTGCGCGATCACGCAGTCGCCGGCGATTGACTCGGCGACGAGCATCGCTCGCGATGGGTTCCCCGCCTCGAGCAAGCGCTCGACGCCGCGGTGCTGGAAGCCCAGCATGATCTCGAGAGACAGCACCTCCTCGCCGTGTGCCTGAAAGCGAAAGTGACCGGGCTCGATGATCCCTGCGTGCACAGGGCCCACCGCGACCTCGTGCACTTCGTCGCCCTCGAGTTGGGCGAACTGATGCGCGTCGCGGTCGAACGGCGGTCGCGGCGCCGGCCAGCCGGACGGCCGATGATCCGGCGGATGGCGACGGAGTGGGGCCAGACGCGGGTGGCCCTCCGGGATGACTCCGCATTGCTCGGCGATCTCACGCTCGAAGATCGACGCTTGCGCGCACAGGCTTGCGATCGCCGGGTACCGTTCGCCCACCATCGTGGTCGCGGCTCCGAGTTGGCCGCGCTCGTCGTCGGCGAGCACCGCGATGAGGCGAACGGATGTCGCGGTCTCCGGCGTCCCGAACAGGGAAACGATGCGCCATCCTTCGTCGACCTGGGTGGCGATCGAGTCGCGGAACGCCTCGACGGTCAACTCGGGAAGCTGATCGAGTGGCACCGCACGGCGGTTGCCGAGCTGCGCGAACGGAGGAACGGGCACGCTCATGGTGCGTGTCCCCCGAGGACGATCGCCGCGCTCGACAGCGCGTCGGTGAGGGGGCGAGGGAGGTAGATCCCGAGGAGGAGAACGAGAATCGCCAGGGCGGCCGGCGCGACGACGAGCTGGCCCCGTTCCTCTGCGCGCTCGGACGCTGCCGGGTCGTCCGCGGGCGCGTAGACCATCTCGAGAATCATCGACGCGATGCCGACGAAGATGATCGCGAGCAAGCCGACGACGATGACGGCGATCCACGGATGGTGTTCGCCGATGGCGGCGCCGATGATTGTGAATTCGCTGATGAACATCCCGAACGGCGGCGATCCGGTAACGGCGAACAGTCCGACGACGAGGAGGATGCCGGACGCCGGCACGCGCCGCAGCAGGCCGCGAATGTCGTCGGCGGCAGACGTGCTCGTGGCGAGAACGACGTTCCCCACGGCGAGAAA
>Ga0153915_10001976_pt1 | contig 18882 bp, 14 predicted proteins | sample Opewatmetagenome_2_FD_107003 | JGI IMG/M metagenome (GOLD analysis project Ga0153915, IMG submission 107003) | Freshwater wetland microbial communities from Ohio, USA - Open water 3 Core 3 Depth 3 metaG | ecosystem: Environmental > Aquatic > Freshwater > Wetlands | place: USA: Ohio, Lake Erie...
CCGCGGTTACAGGCTTGATGCCAGGCCCTCAGCAGGCCGCCCATTTCACTCTTAAAAAAAGGACCTCCCATGCCGTCAAGCAGGCTTTTTTTATATGCAAGATCCTAACCGGACATTGCTGAATCGGGATAACAAAACGTGAAAACGCCAAGATCATATTTTAGCATAAATGGACCCCAATGTAATTCAAGGAGGCGGAGCCTTTCCAATTTTACTTATGCGTCCCTCAAATCAATTTGAAAATCATTTCACTGTAAGTCAAATAAGTGAAAAATTAAAAATACCAAAACCAACCCTTCGTTTCTGGGAAAAGGAGTTGGCAGGCATTATTGACCCCCTTCGTACAAATGGGAGGCAGAGACGCTACACATTAAAGCACCTATCTGTTTTAGGAGATATTAAACAGTTAAGAGAGAAAGGCAAAAGCCTTTCAGAGATAAAAAATATTCTCGGGAATGGTCATAATAAGGCTCAGGACTATGGTTCCATAGATATTGAAATGCTTTCCAAGCGAATAGCAGAGGTCGTCAAGGATGAACTCATCAGGTTTTTAAATGGAAGAAAATGAATGGATATATTTGACAAGGCACACACTGAACTCAACTGGCACAGTCGATGGTCAATCCCTGATCAGTCTGATCTGAAATGACTGCTGTTAACATACTAGGAGATATAAGATGAATCAGCAAGAAAAACCAATATATGTCACTCAACCTTTTCTTCCTCCGCTGGAAGAATTTCTGCCATATCTTGAGCAAATATGGGATAAAAAATGGCTTACCAACGGCGGGCCATTTCATCAGGAGCTTGAGAAAAAGCTGTCCGATTATCTTGGGGTAGAACATCTTGCCTTGTTTGCCAACGGCACGCTCGCACTTGTTACAGCACTTCAAGCGTTACGGATTACCGGAGAGGTCATTACCACACCATTTTCATTTGTTGCCGCTGCACATTCCCTCTTATGGAACGGTATCAAGCCTGTCTTTGTAGATATCCATCCGGAAACGTTCAATCTTGACCCGGAAAAGATCGAAGGGGCAATTACGCCTCAAACAACCGCGATACTGCCGGTGCATGTCTATGGAAAACCATGTGATGTGGAAAAAATACAAAAAATTGCAGATATCTATGGACTGAAGGTTATTTATGATGCCGCACATGCATTTGGGGTTAATTATAAAGGTGAGAGCCTTTTAAAGCATGGAGATATGGCAACGTTGAGCTTCCATGCTACAAAAGTATTTAATACCTTTGAGGGTGGCGCTATAGTTTGCCCTGATGCTAAAACGAAGAAGCGAATCGATGATCTGAAGAATTTTGGTTACCACGATGAGGTGACAGTCGTTGCGCCTGGAATCAATGCCAAAATGAATGAAGTGCAGGCGGCATTCGGGTTATTGCAGCTAAAGCATGTAGATAAAGCAATTGATAGACGGCGGGAAATAGATACGCAATACCGGGAACAGATGTTGCCTGTTGCGGGCATCTCATGTCTGCCGTTACCTGCCGAAACGACTTACAACTATGCCTATTTCCCGATATTAGTTGAAAAGGAGTATCCGCTAACGCGAGATGAATTAAATGACAAACTACGCCAGCATGGAATTTTCTCCCGACGCTATTTTTACCCATTAATAAGTGAGTTTCCGATGTATCGGGGCCTGCCGTCGGCGGCAAAGGCTAACTTACCGATAGCACACAAGGTGGCTGATCAGGTGCTGTGTTTGCCGATTTATCCGGATTTGGATTTGGATATTTTGGCAAGCATAATAAATGTTATAAAAAATATTTCATCACAATAAAAATTATCGATTATGCACCTAAATAAAAACATTTTTAATCTCATGGCTAAATCATCACCCGATAAAGTTCATGATATTTGCGAGAATAAATGAACATTTTGCTAACATCAGTTGGACGTCGTTCTTATATGGTTCAATATTTTCAGAATGCGCTTTCCGGAAAAGGTAAAGTGCATGTGTGTAATAATTGTAATTCCGTTGCGATGATTCATGCGGATAATGCTGTTATAAGCCCAGATATTTATAGCAAAAACTATATTAATTTTTTACTTAAATATTGCCAAAAGAATGATATAAAGCTCATTGTTCCATTGTTTGACATTGACTTGCCTGTTTTGTCATCGCACAAAAAAATTTTTCAACATGAAGGCATTAATATTTTAGTATCAGACGTTGGTACGGTTAAGATATGTAATGATAAGTATCAAACTTATAGTTTCCTGCGTAATTATAAAATCGCCACTCCAGAAACATGTTTATCTATAGCTCATGCCCAAAATCTTTTAAAAAAAAATAAGTTGAATTTTCCACTGATGCTAAAACCGCGATGGGGCATGGGTTCAATGTGTGTGTATCAAGCTGAAACATTACAAGAACTAAATGTTTTTTACAAAAAATTGAAACGTGAAATTTTTAATACATATCTAAAATTTGAATCTGTTTTTGATGTTAATAACTGTGTAGTTATTCAAGAAAAATTATGTGGACAAGAATATGGTCTTGATGTTTTCAATGATTTGAAAGGAAAATATATAACCACCGTTCCTAAAATTAAATTGTCAATGAGGGCAGGGGAAACAGATGCTGCCAAAGTAATAAAACACCCTGGCTTCGCTTCATTAGGTAAAAAACTTTCAACATTACTTGGTCATATTGGCAATTTGGATGTTGATTGTTTTATGGAAAATGGCAAAAAATATGTTTTAGAAATGAATTGTCGCTTTGGTGGCCAATATCCGTTTTCACATTCAGCAGGTGTTAACCTACCTTTGCAAATTATAACTTGGCTTAAAGGTGGAAAAACGGATATGAAATTATTTTCTTTTGCGAAAGATATCGTGATCGCAAAAGATATTTTTCTGACTAATATGAATAGTCCATTGCTAGGGGGAAAATGATGCAAAAGCTCAACTTCGGTATTGTTATTCCACGATTTGTAAAAAAAGTTGGCGATGGGTATATCTTTCCGCTTGGAATTGCATATGTCTCCGCATCTTTAAAAACATCTGGATTTAATGTGTTTACATTAAATTTAAACCACAATTACGGTGATGTTTCAGATTTAACTAAAAAATTTGTTATTGCCAACCATATAGATGTTTTGTGCACAGGCGGCATGTCAATGCATTATAACAACATCTTTAAAATTATCAAAGCTGCGAAAGATGCCAATCATAAAATTAAAATCATTGTTGGTGGAGGTATAATTACTGCGGAACCAGATATAGCGATGACCGCCCTTGAATATGTGGATTTTGGTACAATAGGCGAAAGTGAAATTACTATTAGTGAACTCGCTGAATGTATAGAAAAAAACGGAAACCTTTCCCAAATTAATGGGATAATTTACAAAAAAGATAATAATTTTATTACAACCCATCCACGCCAAGAAATAATGGATCTTGACTCATTGCCGCTCCCTGATTATGAGGCGATTGAGCTTGATAACTATCTTAAATTGCCAAGTAATTTTACTCAAGATAATTTTTTTACAATTATCGGCAGTCGTTCTTGCCCATACAATTGCACATTTTGCTTTCACACTGTAGGCAGAAAATATCGGCAGCGTCCTATTTCATCAATCGTTGCTGAAATATCTTATTTAGTTGAAAAATATAATATACGATTTTTTTATATTGCAGATGAGCTTTTCGGGCAAAATAAAGATCGTGTCCGAGAATTTTGTGAATTTACTCAAAATATCGACAATTTTCATTGGCGAACAAATTTTCGTGTGCCTGATGTTGATGAAGAAATGGTGGAATTATTAAAAAAGGGGAATTGCTCGGTTGTATCTTTAGGATTGGAAAGCGCGGATAATAGTATTTTAAAAAGTATGCGAAAATTCATTACGATAGAGCAAATCGAAAAAGCTTTACGCTTGCTTTATGACGCTAAAATTATCATTGAAGGCAATTTTATTTTTGGTGACAAAGAAGAAACCTACGATACTGCAATGCGTACACTTGATTGGTGGGAAGCACACAAAAAATACAATTTGAATCTTTTGTGGATTCAAACATATCCTGGGACTTATTTATATAAGTATGCATGCGAAAAAGGCATCATTGCCGACTGCGTGCAGTATTTAAAAAATGATTGTCCCGCAGTTAATGTATCTAAAATGAGCGATGATGAATTGGGAAAAGTTGCATTACATATGATTCGCATTCCTTTTGGAGATACTAAAGATGCTTTGAATATCAAACTTGAGGCAATCAACAAAGAAACCGAACGCGTTGATATCAGTGGTAATTGCGTGATGTGCAAAACTAAAAACGTTTGGCATAATCTAAAATTATTTACGTTTGGTGATATTGGTATGACATGCAGTGCTTGCGGAAAAAGACATAGTATTCATATGCCTAAAGAAATTGAAAATATTTTTATAGAAAGAATTAATGCGTTGCTTTCAAAATACGATAAAATAGGTCTTTGGGGGGTTACATATAATACTTTTGAACTTTTTAATAATAGTAAAGTTTTTGATGATCAGCGAATCATTGTTATTGACGCTTCATATGCTAAACAGATGATAAAACTCAATGGCAAAAAGGTTTGTTCGCAATTTGCTATTGGTGAACAACATATCCCCGTGATAATCAGTCTTTATTCAAATTATACTCAAAGCATTTCAAGTCTTTGCGAAGACCGCTATCCAGAATGTAAAAAAGTGTTTGATGCGGGCTCTCTAATATGCATGGAAAACTTTCAACCGTAAGTACGCCACGAGGTTGCACAGCAGATTAATGTATTTATTTCCTCGAAGTTGGCTTGCAGGAGAAGTCTTCAAGCTATGGAACACTTATATCCTGCAGCAAAAAGCGGAAAATGGGGAACCTTTTATGAAATACGATAATTTCAACTTCAACTACAGTATTAATGGGTTTTAAAATGAATGCAACCAAGCCTTTAGTTTCTATATCCTGCCTAACATATAATCACGTAAAATACATACATAAGACCCTTGAAGGTTTTCTTATGCAGAAAACTAGTTTTCCTATTGAAATACTCATTCATGATGATGCATCTAATGATGGCACCACAGAAATTGTAAAGGATTATGAAAAAAAGTATCCCGAAATTATTAAGCCAAAATATGAATCAGAAAATCAATGGAATAAAGGTATTCGTGGATCAGAAATTTTTAATTTCCCACGTGCAAACGGTAAATACATCGCTCTGTGCGAGGGAGATGATTACTGGACGGATCCTTTGAAACTGCAAAAGCAGGTCGATTTTCTGGAGGTGAATCAGGATTATATCATAAGCTACCATGATGCCATGATTGTTGATGAGAATGGCACCATAATTAAATCCTCAAAATTACCTAATGACTTAAAACGAGATTTTTCCACTGAAGAGATAATAAAAGGTGCATGGATTCTTACGCTTGCTATGTGTTTTAGAAACGTATTGAAAGAATATCCGGAAGAATATTTCAAAGTACTTAATGGCGACACCTTTTTAAGTTCACTTCTAGGTAATTTCGGCAAAGGTAAATACATGTCCGATATTGCTCCTGCAGTATATCGTTTGCATTCGGCGTCAATTTGGTCAAAACTTGATAATACGGAAAAGTTGTTTCATAGTGGTGTCACATACGCCTGGATGTGTCGTTATTACAAAAGGATTGGCCAGGATCACTATGCCTATCATTTTAAAAATATGTCCATACATCAGTTTATCGGAGCACTGTCAAAAGTTATAGCAACTGGAGGACAACAGCATGTGTACATTGTAAACAATATCCTAACTGAGTATAACGATATTATTAACGTTAACAATACAGGAAATTTATTTGACGTACTAAGACGCTCAGGGTATTTAACAGATACCAAGGAAAATGGTGATGATTTCAAGGGTACTTTACCTTATGATTTATCTCATCAACAACCGAAGAAACTCCTTGAATTGGGGGAAAAAAAATTCTCCCAGGGTGATGTTCACACTGCTGTAAAATTATTTGAGAAAGTGCTCCTCCTTGACAGGACCAACTCCCAGGCAATGAACAATCTCGGTGTGATACAGTGGCAGCTTGGTGGTGTGGTCTCTGCCATGAAAATCTTCCAGACCGCACTGAGCTTCAATTCCAACGATCCCGACGCGTTGGCAAATCTCTTACAGGCGGCAACAAAAACGGGGAGATTCGATCTCATAGATTCTGCGCTTATGAATCGCGTGAAAGAGGCCCAACCGGCAAATCCTGATCTGGTGAAACTCATAAATGCACAACAAGATTCAGCGAAGGCAAAATAACTGACAGGGATGAGAAAAGCTTATCGCTTTCCATGAGAGATAATTGACAAATAAAAACAAAAAAAAAAGGAAAAAGGGGGGAGATATCTTAAGTCATGCACATCAAATGCCTGTGTCACAAATTAATAAAAATAGCCCGTCCATATCTCTCTGCATGATCGTAAAAGATGAAGAGTGCTGTCTGGGTCGTTGTCTGAAAAGCGTACAGGATTTTGTGGATGAGATCATAGTCGTGGATACGGGATCAACTGACCGCACATGCGAGATTGCCCAAGGTTACGGGGCGCGGATCTATCATCATCCCTGGGAAAACGACTTCAGCAAACACCGCAACCAATCCCTTTCCTACGCCACGGGCGAGTGGATTTTCCAATTGGACGCCGACGAGGAACTCTTTGCAGAGGACGGACCGCGCCTCAGGGAAATCGTCCGAGAGGGAAAGGCCGATTATTATCATTGTCGTTTTTACGATATGAAACAGGACGGTTCCGTTCATGGCATATTTTATCTGATCCGGCTGTTTAAAAACGGCATGGGAATGACCTACACGCGCAAGGTTCACAATCAGCTTATACCAAAGGGGAAAGAGGGATATAGCGACTTGCGAATCCGACATTACGGCTATGACCTCTCGCAGGAACGGATGGAGGCAAAGCACCTCCGCACGACAACGCTATTGGAGAAAACTATAGCCGCCGATCCAGATGACGCCTACGCCCTGTTTCAATTGTCCTCCTCTTACTCCATGCACAAAGAATTCGATAAGGCCGTCGAATATGGAGAAACGGCATTGGATCTCATGCGTCGCTACAAACTGGAAAACGATTTCTTCATGACTGCTTTCCATACTGTAGCGCACGGTTATTACGCCTTGGGAAATTCAGGGGCGGCAAAGAGTACCGCTATGGAGGCCCTTTCCGTATTTCCCATGCATCTTGATATGTGTCATCTGCTGGCGTATATATATTTTCAGGAGCACGACCTTGATAGGTCGCGGGAGATGTCCCATCGTTATCTCTCCATTTATGAACCCCTGACCCGGAATCCCGCCCTCATTCGCACTTTATGTCACAGCTATGATAAAAGGCATGAAATCTATTTCGGCCTGGCGTTGATAAACTTCTTTGAAAAAGATTTTGAAACAGCGGAGGCATATTTCCTCAAGTCTTTTGAGGACGGAGGCGATCCCTTGATAAAGGCCGAGAGCATCTATCGTCTCTTCCTCAGCCAGGGAATGACCGACAAGGGTGAGCATTGGCTGCGAATAGCCTACGAAACCGGGATGAAGAACGGAGAAATCCCCGTCATTTTTCAAGAGCAAAACAACCTGTTCCTCCGGATAGGAAAATATTATCTGTCTCACAAAGATCTGAACAACGCCGCCGAATGTCTCCAAAAGGCCATGGATGAATATCTTAACGCCGATGAACAATTGGATAGGAGATTGCTCCAGTTGCAAATATATTGGCAACTCTCGGCGATAGATGAATTGCTGACGCCCCTGGAATCACTCCTGGATTTATTTCACATGAACAGGGGGCGTAAGATTGACTCTTTTGAGGATTTGGGCCGGACCATCTATGATATCGCCGATGAGTTTTGCCGCCGGCGGCAATGGTCTCATGGCGAAACAGCGCTGCAACTTGCCCTGCAGATCTCCCCTGACTCCTTCGATCAACAAAGATTTTCCAGCCTCTTAGACCCTTCCAATAGCTAGTATCTTTTCCCTTTCTAAAAATATTAAATCTGAACCAAAAAAATAAATTTAAGTTCCATAAGACATCTTCCGATATTAAATTCAAACGCCAAAAGAAAGGAGGTTTTCGAGTCTAGTTTTAAAAATTTTATTTAACCGGGCAAGGATGCCAAAACAGGTCGAAGGCTTAAGCCTGAGACGCAAAAAACAAACAATTTAAAAATATCATGGAGGATAAAAAATCATGGGATTTAGAATTCAAAACAACATTTCGGCTCTTAACACAAACCGTAATATGAGTATTTCTTCGGACAATTTCAATAAGTCACTGGAAAAACTCTCTTCGGGCTATCGTATCAACTCAGCTAAGGACGATGCGGCGGGATTAGCCATTTCTCAAGGTTTCCGCGCGGACATCGCCTCGACAAAGGTAGCGCAGAGAAACATCTCCGAAGCCAACTCCCTCTTGCAGACGGCTGAAGGGGCAATGAGCAGCGTAGGAGACATCCTCACCAGGATGAAGGAATTAGCCACACAGGCAGCCTCAGCCAACGCTGCCACGGACATCGGCACGGTCTCCAACGAGTATAATACTCTGGTAGAGGAAATTAACCGTATCGCCAACTCCACCCAGTATGCCGGAACCAATCTGACCAACGGTGGCTTTGGGTCCACCGCCAGCAATACAGTGACCGGATGGAATGCGATTTCCGATATATACGACGTTAACGTGTCGAGTGCAACAACGGGCGCCTATACGATTACATACTCCGCAACGGGTGATACACTGACCGTTACCAATGCAGAGGGCACTTCTCAAACAAAGAGCTTGGCCCACACGGCAGGTACGGGTGGAGAAATCGACTTTGATCGCCTTGATATAAGTTTCAAATATACAGGCGCTATGGTTGCCGATACCCTGGGCGCAGCCCTGGCTGCAGCCGATACGGATGTTGTTGCCGGAGCCACAGGTTCTTCTGCTTTCCAGATTGGCTACAACAAAGATACCAACTCACAACTTGGCGTTTCCATAGACAGTATAACAACGACTACCCTCGGCGTGGGCACAGGCGATATCTCCTCGGCTTCGAATGCCTATAACGCCCTGTTGACCATCGACACTGCAATCGATAGACTGTCCGCATCCCGCGCTGAGATAGGTTCGTACCAGAACCGCCTTGGCTATGCAGCCAGCAACCTTGCTGTAACACTGGAGAACGCCACGGCCGCAGAATCGGTGATCCGCGACGTGGATATGGCCTCAGAAATGACGACTTTCACAAAGAACCAGATCCTTGTCCAGGCCGGCACTGCAATGTTGGCCCAGGCTAATCAGGCTCCTCAGAACGTTCTTTCTCTTCTTAAATAAGACGTATATCTGATTTTGCATAAAACCCCGTTTTCGGTAAACCCGGAAACGGGGTTTTTTATTTCTAATTCATGGTTTGTTTCTTACTCCTCCTCTGCCTTTTAAATCTGACCGTATAATTCGGGATATTAATTTCCGGTTATTCTTAAGGGGTTTTTGAATTCTTTTTAATTTATCTGAACAGTCAAAAATTCCGTCATTCCCGCGAAGGCGGGAATCCACAACTTATCGATTTTTCTGGATTCCCGCCTTCGCGGGAATGACGATTCAGAAAATCAACTGCCCCGCCGCAAGCGGACGGGGTATTAAAAATCTTAATAAACGGTTTGAAATCGTAATTGAAAAATGCCCTTTTGGCAAAGTTCTTGCTGCTTATTGAATAAGCTGAAAAAAAATCTGATTTCAGGCAAAAAATACCTGTTTTACTGTTAAGTGATAGGCATTTATTTCCGATATATATTGTGAAGAGAAAAAGGATTTTCTCCGCCCCAATGTTTTAAAAGTTACAGGGAGGTAATATAGATATGACAACCACCACCAGCGCCAGTTCCGGCACCAGTTCCATAAGCGGGCTTGCAAGCGGCATAGACTGGCAATCAATCGTCACGCAGTTGAAGACGGTAGAACACGCCCCGATTGACCTGATAGAAACAAAAAAAAGCGATTATGAAAAGGAACTCTCAGAATGGCAGTCTTTCAATACGAAACTCCTTTCCTTAAAGACCGCGGCCCAGACCCTTTCTGATCCGGATAATTTTAATGTATATACATCCGGAATGACATCCTCCAGCAGCAGCGTGGACGCTGAAGACCTTCTGTCCGTTTCCTCCTCATCAACCGCTTCACCCGGATCATATTCCATCAAGGTAAACAACCTGGCAACGGCACAGAAACTTTCTTCCTCCTCTTTTTCCAGTTTATCTGGCGCACTTGGCAGCGATTATGCGGGAGATATTATAATCAACGGCAGGGCCATAACCATTTCCGAAACCGATGGACTGGACGACATCAAAAACCGAATAAACAACGCCAATTCGGGAGACAACGCCACAGGCGTTACAGCAAGCATCATTTCCTATAGCTCTAATGATTATCGTCTGATCCTTACAAGCGATGACACCGGAGCGGATGGAATAAGTCTTCAGAACGGATCCAGCGGCGACCTTTTGGAACTATTCGGATGGAAGGACGGCAGTTCCGCGATAAAAAACAGTATAACCGGCGGGGCGCAGTCTGATGGATTCTCCAGTTCCACCCAGGATGTCAAGACACTGTTGGGTCTCTCCGGCACACAATCCGGGACCATCCAGGTCAACGGCCAAGGTGTCGCAATAGATCTTTCCACCGATTCACTTGAAGACATAAAGACAAAGATTAATTCTGTGACAGGCGTTTCGGCATCCATTATTACAAAAACCAAGGATGGCGCAACCACATACACGCTGCAGATAAACGGGACACAGACATTTGTGGATAATCAGAACATCCTTGAGACCCTTGGGATACTCACAAACGGGGTCAGCGATGTACAGGGGACCTCATCTTCAAACAAGATGACTTCCGACGGCGACATCATCTCATCAAGCACACTGTTGAGTGATATAGACGGTTATTCCTCATGGACATCCGGGGATTCGATATCTATTTCAGGGACAGACCACAGCGGAATAAGCATCAGCGATTCCTTTTCAATCTCTTCTTCCTCAACCGTCCAGAATCTTTTGGACGCTATAAAGACAGCCTTTGTGGCCAATGGAGATAATGTCACTGCGCATCTCACATCTGATGGCACCATTGAAGTGGAAGACCTGGAGACAGGAACCAGTTCCCTGACCGTAAGCCTCAGCTCCAGTATCGGGGACGGGGACCTGGACTGGGGGACATTCAGCGCCCTGGGCTCCGTAAGAAAAAGGGAAATCATAGCCGGTCAGGATGCGTCTTTGATAGTGGACGGCGAAGAGATAACAAGCAAGGACAATTCCATAGACGATATCCTGCCCGGCGTGACATTAAATCTGAAAAATGCGGACGAAAATACTACTGTCACCCTTAATGTGGAACGTGACGTAAGCGCCATTGAAGATAAAATCCAATCCCTTGTGGACACATATAACACGGTCGCGTCCTATATCAGCAAGCAGCAGACCTATGATTCAACGAATCAAACAACCGGCGGGGTACTCTTCGGAGACGGCACCCTTTCCTCGATAAAGTCCGACCTGACATCCATACTGGTAGAACAAATATGGGGCGTCTCATCTAAATTCTCTATAATTGCCATGGCGGGGATCACCCTTGACAATGAAGGACAACTCAGCGTCGACAGCAGTAAACTTAGCGGATTTCTTGAAACAAATTTTAGTGACATACAACAACTCTTCGCAGCCAATGGGACAACGGATTCGGGCGACATAGAATACATATCAAGCACAAATGACACGGAAGCAGGCGAGTATGTCGTAAATATCACGCAGGCTGCAACGAAAAACAGTTCCGTAAGCGATACGGCAGTAAGCGGGACACTGGGCAGCGACGAGACCCTGACAATTACGAATGGAGACAATACGGCCGTCATATCCCTTACCGGTGGAATGACCATCTCCAATATTGTCAACGCCGTAAATATCGAACTGGACACTGTCTATACGGAAAAACTGGTAGGCGAAACGGAAGTGACTGCAGACTCCGATCCGGTTGCTTCAACAACCGCATGGGATGAAATCGATGGGGCTGATTTGGTTAACGATGATATAATCAAATTTACCGGGACCACGCGAAACGGCGTTAATGTTTCAGGTTCATACGCCGTTGACGATATATCCACAGACACGATTCAGGGACTTCTTTCCGAAATAGAATCGGCCTTTGGAGATGAGGTATCGGCATCCATCGACAGCAATGGACATCTCGTACTCCTGGATGATTATGAGGGGACAAGTAACTTGTCCCTGACCTTTGATTATACCGAGACCACGAACCGGACGGATATCTTTGGAACCGTCCTGACAACCAACGACGGCGGCCATGAAGGAAGATATGCCATGAATATCACGGCCTCCAATGACGGAAGCAATCATCTTCAGTTAAGCAACGACGACTACGGGAGCGAGTACAGCTTTACCGTTGATGAAGACACCAATACAGGTCTCTGGTCCAACAGCATGACAACCCCCATCACTTTTAATAACGGCAAGGACGTAGCAGGGACAATAAACGGCAAGGCTGCGACAGGCTCAGGCCAGACCCTCAAGGGAGATGACGGAGAGGCGAATATCGACGGTCTTGTCATCAAATATACGGGAACGGCTACGGGTGATGTGGGAAACATCAAATTCACCTTAGGCGCAGCGGAACTCTTTGACCGGGCGCTGTTTAATATAACCGATCCCTATGAAGGTTATGCTGCATTAAAGCAGAATTCCCTATCCGATCACATCAAAGACCTGGGGGATAATATTGATAAAATGGAAGACAGGCTGACGAAAAAGATGAGCTCCATGACAGCCCGTTTTCAGGCAATGGAACTTGCGATCGCCAAGCTTCAAAACATAAGTTCATGGCTCACCAGTCAGCTTGAGGCGGCATCCAACGGCTGGCAATCATTATAGCGCTGACTCATCTTCTTTGAGACGATCTCAATGATAAGTGTTTAGGGTGGATTTGCAATTTCCGAAATTTTATTTAAACAAACGGAGGATTATATGGGTTACGGCAAAGTTTTGAATCAGTACAGAAGGACAACCATTGAAACAGCGGGGAAGCTTGATCTGGTTATCATATGTTATGAAAATGCTATTCTGTGCCTGACACAGGCAAAGGATCATTTTCAGGAAAAAAAGTTGGAAGAAAAGGCTTATAAGGTCCAGAAGGCCCTTAATATAATTAACGAACTCCAGTGCTCTCTCAATATGGAAAAGGGAGGGCAGATAGCAAGAAACCTGGATTCCCTGTATTCATATATTACAAAAAGGCTGCTGTTAGGGGACATCCGTAAAGATTTAACCGCGTATGATGAAAGCATCCATATATTGAATGAATTAAAAGAGGCTTGGCAGACGATTAAATCTGAGGATGATCACGAGAAAAATGCATATGTAAAAAGGGATATGCTCGAATCAGAAGCCTCGCGCGTTGCCGCATAGTAAACTCCTTATGCATGCCCTGACGCTTAGGCTGAAGATATTGAAATGCCCTATATGCCTTTCACCTTCAGTCTATCCGCCAGGGTAATATATTTTAAATTCTTCTCCCAATTTGTTGGGAGAAAGTGGTCCAGGGTTCGAGGGTTCAAGGATTCAAGTGTAAAAAGGTATTTAGACTGAAGGCTAAAGACTGAAGGTTAATAAGTCTTAAAAACATTCTTTCCTTCAGCCTTCAGTCTTCAGCCTATACACCTGAGCCGCGGGCTCTTTGACCCCTGGAATCCTTAAATTCTTCTCCTCGATCAACTAAATTTTATTTCCTTGTAGAATCTTCCATAAAGGCTAACCAAAGATATTTAAAATTTGATGACCTTCGATAAAGTCTGGAAATTCAATTTGCTGTCATTCCCGCGAAGGCGGGAATCCAGAAAAATCAATAAATCGTGGATTCCCGCCTTCGCGGGAATGACAGATCTTTGGACTGTTCAGCAATTTATAGATATGAGAAAAAATCTCTCAGATATGTTTTGTAAGAATCTAAATAAGCGGCATGTAACCGGAATCTGCGCGATTATTGCCTATCCTTGTTAATCTTGTTGACAAATCGTTAAATATCAAATATTTAACTACTAATCACGGATGATCGCAAATTACAGGGACTCTGCCTGTTACTCCCATGTCTTTACGACTTAATATCGGGGAAACATGAAACAAGAACTTTTATTTTCTCAAAATACAATTAGTTCCAGGACAAAGGAACTGGCGTCACAGATATCCGCGGATTATTCGGAGAAGGAGCCGGTAATTGTCGGCGTGCTTAACGGGGCAGTATTCTTTCTGGCGGATATTGTCCGGGAAATGACAATCCCCTTGAAGATAGATTTTATCAGAGCGGCGAGCTATGGCGCAGGCTGCTCATCCTCCGGTTCCGTGCGATTGACTAAAGGACTGGAAATCCCGATCAAGGACAAACCGGTTATCCTTGTGGAAGATATAGTCGACACCGGTTTGACCCTTTCAAAGATATCGGATATTATAATGGAACAAGGCCCTGAATCCGTTAAAATTTGTTCTCTTATTGATAAACAGGAGAGGCGGGAGAATAATATAGTAATCGATTATTGCGGTTTTCAGGTCAAGGAAGGTTTTCTTGTAGGTTATGGCCTTGATTATGATGAACAATATCGGTATCTGAAGGATATATATATATTGCGCTTCTAAAGCGGATAGGCTGAATAATTGCCTTGCAGCATTTCTCAACTCGGAGGGTTTCAATGATAATAAAATGTGAAAAATGTGAATCCGAATTTAATCTTAATGAGAGCTTGCTTAAAAAAGACGGTTCGTCAGTCAGGTGTTCTGTTTGCAGGAATGTATTTAAGGTCTTTCCGCCGGAACCGGACTTCTTTGAAGAACCTCTTGACGAATTCTTTTCCAATGCCGCCTTGGAAGAGACGGTAGCCCTGGACGGCATTGAACCTGAATCCCTTGAAGAAGATAAGGAATATTCCTTTGACATGGCATTTGAAGATGCCATTGAAAAGGTGACTGAGGATGATGAGTTCATAGCTTCTGATGATGAACCGATTTCGGATGAGGAAGAAGATAACGACGAATTTCTTCTTGAAAAAACAGATACGGCAGCCAACCGGATAAATGCAACAAAAAAGAAACGCAAGGACAGATCAAGGCTTCTATTGGTCTCTTTATTAATTATACTTTTGCTCAGCATAACCGCTCTGGTTATCTTTTTCTTTGCCCCCGGCGTTTTGCCTGATTCATTTTCCTCTCTGAAGCCGGCAACCCAAGAATCTCTCACTGACTCAGGGATCGACAGGCTTGCCTTTGAAGGCGTGAACGGATCATTTATTAAATCCGACAATGCCGGTCAAATCTACATTATCAAAGGTTCAGTAATTAATAATTACCTGAAGCCCCGAAGCTTCATACTTTTAAAAGGGGCCATACTGGATGGACAGGGGAACCCGATAAAACAGGAGACGGCCTATGCCGGAAACACCTTGACTGATAAACAATTAAAGGAGAACTCCTGGGATGATATTATAAAAGTCATGAAAAACCAGACCGGGATGGATAACAACAACGTTAACATAAAGCAGGGCAGCGCTGTCCCCTTTATGATCCTATTCAGAGATTTGCCTGATAATTCGAACGAATTAGCAGTGGAAGCAATAAGTTCATCACCAGGAAAATAATACAGAATTAATCTTTTATCGGGTTTAATCCTTCCCTTCATGCATGCAAGAACATACACTCCCCTTTTATACCGACTCAGAATCAGGAGCAGATGATGATCGATCAACATATTGAGATTGTATTTAACAGAAAAATTAATCACGGGACCTTTCTCATGGGATTAAGGTCTCCCCAAATAGCCTTTGAATCAAGGCCCGGTCAGTTTGTCATGATGCGTGTCGATGAAGGGATTGACCCTCTTTTAAGGAGGCCTTTTTCAATATGCGGCGTATGTGACGAAGATATCATCTGTGTCCTGTACAAGACAGTCGGTCATGGAACGGAAATACTAACCGGCAAGAAGGCAGGCGATAAATTATCCGTAATGGGACCGCTGGGCCAAGGCTTCATCCTGCCCGGCAATAATGAAAAGGCCATCCTTGTTGCCGGAGGGATAGGCGCGGCGCCCCTATATTTTCTTGCAGGGACAATAAAAAACAACCCTATTGAATTCATGATGGGCTTCGGATCTTCCAAGGATATTATCCCTCCCGAACATATAACCAAGCAGCCTGTCTCCGTCTCCATTGCGACCGATGACGGATCAGAAGGTTATTCCGGCATGGTCACAGGACGCCTTAATGAATATCTTGATATGCATATTCATGAAAAGGATGCCCTCGCCATTTATGCATGCGGCCCTCTGCCGATGTTAAAAAAAACGGCATCCATCGCATCCGATCGCAATATAACATGTCAGGTTTCCCTGGAGGCCATGATGGCCTGCGGCCTCGGCGCCTGCCAGGGATGCGCGATAAAAATCCTTTCACAGGATAACCTGACTCCTTACCGCCATGTCTGCAAAGACGGACCGGTGTTTCCCTCCCGTGTTATAGACTGGAGCAATATATGAATAATAAACCGGATCTGAGAGTAAAGCTGGGCCCCCTGGAATTAAAGAATCCTGTCATGACTGCATCAGGGACCTTCGGTTACGGCCGGGAATTTGAATCCTTTGTGAATCCTGATCTTTTAGGCGGCATTGTGGTAAAAGGCCTTTCCCTGAAACCAATAGCGGGCAACCCGCCCCCCAGGATCGCGGAGACCCCGGCAGGCATGCTGAATGCCATCGGCCTTGCCAATATCGGCATCGATGAATTTATTGACAAAAAACTTCCCTGGCTCAAGACCCTCCATACCAATGTGGTGGTCAACATATACGGACACAGCATCGACGAGTATGAAGGGCTGGCAAAGGCATTTAAAGGGGTTGAGGGTGTCTCGGCCCTGGAGGTTAATATATCATGCCCCAATGTGGAAATGGGAGGCATGGTCTTTGGAAAAGACCCGGCAGTCTCAGCCAGGATCACGGAGAAGGTAGTGAAAAATACCGACAAACCGGTTATCGTAAAGCTCACGCCCAACGTCGCCGATATCCGTTTAATGGCAAGGGCTGTGGAGGAATCAGGGGCCGCTATAATTTCTTTGATAAACACGCTTACCGGAATGGCAATAGATATAGAACGCCGCAGGCCAAAGCTGGCCAACATATCAGGGGGATTGTCAGGCCCTGCAATAAAACCCGTGGCGCTGTACCAGGTCTGGCAGGTTGTTAACGCGGTTAAGATCCCTGTCATAGGCATAGGCGGCATCATGGACTACAGGGACGCACTGGAGTTTCTTATCGCAGGGGCCAGGGCGATACAGGTAGGTACCGCAAATTTCGTGAACCCCCGCGCCACACTGGAGATCATTGAAGGACTGAGGGGCTATTGCCTTGAAAAAGGCATTGATAATATCAACGACATCATAGGCAGCCTGAAAAAAATATCTTATAAAACATTTAAGGGGGAAAGAATATGGACATAAAGAGATTGTACGACATGCCTCCCTGGGAATGGCCGAAAGACGCAGCTAAGACGTTCCTGAGAATTCTTAGCGACAGGGAGGCTGATGAATCCGATCGCATCCTCGCAGCCGAATTGGCCGGAGACTTTACCGTAATGAATGATGAAGTGGCCGATAGATTGCTGTCCCTTGTGAAACGCGGCGATGAACCGGAACAACTCCGGGCGCAGGCTGTCATAGCTTTGGGGCCGGCGCTGGAATATACATACGATGGGTTTGATGATCCCGAGGAGCAAACGATCTCCGCAGGGATGTTCAACCGGATACAGGAATCGCTCCGCAGGCTTTACATGGATGCAAATGTACCCAAAGAAGTCCGGCGGCGGATACTCGAGGCATCGGTGCGGGCGCCGCAGGACTGGCACCATGATGTTGTGGCCGCAGCCTATCTGATTGACGACGAAGATTGGCATCTGACCGCGGTATTCTGCATGGGTTTTATTCAAGGTTTCGATGATCAGATACTCGAAGCCCTCAACAGCAGGAATCCGGATATCTATTATCAAGCGGTATGCGCCGCCGGCGATTGGGGATTGGATGGGGCATGGCCGCATATCGTCTCTATCATTGACTCAAGGGAAACCGACAAGCCCCTCTTACTTGCAGCCATTGAAGCGGCTGTCTATATCCGGCCCCATGAAGCAGTGGATATCTTATCCGATCTCATGTACTCCGAGGATGAGGATATCATCGAGGCAGTCCACGAGGCCATAGCCATGTCCGATATATCTATGGATGATGATTTTGATGACGATGATGACAAGACCCTTCACTGAGGGCGTGAAATGATCGAACTGAAACTGAAGAGAACCGGCAGGAACGCTATATTTGAGCAACAATCAGCCTTGTCCGAACAAACTACCTCGCAGCAGAGCTGACGAGGTATTACAAAGAAAAGACATTTCTTTCGCAGCAGAGCTGCGGGGAATTAGACCCGCAGAGATTAAAACCCGGCATAGATAAAAACTGAACAGTCCAAAGTTCTGTCATTCCCGCGAAGGCGGGAATCCATAACTTATTAATTATCCTGGATTCCCGCCTTCGCGGGAATGACAGAAGTGGAGCGGGAATGACGGTTCAGAAAAATAAAATGCTATTAAAAATCAGAATGTTATAAATAACTTTAGACTCTCACGATAAGAAGACTGTTGTGATAATCCGTTATTATTCTTGTATGAAACTTCATCCTGCTAAGGCACCCTCAGTTAAAGGTTGAACAGTATAACCCATTGAATTGAGGGTCCTTGTTAAAGACGTTAAACGACGCTGGTTGAACCGTGCCTCATAAGC
>Ga0153915_10001977_pt1 | contig 18875 bp, 17 predicted proteins | sample Opewatmetagenome_2_FD_107003 | JGI IMG/M metagenome (GOLD analysis project Ga0153915, IMG submission 107003) | Freshwater wetland microbial communities from Ohio, USA - Open water 3 Core 3 Depth 3 metaG | ecosystem: Environmental > Aquatic > Freshwater > Wetlands | place: USA: Ohio, Lake Erie...
AATTTGGAATTAAAACCGATCTTTCAAACAACTCATCACTCTCACCGGTAGTCGAGATATGGGGAAGTGGAGAACCATACCGGGAGTTTCTCTATGTGGATGATCTTGCAGATGCAAGTATTTTTCTGATGGAAAACTATGCGTATAAAGATATGGGTGAGTTTGTAAACATAGGAAAAGGTGAAGACATAAGGATAAAGGATCTGGCTAAATGTATAAAAGAGATAATCGGATTTGATGGAGAGATAAGGCATGATATGTCAAAGCCCGATGGAACACCGAAAAAACTTCTTGATATTTCTAGGATAAAAGCACTTGGATGGAAACCAAAGACAAGCTTGGAGAAAGGGATTAGGAAAAGTTATGAATGGTATGAGAGAAAAGTCGTAGATAAATGAAGCAAGAAGTAAAAAAACATGTTGTTGTCTACGAGCCCAACCAGAGAATAAAAATAGGTTTCTTCAGAAGCTGGGGTTTCATGTTGCTGAATATTGCGAAATCCAGGGATCTGATCTGGCAGCTTTTCAAAAGAGATTTTTTTGCTGGGTATAAACAGTCTTTTTTCGGCATTTTCTGGATTTTTATTTCTCCCGTGATAAGCATTTTGTCCTGGGTATTTCTGAACATGACAGGCATATTAAAACCCGGAGATGTCGGCGTACCATATCCTGTATATGTTCTTGTCGGCAGCACGATTTGGGGTTTTTTTATGGGATGTTACAGCTCTGCAGCCGGAAGCCTGACAGGAGGAAGTTCCCTGATTCTCCAGATTAATTTTCCGCACGAGGCGCTGGTAGTCAAGGAGATGGCAAATACGCTTGCCGGATTCTTCATCAGTCTGTGCATGATTGTGCTTATTCTTTTCGTTTTCCGGGTCTATCCTCACGTAGAAATAGTTTTTTTCCCTCTTATGCTCATACCGATTCTGTTTTTGGGAGTGGGGATTGGGATGGTCGTAGCGGTGATCACTGTGGTTGCCCATGACGTGAGCAGGCTTGTAACGATGGGATTGGGATTTGTCATGTTTCTTACGCCGGTGATCTATACAACTCAAATCCCGAACAAATTCCTTCAGCTCGTTATTCGATGGAATCCACTTGCCTATCTTATCGGAGGTGCAAGGGATATCATCCTTAACGGGAGGATCGACAACGCTGCCGGTTATGCGCTTTCATGTTTTGCAGCATTGGTCGTCTTTCTTTTCTCATGGAGGCTTTTTTTTCTCTCCGAATATAAAGTGGCGGAAAAGCTTTGATGGTATTAATGAATAACTGTAGATACTCACCAGCAGGCCCGTGGCACCTGGCTTCGCCTGATTGCCCTTTTTGGCATTCACCACGGTTAAATTCGTGGAACACTGCTACGGGATTAGACTGACGGCCATCTAAAACAGATTTGTGTTGGGAAGATATGAAGGATACAGTAATCAAAATTGAAAATGTCTCGAAGAAGTTTAGCAGCGACCTGAAAAGGGGTATGTTTTTCGGCGTTCTGGATGTTGCCAGGAGCATGATGGGAATCGAAACGAAGACGGATATTCTGCGCAGAAGCGAGTTCTGGTCTGTGGATAATGTCTCTTTTGAATTAAAGCAGGGAGAGACACTGGGGCTTATAGGCATAAATGGATCAGGGAAAACCACCCTTTTACGACTGATAAGCGGGATTTACCAACCTGACAGAGGACGGATTGAAATAAATGGACGGATCGGGGCGCTTATCGCGGTTGGCGCCGGCTTTCATCCCCTCATGACCGGACGGGAGAATGTTTACCTCAATGGCACCATCTTAGGCATGTCTAAGAATGAAATTGACGGAAAGTTTGATGATATTGTCAGCTTTGCCGATATCGGTGACTTTATTGATTCCCCTGTCAAATATTATTCAAGTGGCATGTATGTCCGGCTTGGGTTTGCCATTGCTATACATGCACATCCCGATATCCTTCTGGTGGATGAAGTGCTGGCGGTCGGAGACTTGGGATTTCAGGCGAAATGTTACAACAAAATAGGAAGTTTAAAGGAACAGGGAACGTCGATAATTTTGGTTACTCATAGTATGCATGTTCTCGCAGCTTTTACCAAAAGGGCACTATTAATGCACAAAGGGCAGATGGAATATCTTGGAGAAGTCGATGAGGCTGCGGTAAGGTTCAAAAAATATTTTAAGAATGAATTTGAAGCAGAAGGGGAGATAGAAAAGGTCATCACTGGAAATGAAAAAATTGAAATAAGAGAGGTGAAATTCGTTTCGGGCACTAAAATTCCCAATGGTGGAGATTTTAGCGTGAAAATTGAATATGATGCATTTGAAAACCTCGATGATATTGAGGTTGATATGAACCTGTATTTAGATATACCTGTCGCTGAAGCGTATTTCCATGCATCAAATCGTGCATTCAGCAAGAAATTGGATATAATAAAAGGACAGGGTGTTTTGAAATTTTCCATAAATAATATTTCCATAAATAATATGAAATCACATCTTGCTATAGCAATTTGGGAAAGAGACCGGAAAAAATTGATCTTGTGGTGGCGTAGTATTCCTCTTGAATTTTCCGGGGTCAACCGGTCGACCGGAATTAATCACTATTACGTTGATTATGAAATTGTCCCTCATGCGTGACAACGCTTTGAGCTCTACGGGAAGGCTATATTTCACGTTTCATTTCATTTTTCAAGATTTATGCGCTTTCAGCCCAAATCGGATCAGGATTTTTTAAAATGGCTGAGAATTCTTATAAGGATTGGGAATATGCACGCTTGGGGGATTATCACAGGAACCTTGATCCTAATTGGTCGTATACCCCTACATATTTAAAGAAAATGAGCTATGTTCACAATTTTATTGATGGCTTGCCAAAGAACGCACGGATTCTTGATGCCGGCTGTGGAGAGGGTGTGCTTGTTGAGGAGTATTCTCGCAAGGGGCGGCTCATCGAAGGTATTGATATAAACTATAGCAGTAAATATGTCCGCCAGGGAACCGTGACCGCCATGCCTTATGAAAACCATTCTTTTGACGTCGTTCTTTTGCTAGATGTTTTTGAGCATATACCGTTTGCCGATCAACCAAAGGCACTTCAGGAAATAGGAAGAGTTTTGAAGAATGAGGGAAGCTTGCTGCTGTCCATACCCAATCTGGCCCATCTGACTTCGCGTTTCCGTTTTTTCTTTCGGGGGGAATTAGACAGGAGCGACATAGAAATTAATCATGTTTCGGAACGCCCATTGAATGAAAACAAAAAAGTTCTGATGGAGAACGGTTTTATAATAGAGGAATTGAAAGGGATTACATTGACAATCCCTTTCATATACCGTGGAGTGATTTGCAAGAAGCCTGCACAGTACAGATGGCTCCACGATCTTCTTGATTATGTTGCCATACCAAAGTACTCTATGCTCAATATGTTCAAATGCAGGGCTAAACGTGAAGGAGAATGAACAGGAAAAAACCAGGAGAAGTCCTTGAAAACACATATTGGACGATAGTGTAAAAATGGTCGCATTGTCGGTCATCATTCCCACCCTTAACAGAGCAATATATCTTAAACGGTCACTTATAAGCATTATTGATCAGACTTTCCCGAATGACTGCTATGAGATCATTGTTGTGGATAATGGTTCGACTGACGACACAAAAGAAGTTGTTGATGAAATAAACAGACAAAATGCTGGAAGAATTAGATATGTTTATGAACCCAGCCCTGGACTCCATAACAGTCGTCACCGGGGCGCGAAGGAGGCTAATGGCGATATCCTTCTTTACGGAGATGATGATATTATTGCCAGTCCCGAATGGGTAGAGGAGATATCGAAAAGCTTTGAAGACCCAGATGTAGGGATTGCAGGAGGGAAGATTTTGCCTGAGTGGGAAGAAGATCCGCCTCAATGGGTACTTGATTTCTGGTCTCATGGCGATGTGGGAAGACATTTAGGGTACTTAAGTCTGATTGATCTTGGTGAGGAAAAGAAAGTTATTCCTCCCGGGTATACATATGGGTGCAACTTTGCCATCAGGAAGAAAGTATTATTCGAATGCGGAGGATTCCATCCTGACGGAATGCCACAGGAATTGATTCGCTACAGAGGTGATGGTGAAACAGCCTTAACGGCAAAGGTTTCAAATTTCGGATACAAAATTATGTATGATCCTAAAGCATCTGTCAAACATATGGTTCCAAAGAACCGGATAAGCGAAGATTATTTCTGCACCAGGGCATTTAATCAGGGGATTTCTGACTCCTTTACTGAAATCCGGAAGGAATGTAATGTGTTCACCATGTTCCAAAGAATCTCTGAATTGAGCGCGCAGACAGACACACTAAACGACAGAATCAATGAGGTGTCCAGCGGAATCAGTGAAAACAAACATAATGCGGTACACATGACGCCAAAAGATTTCATTAGAAAAATTTTCAGCAGAGTCAACGGCCTGAGAAGATATTTTCTTGAGATGAAATTGCAGAGACTGTTGTCTTCCTGTCTGTCAAGGTCAAACAATCTGAGTGCAGATTTTCTTGGTTCATATCATCAATCGTTCCCTGAAGACTTCCAGCGTATTGTTTGGGACTTCCTCAGTGGAAACTGGCAGGAAGAAAACATGAGCGATTTCGTTAGGCTGTGTGTTGTCCCTTTTCCCGACAGCAGAAATCATATTGCTGAGGCATGCTTTACCGAAATAAAAAATATTCTGCATTCCGGAGATACTTGCTCAAAAAAAGAACAACTCATAAAATTCTTCGGGATCATCAATATGTTAGATAAAGAAAGCAGAAAGGACTTTACCACTAAATTTACGGCTTGGCTGAACGCACATCTTGAATCGGATTGGGCTTTGCAGGTATTGGAAGATAGTTTTTTTTGCGACTATATCGCTGAAGATGTGAACACAATGAAGCTGGGACGCAATTTGATGGTGGCCTGGCGAAAAGGGAAGGAATATCACAGGGAGCAAGTCCATAATGATGAAGGGCTGTTGCGGCATGTGCTTCGGGAGAAGTATATTGCTGATTAGCTTGCAATAAACAGCATGGTTAACTTAGACTCATTTACAAGTCCCAAACTAACTCCTTTTACTCTGGACATCTTTATTGTCCGAAAGTCTATTCTTGAAGCGGTGAAAAATGCTGTGCGGCTTTTCTCCGGAGATGTGCTTGATATTGGTTGCGGACATATGCCTTACCGAAAGATAATTCTCTCCAATACTGATGTAACAAAATATATCGGGTTGGACCTTGAGAGAAATGATATTTACCGGGATAAGCCTGATTTGACGTGGGACGGCAAAACTATTCCTTTGTATGACGGCGCTGTAAGGTCTGTTATGGCAACAGAGCTTTTTGAACATTGTCCTGATCCGGAACTTGTTATGAAGGAAATGCATAGGGTTCTGTGTCCGGGCGGCATATTATTCTTTACTGTTCCATTTTTGTGGCCGTTGCATGACGTCCCTTATGACCAGTATCGTTATACGCCTTTTTCGATTGAGAGACATCTGGCTAATGCAGGTTTCCATAAGATTCATTTACAGTCAATGGGAGGATGGGATGAAAGTATGGCGCAGATGATCGGTCTCTATGTGCGTCGCAGGCCAATGTCGCATTGGCAGCGGTTCGTGTTGTCGTTATTGGCTTTTCCCTTTATCTATTTACTGCCAAAGTTGAGTTCCAAACAACCAAAGAAAAAACGGACGCACGTAATACCGGTAGAGGACTTTCCCGAGAGTTTGATGATAACCGGCATTTGCGGAGTGGCTTTTAAAACTGAATCTGATAGAGATATTATGATATGAAAAAGATAGCTGTTTGCATAAAGAAATATTCCATTGGAAAGTCATCCCCTGTTCTCTGCATGCTTGACCTATTATCCGATCATTATGAGGTTGATTTATACGTGCAGAATGTTTGGTATACCAGCGCGACAGTGTTGAAAAAAAGCTCTATTCATCTTATAGAGATAGCAGGTCGGGATGAAAAAAGAAGTATTTTAGGAAAGCTCAAACGACTAGTTTCATCCTCCTTTGCAAAAAACATTAATAATAATGCACAATACAGCAACTATCTCTGTTTTGATCCACCCGGTTTTGTCTTCTGTAAGCAGCTGTTCCCTGAAGCAAAACCGATTTATTACAGTCTTGAGCTTTACTTCAGAAATAATCATTTCAATCTCGAATATCCTCAGGAAGTTATGAACAAAGAACGAACTGAGATAAACACGATTAAAGGCCTGATAATTCAGTCTCCCGAAAGAGAAGCGTTGTTCAGAGAAGAATATAGGCTTTCCGGTCAAATACCGTCCCTGATTCTTCCTGTCACCTACATCCAGTCTTCAGTCAAAGAAAAGTCTCCTCTGCTCAGAAAAAAATATGACATTAGGGATAAAAGGATTGCTTTGCATCTGGGTGGGATACAGGAATATCATTCCTGCATAGAGTTGGCTTTGGCATTTTCAGGACTTGAGAAATGGATATTGGTTTTCCACGGTTATTATTTCGGAGAATACATCGAGAAATTAAGAAAAACAATTAAAGAGCACGGCATAGGAAATGTTATTATTTCAGATGAAACGTATGAATTGATTGAGGATATGGACGAAGTTCTTAGGTCCGCTGATGTCGGTATTGCCTGGTATAACAATGTTTCCCCCAACTTTACGACTGCGGGTAAATCATCAGGAAAAATTTCCGCCTATCTTCGGTTCGGGCTACCTGTGATCGCTAACAGATATCAAAGTACATATGAGGCCATTGAAGAAACCGGTTGCGGTCTTTGCGTAGATGATTTCGATGAAATAAAGGACGCGGTCTTGAAGATCGATAAAAATTATGATTACTATTCCGATAATTGTCGCAAGGAATTCGACAAGGTTTACTGGTTTGAGAATTATAAAACCACCATACTTAAATTCCTTGATAACTAAGAAATCTGTGCACTTAGCGGTATTGGTTTATAAAATTAAGATGTTGATGATACATTTTTTCAAGAAAGTTGAACGATGAAGAAAAGCATATCTGTGTATCATTATAGTGTTCTCCCCTTATCGGAAACTTTTATTTACCGACAGCTTATGGGGCTGCAGCGATTTTTTGATGTGAAGCTACTTACTCGTGAAATAGAAAACAGGGATGAGTTCCCCGGTTTCAAACCTTTCGTGATCCCCCGTAAAACTTTCTTGCGCACTTTACTGCGGCAGAACGGAAGAAATGAGGAAAGATTTTTTGCGGAACATCTCAAGGGGAGTCATCTTTTCCATGTTAACTTCGGCCACATTGCAATTTGGATGCAGCACCATGCGTCACGACTCGGGATTCCGATGACTACATACTTTCTTGGTGTAGATGCATCTGCATTTCTCAAAGATCAGGCTTTTTGCGATGAGTTGAGAAAATCCACTTTTGCGGCGGTATTTGTAAACTCTGAAGACATGAAGAGAAGATTGACCCCATATCTCCCTCATCATATGAGATGCCATGTAGCATATTGTGGAATCCCTCTGGAAAGGTTTCCCTTTAAACAGCGCTATGCAGTGCCAGAAGGTGCACGTTTTCTTCAGGTTAGCAGGTTTGAACCCAAGAAGGGTATAGACATAACGTTAAAGGCCTTCAGCCGGTATCTGAAAGAATCAGACCCAAAAGCCAGGCTGATTATCGGGGGAGACGGGCCGCTAAGATCCGAACTCCTGCGTCTGTCGGCTACCCTGGGATTGGGTGAAAGCATCAGCTTTCCTGGACGTATCGGTTATGAGAAATACATTGAGCTGCTGCAAAATGCGGACGTATTTATTCAACCAAGCGTTACCTCGTATGACGGAGACATGGAAGGTCTGCCCACCGCAATCTGCGAGGCAATGGCATGTGGTTTGCCGGTAATATCCACACGGCACAGCGGGATCCCGGAAATCATTGATGATGGAGAAAACGGTTTCCTGGTTGAAGAAAGGGACATTGATGGACTCTTTGCGCGCATGGCGTCGCTGAGAACGGCCGACATAGCTGACTTGTCAAGACATGCAAGGATGAAAATAGAGAGGAAATTCGATCACAATAAGACAGTCGCTGTCTTATCTGAATACATGAGCGATATTATTAACAGGAGGATCCCGTGAACGTTAGTGATGACTATAATGGCAAACGAATTCTGATTACCGGAGGGCTCGGCATGATCGGCAGTAATCTTGCCAACAAGCTCGTTGAACTTGGGGCCAGGGTAAGTATTCTGGATGCAATGCTGCCGCTCTATGGAGGCAATTTTTTCAACGTCGAAGAGATCAAGGACAGGATCTCTGTTAACGTCGCTGACATAAGGGACATATCCGCGCTCAATTTCCTGGTCAAAGAAAAGGACATAATATTCAATCTCGCCGCGCAGGTCAGCTATATAGATTCGCAAACTGATCCTCTCCTTGATCTCGATATCAATTGCAAAGGGCATCTTCTCCTGCTTGAGGCATGTCGGAATTACAATCCCGATGTCAAGATTATTTTTTCCGGCTCCCGGCTGGAATATGGAGAGATCATGACAAAAGAAAAGGTGAAGGAAGATCATTCCCTCCGTCCAAAGAGTTTTTACGGGATACATAAAGTCGTTGGAGAATTCTATCATCTTATGTATCACAAACTTCATAACATCAGATCAGTGGCGTTCAGGATTGCCAACCCATATGGTATAAGGCACCACATGAAGCACTCAAAATATGGAATAGTCAATTATTTCATCAAAAAAGCGATGGATGGTGAAACTATCGAAATTTTCGGCGAAGGCAATCAACTGCGGGATTATATATATGTTGAAGACATCGTGAACGCTATGCTTTCGGCCGGCCTTGCGCCTGCTGCGGATGGAGAGGTTTTTAACCTTGGCTCCGGCAATTCTATCGCTTTTTATGAAATGGCACAGACAGTTGTTTCTGTCGTAGGAAAAGGTGCTATAAAAAAGATACCATGGCCTGAAAACTACAAGATTGTTGAAGGAGGCGACTTTGAATGTGATATCAGTAAAACGAAATCAGTTTTGGAGTATGAACCAACATTCAGTTTAATAACCGGTATTGAAAAAACGGTCCGGTTTTATGAAAAGTATAAAAATTATTATTGGTAATATTATTCAGTGTTTGTTGTGAAATCGCAGGATCAATAGAGCAAGGGCGATTTGAGATGCTAATCAGATGGGCCAAGAATAAAATGAAAAATTATATTGCGGAACTGGTCTCGGCCGAGGTCCGGAAGACAACTAAGGACATGGTTCCGCTTATAAAGCAACTGGTCGATTTTAGTAATAGCCCGAAAGAAGAGAGGCAGTCCTATCATGACGGCACAAAGAATCCATACGGCAATATTAATCTTTACGCAAGTCTGAGAAACAGACTCGAGGCATCCGGCGTATCTGTGAAAGAGGTCGAAATAGATATACCTGACTTTGAACGCTGGCTGGTTGACTTTCCCGAGATCAAAATGAATTATCAAGGCATCGGTGAAGCTTTTATAGAGAAGTGCTTAGAGCATTATCTGGCCTATCGCTATCTGAATATTTCCAGAGATGACGTCTACATTGATATCGCTGCAGCCGGGAGTCCGTGGACGGATATTTTAAATGAGAGGGTTATCCAATCGTACAGGCTGGATCTGACTTATCCCCCAGGAGTACATGGGAGCAACATCGGAGGCGATGCCGGAGATTCAAAATTGCAAGTTGGGTTTGCCAGCGTTCTGTCGGCACAGTGCGCATTCGAATGCTTCATGGGGAATGCGGATATTCGATTCATAAGGGAAGCCGACAGGATTTTGGATGCAAGAGGACGTTATGGAATAGTACCGCTTTACCTGGATGATACCTATTTTGTTGCAACAAGTCCATATTGCAATCAGCAAGATGTAATCATTGAAAGTGAGGCAAAGAAGGTTTGGCGGGACGATGAATATAAAGTTCCATTTTCAAGACATTATTCTCCGAAATCATTCACGAAACGAATTTATTCCATTATACCGGAGAGTATGAAGGGAAAAGTATTGTATTTTAAAAATTTGCCAGATGTTATGGACCGTTATAAGGGACAGAGGATATACTGCTTTTTTATGTTTTATTGTGAAAAACTGATTCATAACAGCTCCAATCATCCGAAAGGAATTTAATGCCTGAAGTTTCTGTGATTATTCCGACGTATAACCGGGCCAATCTGCTTGGGAGGGCTGTTCATAGCGTTCTCAATCAGACATTTAAAGATTTTGAATTGATCATTGTGGATGACTGTTCCACCGACAATACCGAGGAGATAGCAGGAAGCTGGCATGACAAAAGAATCAGATTCATCAGACATAAGGAAAATAAAGGCGGCCCTGCAGCTAGAAATACCGGCATTAAAAATGCACAGGGTGATTTCATTGCTTTCCTTGATTCGGACAACGAATGGCTACCTCAAAAATTGGAAAAGCAGATCGAACTTTTTCACAATTTGCCACCATCGGTCGGCGTCGTTTATGCCATCAACAGGGTTGTAAATGATATAAAAAATGAGACCAGCGTCTGGGACTTCAATCTTCGGGGGAACTTGTACCATGATTTTCTCAAAAGTCCCTTCCTTGATTTTATAACTCCGGTAATAAGAAGGGAATGCTTTGATAAAGCGGGGGTGATGGATGAAAAGGTTGTTGCTTATCAGGAATGGGACACTTTTTTAAGAATATCAAAATGCTATGAATTTGATTTTGTGCCCGACATTCTCGCGATCTATTACGTCCATAAGCATGAAACCATTTCTAAAGATAATTTAGTGGCCGCCACCGGGTATAACTATATCGTCGAAAAGCATAAAGCCGAGATTTTAAAAAGTGTAGGAAGGAAAGCCCTGTCCGGTCATTACAGTTTTCTTTTTTTTGCATACCTGAAGGGACGATCGTATGCAAAGGCTTTCAGATCTTTTGTCCTGGCTTTTGTTTTATATCCAAGAAAACTTATAATAATGCCGATGAATTTGACCATTAAGCTCTTAATAAAGATCAGAGACATTCTTAATAAATAGAACTCTGCATGCAATATTGTTTCTCAGATGCCGTTGGAGCAGGCAAAAATGGAGGCTGCATGAACAACCAGGACACTGTAGAGAAGGTGTTTTTTGATTCTGAAATAATAGCTATTATTATTCGCGGAGATTTTTACGGGGAGGGGATTGCTTTTTTTACCCCTGACGATTTCTCCCAGCAGCTTGCTTATATGAACCGTCCGTCTGGATACAGGATAGCCCCTCATATGCACAATAAAGTCCAGCGCGAGGTTTTTTATACACAGGAGGTCCTTTACATCAGGAAGGGAAAAGTGAAAGTGGACCTTTACAGCAAAGACAAGAATCACATCGATACCAAGATACTCACGACAGGTGATGTGATACTGTTAGCCTCTGGCGGTCATGGATTTGAGATGATAGAGCAGACAGAGATGATAGAGATAAAGCAGGGACCTTACATCGGAGAACATGACAAGACAAGATTTGAGTAGATCGAAAAAGAAAGGAATAGCAGAATTATCATGATTCCGGTTAATGAGCCCTTACTCAATGGTCGTGAGAAAGAATTCCTGGTTCAATGTATAGACACCGGCTGGATTTCCTCCGAAGGGCCTTTTGTTAAACAATTCGAAGAACTGTTTTCCCTGAGACTTGGCCGCAAACACGGCATTGCCGTAGCTAATGGTTCTGTGGCATTGGATGCGGCTATTACCGCCCTGGGGATTAAAGAGGGTGATGAGGTAATCATGCCTACTTTTACCATTATTTCCCCGGCCGCTTCGGTGGTAAGAGCAGGCGGCGTCCTTCTACTGGTTGATAACGATCCTTTGACATGGAATATGGATGTAAATCAAATTGAGGGACGCATCACTGAAAAAACGAAGGCCATTATCGTGGTTCACATTTACGGCCTGCCTACAGATATGAAACCGGTCCTTGATATAGCTAAAAAATATAATTTAAGAGTTATCGAAGATGCAGCTGAAATGCATGGGCAAACCTATTATGGAAAACCGTGCGGCAGTTTTGGGGACATCAGTATATTCAGCTTTTATCCCAATAAACACATAACCACAGGAGAAGGCGGGATGATCGTCACGGATGACGATGGCCTAGCTGAAAAATGCCGTTCCCTGCGCAATCTCTGTTTTCAGGCAAAAAAGCGGTTTATCCATGAGGAACTTGGATGGAATTTCCGTATGTGCAATCTTCAGGCCGCGCTTGGACTCGCCCAACTCGAACGGCTGGATGAATTTGTGAGGCGCAAACGCAGTATGGGTCAATACTACAATGAGCTGCTGGCGGATGTCGCTGGTCTGACACTGCCTCTGCCACGCACTGACTACGCAGAAAACATCTATTGGGTATATGGACTGGTATTGGGGGATGATATATCTTTTGATGCTGAAGAAATGATGAGGCTGCTGGCCGAGCGGAAGATCGGCACGCGGCCATTTTTCTGGTGTATGCATGAACAGCCTATTTTCCAGAAGATGGGCTTTTTCAAGGGTGAAAAGTATCCGGTTGCAGAAAGACTTGCCAGGAGAGGATTTTATATCCCAAGCGGATTGGCCTTGACCAATGAACAGATGGTAATTGCTGCTGATGCCGTTAAACAGGTAATGAGATGAGCGTCTTCGGGCTGTATTCAAGATATTATGACCTCTTATATAGAGACAAGGATTATCAGGCAGAGGCAGGACATATTCATAAACTGATACAAAAATATGGGCCTGATACAAAAACGGTAATCGATATGGGCTGCGGCACAGGCAGACATGACTTTCTGCTTGCAGAATATGGCTACAATGTAACCGGCATTGATATGTCGAAGGAAATGCTCGATGCTGCCAGATCCCGCTTACCCCAATCAAAGAACGGGCAATTGCGTTTTTTTGAAGGTGACATTCGCGATATTCGGCTGAATGAAAAGTTTGATGCAGCCATCTCTCTCTTCCATGTGGTGAGTTACCAGATCACCAATAAAGATATCGAGGCTGCATTCGCCACCGCCAGGGCCCATCTCAAATCATGCGGAATCTTTATTTTCGACTGCTGGTACGGTCCGGCAGTATTAACCGACCGCCCGGCAGTACGCATAAAAAGGCTTGAAGACGACTCTGTCTCGATAATCCGCATTGCCGAGCCGGTAATACACCCAAATGAAAATAGAGTAGATGTGAATTACCATGTCCTCATTATTGACAAGACCACCAAGAAGGCAGAAGAATTGAAAGAAACGCACAAGATGCGTTATTTATTTAAGCCAGAAATCGACTTCTTCCTCAAAAATACCGGCCTGGATATTCTTGAAAGCGCTGAGTGGTTGTCAGGGAGAGATCTCGGATTTGAGACATGGGGAGTTTGCTTTGTGGCACGGGGATGAAGAAAAAGATAGGTCTTCTTCTTAATTCTGAACCACAAGATGGTGGAAAGTTTCAATATAACCTGGCGATGCTCGATGCGGTTTCTTCCCTTCCTGCCGGAAAATTTTCAGTTATTGTTGGTTATACCTCGGATTCCTGGTCTCGTTATCTAAATTCTTATAACCTTCAAACTGTCTTTGTCCCAAAAGGATTTTTCGGACGGGCGTTCGCAAGGCTATGGATTGTGCTCGGTCTGCCCATAGAAACCTTCAGGAGAATCTGCCCATATTTACTTCCGATTGCTAAAACTCTGATGCGCAAAGAATGTGATCTCTGGATATTCCCCTCACCCGATGCATGGAGCTATTTGATCCCTGTGCCTGCCCTCGTTTCGATATACGACCTCATGCATCTTTATGAGGGTCAATTCCCTGAAGTATCAGCCAACGGTGAATATCAGCGGCGTGAACGACATTACAGAAACATTAATAGATGGTCAAAGGCATTCCTCGTTGATTCGAAAATCGGTCGGCAGCATGTAATGGAATCTTATGGCTTTAAGCTAGAACGTATTCATATACTTCCCTATATAGCGCCTAAATACATATATTCTCATCAAACTCCTGATAACTTTGATTCGGTCTATAACCTGCCCGAGAAGTTTATTTTTTATCCGGCACAGTTCTGGGAGCACAAAAATCATAAGCTATTGATCCGGGCGATAAAAAGACTAAAACCCGAAATCCCTGATATAAAATTGGTTCTGGTCGGATCACAGAAGAATGGGTATAAATCGACCTCAAAGTTGGTTCAAGATTTAAATTTAACAAACGATGTTCTTTTTCTGGGATATGTGCCGGAGGAAGACATAACGGAAATATATCGTCGTGCAAGGGCCATGATCATGCCGACATTCTTCGGTCCCACTAATATCCCCCCTCTGGAGGCCATGGCAACCGGGTGCCCGGCTGCTATTTCTAACGTTTATGGTATGACTGAACAGGTGGGTAACGCAGCGCTGTCGTTCGATCCAAGTTCCGAAGAAGAGATTGCTGATGCTATCATGAGACTTTGGACTGACGATCATCTTTGCTCAGACCTTTCGCGTAAAGGAAAGATAAGAGACCAGAATTGGAGACAGACTCACTTCAACAAGAGACTTGAAAATATTTTGACAGAAATCCTGCCGGTTGATAAATAATATCTAAACCGAAGAAAATGAAGGCGTTATTTTATTGAACGGTACGTAAAGATAACATGCGGAAACTGAAAAGACAATGACCACACCTGGATGCAGATTTGAAGGAGGACGAGGTCTACGCGGTGAACTCGATAAAAGGTCAGAATCTGACAGACCACTTGTTAGCGTAATAACCATTGTCCGCAACTGCAGAAATGCCTTAGAACAGACCATTCTGAGCGTGCTGAATCAAACTAGGCGACATCGAATATAACATTATCGACGGAGGCTCCACCGACGGCACTCTTGATATAATTAAGGCGTGTGACGATAAAATCACTTATTGGCTGAGCGAACGGGACAAAGGGATCAGCGACGCTTTTAACAGGGGGTAACTGTTGGAAGCGATGAATCAAATGAGCAAAAGGTGTAGGATGATGATTGAAGACGGCTTCCGTTTGAACGTCCAGGCAAAAAGGTATGAGGATTTGTTCAGAGATCTCCTATAGTGAAATCAAGGAGGGGGATTCCTTCAGGGGAAGGAAAAAATATAGGCGAATTATTTTCATCAAAGTATACGGTAGATAGAGATGCAACAAACGGGAAAATATTTCAAGAGTATTGAAAAAAGAATACGGACAAAGGTAAGGGAACAATTTCCGGTGAGGCAATGGCATACTATCAGGAGAATGACAAAGAATATATACAGAGTATACACTCACATTCTCCAGAATTGTTGAGAAGAGTCCTCTCAACAGAGAGTAGCGACGTGCAGGAAAATTTATCATGAGATCTTGGACAATACTTACTTCAGCAAAGAGGACATTTTTGGCGTTTCGGCCTAACGGGGGAAAAATCTCTCACGAATATCCCACCATCCATTATTATAAAACCATCCCAGCCCATCCTAACCGTATCGAAGGTGGATTACGTCTCGACGGAAAAGTCATCAAAAGATGTGAGCAAGGCAGACCGTTGGTAAGTATAATTACAATTGTTTTTAATGGCGAAAAAACCTTGGAGCAAACAATACAGAGCGTTTTGTATCAGACCTATGACAATATTGAATACATCATTATTGACGGCGGCTCTACCGATAGTACTTTGGACATAATTCGAAGATATGACGATAAAATCGCATACTCGCTGAGTGAGCCTGATGAAGGAATAAGCGATGCGTTTAATAAAGGGATTTCAGCAGCAACAGGAGAAATTATAGGAATCATAAATGCTGATGACTGGTACAATCATAATGCAGTTGAGATTATTGTTAGAGAATACTCGCAGCACGGCAAATGCATTTTCCATGGCAAATTGCAATACTGGACTCCAGATATGAAACCGTATTATGTGTTTTCAGGCAATGCTGACAAAATTCTCATCAAAGGTACAATTAATCACCCAACAGTCTTTGTACCTCGAAAAATATACGAAGAAACTGGGCTATTTAATACAAATTTTAAGAATGCGATGGATTATGAATGGCTTATCAGAGCAAAACTCAAGGGTGCGAAATTTTATTATATTGACAAAGTGATTTCGAACATGCGCCTTGCTGGCAAATCGGACAAAAAGTGGTTGAATAACTATATTGAAATTTTTAGGGCACGTCATCTCAACGGAATGAATTTAGTTAAAAATTCACTGCTTTTCTTAAATATGGTTATTGTTACCGTATGCAGAAAAATTTTTGAATTCGTTGGATTAAATTTCATCGTTCGGATATACAGAAAACATTTTTCGGCTGCCAAAAAAGAAGTTGCATAGTTATTTGCAACTCGAAAACGAGTTATGACCACCATAACAATTGACACCCGCATGCTTAACGCCTCCGGTATCGGCACATATATTCGTAATATTGTTCCAAAGATAATATCCTCCTTCCCTGATGTGAAATTTAATCTCCTGGGGAATCGGCAGGACATCATTCAATACCAATGGTCTAACATTGAAAATGTTGACATCCTTGATTGTCGTTCGCCGTTTTATTCAATTGCAGAACAAATAGGGCTGTCCCAAAAAATACCGAAAGACACGACAGTCTTTTGGTCACCACATTACAACATCCCGTTGCTTTATCAGGGCAGATTAATGGTAACTGTTCATGATGTATTCCACCTCGCAATGCCTCAGTTTGTTAAAGGATGGCACAAACGGCTATACGCCAAAGGAATGTTTTCAGCATTGAAGCATAAAGCTGATACAATAATTTGCATTTCACATTTTACAGCTCATGAGTTGCAGCGGCTCACAGGCATTAACTCAGAAAAAGTCAAAATCATTCACAACGGGATTTCCGAAACATGGTTTAATATCGACAAAAAAGAGCGCCCTCATTCAAACCATTATTTGCTGTATGCAGGAAATGTGAAGCCGCACAAAAATTTGGTAAGGTTGATTGAGGCATTTAAATCTTTAGCCAGCAAGATACCTCACGACTTTCTTATTGTTGGCAAAAAAGAGGGATTTATTACAGGAGATGTGGTTGTCGAAAAAAAAGCCGCTGAGTTAGGTAAAAGGGTTCATTTTACAGGTTATGTAAATGAAGACTTATTAAAGCAATATGTCGTTCATTCGGATGCCTTAGTCTTTCCTTCTTTATATGAAGGCTTCGGGCTTCCCCCTCTTGAAGCCATGGCATGCGGTTGTCCTGTTGTCGTTTCTAATATTGCCAGTTTACCAGAGGTATGCGGTAATGCGGCATTTTATGTAGACCCTTATAATATGGAAAGCGTTGCTGAAGGGATTTATAGGGTTTTAATGGATGAAAGCCTAAGACAAAGCCTGATACAGAAAGGGCTTGAAAGGGCAAAGCTCTTCAGCTGGCAGAGATCAGCAAAGGAACATCTTAAGATTTTCGAAGAGGTTTTAAATAGTTGAGAATCGCCATCATCCACGACTGGCTCGTTACTTATGCCGGTTCTGAAAGGGTTCTAGAGCAGGTCCTGCTCCTTTATCCTGATGCTGATCTTTACAGTCTATTTAACTTTCTCTCTAAGGATGACCGAGGTTTTATTCTCAATAAAAATGTCCATACATCTTTTATACAGAGGCTTCCGCTGGCAAAAAGAAAATATCGCAGTTATCTGCCGCTGATGCCATCTGCCATCGGGCAGTTTGATCTTTCTGGGTATGACCTTATCATATCCAGCTCTCACGCTGTGGCTAAGGGAGTCAGAGTAAATTCTAAACAACTTCATATATGTTATTGCCATACTCCTATGCGGTACATATGGGATTTACGGGATCAATACTTAAAAGAGGCTGGGATAGATAGGGGAATAAGAGGAGCTGTAGTAAGGGCCATTTTTAATCGTGTCCGAAAATGGGATGTCTCAACTTCAAAAACGGTTGATTATTTTATTGCCAACTCTTTTCACATTAAAGGAAGGATAGAAAAATCTTATGGAAGAAATGCCGCGGTCATTTATCCACCTATTGATATTGAATATTTTCAGATGACCGATAAAAAAGAATATTTTTATCTTGCGGTCTCGAGAATGGTTCCATACAAAAAAGTTGATTTGATTGTTGAGGCTTTTTCAAAGATGCCCCTGAAAAAGTTGGTTGTTATTGGTGACGGGCCTGATTTCGAGAAGGTGAAGAAAAAAGCAAAGAAAAATGTAGAATTTTTAGGTTATCAGAAGAAAGATGTTTTAAAAGAATATCTGCAAAAAGCTCGAGCTTTCATTTTCGCAGCAGAAGAAGACTTTGGAATTCTGCCTGTTGAGGCCCAAGCATGCGGAACGCCAGTTATTGCTTATGGCAAAGGGGGTGTATTAGAAACTACAATAGAAAACAGGACGGGAATATTTTTTAAAGAGCAATCACCGGAAAGTCTAATTGAAGCGGTTCAAGAATTCGAACAAAGACAGGATCAGTTTGATTGCTTTGAAATCAGAAAAAATGCAGAGAGATTCAGTAAGGAGAGATTCAAAACGGAATTTAAGGAATTTGTAGATAGAAAGGTTGAGGAGTTTTTCTCATAAATGTCCCACAATATTTCTCGAAAAGGAAAGGTTCAAAGACACAGTTTAAGGTTAAGGCTTATATTCATTAAGAAAGTTTCTCCGTTCATAGTGGGGCAAAGAGGTATCTTCTGACCACCCATAAAAGAGCTGAGAATAATAGTATAGATTTATTTAAAGAACTGTACTAAAACTTTTACTATAGGGATTTATGGCCTCAACACCTCTATACTTGCAGACCCTACACGCTTGCCTCTTGTCTATGTCTTGTCTGAATTATTTCTCTTAACAATTCTGCAAAGTCCCGATACTGAAGAAAACGCTATCATGTTATAATTTTTTTATGAATCGACTTTTCCGAGTAATC
>Ga0153915_10001978_pt1 | contig 18853 bp, 32 predicted proteins | sample Opewatmetagenome_2_FD_107003 | JGI IMG/M metagenome (GOLD analysis project Ga0153915, IMG submission 107003) | Freshwater wetland microbial communities from Ohio, USA - Open water 3 Core 3 Depth 3 metaG | ecosystem: Environmental > Aquatic > Freshwater > Wetlands | place: USA: Ohio, Lake Erie...
GTATCCAGGTTAAGACGGTTACGCCTAAGAAGCCCAATTCAGCATTGCGCAAAGTTGCGCGGGTGAGACTGACCAACGGCATGGAAGTAACCGCCTATATTCCTGGTGAGGGACATAATCTGCAGGAACACTCGGTAGTTTTGATTCGTGGTGGCCGAGTTAAGGACGTTCCCGGAATTCGCTACCACATTATCCGAGGCACGCTGGATACTGAGGGAGTAGCTAATCGAAAGCAAGGTCGCAGTAGGTATGGGGCCAAGGCACAAAAGTAGCAAGGATGTCAAATGCCAAGAGGAGCTAGAAAATTAGTAAAAAGGACACCACCGCCCGATGCTAAATATGACAACATTACGGTGGCCAAATTTATTAACAGGCTTATGCTGCGAGGGCAAAAAGCTACAGCCGAGCACGTTGTCTATAGTGCCCTGGAACTCGCTGCGCAGCAGGTGAATAGCAATCCTGCGGAGGTCCTGGAACAGGCGATCAAAAACGTCGCGCCGCTTCTGATGGTTAAATCGCGGCGTGTTGGTGGGGCTACCTACCAAGTTCCCACGGAGGTAGGGGAAGATCAGGGCCGCGCTCTTGCCATAAAGTGGCTCATTACTTCGACGCGAGCTCGTAGCGGCAAGTCTATGAAAGAAAAACTTGCAGGCGAGTTGGTTGATGCTGTTAATGGTCGGGGGGCAGCAATCAAGAAACGGGAAGATGTTCACAAGATGGCGGAGGCTAACAAGGCCTTTGCTCACTATCGCTGGTGAGAAGTCGAGTTGAAAGCAGTACTTGAAGTAAGGGACAAACTCATGTCGCGGACCTTCCCTTTGGAAAAGATACGGAATATAGGGATTATCGCCCATATAGATGCCGGCAAGACCACGGCTACAGAGATGATACTCCACCATACAGGGCGTACTTATAAGATTGGCAGTGTGGATGAGGGGACCGCAGTAATGGATTGGATGGAGCAGGAAAGAGAACGAGGTATTACCATCACTTCAGCGGCTACCACATGTCATTGGCGCGAACATCGTATAAATATCATCGATACCCCTGGTCATGTAGATTTCACCGCTGAGGTTGAACGTAGCCTCCGTGTATTAGATGGTGGTGTCGTGATTTTCGATGGTGTAGCCGGTGTGGAAGCTCAGTCAGAAGCTGTGTGGCGCCAGGCAGATAAGTATGGCGTAGCCAGAATTTGCTTTATTAACAAAATGGACAGGATTGGCGCTGATTTTCAGCACACGGTGACCATGATTAACGAAAGGTTGCGGAGCAAGGCGTTGCCTATACAACTACCAATAGGGAGTGAGAAGGACTTCCGAGGCCTCCTCGACCTTGTGGAAAGCAAAGTCGTTGCCTTCCCGGTTGATTCTGATTCAGCTTCAACTGAAAAGGACAGTGAGAGTTTGCTGGCCAAGCATCGCCAGGCACTAATTGGAGACTTGGCTGAACTCGATGAGCGGATTATGCTGCTTTACCTTAATGGACAAGATGTCCCTGCCTCTGAAATTAAGGCAGCGATAAGAAGGCTGACCATTTCCAACTGCATAGTGCCTGTTCTTTGTGGCAGTGCCTTGAGAGATAGAGGCATGGAGCCATTGCTCGACGCTATCGTAGATTATCTTCCCTCGCCATCAGACGTTCCTCCCGTCTCGGCTACGGATCCCAAAAGTGGAAAGGAAATCGTTCGTGTGGCGAGCGATGATGACCCTTTTTCTGCATTGGCGTTCAAAACAGTCTTTGACCCGTTTATGGGCAGACTCGTCTACCTGCGTGTATACTCAGGGAGGATAAGGGCAGGAGCACAAGTCTTGAACTCCAGCATAGATAAGAAGGAGAGATTGGGAAAACTATATGTTATGCATGCCAATCACCGGGAGGAGATTGATAACACTGAAACCGGAAGCATTGTAGCCAGTCTGGGACTCAAGATGACTTCGACAGGTGATACCATTTGCGATCCCACTCACCCGGTGCTTCTTGAGGCAATACGATTTGCTGAACCGGTACTTTCCATGGCTGTTGAACCCAAGAGTAAGGTTGACCAGGACAAGCTAGATGATTCCCTGGCTAAGCTTGCTATGGAGGACCCCACATTCAAGGTTCATCATGACAAGGAAACGGGTCAGACTCTGATATCGGGGATGGGTGAACTTCACCTTGAAGTGTTAATGGAGCGTGTATTTCGCGAATATGGTGTAAGGGTCAATGCTGGTAAGCCTCAAGTCGCTTATAAGGAGACAATCACGGTTCCTGTGGAATCTGAAGGGAGATTCGTCCGTCAATCTGGTGGTAAGGGACAATACGGGCACGTTTGGCTTAGAATTGAGCCAGGCGAGCGTGGCAGCGGATTTGAGTTTCATGACCAGATTCGAAGTGGGGCCATACCTAAAGGATTTACTCCCTCAGTAGAAGCCGGTGCAAAGTCGGCTCTGCAAAGTGGAGCATTAGCTGGTTACCCGGTAATAGATGTAAAGGTGATCTTGTATGACGGGAGTTTTCACGAGGTCGATTCTTCGGATATGGCTTTCAGGATGGCAGCGTTCATGGCCATGAGGGATGGGATAGATAAAGCTAAACCTGTTATTCTCGAGCCCATTATGGAAGTGGAAATAACAACTCCCAATGAGTTTCTAGGAGACATCATAGGCGATCTGAACTCTCGAAGAGCTCATATTGAAGGCATTGACAGTCGTGCCGAATCCTCCGCTATCCGTTGTCTTGTTCCTCTAGCGGAAACATTTGGTTTCGCTGGAGATTTGAGGTCGCTCAGTCAAGGGAGGGCGAGTTATACTATGTGCTTTCATCACTATGAAGAATTGCCTCAGGATTTGGCTGAGCAGATTGTGGCTAGAGTGGGAAGAAACAAATGAGTGAGCAAAAAGTTCGTATCAAAATTAAAAGCTTCGATCATAAGTTGGCTGATCAAGCAGTGCGGCAGATAGTAGACGCAGTGGAGCGTACCGGGGCTATCGTGGTGGGCCCCGTACCTTTGCCCACGCATATCGAAAAATTTTGCGTTATTCGTTCCCCCAATATTGATAAAGACTCCAGGGAACAGTTCGAGATCAGGACTCATAAGAGGGTAATAGATGTTTTGCAGCCAAGCTCCAAGACCATAGATGCCCTGAGTCAACTCGACCTAGCATCTGGAGTAGAGATAGATATTAAGTTATAGCAAAAAACATGGTCCCAGGTATTATTGGCAGGAAAATAGGCATGACGCAACTCTTTGAGGAGAGCGGAGAGATGGTGCCAGTAACCGCCATTCAGGCCGGCCCTTCTGTCGTAACTCAGGTAAAGAGCCGGGACAGGGATGGTTATGATGCAGTCCAGGTTGGACTTGTTGTGAACAAGGTGAAGCAATCTCAGCTCAACTCTCCAGAGAAAGGGCATCTCCGAGACTTGGAGAATGTTCGTTATCTTCGCGAATTCCGGACTGACGATGTTAGTTCGGTCAAGCGTGGCGACAAAGTGGATGTTGGCTTCCTGAAGCACGGTGACATGATAAATGTCACTGGTCTTTCCAAGGGCCGGGGCTTTGCCGGGGTAGTTAAGCGGCACCATTTCGCCGGTGGCCCAAAGACTCATGGCCAAACTGACCGCCACCGCGCCCCCGGGTCAATTGGAGCTACCACTTTCCCCGGTCGAGTGCTTAAAGGGAAGCGCATGGCGGGGCACATGGGAAATAGGAAAGTAACAGCGCGTAATCTCGAAGTAATTCAAGTTGACCCCGAGCGCAATCTGCTTTTGGTGAAGGGTGCAGTTCCCGGGGCCTATCGGGGACTGTTAATAATTGAGAAAGTAAGGTAACCGGAAGTGCAAGTGCCAGTTTATAACTTAAACGGTGAAGTCGTGGAGCAAATGGAGGTGAACCAGGCCATTTTTGGTCTTCCTCTTAATGAGGCTGTAGTGCACCAAGCAATGGTGAGACAATTGGCAAATGGGCGTCAAGGCACGGCGTCTACCAAGACGAGGCGAGAAGTTAGAGGGAGCACAAGGAAACTTTACCCTCAAAAGCATACCGGCAGAGCGCGAAGGGGAGATATAAAATCACCCCTCCTCAGGGGGGGCGGAGTAGTTTTTGGCCCCAAGCCGCGCTCCTATCGCCAATCGATGCCTAAGAAAATGAGGACGTTAGCTTTGAAATGCCTGCTCTCCGATAAAGTCAGAGAAGGAAACATAAGACTGGTACAGGAACTTGATTTTGAGGGGCCAAAGACAAAAGATATGGTAAATGTTCTGTCTTCGCTCGGGATTGATTCTCCCGCTTTGATTGTCACGGGTCAATCCACACCCAATGTGGTCAAATCAGCGGCCAATCTGCCGGAGGTCAAGGTCGTGCCTTCGGCTTTAATTAATGTATTGGATTTACTTTCCTACAAAATGCTGGTGGCCACTGTGCCGGCAATACGCAATATTGAAGAAATTTGGGGTAGATAAATTGCACCTTTACGAAGTTCTGCGGCGTCCCTTGATTACAGAGAAGGCTACCTCCCTAAAGGAGAAAGATAAATATGCTTTTGAAGTGATGGGCAAGGCTAGCGCATCTCAGATAAAGGAAGCAGTGGAACAAGCTTTCAAGGTGAAGGTCACCAAGGTAAATGTGATGACGGTGCCTGGCAAGACAAGGAGATTTGGCAGAAGGCAAGTAACCAACTCGCCCTGGAAGAAGGCAGTGGTTACCTTGGCACCGGGGAACAAAATTACTTTCTTTGAGGGTGTCTAATGGGTTCAGTTACCAAGTGGAGAAGAAAGAAGATGTCCAAGCATCAGCATAAAAAGTTGCTTAAAAAGACTCGCTGGCAAAGGACGCATAAATAAGGAGCGATTGGTGGGACTAAAGACTTATGAGCCGACTTCTCCAGGCAGGAGATTCATGTCTGGCGCTACTTTTGACGAGCTGACGGGAGTAGCTCCTGAGAAATCCTTGCTGGTGTCGCTGAAAAGCAAAGCTGGGCGTAACAGCCGGGGCGTTGTGACTGTGCGTCACCGCGGTGGCGGCAGCAAGCGTAAACTTCGTCTTATCGATTTTAACAGGGACAAAATCACCGTTCCGGGAAAGGTAGCTTCCATTGAATATGACCCTAATAGGGCAGCTCGCATTGCCCTAATTCACTACGCTGATGGAGAAAAGCGCTATATACTCGCCCCCTTGGACATCAAGTTGGGCGACACTATACAGGCAGGCGAGGACGTTGATATAGAACCTGGGAATGCTTTGCCGCTGGCATCCATTCCTGTGGGAACGTTGGTGCATAATATTGAGTTTGAGCCAGGCAAAGGTGGACGGCTTGTTCATAGCGCAGGGAATTCAGCCCAAATTATAAGCAAGGAAGGCCAATACGCTGTACTTAAACTGCCCTCGGGTGAACTGCGCAGGTTTCATCAAAAGTGCTGGGCTACTATTGGCCAGATAGGCAACGTTGACCACGGAAATATAAAGTTGGGCAAAGCTGGAAAAAGAAGATGGTCAGGTTGGCGGCCTACGGTTAGAGGTGCTGCTATGAGTCCTCGAGATCACCCACATGGAGGTGGGGAGGGCAGAAATCCACGGGGTATGAATCCTAAGACTCCTTGGGGGAAGCCGGCTTTGGGGGCTTTGACACGCCGCCGTAAAACGTCAGACAAAATGATCCTAAAGCGAAGGAGGCAAGATGTCACGGTCGCTTAAGAAGGGGCCTTTTTGCGACCCCAAATTGCTTAAGAGAATAGAAGCGCTCAATAGTTCGGGCGAAAAGACCGTGATAAAGACGTGGTCTCGCGCTTCTACTGTTTTGCCCCAGATGATAGGTCACACTATTGCAGTGCATAATGGCAGAAAGCATGTGCCCATTTTCATCACAGAGAATATGGTGGGGCATAAACTGGGAGAGTTTGCTTTCACCAGAACATTCCGGGGCCATGTCACCAGAGCCAAAATAAGTGAACAGGTAGTTAATAAGACAGATGAAGGTAAAAGCAGTAGCTAATGAAGTCGGTATTCCGCCTCAGAAAGTTCGCCTGGTTATAGACATGGTTAGAGGCAAGAAAGTGGATGAGGCATTGAATATCCTAAGCTTTTTGCCTACCCCCACCGGCAAAGCGGTGGCTAAGGTAATCAAATCAGCAGTGGCCAATGCTGAAAACAATTTTCAGATGTCACCTGCGGAGCTGAGAATAACCGAGATATTTGCTGATCAAGGATATGTCTTGAAGAGATTCCGCCCTCAGTCGAGAGGGAGGATTAGTCCTATCTTAAAGCGGTCCAGCAATATTACAGTTTTCGTTACTGAAGAGGAGGAGTAGTTTTGGGACAAAAAGTTCATCCTTATGGTTTCAGGCTGGGTGTCAACCAGGATTGGCGGACCAGGTGGTACGCTGAGAAGAACTACACTCGGTTTTTGTTAAATGATCTAAAGCTACGCAAGGTCGTGGAACAGAAGAGTGCTGGGGGCGCAGTCGCCCGGGTCGAAATTGAACGTCCGGGAGACGAGATACATTTGATTCTTTACTCAGCTCGTCCTGGTATCCTGATTGGTCGGGGGGGGCAAAATGTAGAAGTGTTGAAATCTGACCTGGAAAAGGTCAACGGGGATAAAATCAGGTTGACCATTAGGGAAGTTGAGCACCCTGAGCTGGAAGCTCTTCTGGTAGCCCGGAGCATAGCTGAACGGCTTGAAGAGAGAATCCCCTTCCGGCGAGCCATGAGGCAAGCGGCCTTTCGAACTTTGCAAGCTGGTGCCAAGGGAGTAAAGATAAGGTGCGGTGGAAGACTTGGTGGGAATGAAATTGCCAGAAGGGAAACCCTCCGTCAAGGTCAAATGCCGTTGCATAAGTTACGTGCCAATATTGATTATGGTCTTGCTGAAGCTCATACGGTAATGGGGCGTATTGGGGTTAAGGTGTGGATTTATAAGGGCGATATTATCCCTGAAGTTAAGGAGGAACGTGCTACAACCGAAGCGGGTGAAGTACCGCAAGGTACATAAAGGAAGGCGAAAAGGTAGTGCCCAGAGCGGGAACACCCTTGTTTTTGGTGACTTTGGCATGCGGGCCGAGGAATCTGCCTGGGTAACAGCCCAACAGATTGAGGCCAGCCGTCGCGTGTTTGTCCGCCAATTGCATCGTGGTGGCAAGCTCTGGATACGGGTTTTCCCCGACAAGTCTGTAACAAAGAAACCTGCGGAGACAAGAATGGGCGGTGGAAAGGGCGCTCCGGATCACTGGGTAGCCGTAGTGAAGAGAGGCAGAATCCTGTTCGAACTGGCTGATGTAAAGGAAGATGTGGCTTCGGAGGCAGCCCGTCTTGCCTCCCATAAACTTCCCATAGCTACCAGTTTTGTCAGGAAGGAGAGGCAGAAAGTTGAAAGTTAGCGAAATTCGCGCTCTCAACAATGAAGAGTTGTTAAAGAAGCTCGAAGAGGCCCGTGAAGAGCTTTTTAACCTCCGTTTTCGCTTGGCCACCAGACAGTTAGGGAATCATCGGGAGATTCCTGGAGTGAAGAGAAGGATTGCCAGAATAAGAACCATTTTAAGAGAAAGGGAACTTGGTACGATAAGATGAGCGGCCTCAAGAAAAGAAAGGTTAAGGAAGGCTTGGTGGTGGGTGACAAGATGAATAAGACCGTTGTGGTAGCCGTGGAAACTAGGAAAGTCCATCCGCTTTATAAGAAGGCTGTCAGATCCACCAAAAAATACAAGGCTCACGACGAGAACAATGCCAGTAAGGTTGGGGACAAAGTGAAGATTGTCGAAACTCGCCCCTTATCCAGGGAGAAGAGATGGCAGGTCGTGGAAATAATATCTAAAAGGGATGTGGCTGAAACTAAGCAGCAACAGTAGCATGATTCAGGCTTATACCAGACTGAGGATAGCGGATAATACCGGGGCTAAGCAGATTATGTGCGTTAATGTCCCGGTGGGAGCAAGAAAGTATGCTCATGTAGGTGACGTCATTGTAGCCACGGTGAAGAGGGCCGTGCCCCGCGGAATGGTGAAGGAGGGTGAAGTAGTGCGGGCTGTGGTGGTGCGTGTGGACAGCTCCTATCGCCGCTCTGACGGCTCCTACATCAGATTTGACGAGGATGCTGCTGTCATTCTTGGGGACAAGAATAATCCCAAGGGCAGCCGTATTTTTGGTCCTGTAGCCCGGGAACTTAGGGATAAGGACTTTACCAAGATAATATCCTTGGCCCCCGAGGTCTTGTAGAATGAAAATCAGAAAAGAAGATACAGTCGTCATAATTGCCGGCAAAGATAGGGGGAAAAAGGGTAAGGTACGCCGTGCTCTGCTCAATGAAGACAGAGTGATCGTAGAGGGACTGAATATGATCAAGCGCCACTCTCGAGCTCGCAAAGCTGCCCGACAAGCTGGCATAATTGAACTTGAGGCCCCCATTCACGTATCCAACGTAATGTTGGTCTGTGGAAAATGTGGCAAACCTACGCGCGTCAGTTTCCGTTTTTTGGACGATGGGAAGAAAGTGCGGATCTGCAATTCGTGTCGTGAGGTGATTGACTGAGGGAGTTGGTTATGAAATCTCGCATGGAGGAAAGATACTTGGCTGAAGTCATCCCCCAGCTTAAGGCTGGACTGGGCTACCACAACGTAATGCAATTGCCCAGGTTAAGAAAGATCGTGATTAGCATTGGTTTGGGCGAAGCGACGCAAGAAGCTAAGGTTCTTGAGGCAGCGCAGAAGGATCTGGCCACAATCTCAGGACAACGTCCGGTGACGACACGGGCAAAGAAGTCTATCTCCGCTTTCAAACTACGGGAGGGCGTGCCTATTGGAATGATGGTGACCCTACGAGGTAAACGGATGTACGATTTTTTTGACAAACTGGTTAATGTTGTTCTACCCAGGCTTCGCGATTTTCGCGGCGTGTCGCGAGACTCGTTCGATGGGCGAGGTAACTACAGTCTGGGCATGAAGGAACAGATAGTTTTCCCTGAGATTGACTACGATAAAGTAGACAAGATTCGCGGTCTCGAGGTAACCATTGTCACTACGGCTAAGAATGATGATGGAGCCAGGACTTTGTTGGGACTATTGGGCATGCCTTTTAGGAGAAGTTGATATGGCTAAGATATCTAGGATTGTTAAGTCGGAGCGCCCGCCAAAATATAAAGTGCAGCAACATAGTCGCTGTAAGTTATGTGGCAGGCCCCATGGCTATATACGTAAATTTGGCCTGTGTCGTATCTGTTTCCGAGAACTTGCTGTAACTGGTGTAATCCCCGGGGTAAGAAAGTCAAGCTGGTAAAGGAAAATGACAGTTATTGATCCTATTGCCGATATGTTGACCAGGATACGCAATGCTATCATGGCAAGTCATGAGAGTGTGCTTGTGCCCTCCTCCAAAATAAAGCTGTCTATCGTCAAGATACTTAAGGAAGAGGGTTTCATTGATCGTTACGAAGTGCTCAAAGGGAAACCGCAGGCAATGATAAAGATCTACCTGAAGTACGCAGATGAGCAGCCGGCAATTCTGGGTCTGGAAAGAGCGAGCAAGCCGGGCTTGAGGATTTATGTGGAACGGCATGAAGTCCCCCGTGTGTACGGGGGGCTGGGTGTTGCCATTCTGTCTACGTCCAAGGGCATTATGACTGGCCAACAAGCGTGGCGGCAGCATCTTGGCGGTGAAATCCTGTGCTACGTATGGTAAATTAACTTAGGAGCTATTAATTATGTCTCGTATTGGGCTGCTTCCCATTGCCATCCCTCGGGGTACCGAGGTGAAAATCAATGGAAGCGAAGTTGTAGCAAAAGGAAACAAAGGGGAACTCCGTCGGCGGTTTCACCCGGCTATTTCTATTGCTTTGAAGGACGGCCGCTTGATTGTAGCTCGACCCAGTGATAGTAAGGTCCACCGTTCTTTACACGGTCTCACCCGCAGCCTTTTGGCGAATATGGTCAGGGGGGTGAGTGAAGGTTTCGAGAAAATCCTAGAGATAAACGGCGTAGGTTACAGAGCGCAGAAAACTGGCGACAAACTGGCGCTCCAGGTGGGATATTCCAATGTCATAGAGTTTTCGGCTCCTCCTGGTGTCACTATCACCGTTGAGGGGACAAATCGCATTCATGTCCTGGGTGTTGATAAAGAAGCAGTTGGCGAAACAGCTGCTAAGATTCGGGCAATACGCCGTGCTGACTCCTATAAAGGGAAAGGCATTAAATACGTGGATGAAAAGCTGCACCTTAAACCTGGCAAATCGGGCAAGGTGGGCAAGAAGCAGTGACTGTAATGAGCGGGAAAGATTCGAAAGCGACTAGAAAGATACGGCATGGGCGGGTAAGGCAAAAAGTAGCGGGAACAATATCCCGTCCGCGATTATGTGTCTTCCGTAGCTTGAATCATATCCATGCTCAACTCATTGATGATTCGGTAGGTCAGACTCTAGCGTCGATGAGCACCCTTGACGCTCAAGTAAAAGATAAGACCGATGGAATGGGGAAGAGCAAGAAAGCTGAAATAGTGGGAACCTTGCTGGCGGAGAAGGCGTTAGATAAAGGGATCAGACAGGTGGTTTTTGACCGTGGTGGCTGTAAATATCATGGCAGAGTTAAGGCTTTAGCCGAAGCTGCCAGGAAAGCCGGATTGGAATTTTGAGGATTAACTTATGAAGGCAGTTACTAAAGTAAAAGGGAAGATGGCCAAAATCGATAGCTCAGAACTGACTCTCGAAGAAAAGCTGTTAGGCATCGACCGTGTGACCAAAGTGGTCAAAGGTGGTAGACACCTTCGGTTCAGAGCTTTAGTGGTAGTTGGCGATGGCCAGGGACATGTCGGATTTGATTTAGCTAAAGCGGCAGCGGTTCCTGAAGCAATCCGCAAAGCAGGTGCTATGGCGAAGAAGGGGCTGATTGAGGTGCCTATCAAGGACGGTACCATCCCTCATGAAATTCTAGCCAAGTTTGGTGCGTCCAAGATCTTACTAAAGCCGGCGGCGCCTGGTACAGGCTTAATTGTCGGCAGTGCTGCTCGAGCAATACTGGAATTAGCAGGGATAAAAGACGCCATTGGCAAATCGTTTGGTGGATCAAGCAAAATCAACGTAGCCAAGGCAACGATGCTCGCTCTGGGTAACTTGAGAAAAAGTGAGGAAGCGCCGGTTCAAATCGAGGGTGAAGCTTTAGAAAAGAAGTCAGATGAAACAGAATGAATTAAGACCTCCTGTGGGTGCCAAGCACAAAAAGAAATTCGTAGGTCGAGGAAATGGTAGCGGCCATGGTACCTATTCGGGTCGTGGTTGCAAGGGGCAAAACGCGCGCTCCGGTGGTGGCGTACGCCTTGGCTTCGAAGGCGGGCAATTGCCTTTGATAAAGCGGCTATCGCGGAAAAGAGGGTTCACTAACATATTCAAAATCGAATATAGTACTGTCAACGTAGGGAAGCTAGCTATTTTCCCCGCGAAAACCGAAGTAACCGCTGAGGAGTTGCGCAGGGCGGGGTTCATCAAAACCACGGACCACCCGATCAAGATTCTCGGCGTTGGCAATATTCAGCATCCATTGCTAGTCAGGGCCAACAAATTCTCTTCATCGGCGGAGAAGAAAATCCTCGCTGCTGGAGGGAAGATAGAGCAGGCTTAGAATGGAGCGTAGAACAAGCCGACCACGCCTCGTTCAGGCAATGATTGACATATGGACATTGCCTGATTTGCGGCGAAGAATTCTTTTCACCCTCGGCATCCTGGTCGCTTTTCGTTTTATAACTCATGTTCCGTTGCCCGGCGTGGACATAGCGGCACTGCAGGAATACTTGGGGAAAAATGTCCTCTTTGGCATGCTTGACCTTTTTAGCGGTGGCGCCATGGAGAAGTTCAGTGTGGCTGCAATGGGTGTTTATCCCTACATTACTGCGTCCATAATTATGCAGTTGCTGGTCCCGGTAATCCCCAGACTTCAGGCCATATCTCAAGAAGGGGAACTTGGTCAACAAAGAATCAATCGAATTACCCACATCGCCACCATACCTCTGGCTGCCCTTCAAAGCTACGCTATGATTGCCTTGCTACGTTCTCAAGGAGTCACTGTTGCCGGGCTTGGACCATTGACCATAGCCAACATAGTGATAACAATGGTCGCTGGCACAATGTTCCTCGTGTGGCTGGGTGAATTGATTACCGAGCGTGGTGTGGGGAATGGGATATCGATAATAATCTTTGGTGGTATCGTGGTCGACCTGCCCAGCATAGTGGGTCGTGGCATCGTTGCCGCTATTGCCGGAAGTCCTGGCGGCTTGATTGCTTATATTGTAATAACCTTAGCTATGGTGGTGCTCATAGTTATATTTGTTGAAGCTCATCGCCGCATTCCAGTACAGTATGCTCGGAGTACTTTTCGCAGTGGCCGTATGTATCGCCAATCGGGTTCAACTTACATTCCCCTGCGAGTCAATACTGCAGGAATGATACCACTTATTTTCGCTATTGCCCTAATGCAGCTTCCTGGGACGATAGCTACATATTTCATGAACCCAACCACTGAAAACCCGAATTTCTGGAATACAATATACAATGCATTTCAGTCTAATACCGCAATCTACAATGTGTTGTATTTTGCGTTGGTAATTGGTTTTACCCTGTTCTACACTATGGTCATATTTGAGCAAATGAACCTGCCTCAAACCCTGCAACAGCAAGGCGGCTTCGTCCCTGGAGTCCGACCCGGCAAGGCAACGGCTGACTACCTGAATGGAATAATAAGACGCATTACCTTTGGTGGCGCCTTTTTCCTGGCTATAGTGGCAATCATACCGTTCATTGCTACGAGCATTACCAGCGCCACAGATTTGGGAATCCGGAGCACTGCCATGCTTATAGCTGTTGGTGTCGCCCTGGATACCATGAAGCAGTTAGAGGCCCAGCTAACTATGCGCCGCTACGAGGGCTTCCTGAAATAATGTACATCGTCCTTCTAGGTGCTCCGGGAGCGGGAAAGGGAACCCAAGCGGACATTCTCTCTCAAGAGATGAACTTGCCTCATATAGCTTCTGGGGACCTGTTTCGCCGGGCGTTAGAGGAAAGGACCGAAGTTGGTCTCCTGGCGAAAAGCTATATGGATAAAGGAGAACTGGTTCCGGACGAAGTGGCCATAAGAATGATTCTGGAGCGGATTAATGAACCTGATTGTGCCTCCGGCTGCCTTTTCGATGGCTTTCCTCGGACGTTGCGTCAAGCCAAAGTTCTGGACAAAGCCCTTAAGGAACAGGGAAGAACCGTGGATAAAGCAATATACATCGAAGTGCCTAATGAGGAGCTGGTGAGGCGCCTCAGTGGAAGATGGCTTTGCCGGATTTGTCAGACACCCTATCACATAATAGATTCGCCGTCTAAGACGCCCGGGAAGTGTGATAAATGTGGTGGGGAATTGTATCAACGTTCTGATGACAAAGAGGAAACGGTAAAGGGGCGACTTGATGTTTTCTTTGCTCAAACCGTTCCCATACTTGATTATTATGAAAAACAAGGTAAACTAACTAAGGTCAATGGTAACCACGGAATGCAGGAGGTAGCTAGAGAAATAGTCTCTGCAGTTAAAGCACCTATGTCACCCTGAGCGGAGCCAGGGACCTCCGAGATTGTCCGGTCGTTGTGCTGCCTCAGAATGACACTTGCGGGTAGACCGGGATAAAATAAATGGTGGTCATAAAATCCGACGAGGAAATAGCTATTATGAGAAGGTGTGGGAAGATCCTCGCCGATATTTTGAACAAATTAAGAACTGAAGTCAGACCCGGGATTCGGACTGACCGGTTGGACACGATCATGGCTGAAGAATCGGAAAGAAGGGGGGTCATGCCTTCTTCTAAGAACTATCGCGGCTTTCCCGCGAATTTATGTGTTTCGGTAAATGATGAGATAATCCATGGCATTCCTGGTGAACGAATACTACAGGAAGGAGACATCGTTTCCTTAGATGTAGCAGCAAAGCTTCATGGCTTTCATACCGATGCTACCACAACTATTGGCGTGGGGCGGATAAGTAAGGAGGCCGAGGACCTTATCGCGGTCACAGAAGGTAGTCTAAGGTCAGGTATAGCTCAAGCGATAAATGGGGCTTGGGTCGGAGATATATCATCCGCTATTCAACATTATGTTGAATCAAAAGGATTTTCCGTAGTCAGAGAATATACTGGGCACGGAGTAGGTCGGGACTTACATGAAGAGCCCCTAATACCTAATTTTGCAGTTGGGAAAGGTCTCTTGCTTCGTAAGGGCATGACTCTGGCTATTGAGCCCATGGTTACTGCTGGAGATTGGCACACTAAATTGGCGGATAATCAGTGGACGGTGCTGACCGCTGATGGAAGTCTTTCAGCACATTTCGAACATACCATTGCCATAACTGATGATGAAGCTGAAGTACTTGTTTAGGTATTGTGTGACAAATGGCTAAGAGAGAGAGGATAGAAGTTGAAGGCAAGGTGATCACGGTCTTGCCTAATACCATGTTCCGCGTTGAATTGGCCAATGGACATCAGGTTTTGGCTCATATCTCAGGCAAAATGAGAAAGCATTATATCAAGATTTTGCCCGGGGACAGAGTTCTGGTAGAGCTTTCCCCTTATGATTTGAGCCGGGGCAGGGTCACCTATCGGCTTAAATAGTTTGACAGGTTAACTGAGAAGGTTTATCATAGCAGGGTTTGTCTGAACGGTGATTGGAAATGAAAGTAAGAGCTTCGGTTAAGCCGATATGCCGAAAATGCAAGGTTATCAGGCGGGAGGGTGTGGTCAGGGTTATTTGTGAGAATCCAAAGCATAAGCAGAGGCAGGGGTAATAGACGATGGCACGTATTGCTGGTGTAGACCTTCCTAAAGAGAAGCCAATCTGGGTAGCTTTGCAGAGTATTTATGGCATCGGCGCTACATCAAGCAGACGCATTATGGTTGCGACGGGTATCGAGCCTGGCATCAGGGTCAAGGAACTCAGTGAGGAACAGGTTGCTCAGATTCGAGATGTTCTGGACAAACAGTACAAAGTGGAAGGTGACCTCAGGAGGGAGGTTCAGTCCAACATAAAGCGGCTTGTGGAAATTAGCAGCTATCGGGGGCAGAGACACCGCATGAGGTTGCCAGTCCATGGACAGAGAACACGCACGAACGCCCGAACCAAGAAAGGGCCAAAGAAGACAGTGGCTGGTAGGGGCCAAAAGCGTGGCATAGCTAAGAAGTAAGGAGCTTGTTTTTAATAAATGCCAAAGAAGAAAAGAGTCCATAAGAAAGTTAGCGAAGGCAAAGCTTATATCCAGTCCACGTTTAATAATACTGTTGTTACTATTACTGATATGGAAGGTAATGTTGTCGCCTGGGGGAGCTCCGGTACTGCCGGATTCAAGGGTTCCAGAAAAGGAACCCCTTACGCTGCCCAAGTAGCCGCCAGAGATGCAGCACACCGAGCAATAGGCGATGGCCTGCACCGAGTCGAAGTGTATATTAAGGGCCCCGGTAGTGGACGAGAAGCAGCTATTCGTGCCTTGCAGGCCGCTGGCATTACCGTTACAGCTATCAGAGATGTGACTCCTATCCCCCATGATGGCTGTCGTCCGAAAGGGAGGCGCAGAGTTTAAAATGGCGCGCTATACAGGCCCGGCATGTCGCCTATGTCGCCGTTTTGGGGAAAAGCTGATGCTCAAAGGCGAGAAGTGTGCTACGCCTAGATGCCCTGTAGAGAAGAGGAACACTCTTCCTGGCGGGCGTCCTCCATCTCGAGGGAGCCGTGGAGCTCGAGGGCGCGGCGGGGTTTCCGACCGCGGGCTTCAACTGCGCGAAAAGCAGAGACTTCGCTTTAGTTACGGCGTACTGGAGCGACAATTTCGCAGGTCTTTTGACGAGGCTAAGAAAAGCCCCGGGGCTACTGGAGTGACCCTTCTCATATTGCTGGAAAGGAGACTGGATAATGTGGTTTATCGCTTGGGCTTTGCTGATTCACATGCCCAAGCCAGGCAAATAGTTGGACATGGCCACATTATGGTCAATGGCCGCAGAACAGATATTCCCTCCTTTCTGGTGAAATCGGGGGACGCCATAAAGTGGTGCGAAGCCAGTAAAAAAACGGAATATTATAAAAGGCTAGCTGAGGAAATTGAGGGGAAATTCATAGCCAACTGGTTAAGCTTGGACAAGGAAAGCATGACAGGTAGCGTGTTAAATTTGCCTGGCAAGGACGATGTTGAAGAGAAGTTCAATGCGAAAGCTGTTGTTGAATACTACTCGAGGTGAGCTATGCCCGAATTGTCTATCCCCACTGTAACTTGCGCTGAAAGCAGTGTTAATTACGGTCGTTTTCTTGCGGAACCTCTGGAGCCGGGCTTTGGTGTCACTTTAGGTAACACCTTGCGGCGTGTGCTTCTCAGCTCTTTGCCCGGCGCGGCGGTGACCTGGGTCAAGATCGAAGGAATTCACCATGAATTCTCTCCGATTCCTCATGTCAAAGAAGACGCTATGGAGTTCCTGTTGAATGTCAGGCAACTGAGGCTCTCCCCTCTTTCGCACCAGCCCGGGCAATTGCTCCTGGATGTAGAGGGGGAGGGCAAAGTCTGTGCCGCCGATATTAAAGCCTCGACTGACTTTCGCATTGCCAATCCGGAACTTTATCTGGCTTCTTTGGACTCCTCCAAGGCCAAGCTTTACGTTGAGCTTAACGTAGAGCTAGGGAGAGGTTATATGCTGGCTAAATCGGCCGATGGTTTACCTGTGGGTGCCCTGCCAGTAGATGCCGTCTTCAGCCCAGTGCGGAAGGTCAATTTCTCGGTAGAGTCCATTAGGCCTGGGCAGGAGGGAAGTCCAGAGAAACTAATCCTGGAGATTTGGACCGATGGTACGATTTTTCCTTGGGAGGCGCTTAGTCAAAGCGCAACCATCTTAGTTAGTCAGTTTGCTCCCTTCAGGGACTTTGAAGTTCCTATGGCTAAAGCTTTGTCCATGTTGCCCGAGCAGTATGATGCGCCCTTGGAAGAACTAAATCTGTCAACTCGCTCCTATAACAGTTTGAAGCGAGCCGGTATTTTCACCCTGGGACAACTGATAGAGAAAGCCAAGGAAGGTTTGCCACCTTTGCCTGGTCTGGGGGCAAAATCTCGAGCCGAAGTGGAAGAGTTAATTGCAAAATCAGGCTCCACTGTTCCTGAGAAGAGAAAAGAATGAGACATAAGATAGCGGGACGCAACCTGAGTAGGCCGACAGAGCATAGGTGGGCACTATACCGGAATCAGGTTACTGCGCTTCTCGACCACGAAAAGGTCACCACCACTGAAGCCAAAGCTAAAGAAGTTCGCAGTTTGGCAGAAAAGATGATCACTTTGGCTAAAGGCGGCGGCCTTGCCTCAAGGCGAGAAGCCTTAGCTTTTATTACCGATAAGGCAGTGGTTGACAAGCTGTTTGCTCAAATTGCTCCAAGCTATGCCGACCGTAGTGGGGGCTATACAAGGTTGCTGAAGCTGGGACCCCGCCACGGCGACAATGCACCTATGGTTCAAATTGAATTGGTCAAGTAAGTTTGTTCTGCTCATCCAATATGACGGTACGCAGTATTATGGCTTTCAATGGCAAGTTGGCTTACCGACCATTCAAAACGAGCTTGAGCAGGCTATAAGGCGATTCTGTGGGGAAAGCAGCCGGGTCATAGCAGCTAGTAGAACCGATACCGGTGTACACGCCAAGGGACAGGTGGCGAGCTTCTGGTCGAAATCCACATTGGATACTGGGACGTTGGTGAGAGCCTTGAATCACTACTTACCCAGAGATATCGCGGTCAAAGCGGCTTACAGGGCTAGCGGTGATTTCAGTGTTCGGCGGGATGCGCTGAGTCGAGAATATCGTTATTATATTTTGAATGGCGATACCCGCTCGCCGTTTAGTCAAAGGTTTGCTTTATTCATGCCCAAAATGCTGGACACGCAGGCGATGAACGAGGCTTGCCGGCTGATCCAGGGTGAACATGATTTTACCTCCTTTGCCAGTTCTCTGGATGACGACAGGAGCACGCTACGTAATGTTTACGAAGCCGGAGTCGAGAGGAAGGAAGACTTTACGGTTTTTCGCATCGTGGCCAACTCCTTCTTGCCTCACCAGATACGAGGCACCGTAGGTCTTTTGATCAGGCTGGGCCTGGGCAAGATAGGTGTCTCGGAGTTTCGTGATATAATGGAGGCCAGGAGCTTGGGTTTGGCTGGTCCTTTGTCCCCTGCCTGTGGCCTGTGCCTTGAGAGGGTCAATTATCCTAAGCCTCTGGGAAGCTAAACCTGTGCGGAGTTTATCGAGGAAATGAGAACTTATAGTACTAAAGCAAAAGATGTCGAACGGAAGTGGTGGGTGGTTGATGCCGCAGACAAGACTCTGGGAAGAGTGGCGACAGAAGCAGCTAGTTTACTTATGGGCAAGCATAAGCCGCTTTATAGCCCTAATATTGATACAGGTGATTATGTTGTAGTGGTCAATGCTGCCAATGTAAGAGTGACTGGGAAGAAACCCGAACAAAAGATCTATTATAGATACTCAGGATACCCTGGCGGCTTGAAGAGCCCTAGCTTCAAAGAGGTATTCAGTAAAGACCCCACCCGCGTGATTGAGCTTGCGGTGAAAGGCATGTTGCCTCACACTCGTTTGGGCAGGTCCATGATTAAGAAGCTGAAAGTCTATGCTGGAAATGACCATCCTCACCAGGCTCAGAATCCTCTTCTTCGCTCTGAGCGAAGCGAAGAGCGCAAAACAACCGAGGGCAAGGAAAGCGAAACATTATCAAAGGAAAGGTGATGACTTATGAGCGAAGAAAGTTACGTTTGGGGAACTGGTAAACGCAAGTGTGCCATAGCCCAGGCCAGGCTTTTCGCTGGCAAGGGGGAGATAATCGTTAATGACAGGCCCTA
>Ga0153915_10001979_pt1 | contig 18853 bp, 20 predicted proteins | sample Opewatmetagenome_2_FD_107003 | JGI IMG/M metagenome (GOLD analysis project Ga0153915, IMG submission 107003) | Freshwater wetland microbial communities from Ohio, USA - Open water 3 Core 3 Depth 3 metaG | ecosystem: Environmental > Aquatic > Freshwater > Wetlands | place: USA: Ohio, Lake Erie...
AACTGCGAATATTCCTCCTTTTTTCCAACCCATCACCGTATCGGTGTTTACTGCCCTTACTTTTTTCTCCGCATCCGTTATCTGACCATATGCAACAGAACAGCACATGATAAAGAGAAATAATATTGGAAATGATTTTATCTTCATGTCAATAATATTTACGGGTCATATGAGATCCTGTTTACTGGATCACTAAAAGCAAATTCGAAGCAAACCGTAAAAATCCTAACGCTGGTTTGCAAATACCGGTAGTTATCTGTCCGCAAATAATTATTATTAATATGGTGACTTTACCAGCTTTGCGACAACTTTTCGCCTCCTGAGGCAGGTGCATTTCAGATTATCTCAGAAAGGATTATTTAGCTACCTCCTTTATTTCAGCTTTGGCAGCATTCCTTTTTACAGATTCAATTCCGTTATTTCGCCCGCTTTCGCTTTTATAGTTCTGGCTTGTCCCTATAATCTGGCTGTTGGCTGCGGTCATGGCAAAACGGAACATTTTTGACGGTGTCTGTGATTTGGTAAACCTTTTTTGATCCTTTGCATTCTTCTTAACCGATTCGATGCCATTAAGGCATGAAGCCTTTGTGTTGTAACCTTCACTGCTAAGGATTGTCTGGCCATTGTCGGCTTTCAGACGAAAGCGGAATTCATTTTTCTTGCCGCTCTGGTAAATTTCAAACTTTGCCATCTTGGATAATTTTTGGATAATTTTAGGTGAATAGATCTTATAAATAAATCAGAGATTTCTTTTAAAAATATGTTATGAAATTTCAAAGCTGTTTCAGCAAATTTTCAAAAGGCGCAGGCAGAAAGTCCAGATCCTGATATCTAATCCCAAATATAGTATTTTTTAACATTTTTTAATAAAACAGTTTTTTTGTTTCCCTCATTCAAAGATTTTTGATTATTGAGCTTAAACTGTTAAATTGCATCAATTGATTATCTGTAAGATTAACATTAGATACCATGGACAAAAAGGAAGAATTTTCAACTTATATTAATGCTGGTTACGCCTGTAAAGGTGATTCAATCATTCTCGGAGGTGCAATCCTCGACGGTGCACCATTGACAGATACATTGATCAGGGTACCACTAAAAACAATGAACAGGCATGGCCTTATTGCAGGCGCCACCGGAACAGGTAAAACGAAAACCTTACAGGTAATCTCAGAGCAACTTTCAGAAAAAGGGGTATCGGTTCTTCTAATGGATGTCAAGGGAGACCTTAGCGGAATTGCAATGCCGGGAGAGGAAAAACCATTCATAACCGAAAGGCATGCAAAAATCGGTTTGCCGTATTCAGTAAAAGGCTGTCCCGTTGAACTGTTAACCATTTCACAGCAGGATGGAGTAAGGCTTCGTGCTACAGTTTCCGAATTCGGCCCTGTATTGCTTTCAAGGATTCTGGATCTTAACGATACCCAGGCAGGAGTTCTTGCCGTTATTTTTAAATATTGTGATGATCAGAGGCTTCCGTTGCTGGATCTCAAAGATCTTAAAAAGGTTACACAGTTTGTTACAGAGGAGGGCAAGGAAGAGATGGAACGTGCATATGGAAAGATATCACCTGCCACAACAGGTATAATACTGCGCAAAGTTATGGAGCTCGAACAGCAGGAGGCTGACCTGTTTTTCGGCGAGCTGTCATTTGACATTAATGATCTTTTGAGGCGCGACAGGAACGGGAACGGATATATCAATATTATCCGGCTTACTGATATTCAGGATAAGCCAAAACTCTTTTCGACCTTCATGTTGTGCCTTCTTGCTGAGGTGTATGATGTCATGCCTGAAAGAGGGGATGTCGAAAAACCGGAGCTCGTAATATTCATCGATGAGGCACATCTGATATTCAACCAGGCAAGCAAAGCACTCCTTGATGAGATTGAGAATATCGTAAAACTTATCCGTTCAAAGGGTATAGGAGTATTTTTTGTCACTCAGAATCCAATGGATGTACCAAATGAGGTTCTTGCGCAGCTTGGTCTGAAGGTGCAGCATGCACTGAGAGCTTTCACTGCAATTGACAGGAAGGCTATTAAACTTACTGCCGAGAACTTCCCGTTATCTGACTATTACAAGACTGATGAAACGCTTACAAGTCTGGGAATAGGGGAGGCACTCGTTACGGCATTAAATGAAAAAGGAATCCCGACACCTCTTGCAGCAACCATGATGAGAGCGCCTTCAAGCCGGATGGATATTCTTTCCCAGGGAGAAATAGATTCAATTAACAGGAATTCAGATCTTGTCAGGAAATACAATCAGTCTATTGACCGTGAAAGCGCTTTTGAAATCCTGACCGGCAAAGTTGAAGCAATTCAGGAACAGGCAAAAGAAGAGGCGGAAAAGAAAGAATGGGAAAAAGAAAGAGGGGGAGGATGGGGAAGAAGCAGTTCCGGTTCATCCGGCAGGAGGGGCAGCGTACTCAGAAGCCCGGTTGTAAAGGTACTCACAAGCGCGACTTTTATAAGGGGTGTGCTGGGTATAATGAAAAAAGTGATCAGATAATAGCAAAAATGTATTATGTATTATTTTTGATGTTTTATGTTTGAAGAACTAACACAGAGGTTTTACTCTGTGGAACTCTGTGTCTTCTCTGTGGAGCTAAGTGTAAGTTTCTAAATTCTTTGCGTTCCTGCCTGTTCTGCTTTGCGATCTTTGCGGTTTATTCTATTTATTTATTTGTTTGGAATTACTATTGGTGAAGCGGTCTTCTTTTAAGTACACCACCTTTGGCATTACTAATCGGGAAGTAAAAAATGAAAGCATTTTCGTCAACCTCGTTTACCAGTTTTTTGACTTTTCCGATTTCCAGTTTTGTAACGATTGTGAATAATATATCCATATCAGTAACTCCTTCTATTTCAGGATGTTTCCCGATAATGCTTCGTTTCCCTTTATAAATGGTAATTCCGCGGCCGAGCTTTATGGTCAGAACACGCTTTATCTTGGTGCTTTTTTCAGAAATAATAGTTATGCCCGTGTATTCTTCAACCCCTTCAACTAAATAATCAATCGTCCTGGTGGCAGCCAGATAAGTCAGGATTGAATACAAGGCAGATTCTATTCCGAGTATGAAGGCTGCACAACAAAATATGATTACGTTAAAGATCAGGATCATATCACCAATGGAAGTTTCAATCTTCTTTCCGATATATAATGCAAGTATCTCCGTCCCATCCAGCACGCAGCCGCCGCGTACCGACAAACCGACACCTGCACCGAGAAACAGCCCGCCGAAAATTGCAATAAGCAGCTTGTCATGAGTTATTACAGGAAAATTAACTGTGGCAAGGACCAGAGAGAGTCCAGCGATTGCTACAAGGGTTTTGATTGCAAAGTATTTAGATATCTGGCTGAATGCCAGGATGATGAATGGAACATTGATAATAAAGATCAATACCGACAGAGGTATTTTCGCGGAAAAGGAAGCAAGCATTGAGATTCCTGTCACTCCACCGTCGATAAAATGGTTAGGGATAAGAAAGCCTTTAAGCCCGAAACTCGCGGAAAATATTCCGAGTATAATAAGAAAAACGCCCTTAATATTTTCTTTAACGGCCAAAGACATTTACTAATAGAAATTGTATCAGTCCGTACTTGCCTGCTCAGGCAAGAGATCCTAGTTCCTGACTTTTATGCTATCGACAAGGTATTTTGAATCTCCCCTCCAGAATACGGCTCCATTCTTTTCAACATAATGGACAATAACATTTCTTCCCTGAAGAGTGTCAAACCTTATAGCTATTTTTTTATCAGTTACAGAAAACAGGAATTTTTCTGAGGCAAGTGCAACGTTCTGATTACTCGAAACGCTGCTCAAAATCAATTCACCCTCATATGTTTTAAAAAAGGTACCCTTGTTGGAGAATTTCTGCAGCAGACCTGCCCGATAGCCTTCGCTGTAGGTGTAGAAATACTTCCAGTAAATAAAAGTACCAAGGAAGACAATGAGCAGGGTTATTGTCCATCTTAAAATCTTTCTGGTTTTCTTTACTGCCCTTGACCACTTTGAAGGTTTCGCCGGAATGTTTTCTGCCTCCATATGTAGTGATTTTAATTGTTCATTAAATAAATATATCTCCTGAATAAATGATGAAGTGATTTTCTTCACAGAACAACCATTAAAGATAGCTGACTTTCAGGAATTTTAGAAATTAATTTTCGATTTTCATTTTTGAATCCACAGGAGTATGCACAACCCCTGATCCCGATCCATTTGGATATTTTTATTTCTGAGCTATTACCAGCATTTCAAAATCTTCAGTTGTAAGGAAGTCGTTTCTGCTGAATGCTCCAAGCCTGCAACCACAGATCTCCGAAATCCTGAATCCTGCAGATTTAAGCAGCCAGGTGATTTCGGAAGGAATATAATATCTCTCATTGCATTTTAAGGTCTTTTTATTACCGTGATCGTCTTCGGTTTCATATAAGGAATGATCTCTGAAGGTCATAAGATCAAAGGTGTTCTCTAATGACTGACTCTGGCTTTCACCTTTGTTTACGAATTCCTTTACTGAATGGAAAAGAGGAAATAAGCCATTTAGGGTGGTAAAAATTAGTTTTCCATCCTGCCTTATGGAATTACAGGCATTCTGAAGAATTAAATAATTCATTTCATCGCTTTCCATAAGAGGGAAGGCTCCTTCACAGAGCATAATTGCGAGATCAAACGATTCAAAGAAATTCAGGGAACGGGCATCCTTTTCCAGAAAATCTACTTCCAAATTTTCTTTTTCAGCTATTGCGCGTGCTTTGGAAATCATTGAACCTGAAAGGTCTATTCCGGTTACTTTGTAGCCTCGACGAGCAAGTTCAAGAGAATGCCTGCCTGTTCCGCAGCCTATATCAAGAATTGCGGCTTCTCTATTGAAATTTAATTCTTTCTCTATAAAATCAACCTCACCGGAGGTTCCGGAAGTAAAACTTTCCCTGTCATATTTTTCTGCAAAATCCTGAAAAAGTTCTTCATACCATTGTTTCATGATACTGACTATTAATGATTCGAAATTTAAAAATTAGTAATATTTTTTAAGATAATGCTAACTACGGGATTGTATAAGATATTTCTTCCGGGACTATCTATAAATTTCCTACCTTATTTTTCACTATTGTTTGAGCGCGGCTTTGGTAAAGATATATTCGGGAATTTTCTGGTTAAATTTTATGGCTGTTATTTTGAATTCAGTGCCACCGCCCTGCTTCATCATGTCCTTGTAAGCTATCGTCATCGGAAACCATCTTCTCTCTATCTGTCTCACATCGGACAGAGTAGTTTGTTTCAGGATCTGGCCGCTCTTTGCGTGCAATTCTTCCTTGAGAGGAACAAATCTTTCAGAGTCAATCCAAACTTTTCTCGAAAAATAAGCCACGTCAGGGACTTTTGCAGTAAGCTCGAGTAGGATTGTCTTCCTGCCATCAATGACTTGATCACCAATAACTTTTGACGAATAGACATCGGTCAGTTTACGGTCATCCATCATATCTTCATAAGAAAGATCCGAACCCATAACCGACTGTCTCAGCATATGTCCTGAAATCTGTATTGTCCTGTCCGTGGAAGGGGAATAGATCCAGAGCTGTTTTTCGAGTTTAAGCATCTTTGTACCCTGTTCGCGGGCAGGGGAGAGATACTCAGTGAAGGATTGCTTGTCTCCTTCGGAATATGTCCTTGAAGTGATTGTCCTGCTTGTTCTCGAACCGTGGATGGTCATCGATGATTCGAATACCCTGTTATCGGAAGACATGTTCTTTTCTACTTTTTCAAGTATCTCATCTGCATCCTGCTGACCGAAGCCAAACAGAGGTAGCAGAGAAACAATAATGTTACAGGATATGGAGACAATTGATTTTTTCACCTTTTGCATGTTTTTATGATTCCAGTTCCTTGAACAATCGGGCAGTTTGCCTCCTGTAAATCCCTATACCTGACAACATAGTACCAATGACGGTAGATAATAATCCGGGGATAAATCCAATATAAAAATCCACGGCTGTTATATGGGTTCTCAGAGTTGTTGGCATCATTATCGATGAGCTTTTCATAAGTTTTGATATATCTATGCCGTACTTTTGAACTAGCCATGCAAAAAAAAGGCCAATAAGTGTACCGATAACACTTCCAGCAATCCCGATCATTACCGATTCATAGATCATTGTGTGATAAACATGTCCTTTCCCCTCACCCATTGCAAGTCTGAGCCCGACCTCGCCATAGCGACGGAGCCCTCCAAGCAATCCTGCATTCCATAACACAAGCGACATTGCAAACACAAAAACCATAGCTATATAGTTTGCAAGGTTATCAGTCAGTCTTACATACTGGCCCAGGCTGCCCTGCTGGCTCAGTGTTTTCATGACAGGTGCAAATTCATCTGAGTTCCTGGAATAGGCTGAATTAAATAATCCGGCATTTTGAACAGCGATCTCTTCATTATAGAAGCCACTCCTGAAGAAACCTAAAATTTCACCGGTTGCATCGGCCATATCGAGAGCATTCCTTACATCCTTAATATCGGCTATAATGGTCCCCCTGTCTAGCACCTCGGTTCCGAATGACAGGGTACCGGAAACGGTAAAGTTGTATATTGTCATGCTTCCATTCATGGTTGAACCTATCAGGGTGATCCTGTCTCCCGGATTCACATTAAGCTTCCGGGAGAATTCTTCACTTATCAGAACCTCTCCTGCTCCTCCCGGCATATTGCCACGTTCGATAGATTTAAGAAAATTCAGCCGTTCAGATTCTTTTGTTGTGGCTGACAGCAGATCGAGGCCTATTCCCAGGGAAGGTCCCTGAGACTTTGTTTCACCTTTTTCGTCAGGAACATCGATGAGTCCCCCAAATTGGATCCGCGGAGCCCATTCCATATCCGGAAACTGTTTTTCCAGATCTTTTAACAGTTCTGCAGAATTGAACAAGGCAAGATCGTTAGGCATCTGGGTCATGTTTTCTGCATATGCTTTAGTCATTACTTTAACATGACCATTGGAGAATTTGGCATTCATTTCGACAATATCACCCATGATGCCTTTAATGTACGCATGCAACATGACGGTCAGCATGACTCCCAGAGCGACAACAATAACTGGCAAGCGGCTCCTGCTTTTATCGCGTATCAGGCCTTTTAAAAGAAATTTTATCATTGCAGCTTACCCCTTAATGCGTCAGTCGGATTCATTCTAGCAATCCTGCGTGATGGCCAGTAGCTTACAATTGCAGTAACCAGAGTCATTATCAGTACAGTTGTAATGACCAGCCCCAGGCTGTAAACAGGATACAAAGTCTGAGCAATAGCCATACCGAATTCACTTGTATCGATGGGCATCTTCCACCCGGCTTTAGCCATATGCGCCAGGAAGGGGAGACCATATGCTGCTGATAAAAGAGCGGCAAGAATTGCATGCATTGTTCCCTCAACTGTAAAAAGTCCTACGACCTGGCGGCGGGTATAACCAAGGGCAATATAAGTTCCGATCTCTTTCTGCCTTCGGAAAATTGACAGTACCTGAGTATCGAAAATTGCCAGCATGGCAAGCAGAAGAAGAATCCCATACATCACTGATTGGCCAACACTTTTAGTCTTTATCATTGCATCGACTGAAGCTGTAAGATCATCTTTGTTTTTCAGGATCCACCCGTCTAAAGACGGGCGGATCTTTTGGCCATCCCTGAAAGTAAGAATTGTGGCCTCACCTGGGAGCATCATCATTGTCTGAAGCTTTTCAAGCGGGATATAGATTTGTCCTGTTTCAACCTCAGGGACATTGGTAGTGAAGATATCGGTTATCGCAATATTACCGGCATCAAAAGTACCGTTGGCATCACGCCACCGGACCATAATCTGATCACCCACGTCTGCTTTAATGTTTTTAGCCATAAGTGAACCGATTATTGCAGGGATTGCATCAGCAATTGTATCCAGTTTTTGTGAAGGCAGCAAAAACAGAGACTGTCCGGGATTAATCCCCTTAATAACAATTGACTGAAGACGTCCCTGAGGATAAATTGTTCCGGGAATGATCAGGAAAGGTTCCATATCACCTTTTGTGATCTCCTCTTTCACTTCCTGCGGAATCAGGGCATGGCTTTCGGTCAGTGTGAAAGGATCGAGCGGATCGTAATTTTTCTGCCAGTATTGTCCGCCTCCTATTTCCCAGTTGGTCATATCTGTTTTTGCCTGGTGATCCCATCCAATCATGACACCTTTCATGAAGATGATCACAACAAACGAAAAAGAAAGGACAATCACGTTTAACCAGGTCCGGAGTCCTGCTCCTATAAGGTTCCTGTATCCAAGTTTGATTGCTAACCACATTACTTCAGGTATTAATTGGATTTAATTTCCTCCCTGTCGACTTTTCCGTCGAGAAGGAAGATCTTTCTTTTCAGATAGCTTATAACCTTATCATCGTGAGTGGCAAACAGAAAAGTCGTATTCAGGTCGTTGTTTAAAGCCACCATAGTCTTCAGGATATTATGCGAATTGGCAGCATCAAGGTTGGCAGTTGGTTCATCTGCCAGCACCAGAGATGGTTTTTTGACCATTGCCCTGGCTATAGCTACCCTCTGGCATTCACCCCCGGATAACTGGGGAGGTTTTGATTTGACTTTATCTGTAAGCCCGACCCATTCCAGGGCATCCATAATCATTCTTTTTCTCTCCGATGATGAAAAGTTCAGCAACAACAATGGAAATTCCACATTTTCATAAACAGTGTGAACAGCCAGGAGATTATAACTTTGAAAAATGAATCCCAGGTTCTCTTTCCGCAACCGGGCAGCTTCTTTTGCAGAAAGGCTTCCGATTGACTTGCCCAGGACTATCGCTTCACCGGCCGTTGGAACATCGAGAGAACCAACGATATTCAGAAGAGTTGTCTTGCCTGATCCGCTGGGACCTACCAGTCCTGCAAATTCTCCCCTTTTAAGCACGAGCTCTATCCCATTGAGAGCGGTAAATTCCCCTTTTCCTACACGGAACCTTTTTACCAATTTTTCAACTTTGATGACAGGTGAAGTTTCCATTTTAAAGTATTTAGTGATTGAAGACGAACATCAACTGGATGCCTTTTCCGGAGAACAGGTTCATAGTTCCAGACTGTGCTGGCAACTGGTAATAAACAGGATTCCAGTATCCCATTAAATAGAGTATTATGTTATTGAATTGTCTTTGCCAAGAGACAAAATTATAAATGGTTTTGTTTGTCCAGCTAAAATAAACAATACCTGTTAATTTGTCGGATATGCCCAGGGGGTAATTAGCTGTCAATAGCGAAAAAGAAGTTTTGTTGGCAAATTCAAATGACTTTTGATCGTAAGAAAGCAGAAGATGCTCGTATGCAACGTACAATCCGCTGCCTAATCCAAATGTATAATCTATTCCGGCGTTAAGGATCTCCTGATTTGTTAATGTGCCCAGTTCCATTTGTTTTCTTGTCCAGGAGCCTTCTATCCAGAAGCCAGCTTTGAAGTCCCACCGGGCATCAATGCCAAACCGGTCCTCCGGGATTTTTTCAAAGTAACTGCTAAAGATCGTCATTCCCCTGTTGTCTGCTGTCCGGTGATGATAGGAAAATGCCGCTTCTCCGCCGGGAACCGGTATCTGAAGCCTGCCTCCGAATTCAGGGATCCTTTTATTTGTTGGGATTATTTCCCATGCCCTGGGATCGTGGTTACCATAGAGTCCCCAAAGCCATAAGTTTACATTGTCAAGGAAATAATATCGCGCGAGCAAAGCCCAAACACCATCTGTAAGATGAAGAGGGTCACGCGGATCCATCTGGTCGAACCACATAAGCGGACGGAGTATGGAAGCAGAACCAAAATTTATTTTCTGCAATCCCAGGCGTAATTCAAGCTGGTCGGAAGAATACCTGATCCATGCGCGGTAAGGCTTTAATTTCCCCTCGGCCCTTACAGAATCAAATGGGTGAAAACCAGTACTTCCATAAATGTTTACGGAAAGTTCGGTATCAAACAGCCTGTTTTTTTTTAGTTTATGACCGTAATTAAGCTGGGGGATGTAGTTCCCGCCTGCATAAACAGGTAGCTTACTATCAAAATTCAGATTGATCCACGGAGAAAGCTGTCCTTTGAAAACCAGGCTGTCCTGTGCTGCCACCGGCTGGCCGAGAAATAAAAAAACAGGCATAACAATTTTGAGTATCCTGTTCATCTTCTGCATTAATTTGAATGAAAAATTATCAGACGAAACAGTCAGGTTGAGGCAGCTTTTCTTTTGTTCAGGCTGAAAAGCTTCTTTCCGAACCTGAGCAATATGTATACAACAAGGAGAATGACAAGTGCTGCTATAATCAGCGGAAGAAACAAAGAAAGTGCTGAAGTGCCGAAAGCAGCTGCATGTTCTCCGGTGGCAACGACAGCATTGCCAGTGCCTGCCGTAAGTTTGGAGGATGCGAGTCTGGTAAGGACACTGCCACCCTGAATGGTAGCTGCCGCACCTCCTCCCACTATGAAACCGGTGATCCATTTCATCATGTCATTATCGATTGGAAGGACAGATGTCATCAAAAGTGTTCCTGCCCCAATCGCCATGGGAGTTGTTATGGTGTCAAGGAGATTGTCAATAAAAGGTATGTAATAGGCAAGCATTTCAGCAATTGTGGCAGATCCAAAACAAATAACAGCTGGCCAGCTGGCAAGCCACTGAAATCCTTCATGAGCAGGAAATAAGCCTATTTTTGCAGCGATACTGGCAACAAGCATTGGTACGAACACCCTGAATCCGCAACTGGCACTCAACCCTATCCCGATGGCAACAGCAGTAATTATTTCCTTTTCCATAGTAACTAAACCGGTTCCTGGTGTTAAAGATATGTCAGATTCACGAGATAGAGCTTATTTTCATTACCCGTGTTTAAATCTTTTTGTACCTTTATAGAGTAAAGACAACCCCTTAATAAGAGAGATCTAGCTATTTCTGAAGTTATAAGTTAACATTCTAATATTTATTTATTATGGAAGAAAACAAAAAACAAGAACCGGTTGAACCTGAAAAGGAAAGCTTGCTGGATAAGGCGAAAAAGCTACTTAACAAGGCTGATGACTTTATTGATGATAAAGTCGAAGATGTAAAGAAGAGCGACGCTTTTAAAAAGGTCCACGAGGCTGTTGATAAGGCCGGGGATTTTGTAGAGGACAAAATTGAAGATATTAAACAAAGCGGAGCAAAAGAAAAACTTGAGGCTTTTGCCGACAAAACAGAAGACAAAGCTGAAGAGGCAATTTCAAAAATCAAAAAATTCGGCAAAAAAGTAGCAGGCAAAACTGCCGACAAGCTGGAGGATATAGCTGAGAACCTCAAAAAGAAATCCGGAGAAGAAAACAAACCGGAAGGTGCTTGATTATTTTTCCAGTGGCGGTATAACCAGTACCTGACCGGGGTAAATAAGATTGGGATCTTTAAGCATTGGCTTATTGGCCTCAAAAATTACATTGTACTTGTTGGCGTTTCCGTAAACTTCCCTGGCGATCTTTGAAAGATAATCGCCTTTTTTTACCGTGTAGAATTGTTTTTCTGGTTGCGGCGGAGTTACTACAGGAGGATATTTTACAGTTATCCAGTCGTCAACTGATGCAATGCCTTCAACATTGCCGGCTGTGACAATGATCTTGTTCTTGTTTTCGACGGTATCGGTACTGCCCATAAGGACGACTTTATCATCGTCAACCTTAACCTGAATATCGCTTGTGTCAAATCCGAATTTTTTGATATGAGCTGCAACTAAATCCGCTTTTTCCTGTTCCTTCTTTTCTTCCGATTTCCCGAAAATCTTTTCTCCGGCGTCTTTAATGAATGAAATTAGTCCCATGGTGGTTATGTTTATTTAAATTTTAAATAAATGACAGTTGCTCGTTGCTGGTTACTTGTTGGTTTAACTAGTAACAAACAACTTGTAACCAGCAACTAACAACACTACTCAGTTCATCACCTCAAAGGTGATCTTTACATTGACACGGAATTCAGAAATCTTATTGTTCTTGACCACGGCGCTAATGTCCTGGACATAAACTGAGCGTATTTCCTTAACAGTTTTCCCTGCAGTTTTAACAGCTAAGGTGGTAGCATCTTCCCAGCTTTTATCTGAGGATGCCATGATTTCAATAACTTTTAATACAGGCATAATTTTAATTATTTAGTGATGATTAAAAAGGTTCAAAGATCATATTACCAGACCTTCCGGATGATCTCTAATTTGTTAGTAATTTAGGCATTTTTTTTGAATAAACAATCTATAACTTAGTGTGCGGTTTTAATTTGTTTGCTACATTTACCGTAACTTTGATCATTGAAGTGTATCTGCTTATGAAAACTAAATTTTTTGCATTTTCTCTTATTCTGCTGGTGCTTTTTCCACAGGTATATGCTCAGAAAAAAAGTAAGGTAGACACGGGAATTCACTTTGGGATCCTGGGCGGACTAAATCTGCAGACTGTTATCGGAAAAGATTATTGGGGTGAAAAGCTTAACAATAATCTTTCTCCGGGTTTCCACGCCGGAGGCAATGTTATCCTGTCTTTTGGTCCGGACCTTTACATTCAACCCGGATTATTAATCACTGTAAAAGGTGCAAAACAGGACATCATTACGGACAACATCTCAAAAACCACCAGGCTTTCTTACTTAGAGTTACCGCTTAATTTACTTTTCAGGCCTCAGCTGGGTGACGGACATATTCTTCTGGGTCTGGGTCCCTATGCTGCCTATGGAATATTGGGCAAAGAAAGGACTAAGAGCGGGGCTATTATAACAGAATTAACTGTAAAATATATGAATAATGCTGCAGATCAACCAACATCATATGTTTATTACAGGGGTTTTGATGCAGGTGCAAACATATTTTTCGGATACGAGCTGTACAACGGAATTTTCTGCCAGCTTAACGCTCAAATGGGTTTGCTCAAGATAAACAGTGATTATAACCTCCCGAACGACCAGGCTTCAAAAAGAAACCTGGGCTTTGGACTTTCTGTCGGATACAGGTTCTAAGTGACCAACCTTATTATTCGGGGTCAGATTTTTGTTTTTTCTTATAACCTGCATACCAGTAAAGTGAAATGTCGGAATAAGAGTAATTTACTGTTTTATATAGTTTGGTGTTAAAGAATTTCCTCTCTGACATCTCATTTATCTGTCTGAAGCTTTTATCCAGGCCACAATTATAAGCTGAGGAAAGAAATTTTACCCTGGAATTATCATCAGCTTTTTCAAGTTTAAAAGTGCTGTCACATATCTTCAGGAAGCAAATCAGGTAGAGAAATTGTGACCTGGGATCTTCAAGATCCTTAACTATTGAAGCTCTGTATCCTCTTATATTGCCTTCCTGCAAATCTGATCTAAACTGGTTTCTTATTCTATCTTTTACAAAAACCGCTTTTTCATGAATAGTTTCAGCAAATGATGGTTTCATCTGGAACGGGCCGATAGAAAAATCGGCATAATCATCGCCCAGATTTATATACAGGGTTTTAAGCAAGGTGATCTCTATCTTATCCAGAAGGGCTGAATAGCGTATGAGTTCAGGAAAAATTACTGCGGCGGCAACAGGAAACGATACATCGTATTTATCCGAGAGATGTTTCATCCAGCTTTTGTTTTCAGTTATAAAAGCTTCAGCCTTATCCCAATCACTGCCAAAAATGCTTTTGTAATCTGGATTCTGTGAAAATGTTGGCGATTCAGACCATATTATAACAGCAAGATTAAGTAATAATCCGGAAAAGTATCGCTTAATCACCGGTACCTGGATAAAAGTCAGCCAAATAATTAAGACTCCTCATTTAGAAGGGGATAGCGGCTTGCATTATTGCATTTTTGCCGGGCGAATAGTACATATAAGCCAGATATACTTTTCCGTCAGCCTTTGTCAGGTGTGGTTTAAAAAGTCCTGAAATAGAAGACTTATCGCTGAAGGTAAGTGTTCCGTATTTATAGGTTGCATACTTTGTACCGGAGGAGCTGAGAAACAAATTTTGTGAATTATAGAGGTCCTGAGGAAGGGTTATTAAGGTATTGCCCTGTAAATCAATAATTTTGTCATATGCAATTACTACTACATCATCATATTTCATCTTGCCATTTAATCTCCCTCCCATCCATTTCATTGCATCATAGGTTGCCCCGGGCACATTTGATATCAATTTTGGTTGGAGAGATTCTGTCCCGCCTGCCTGCATCATCAGGTTCGTCACCTGCTGGCTGTATTTCATTGAGATCTCAAGGCGTTCCTGGTCGGTTTTTGCTTTTGCCATCTCTTCTTCCATTTTTTTGCTCTGATTTTCAGTAATTACCACATTTTCAGTAACAAGAGCAGCAAATTTATCCCTGGTGTCAGAGACCGCAAAATCAGAAACTACGGCATAAGAGCCAAAGTTTTTACCATTGAATTTTAACATGTATTTATCTCCCGACCGGGAAAAATATGCCGGATACCTCTCGACCCAGGATTCAGTGTCCTGATTATCCGAAGCCCTGGAATATAAATCAACACAATCAGTTACACGCGGATCCTTTTCATCTAATGGTCCCTCTGACTTATCATCCTTAATAAGATAATACTTTCCGTCACGCCGGTCCTTTATAAGAATACTACCGTCTTCTTTTTCACATATGTTCATTTCATTGTAATCAAGCTTAAATTTGGAGAGATCAACAATGAGTTTGGCATCATCACGTGCACTTGAAGGTTCAGGCGCAGTTTTTGAGGAATTATTTGATGAACCCGAGTTATCCCCTTTGGTACCTGAAATTTCCCTGGAAACTGCATTTTTTACCCTGTTCAGCACACCCTGAGGCATTATTGGATTTGTTATAACAAAGGACAAAACAAAAAGTAGTGAAAACAGCTTTTTCATTGATGGAATATTATTTGATTTATATTTAAAACAAATTATACGACTGAAAGTTAAGATCCGGCTTTAAGATTTATCCTTTTTCTTCCTTTCAGCCATTCCCTGCCTGAAAAACAGAACAGCGGCAGCTCCTAAGACCAGGAACAGAAAAGCCAGGAAAGTATAAAATTTTGTGAAGAAGATGATCAATGCTATAACAACAGAGACCAGACTTAATCCGAAAAAGATAATTGCACGTGTGCTCATAGTTTTATTTTTAATTTACTTTATGAATATACTTAATTCAGGCGAAAAGACATCATGAACGAATTCAAAACTTAAACAGATCCTATTTCAGATGTCTTATAATCATTTTATTGAACATTTTACTCTTCTGCCCCGCAAAGATGACCGAGTTCATTCTCCACTGATAATTGAAAACCAGTTCACGAATTATGCAATGGTGCTTGTTTTCCTTCCATATTTTGTCATAAACAGTTTCATCGTAAATCTTCATAAAATCTGCAGAGAAATCATTTTTTTCAAAACATTTCACAGCGTGCCACCCTGCAAACCTCCCTGATTGCATAGCCTGACCAATCCCTGCACCGGATGCGGGATTTGCAAGAGAGGCAGCATCGCCGCAAAGCATGAACCTTCTGCCTGAAATGCATGTTTTCCGGGAACCAAGTGGCAAGAGATGTCCTTTGATACCACCTGTCATTTCTGCATCCTGGAATCGTCTTTTCAGGTAAGGGACATTCTCAACAATTCTGGTTAGCTCAATTGAAAGATTGATTCTTTTTTCAATTATGGTCCTTGAAGGCATTCCCAGCCCGATATTGGATATATTATCAGGCAATGGGAATATCCAGAAATATCCGGGAAGAAAGTCCCTGAGAAAATGAAGCTCCAGTGTTCCCGGCTGAATATCCCTGACATTTCTGTAATATGTACGAACTGCTCCCGAACAATGGCTTGGACTGATCTTTGTGCCTGTAAGCTTCCTTTTTACAATGCTTTGCGCACCATCGCAGCCAATGACCATTTTTGCACACAGAATCATATTTTTATCGGTTTTGATAGTGACCTCATTATCATCTGCGGTTATGTCTTTTACAGAGGTATCCTGAATGGCAGTAATATTTGAGAGCCTGGTAACAAGTTCAAACAAGAAGGCATCAAATATGGAGCGCTTGCAGATAAATCCGCTCTCTGAAAATTTTAGATCCAGGATTCTTTCATCAGGGGCGATTACCCTGCAGATATTAACTTCTGTCTTCTGAACAAGTTGTTCAAATGCTTTTTTATACTCAGGATCTATGGTATTAAGGACTTTCGGAACATAAGCGGAGAGACCATCACCACAAACCTTTTCCCTTGGGAAGTGATGCTTCTCTATCAGGGCCACTCTCAATCCTGATGTACCCAGTGCAAGAGCAGCAGTGCATCCTGCGGGCCCGGCGCCACAGATGATCACATCAAATTTCATCGCCGGTACACCACGACTTATTTGGCTCAGCTCCCATGTTAAGAATAAGTGTGCCGCCGTCCACCAGGTCCTTATGGGAGAATACAGGCTTTGTCAATTCCCTGCCATTTAACCTTGCTGATTGTATATATTTATTAAGCAGACTGTTATTTTTCGCTAGAATTGTAAAAGTTTTCCCTCCCTTAAGATGAATCTTTATTCTGCTGAAAAGCGGGCTTCCGATCTGATATTCCGGAATACCGGGGGTTATTGGATAAAAACCCATGGCCGAGAAAACATAAAATGCAGATAATCCACCGCCATCTTCATCTCCAGGTATCCCCATAAGATCGTTCCTGAACCAGGTTTCCATCAGCATACGGACCCTTTTCTGCGTTTTCCAGGGTTTCCCGGCAAGATTATAAAGATAGGCGATATGCATTGAAGGCTCATTGCCCATAACGAACTGTCCAACGTTACCTGTGGCATCGGGCATTGTTGCATAATACTGCCATTTGGATCTCCCGATTCCTTCGGTGAAAAGCTGATCCAGTTTCCTGTCAAATTTCTCCTTGCCGCCCATCATCTCGATCAGGTCTTCAAAAGCATGATAAGGCTGCCAGATATATGTCCAGCCATTGTTCTCGTCATAATAATCGCGGGCTCCCATGCCTCCGTCAAAGCGGTAATCAAAAGGCTCAATCCAGTTACCGACGCTGTCCTTCGGATGATAAAATCCGGTTTCAATATTAAACAGGTTTTTATAGTTGAGGCTTCTTTTAATAAAGAAAATGTAATCTTCATTTTTCCCAAGCTCCTTTGCAATCTGTGCCATACACCAGTCATCCCAGGAGGAAGCCAGTGTTATAGCAACAGCCTGCCGTTTTTCAAAAGAATGAACTTTCGGACATGTTTCCATTTCGCCTTTTTTAAGTGCCGGGAAGTAGCCTTTCGTGTCATAGAATTTATCCAGCCAGGTTATGCTGTCCTTTATCCAGGGCAACTTTGTTTCAAACAGTATTGTTGATTTCAGATGATTATATGCTTCCTCAAGGTTAAAATCACGGATCCCCTTATTCCATGCATCGAGAATAACTGCAGCCGAATGGTTCCCGTTCATTGCATGGTTATCTCCGGTAATTGTTGGAAAAGTGGGCATCCATCCCGATTGCCTTGCCATACGGATATATGAGGATATCTTATCGCTCTGATCGGAAGGATTCAGAATTACCTGCAGCGGGTGAAGGGCAAGATGAGTATCCCAGACCCAGTCGTCAGTAAAGAAGTTTGTATCATTGGCTGGTTCTACTTTATTGCTCCATATACTCATATAGTTCCTATCCTCGGTTACATTTACCATCCTCTCATAGCAGCGGTAAAGAGAAGTGTAAAATACTGTTCTTTCATTTTCTGTGCCACCATCAACTTCGATCTTCGAAAGAGCGGAATTCCAAATGTCTTTTGCGGTTTCTGCAACCTTTTCAAAATGCCAGGACTTAATATTTTCCTGAAGGTTTTTAAAAGCTTGCTCAGGGCTTATGTATGAAATACCATAACGGATATTTAGTACATCAGCATTTCCAGGATTGAATAAGGCTATTAATGATATCCTGTTGCCAATTACAGAAGTATTATCAGAAATGCTGTCCCTCTCCCTTGCTTTTATTCCATCGGGCTTCCTGTCGAATTCAAGCCATAGGTATACTTTTACCCCATCGAATGTGTCAAATCCCGAAATGGCATTATTCTCCCAATTAAGCTCACCCTGGTTTGTGGATTTTATGATCACACCATTACCTGGCTTATTATTGAAACGGAGAGAAAAAAATCCTGATTTTTCAGTGGGCGTAAATTTCAGATCAATACCCGCCTCATCTAGTTTCACGGAATAACTGTAAGGTGTAATAACCTCATCATCATATGTATATGATTTATTTTCAGAGATCTCCATTATATCTCCTTCAAACGGAACCAGTGAAAAGGCTTTTCCGCCACGATGTGAGACAACATTAAGAGGGAATCCCTGCATTTTATTGGTGGTAAAGTTGTCCCTGTTGGGATAGAACCTCAGCATGCTGTTCGGAAGATGAACTGTTGGATATGTGGGTACAAGCAGATGGCTTATGTTGCCGATATACGGGTTTACATATTTTACCGTTTCAGGCTTGTTCTCCGTACATGAAGTAAGGGTGAAAAATATCGTTAAAATAAATATCCCGGGAAATTTTAGTTTCATAATATCCGGCTTTTAATGTCATTTGATCCTGTTAAATTTCTTCATTATATCTAAGGTTTTTTCAACGGGCAGTGCTTCAATTTTGAAATTATATTTTCCAATGGCCGTTTCAGCTGCAAACAATGAATTGATAATTGCTTCTTCAGTTGACTCGATCGCAGCTTCAAATAAAAGGTCCATTTCATCATTGCGAAGCAGACTGATATCCTGTTCCCTTGATTTTGAAGCATAGGGGATAAGGTTTTTTTTGAAGGTCGAAACTGCAATTGCATAATCGCCACTGCTG
>Ga0153915_10001980_pt1 | contig 18847 bp, 17 predicted proteins | sample Opewatmetagenome_2_FD_107003 | JGI IMG/M metagenome (GOLD analysis project Ga0153915, IMG submission 107003) | Freshwater wetland microbial communities from Ohio, USA - Open water 3 Core 3 Depth 3 metaG | ecosystem: Environmental > Aquatic > Freshwater > Wetlands | place: USA: Ohio, Lake Erie...
AGACCCTCTCCGTCGGCGATACCGCGAAACACGGCCCGGGAAACCTCCCGGGCGCTTCTGTTACAGTCACGTCGGTTCCTGGCGCGGCCCACCGCGGCAGGAAACGCCCGAGAGAGCCTACAGGTGGCCGAATTCCCTCAGCGTCTTCTTCAGCTTGGCCTTGAAGTCCTCCGGTAGCGGCTGAACGGGCTTGCGCGCGACACCCGCGTTTACGCCGCGCAGCGCAAGGCCCTCCTTCAGGACCGCGAGCCACGGAGTCTGCATTCCCTTGGCGGTCTTGTCGAGAAACAGCGGCAAGTAGGATCTGATCTTCTCGATGTGGTACTGCTTGGCCTCCGCGAGCTTGCCGGCCTTCACCAGGTCGTAGAGTTTCTTGTTCTCCCTCGGGAAAAGGTTGCCCGTGCCGCACACCCAGCCGTCCGCCCACATGCTCAGGCTCTCCACGGGGCAGATGTCGTATCCGTAGAAGATGCCGAACTTCTCGTCGGTGAGAGCTCGCAGATCCTGCTGCCGGTACACGTCGGCCTGCCGTTCCTTGACCGCGTGGATCAGGCCGTCGTTGTACAGTTTCGCCATGAAGGCGTCCGTCATCAGGCAGGTGGAGTAGTACGGATTGTGGTAGAGCATGATCGGGATGGAAACGGCCTCTCGAATCGCCGCATAGTGCGCGTACAGCTCGTCCTCGCTGGGAGCCATGTACCACGGAGTGACCACCATCAGGCCGTCGGCACCGTCTTTCTGCGCGCTTTTCGAGAGGTCCACGGCGTCCTTCGTTCGGTACGCGCCGGTCGAAGGAAATACCTGCACGCGCTTCGCAGCCCGTTCGCACACCGCGGCATTCACGCGCCGACGCTCGTCGACGCTCATCGCGGAGATCTCACCAGTACTGCCGGACGGGATGAGGCCGTCGACCCCGTTCTTGATCAGGAAGTCCGTCACCTCGTTGAGTCCGCCGAAGTCGATCTCCTCGTCCGAAGCCCCGAACGGGGTCACCATCGGGATGAACACACCTGCGAGTTTCTTGTCTGGCATTCGTTCCTCTCTCCTCTTCTGCCCTTCCGTTCGCAGCCTTTTCACCGTCGCGCACGATATTTCACTAGGTGAAATAGGCATTCCATATAGTTCCATCCTACACGTGAGAAGCCCTCCTGTCAAGAAAAAGTGGACGGCGTACAATTGGCGACGCAGCGACACGCCCGTGTCGGGGTTGACGGCCCTTTGCGCGGGGAATAGCGTTCGGGGAGGCATGAAGGTCTTGATCATTGGTGGGACCGGGAACATCTCTTTGGAAGTGGTGAAGCAGTCGCGGCGCCGCGGATGGAAGGTGTTCGTCCTGAACCGGGGCAACAGCCCGGAGCCGGAGGGTACGCGGCCGATCCACGCTGACATCCGCGACCGCGACGCCGCCACCCGGGCGCTGCGCGGCCACTCGTGGGACGCGGTCGCGCAGTTCGTCGCATTCGAGCCCGCACACGTCGAGATCGATCTCGAGCTGTTCCGCGGGAAGACGCGGCAGTACCTCTTTACCAGCTCGGCTTCCGTCTATCACAAGCCCCTCCACCACTGGCCCATCACGGAGGCGACGCCTGCCTTCAACCCGTTCTGGGACTACGCAATGAAGAAGATCGCCTGTGAGCAGCGCCTCGCGCGCGCCTACGCGGAGGACGGGTTCCCGATGACCATCGTGAGGCCCTCGCACACGTACAGCGAGGGTTGGTTCCCGAGCAGCTTCGGTTCGCGTGACTTCACCGTGGCGGCGCGAATGCTCGCGGGCAAAGAGATTGTCGTGCACGGCGACGGCGAAACGCCGTGGACTCTCACGCACAGCACGGACTTTGCGATCGGCTTCGCCGGGCTCATGGGCAACCGGGGTGCGATCGGCGAGACGTTCCACATCACGTCGGATTTCGTCTACACCTGGAACGAGATCCACCGCTCGATCGGCGAGGCGCTGGGCGTCGAGCCGAAGCTCGTGCACGTCCCCTCAGAGATCATCGCGCGCGTCGTCCCGTCGCGGGGACCCTCGCTGCTGGGTGACAAGGTGCATTGCCTCGTGTTCGACAACAGCAAGATCAAGCGCCTCGTGCCCGATTTCTCGGCGCGCATCCCGTTCCACGAGGGAGCGCGGATGTCGGCCGCGTGGTACGAGGCCCACCCCGAAAAGAAAGTGATCGACGCGGCGATCGACAACGAGGTCGAGGCCGTGCTCACGGCGTGGCACTCCATGGTGGCGCGTCTCGGATAGCCGCCTTCCCACCGGGAAAACGGACGCTTCCGGCAGAAGGTGCTCGGTTCAACGATCGGCCGTAAGCGCCACGTCCACCTGGGCGCCACCGCCGTCTCCGTCCTGCTGTGCCAGGTCCACGTAGAAGTAGTCCTTCAGGCCGAGGACATCGCCGAAACAATTGAAAACGTCGCCTGCGAGTGAGTGCGCGGGCTTGGGTCCGCCGGCTTTCGAGGCGATGGCCATCCCGCTGTTGATCAGCTTGCCCCGCTCGTCCCTGGCTACCGTCGGACGCAGGAGATTCATCGTCTCGATCATGACCCCCTTGTAGAGGTTCTCGTGCACGTAGTAGATCGTGCCATCTTCATCCACCGCCAGCACGATGCCCGCGTGGGTCCTCGGATCGTGGACCCGATCCCCGTCGCCCTTGACGTCCCAGGTGTTGTCCCAGATTATCACGTCCCCCGGACGTGGGTACTTGTCGGTGTGCAGCGCGTCGCGTTCCTTGAGGGTCATGTAGAGCCGGTTCACGCCGTTTCCCGTGTAGATACTGAAATCCTTGGTCACGTCGAGCGAGAGCCCGTAGTAGATGGCGCTCACGGTGCCGATGCAATCCAGGGTGAACCCCTTGCCGTTCACCGTGACCTTGGCGTCCGGTGGCTTCCCGATGAGCGTTTTCGCTGAGGCGATGACGGCAAGCTCGTCCTTCCTCGGCGGCTCCTGCTGCTGTTCAGGAGTACGATAGATCCCGAGCGCCTCTGCCGACAGGAGGGACGATCGGGGCGGCACCTGGGCGGGTTCCGCGGTCTCGGGGGGGGCGTCAGCCGCCGCTGGCGGTGGCGAGGCCTGGGCGGGAGTGTCGGCGCGCTGCTCGGGCTGACTGGTCGCCTGCGGGGCAGCCGGAGGGGTCGTCTGGGGGGGAACCTGAGGGGCAGCCTGCTCCGGCCGTGACGTAGTAGTGACCGGCGGAGTCGAGGCGCAGCCCGCCATGAGAAGGGCGGCGAGCACGAGAAGGCATCCGACTCTTTTCATGTCGCCTCCCTCTTTCAGTTCTTCGGCTTCGCCGGGGCCGCAGCCGGCGGGGCGGCGGGGGCCGGCGGCGGCGACCGTGCCTTGTCCAGTGCCTTGTACGCAGCCGTCCCCTTGAGCTTCGGGTTGCCGGCCGCGTAGTCATAGGCGGTCTTTCCCTCGTCCGAGGTGAGCGTGCCGTCGGCCCCCGCCTTCAGCAGTGCCACGATCACATCGGGGCTGCGCGTGCTGCGTGCCGCCAGCATGAGCGCCGTGAAGCCGCCAGGGGCAAGGTCGTCGACGTTCGCCCCGGCCTTCACCAGGGCCGCGATGACCTTCGGATCGGCGTTGCGCTGCGCCGCGTACATCAGGGGCGTCCAGCTTTGCTCGTCGCGCGCGTTGACGTCTGCACCCTTCGTCACGGCTTCCTGGACGTCCGCGGGCGAGCAGGTGCGCACCCGCTCGAGGAAGCTCTGGGCGCGCTCCAACGCCTTGTACGCAGCGGTCCCCTTGATCTTGCCGTTCCCCCCGGCCCAGTCATACGCCGTCTTGCCCTCGCCGGACTTGATCTCGCCGTTCGCCCCCGCCTTGAGCAGGGTCATGACGACCTCGGGGCTCCGGCTCGCGCGCGCGGCCAGCATCAGCGGGGTCCACCCTCCGGGGCCCTGACCATCAATCGCCGCACCCGCCTTGAGCAGCACGGTGATGACGCGGGGGTCCGGATTGCTTTCCGCCGCGTACATGAGGGGAGTCCACCGCTCCTCATCGGGCTCTTCGGCTTTCGCCCCGCCCGCAAGGGCAGCCTCCACGAGATCCGGCGTCGCCGTTCGCACGAGCTCGCAAAGATTCTGCGCGCGCTGCAGCTCCCCGTACGCAGCCGTTCCCTTCAGACTTTCGTTTGCCACGACATAGTCGAAGGCCGTCTTGCCCGCGCGCGACTTCAGCTCGCCGCTCGCTCCCGACGCCAGGAGGGAGGCGACGACGCGCGGGCTGCGGTTCCGGCGCGCGGCGAGCATCAGCGATGTACAGCCGCTGCGGTCCCGGTCGTCGATTCCCGCCCCGGCCTTCACCAGGGCGATGACGACATCGGGATCCGGGTTGCGCTCCGCCGCGTACATCAGCGGCGTGCGGCCGTCCTCGTCCTGACCCTGGGCCTTCGCGCCCCGCGAAAGAGCTTGCGCCACCTGGGCGGGCGTTGCCGAGCGGACGAACTCAAAGAAGTCCTGCGCTTTCTGCAGGGCTGCGCACGCATCCGTGCCTTTCAGGCCGGGGTTTGCCGCTGCGTAGTCATACGCCGTGCTGCCGTTGGTTGCTTTGAACGCCCCGTCGGCACCAGACTTGAGAAGGGTCATGACGAGCTGGGGACTGCGGGCCTTTGCCGCTGCCCACATCAGCGCGGTCATGCCGTCCTTGTCGCGGTCGTTGGGGTTCGCTCCGGCCGACAGGAGCGCCGAGACGATCTCCGCCTGGTCCGGATTCTCGCACGCGTACATGAGCGGCGTCCTCTTCGCCTTGTCCGTGACGTTGACCGCGGCTCCCGCGGCGAAGAGCGCACGGATGACGGCGCCGCTGCGGTTGTAGCGCACCGCCTTGATCACGGGCGTCATCCCGTAGTCGTCCCTCTCATCGAGTTTCGCGCCGGCCTGCAGCAGCGCGGTGACGACCTTGGGGTTGTCGGAGTCCCTCGCCGCCCAGAGCAGGGCCGTTTCCCCGTCCCCGTCCTTGTCGGCGATCTTCGCCCCCGCCCCCAGCAGGGCGCCGATCATGTCGGGATTCCGGTTGCAGTCCGCCGCGTACATCAGCGCCGTGACGCCGTCCTTGTTCCGCGCATCAAGCTTCGCCCCGGCTTGCAGAAGGATGCCGATCACCTCGGGGTCCGGGTTGCGCGCGGCCGCGTACATCAGGGGGGTCGCGCCCTCCCTGTCGTACCGGTTTACATCGGCTCCCTCCGCGATCGCCGCGCTGATCTGCTCCGGGGTGGCCGTGCGGACAAGCTGGAGAAAGTCGACCTGGTCCTGGGCGAAGCCCCGACCGGCGAACAGGATGCACAAGGAAAGGAGCGCGAGCACTTTGTGCATAGGCTCATCTTACCACCGGCGTCAAGAAACGATGCCCTTGCATTCCTGCTCTCGCCGTCACAATGATTGGGCATGGCAACCAGGATCGTCGTTGAAGCAGGCGGGCGCAAGCTGCCCGCCGAGCTGTCGGATTCCGCTGCCGCCAGGATCGTGGCGGCGGCGCTTCCCCTGACGGCTCGAATGTCGCGCTGGGGCGATGAGTACTACGGCAGTGTGGGCCTCGAGATCGCGGAGGACGGCACGGGCCGGGAGTTGATGGAGGTCGGGGAAATCGCCTTTTGGCCGCCGGGGAAGGCGCTGTGCCTGTTCTTCGGAAGAACGCCCGCGAGCACGGACGAGCGCCCCCGGGCCGCCTCCGCGGTGCTTCCCGTGGGCAGGGTCACTGCGGACGTCGATTCGCTGAAGGGGATGGGATCCTCATTGAAGGTTGTTTTCCGAAGGGAATAAGGCCTCAGGATCGAACGAGGGCGCAGCGACCCCCTCAGTCCTTCTGGTACCACCTCACCCAGTCCACGTCCATTGACTGCTCCGTGAACCCGATGGGGGGGATCTGGTTGCCGAGGAACCGCCCGCCGACGGCAAGGTTGATCAGGACAAAAAAGCGCTGGCCGCGGAATGCGTCGCGGTCCGGCGGCGTCAGGTCCTGAGAGGCGTAGGGGGTGCCGTCCAGGGTCCACGTCAGCGCGGTATCGTTCCATTCCACGCCGAAGACGTGGTAGGCGTCGGCAAAGACTCCGGTCTCCAGGCGGGCGACGCCCGGGATCGAGGATGCGTGGCTGCCCGAGCCATCGCGCCAGTGAATGGTGCCCTGGATCGCGGCATCGCTCCCGCCGCGCATCTCCATGATGTCGATCTCCCCGCACGCCGGCCACCCCGCGGTGGAAATATCGTCGCCCATCATCCAGAAGGCCGGCCACATGCCGCGTCCCTGCGGCAGCCGGATCCGCGCCTCCACCCTGCCGAACTGGAAGGACCTCTTTCCCAGCGTGTTGATCCGCGCGGAGGTGTAGTACTTGCCCCCGTAGCGCTCACTCCGCGCCGTGATCCTGAGCACGCGCAGCGGGTCGTCGCCCGCGATGGAGAGGTTCTCGGGCCGTGAAGTGTAGTATTCGCTTTCCGCGTTTCCCCAGCCGGGGTTCTGCGGGGAGCCATCCCCGGTCTCCGCAGTCCATGACGATGCATCGAGCGCCGCGCCGTCGAACTCGTCGCTCCAGACCAGATGCCAGCCCGGGTAGCCCTGGTCCTCGGCCCCGGCAAGAGCCGCGCCGCCCGCCAGGAGCACGGCGCCGAGGGCAGCCGTTGCGAGTCGGGACATCGATGGTAGTTGAAACATGACGTGCTCCTCGAGCTCCAGCGCGATTCAGAAAGAGAACGGGAACATGAAGGTGATGCGGTTCCGCCACCCGTTCTTCGTCAGCAGGTAGGCGTCCCACGACACTTTCAGCGTGAAGGCCGTGAGTCGTGCGCCCCCGAACAATCTGAACCCGGCCTCGAGGTCCGGATACAAGGGCACGAGCACGCCCGCTCCGCCGCGAACGTCCATCAGGCTTCCATAGCCGTAGCCCCTGCCGCCGGGCGGGAAGAACGTGACCTCGGCCAGCCCGCCGACGGAAGCAAGGGGATTCGCCTCAAGACCCACGGATACCGCGAAGGAGCGTGCGATGGTGATGTCCATTGTGAGAAGCGCGTCCCAGGCCAGGCTCGGCCCCTCCAGCTTGAGCGAGGCACCCATGCCGGCGGTGAATCCCACGAGGTTGTACCTCACGCGCTGTACATAGAATACGCTGAGCGCCCGCGCCGGAAGGCCTTCGAACTCGCCCGAATACGAGACGGTGCGCTCGTCTTCTGCGCTCTTGGAAAGCGCCGGGGAAAACTCCGGCTCCGTTTCCCTGGGAAGCACGACCCTGATCGAGACTCGCGCCACGCCGCCCGGAAAGCACGAGGCCGACGCCAGGTCGTAGATGTACCAGCGCGAGTACTCGCTTCCCTTCGAGAGGTTGAAGAGGTGTGCGGCCTCCGCCGCCATGGGCCCGAGAGTCTTTCGGGTCACGTCCCAGCCCGGCGAAAGGGTAAAGACGACGGAAATTGTACGGGTGGCGCCCGGAGCGAAGCTCACCGAGAAGCTGAACACGGGCACCTTCTGCGGCAATCGCGAAAAGCCTTCGTTCTCCTTCCACCACGAGATCTGGGCGCGATCCACCGGTGTCTCGGTAACGTCAGCGCCCGTCCCGTCGATCCTTACCCCGACGCTCCCGGCGAGCGGCGTCACGAAGTAGAACTCGCGCACGACTTCCTCGTCCGAGGGGTTGCGTACGCGGAAAACGGCCGAACACGGAGACGCATCCGCACTCCTGCCGCTCAGGTCGAGAACGAGCTCTTCACTCGCAACTGTCAGAGGAGCGGCGCTTTCGCTCAGCGTGAAGATGTCGCTCGCGGGATTCGGCGGCTGGATCGGCGCGTAGATGTTTGCGCACGCGGGGCCCGCCACCAGGCCCAGGATCAAGACGATGGTCGATCGCATTCGGGCGCCTGCGGCGCCCATGAGCTCACCTCGCACGTCGTTCGATATCATGGCGCGGCATCCCGCGCGCTCGCGCGCCTCACGATCTGCATCCGGGAGCTTGAACGTACACGATCAACCCATCCGCGATCAAGCGACAGGTTTCCTTGACCCGCGGCGGGCGCTCCTCTATGATCGCGACATGCCTGCCCCGCAGCCCTGGTTTGAACGGAAGTTCGCCTTCGATCTTCCAACGTCACGCCTGCCGAACGTCCTGGAACGATTGCGCGGCACGCCGGCCCGGCTGGAAGAGCGGTTGAGCGTCCTTCCTGCCGCGACGCTGACGGCCCGAGTGGACAACAAATGGTCGATCCAGGAGAACGCCGGTCACCTGGGCGATCTCGAACCTCTCTGGATACGCCGCGCGGAGCAGATCCTGGCCGGCGAGAACGAGCTTGCAGTTGCGGATCTCACCAACCGCACGACCGACGAGGCGAACCACAACGCCACGCCGATCGCGGAGGTGCTGGATCGGTTTCGCGCGCGCCGTCGCCAGCTCGTTTCCCTCCTGCAATCGGCGGACCCGTCGGTCTATGACCGCGCCGCGCGTCACCCGCGCCTCGGCACGCCGATGCGCCTCATCGACATAGGCTATTTCGTTGCGGAACACGACGACCACCACCTGGCGACAATCTCCGGGATCCTGACCAGAACCGCCAGGCACTAGGCGGGCCAGCCTCCCCCGATGGACGCACGGCGCTCACGGCAGCGGCCTGCCTCGGAGATGGCGCGATGGTGAACCTCCTCCCCACTCTTGTTTTTCCTGTGCGTTGGTCTATCATCGCTCAACACGTACAGACCCTCATCCCCCTTCAAGGAGAAAAGTAGATGGGCGAGCTCCTGTACACGGTCCCCGCTTCCGAGAGAAACCCGAAGGGTCTCCGCGGCCTGCTCTCCGCTCACCCCGAAGTCCGCTACGTCTCCCTGTCGGGGGTGGACCTCGGAGGGAACGACACTGACGAGAAGATCCCGGTGTCGCACTTCCTCGAGCACGCGGAGGAGTACCTCGCCGGCGGCGTGCAAACCGACGGTTCCAGCGTCGTGCTCCCCGGCATCGCCACGCTCAACGACGGCAAGGTCGACCTCGTCGCCGACCCCGACGTGCGCTGGTACATCGACCACAACCACGAGCACACCGACCCGGTCACGGGGCTGCCGGTCGGCACGCTGCGTATTCCTTCGTTCCTCAAGCACGGCGGACGCTTCATCGACTCGCGCGCCATCCTCCGCGCTACCGCGGAGTCCGCCGGTACCCGGCTCGCGTCGATGCTGAACGCGAACCCCCCGGCGGCGCGCGCCGCGGGAATCGATCCGGCGGCGGTGGTGCGCTACGAGCTGATGGCGGCCACCGAGCTCGAGTTCTGGGTCCGCACCCCCGGGGCCAGCGTGGCCACCGAGATGCTGTCCGTGTCCCAGATCCTGCAGGAATCCTACTGGAAGCGCACCAAGGGCGCCGTGCGCTCGGCGCTGGAAGCCTCCCTGGCGCTCCTGGAGCGCTACGGCCTCGGTCCCGAGATGGGCCACAAGGAAGTCGGGGGGATCAAGGCCACGGTGAGCGGCGGAGGCGGCCTGGACGGCATCATGGAGCAGCTGGAGGTGGACTGGCGCTACGCGGAGGCGCTGCAGGCCGCGGACAACGAGCTGCTGGCGCGGATCATGATCAAGGAGACCTTCCGGCGACACGGCCTGGAGGTGGTGTTCACCGCCAAGCCCATCGAAGGTGTGGCCGGCAGCGGGGAGCACACCCACCTGAGCATCATGGCGGTGCTCCGCGACGGGAAGCGGCGCAACCTGTTCAGCCCCGTGGATATGCGGCAGGACTACCTCAGCCCCTTCGGATGGGGAGCCCTCATGGGCCTGCTCAGGAACTACGAAGCGGTGGGCCCTTTCGTGACGGCGACCAACAGCGCCTTCCGCCGGCTGAAGCCGGGCTTCGAAGCGCCCGTCTGCATCGTGGCCGCCGTGGGGCACGACGTGTCGCTGCCCTCTCGCAACCGTACCGTGCTCGCGGGGCTCGTTCGTGACTCCGAGAGCCCGCTTGCCACGCGCTTCGAGGTGCGCGCGCCCAACCCGCACACCAACACCTACCTCGCGGTGGCCGCATTCGCCCAGGCCATGCTGGACGGCATGGGATGGGCCGCGGCGAGCGGCCGCACCAGCCGGCAGCTCCAGGAGGATTTCTCGAAACCGGCCGGCGCGGCGCACCCCTACCTCGAGAAAGAGAGGGCCTACCGCAGCGAAGAGAACGTCTTCGAGCACTTCGGCGCGGAGGACCGCGACCGGCTGTTCGGGAAGCCGCCGGCGACGGTCTGGGAAACGCTTGCGAACCTGGACCGCTACCCCGACAAGGTCCGCGCGCTGCAGGCGGACGGGGTATTCTCCGCCGAGGTGCTCGCCTCCTACCGTGCGGCCACGCTCCTGCGATGGTCGCTGGAGCTGACCGACCGGATCATCCCGGAGAATGCCCGCGTCGTGCGCTCCTGCGCGCGCCTGCCGGGGGAGAACCGGCTCGACGCGCAGCGGTGGGCAGCGATCCAGTCGCTCAAGGAGGAGCTTGCACGGGACGACGTGGACAGGACCTCCATCTTCACCCGGATCCGCCAGGGCGTCGCGGCAGGCGACCTCGCGAAGGTCTCCGGGCTGCAGCTCGAGATGGCTGCAAAGATGCAGAGCCTCGCCGAGCTCTACCGTGCGTACCGGCGCAACATCGAGCCGGTCCAGGGGCTTGCGTCGGGCTGACCCGCGGCTCCGGCCTTCGATTGTGCCGGGAACGCATCCGATCTATACTCGGCTCGAAAGTCCATCCCGCGCTTTTACAAGGAAAAATGAGGAGGCAGCAATGAAACGGACTCTGCTCGCGGCTCTCGGCATCGTGGCGATCATGTTCCCCGCGTTCGCGGCCCCGGTCACCGTGGAGTTCTGGCACGCGATGACGGGAAAAAACGGTGAGATCACCCAGGCGGTGTGTGACAAGTTCAACGCCAGCCAGAGTGACTACAAGGTCCTCGCCGTGCTCAAAGGCAGCTATCCCGAGGCGCTGAACGCCGGCATCGCCGCTTTCCGCGCCGGCGCGGCCCCCGCGATCCTCCAGGTCCAGGAGGTTGCCACCGCCACCTTCATGGCGACCAAGGGCGCGATCAAGCCCGTGTACCAGCTCATGGCGGAAAACAACGAGAAGTTCGATCCGAACGTCTACATCGGCGCCATCCGCAGCTACTACTCCACCGCGGACGGCAGGATGATTTCCATGCCGTTCAACTCGTCCACCGCGGTCATGTACTTCAACAAGGAAGCCTTCCGGAAGGCAGGCCTCGACCCGGACAGGCCCCCCGTGACCTGGCCCGAGCTGTTCGACGCCGCCAGGAAGATCAAGGCGGCCGGCTACGAGGGAGGGTTCACCACGAACTGGATCTCCTGGATCCAGCTTGAGAACTTCTCCGCCTGGCACAACGTTCCCTTCGCAACGAAGTCCAACGGCATGGGCGGGCTCGATACCGAGCTGGCCATCAACGGGCCCGTGGAGCTCAAGCACTTCACGAACCTGTACAACCTGTCCAAGGATGGCGTCTTCATCTATGGCGGCAGGGAGAACAAGGCGAATCCGCTGTTCCAGACCGGCCGCGTGGGCATCCACTTCGAGTCGATCGGGGGCTACGGCGCCATGAAGGCCGCCTGCAAGTTCGAGTTCGGAGTCGCCCGGCTCCCCTACTACCCCGACGTCCCCGGGGCGCCCCAGAACTCGATTATCGGCGGCGCAAGCCTCTGGGTCTTCAACGGAAGGCCCGCGGCCGAGTACAAGGCCGTGGCGAAGTTCTTCACCTTCCTCTCGCGCCCGGAAACCCAGGCATTCTGGCACCAGCAGACCGGCTACCTGCCCATCACGAACGCCGCGTATGAGCTCACGAAATCCGAGGGCTACTACAAGAACAATCCAGGACTCCAGCTCGCCATCGACCAGCTCGCCAACAAGACGCCCACGGCGAACTCCGGCGGGCTTCGCCTTGGCAACTTCGCGCAGATCCGCGAGATCGAGGATCAGCAGTGGGAGGACATCCTCGCCGGGAAGGTCACGGTGAAGCAGGGGCTGGACGCCATGGTCCGGCTGGGCAACGCCAAGCTTCGGGAGTTCGAAAGGGCCAACAAGTAGACCTTGATCCCCTCCTGCGCAGTCCCGCCGCCACGCCGGCGGGGCTGCGCACGTTGGCCACGCAGATGACAAGACAATACCAGTTCCCCAGCAGGGGATTGCCCTACCTGCTCGTCCTGCCGCAGATGGTCATCGTCGTCGTGTTCTTCTTCCTGCCGGCGGCGCAGGCTTTCTGGCAGTCGTTCTTCATCCAGGATCCCTTCGGTCTTTCCTCCACCTTCGTAGGGGGAGAGAACTACGTGAACCTCTTCAAGGACCCGACCTATTTCGAATCTCTCTGGAGGTCGTTCGCCTACGCGTTCCTGGTTGCCTTCACCGCCATGGCGACCGCCCTCTTTCTCGCCGTGCAGGCCAACCGGCCCATCCGCGGGGCCTCGGCGTACAAGACCCTGCTCATCTGGCCCTACGCCGTCGCGACCCTGGTGGCGGGGGTCCTCTGGCTGTTCATGTTCAACCCCAACGTGGGAATCGTGGCGTGGTTCCTGGAACGCAGCCTGGGGCTGGAGTGGAACCACCTGCTCAAGGCGGGCCAGGCCTTCTTCCTCGTGACCATCGCGGCGTCCTGGAAGCAGATCTCGTACAATTTCGTCTTCTTCCTCGCCGGGCTTCAGAGCGTGCCCGCGGCGCTCGTCGAGGCCGCGGAGATCGACGGCGCGAGCCGGGGACATCGATTCTGGCGGATCGTGTTCCCCCTGCTCTCCCCGACCACCTTCTACCTCGTGGTCATGAACGTCGTCTACGCCTTCTTCGAGACCTTCCCGATCATCCACCAGGTCACCGCCGGGGGACCGGGCCAGGACACGAGCATCCTCGTCTACAAGGTCTGGAAAGACGGCTTCATCAACCTGGACCTCAGCGGGTCGGCCACCCAGTCGGTGGTCCTGATGGTGATCGTGGTCGCGCTGACCGTGGTGCAGTTCCGCTTCATCGAGCGGAGAGTCGCGTACTGAGGAGACGTGCAGTGACCGAACGCTCCCTGGTCAAACGGGCCCTGCCCCATTTCTTCCTGGCCCTGGCGATCTTCGTCCTCGCGTTCCCCATCTGGCTCGTGTTTGTCGCCTCCACGCACACGCTGCAGGAGATTCTCAACGCACCCATGCCGGTGCTCCCCGGCCTGCACCTGCTGGAGAACTACGGACGTGCCCTCGTTGCGGGTACAGACAACCTTGGAGCCGGCGCCTGGACCATGATGATGAACTCGCTCATCATGGCCGTGGGCATCGCGGTGGGCAAGATCGTCGTGTCCCTGCTGGCCGCATTCGCGATCGTGTTTTTCAACTTCCGGCTGCGCGGGTTCTGCTTCTGGACCATCTTCGTCACGCTCATGCTGCCCGTGGAAGTGCGCATCATGCCCACCTACAAGGTCATCGCCGACCTGCACATGCTCAACAGCTATGCGGGCCTCATCCTGCCGATGATCGTGTCCGCCACCGCCGTGTTTCTCTTCCGCCAGTTCTTCCTCACCCTGCCCCGGGAGATGGCCGAGGCTTCGCAGATCGACGGCGCCGGCCCCATGGCGTTCTTCGGCACGATCCTCGTCCCCATGACCCGCACGCCGATCGCGGCGATGTTCGTCATCCAGTTCATCTACGGCTGGAACCAGTACCTGTGGCCGCTGCTGATCACCACGAAGGAGAAATACTACACCCTGCTCATCGGGATAAACCGGATGCTGACGGGCGCGGACACCCAGATCGAGTGGCAGATCGTCATGGCCACCACCCTCCTCGCCATGATCCCACCGGTGATCGTTGTCGTGCTCATGCAGAAGCAGTTCGTGACCGGGATGACGGACGTCGAGAAATAGACGAATTTGCAGCGGCGCCGACGGCTGCCCGCCTATGCCGGCTTGAGGACCTCGGGGTGGAACCCGTGCACCTTGACGAGGTTGCCCTGGGGGGTTTCGTCGAACCACACGCAGAACGCCGCTCCGGTGGACTCGATTGACTCCACGGTCATTTTCGGTCCGCCGCTCTTCAGTTGGACGATGTCGCCGACCTTGAACTGCTCGGGCATGGTACGGTCCCTCCTCGTTCTATGTCGTCTCGCCGGTAGTCTACCCCTCCGGTGGTTTCCCTGAAAGCTCGCCCGCCGCGGGTGTCCATGGGGGGTAGCGGCTGCCAAGGCTCCCGACAAAGGAGTACGTTTGTCGCAGGACGGAAGCGATCAGGAGGCATGACGGCATGGGACTCATGAGCGGCAAGAGCGTGGTGATAACCGGCCCCACTTCCGGGATCGGCAGGGAAATCGCGAGACGGCTGGCAGGGCTCGGGGCGAACCTGGTGCTGGGCTGCAGGGACGCGGCAGCGGGCAGTGCGCTCTCCGCGGAGCTTCGGGGCACCGCCGCGGCGGGTTCCGTCGAGGCAGTCCAGGTGGATCTCGCCAGCCGGGCGTCGATCGAGCGGTTCGCGGCTGTGGTCCGGGATGGGCACCAGCGGCTCGACGTGCTGGTCAACAACGCCGCGGTGAGCCGCGGAGAGCAGCCGTGGGCGAAGAGCGACGAGGGTATCGAGCTGACGTTTGCCACGAACGTTCTCGGCTATTTTCGCACGAGCCTCCTGCTTCGCCCGCTGCTCGAGAAGAGCGCGCCGGCACGGATCGTCAACGTCGCATCCACGTTCGCGAGCGACCTGGACCTGGACGACCTGCAGTTCCAGCGCCGCCCCTGGGAAGCCATGAAAGCGTACGCCCAGTCGAAAGCGTGCGACCGGCTGCTGACCTGGGCCCTTGCCCGGCGGCTGGAAGGCACGCGGGTGACCGCGAACGCAATGGCACCGGGGCTGATCGTGGATACCGGGCTGTATCGTCATACGCCGCCAGACGTCATGGCCCGGCTCCGCCAGCGGGGCGGCCGCACACCCGCGGAAGGGGCGGACACCGCCGTGTGGCTTGCCAGCACCCCGGAAGTCGAGGGGGTCACGGGCGTGTTTTTCGAAAACCGCAAGGAGATCCCCTGCTCATTCAGGAACCGGGATGTCGAAGAACGGCTCTGGGACATCTGCGAGAGCCTCTCGAAGTGAGCCGGAGGTACCGGGCGGGCGGGAGAGCGGTCGTGTCTTCCACCCTGCGAATCGACGACGTGCCGCGCGACTCCCGCGAGCGCCTGGCGGCAATCCTCGATCAGAGCTTCACGGGCATCTATCGCTGGCATGCACGGAAGATTCTCCGCTCTGTTCACCGCGTGAGGGCGGCGGCCCGCGGCGGCGCCGCCGTGGGGGTCACCATGTTCACGATGCTCGGGCCGTTCTCCGGGTATGTCTACTATGTTGCCGTGGCTCCTTCCCACAGAGCGGCGGGTGTCGGCGGCCTCCTCCTGGACGACGCCCTGGGGCTGCTGCGGACGGAGAGCGCACGCGAGGTCTTCGCATGCATCCGGGCCGACAATACCGCCTCCCTCCGGCTGTTCGAGTCACGGGGCTTCACGGAGGTCAGCTTCCGCGAGCTGGCCCGCGGGAGAGGGTTCGGAAGTGCCGCACGGCTCTGGATGCGGATGGTCGTGGCGCCCGGCGAGAGAGTCTTTCGGACGTCCTTTCGTCCGTGAGATCCGGCGAAGTATGAAAATGAAATCCTTCCTCCGCGACCAGCCTTGACCCCGCGCGCACAGGGAATAGAATGCCGCTCATGTACAACTCCGTAGGTACTTTTCTCGAAGACTGGGAAGCGGAGCGCACCGGCACGCTCAAGGTCATGCGTGCCCTGACGGATTCCTCCCTCTCGCAGCAGGTGAGCACCGAGGGACGCAGCCTCGGGTACCTGGCGTGGCACCTCGTGCTTACCCTGGGGGAAATGTGCGGCAAGGCAGGGCTGGCCGTCGACGCGCCCGACGAGGATGCCGCGGAACCGGAAAGCGCGGGCGAAATCGCCTCCGCATATGAAGCCGCTTCCGCCTCCGTGGCCGACGCGGTCCGCAGCACCTGGATGGACGCAATGCTCGCAGGCGAGCTGCAGCTGTACGGAGGCACGTGGACGAGGGGCGGCGTGCTGGCCTCCCTGGTCCACCACCAGATCCACCACCGCGGCCAGATGACCGTGCTCATGAGGCAGGCGGGGCTCGTCGTGCCGGGTGTCTACGGCCCGGCACGCGAGGAATGGGCGGCCATGGGCCTGCCGCCGATGAAGTAGAGGACGGAGGAGCTCCCGGATGCCGGCGCAGAGAAGCATGCTCGGCTCGTATGGTCCCTGGGCGGCGGCGCGGTCGGGGGATGCTCCGCAGCCCTTGTCCTTCCGAAACGCGGCCTGGGTCGACCTGGACGGCTGGAAGCGAAAGGCCCGGGCGACGCTCCACGAGCTGCTCCTTTCGCCGGCGGAAGTGCATGCCGCGGATGTTCGCATTCATTCGACGCACGTCCGCGACGGCCTCCAGGTCGAGGAGATTTCGTGGCAGCTCCCCTACGGCCCTCGAACCGAGGCGTTTCTTCTGAAGCCGGAGGCGGCCCGCGGCCGGCTTCCGGGGATCGTGGCGCTTCACGATCACGGGGGGAACAAGTACTTCGGCAGGAGAAAGATCGTCCGGGCGGTCCAGCGCCTCCACCCGGTGATCGAGCGCCATCAGCGAGACTACTACGGCGGCCTGGGCTGGGCCGACGAGATCGCCCGCAGGGGTTTCGCGGTGCTGGTGCACGACGTGTTCCCCTTCGGAAGCCGAAGGATCCTGGCCGCGGACATTCCCGGTCATGTCGTCGAGCGGCTCATGAGCGCGCCGGAAAGGATCCGCGAGATCACCCCGGAGGACCTGGCGGGAAACTCGGGCGGCGCGCGATACGACGTTCCCGCGGACGAGCCCGAGGACCGCATCGCGGCGTATAACGCCTTCGCGGGACAGCACGAGTCCATCGTCGCCAAGTCCCTGTTCTGTGCCGGGCTCACCTGGCCCGGCGTCATGGTGGCGGAAGACCGGGCCGCCCTGGGGTACCTGGCGTCCCGGCCCGACGTCGATCCTGACCGGCTGGGCTGCGGCGGCCTGTCCGGCGGCGGCCTTCGCACCGTGTTCCTCGCCGGTCTGGAAGACCGGATCCGCTGCGCCGTGTGCGCGGGGTTCATGAGCACGTGGAGGGATTTCCTGCTCAACGTGAGCTACACCCACACGTGGATGATCTACGTTCCGGGCCTGCCCGCCCTCATGGACTTCCCCGAGATCCTTGGCATGAGGAGCCCCCTGCCCACGCTCGTCCTGGCCACGACTGAAGATCCCCTCTACACGCGTCCGGAGATGGAGCGCGCAGGCCGGATCCTTGAGGAAACCTACCGCAAGGCAGGCGCGCCCGAGGCCCTGAAGGTCATCTTCCATGCCGGCTCGCACAAGTTCGACCGGCCAATGCAGGCCCAGGCCTTCGCGTGGATGGAGAAGTGGCTCGCCTGACGTACCTGGGCGGCTGACTCGAAAGGAGAATGCCATGGGAAAAAGTCCCGCTTCGTTGCCCCCTCTTGCTCTGCTCGCCGTCCTGGCGATGCTGACCGGTGCCGCGGCCCGAGTGCCCGCCCTCGGAGTCCCTGAGTACTGGCCGGCCGAGCGGTGGCGCACCGCGACACCGGAATCCCAGGGGCTGAGCTCCGCGGAGATGGCCAAGGTCTTCGACTTCATCGAGGGAAGCGACATCCAGATCCACAGCATGCTCCTCGTCCGGCACGGCTACCTCGTGGTGGAGGCGTACTTCTTCCCGTGCGCGGCCGATACGCTCCACGATGTCTGCTCATGCACCAAGAGCGTTTCCTCCACGCTCATCGGAATCGCGATCGACCAGGGGAAGATCCGGTCCGTCAAGGAGAGCATCACCGACCTCTTCCCTGGGCGGAAATTTCAGAACGACGATGGAAGGAAGCGGCGGATCACCCTGGAAGACATCCTGAGCATGACCACGGGGATGGACTACCCCCTCCTCGGTGAGCCGCGGCTGGCCCCCATGCGCAGGGCCCCCGACATGGTCCAGGCCGTGCTCGACCTGCCCATGGTCGCGGAGCCGGGAACCGTGTTCGGCTACAACAGCGGGGGCTCCCACCTCCTTTCTGCGATCGTCACGGCCCGCACGGGGAGAACCGCGGAGGAGTTCGCGCGAGAGAACCTCTTCGGCCCCCTCGGGATCAGTGCCTGGTCCTGGCCCTCCACCCAGGGCTACTCCCACGGGTGGGGAGACCTGAAGCTGCGCAGCGCCGACATGGCCAGGATCGGCTACCTCTTCCTGAACAAGGGGCGCTGGGAGGGGAAGCAGGTCGTCTCGTCGCGGTGGGTGCAAGAGGCGACCCGCCGGCGATCCGATCCCGGAGGCACGGCCGGCTACGGCTACCAGTGGTGGCTGCAGAAAGACCCGTCCAGGTTCGAGGCGCTGGGCCGGGCCGGCCAGAGGATCACCGTCATTCCGGGGCTGGACGTCGTCATGGTGGTCACCGGCGGCGGCTTCGAGCCGAAGGATGTCGGTGACCGCGTGGGGGCGGCCCTGCGATCAGACCGCGCGATACCCGAGGACCCGGTAGGCTACGCGCTTCTCCAGCGCAAGATCGCGGAAGCCGCGTCGCCCCCGGCGGCGCGGTTGGTTCCGCCGCTTCCGGCCGAGGCGCGAGAGATCTCGGGCAGGAGCTATGACCTGGAAACGAACGACATGGACCTCCGCTCCATCTCGTTCGTATTCAACGGAGGGGACACCGCCCTGTTGCGCCTGCTGACCGACCGCGAAGAAGCCAGGCCGATCGGCCTGGACGGCGTGTACCGGATCTCCACCGGGAGCCCGGGATCGGAGCCGGTTGCGATCAAGGGGGTGTGGACGGGTCAGAAGGCGTTCGAGTTCACCTACAATGAGTTCACCGTGGCCCAGACCATCCGCGCCAAAGCGATCTTC
>Ga0153915_10001982_pt1 | contig 18831 bp, 17 predicted proteins | sample Opewatmetagenome_2_FD_107003 | JGI IMG/M metagenome (GOLD analysis project Ga0153915, IMG submission 107003) | Freshwater wetland microbial communities from Ohio, USA - Open water 3 Core 3 Depth 3 metaG | ecosystem: Environmental > Aquatic > Freshwater > Wetlands | place: USA: Ohio, Lake Erie...
AGCGGCAGGCGCGGCCGGTGGGGGCATGGGCGGCGGACAGCGTGCCGGATTTGGCGGAGGCGGCGGCCCCTGGGCGTTGCCCGGCGAGTACAAGGCCGTCCTCGAGGTGAACGGGAAAAAATACGAAACCAAGGTCATCGTCAAGGAAGATGAACTTCAGGGAATTTCGATAGAGGATCGCATTCTCGCCCAGAAATACTCCCGCGAAGCTCAGGACCTATCGCGGAAGGGGCGCGGGCTCCTTCAGTCGCTCGAGGCGTTGGGCAAACAGGTCGATGAGCTGAATTCGAACCTGGGGGGGATGAAGTCTATCGATGCAAACGTCCTGGCACAGGTCAAGGCCGTCAAGAACAAGATCGCTGCGATCAAGGCCGTCTACTTCGTCAGCCCGTCCGGACAGACGATGTATCGAAAGCCAATCCTGGTCGCGTTCCGCGGCGGGACTGCGGCCGAACTGGTGATGGGCATTGCCAGCGGGTTCGGCGGCATGGGCGCGCCGACGCAGACGGCGATCGACCAACTCAATGACTTACGGGCATTCCTCGATCCGCTGCTGGCTAAGATGAAGGAGATTACGGATAAGGACGTTCCGGCTTTAAACAAGCTTCTGGCCGAGAAAGGAATTCCCTATATCCGCTAGGAGGAGCGGGCCTGTCCGGAACTCGGGCTCAATCCCGAATTATTGGCTGAAATAAGGAGGCATTGATGATGAGACTCTCAAAAAAATGGCTTTACCTGTATGTTTCTCTTTCCCTCTTCTTGACGATGGCGATTAACGGCCAAGAGGTTCGACGGCGGATGATGACCTCTTCTCAGGCCTGGATCCACGGGCTCCCGGGCCTCACGATCGCAGGGGGAAAGCCTATAGAGGCCGTCAATTTTAGATCACCGAGTGCCGCGAGCCGAAGATTTGAACTTGTTTTTGTCAATGATGACAATGTTGTCCAGGAGTTGAAGAGTCATCAAGGCAGTCGGAGATCTTTGGCGACATTAAAGGTGGTTGTTCGCAGAAATCCGAGAACAGAGGAAGACCTCGAGCTCACGCTGACGAATGTTAGGATCACTTCCTTGACTCCCATGGGGAATGGCTTAGTCAAAGGGACGGAAGAAGCAGGAGGAGGGAGACAAGTCACTTTGGTGGCGGCCGGATTTCAATTTGAAAAAATAACGGAAAAAGTAATGTTGTCCTCAAATCCAGGGCCACCGCCCGGAGCGCCGCCTGTTCGGAAAGAGGGAATAAACAAAGGATGGGTTTATTTGTTTTCTGAAGATCCTCAGCAAGCGGCTGCGATTGATGTGCTTGGCTTCAGTCTTTCGGATAATCGTGTCCGAGTGGAGGCTATTTATCGGACGGAGGAATATCCATGGAGAGCGCTTAGGGAATTGGAAAAAACTCACCGATCAGGAGAACCTCTGATCTTGGTTCTTCCGGACAAAGAAACGCAGCAGTATGTCGAACTTAAGCTCTTCGCTCCGGTGTCAGTTTCGATTCAGCCGAGGAATAGGAATCAGGTTCAGAAGGATCAATATGACGTTCATGAGGTTATTTTCGGATCTCATTGGATTCAATACATAATAGAACCTTAATTTAACTGGTTAGACGAGCGGGTTTCGAACCTTGAGGCCGGGAAAGCGGCTGAAATCTCGGTCGATCGTCCACAACTCGCTCACGCCATTTTGAAGGCACAAGGCGGCGACCCGGGCATCATGGACTTTCGGCCCCGAGATGCGGCCGGCTTTGAGGAGCGTTTGGAGCCGGAGCCAGTAATCTTCGGACTCGGCGAGCAGAATCAGGCTTGGCGATTCGAGCCAGGCCTCGACTTGATCGATGGCATTTTCCAATGGGGTCGGAGGCGCGAAGATACGCGGGTGAGTCACGACGGCCAGGAATTCGTGGAGACACGGCCAAGGGGCGGCCCAGGGCGCGCGGCCCTCAGCGAGTCCGGATAAGCAGGCATAGGCGGCGACGTGCCAAGTCGAATCTTCGCGGTGCGCGTAAACCAGGAGGTTGCTGTCGACCGCGATCATCCTCCCCGCCCTTCATAGCTCGTGTCAAGAATTCGGTCCCAGGAGGCCCCCGTCAAAGGAGGCTGCAGGCCTTTGCCTTTAAATGAGGCTTTGCGAAGCCGGAAGGGCTTGCCGCCACGGCGATGCCGCTCGGAAACGGCCTTGCGCAGCCCTTCCTCGACCAGAGCGCGCAGGGTGGTCCGCTCCTGTTGGGCGACTTTGCGCGCTTCCTTGAAGAGGCTATCAGATATCTGTATGGTTGTCTTCATATGGCTAACCATATCATTGCTCCTGGATGAATGTCAAGAAGCCGCCCTTGATCGCGCCGGCTGCCTCACACCTTGTTAGACGGATTTCCGAGGGCGGTTTCTCAGTGATCGACTTTTAAAGTTTCTGGCAAAAAATGCAGTAGGAACAAAAAGTTTACAAAATTCTCGCGAGAATTAGGGACTTGCGTCGAATTTAAAAAGAAATCGGAACATCCACCCGAGCTCTCGTCTACGTCCCATATTCACTCCAACAGGGTGCCGGAGTCGCCGAGCATCCATTTGCCGCGGACGTTGATATAGAGCAGCGTGCGTTTGACTTCTTGTTTCTTCTCGTTCTGGTATTTGAGGTCAACGATCATCCAATCCTCCATGCCATTGAACATCATCTGAAGCACGGTTTCGTTGTTGGGCTGGGCAAAGCGCTGCCCCTTGAATTGGCGGAGGATTTTATTATTTTTGCCGTAGTTTTTGATGTAAACGGGGAGATAGCCTTTGGCGGCGGCATCGTCCCTGAGGAATTCTTCGATCGTGTTTTGCGGATTATAATTTTTATCGATGGTGACCCAATCATATCCGGAACTCACGCTGCCTTTGCCCTTGCAGGCGTTTAGGCCGCCGAAGGCGAGGGCGCCGATGACAATAAAAATGCAAATAATACCGGCTAATTTATTCATGTCGACCTCTCTATATCTTATCTCTTTTTCCTTCTAGCGGCTTCCTGCTGGAGAAGCTTGTATCGGTCCGAAGGGATCGCGCGGTGGCGAATTTTCGAAAACAGCGCGGCCGGGCTACCGAGCGACTCAAGGCCCGGGATTCCTTTGACCACGGCGGCTGCCACTCCACCGCCTCCCGTCTTTGCCTTTTCCCCATTGCCTCCGGTCGCGCTGCCGAAAACATCCTTCTCGCGCTTCTCCGGATCGGCCTTGGCGTAGTCATCGAGTTGGGTCCGCCCGATATATCCCATGTTCCGGAGCGTCCGGAGCATAGCCAGCGTGCTCACGCCGAAGTAGCGCTTCAGGTAGAGCACCTGGTCGTAAGTCACCCGCTGCGGCGAGAAGACCCGCAGGTCCTTCTCGATAATCTCCCGGACCTTGGCCGGCGGCATCAGGAAGCGGGCGGCGAACGTCTGGGCGAAAGGCTCGCGAGGATGATAGAGCGAGGCATACTCATCGATGAAGACGTCGGAGCTTTCGATGACGGGGCCCTCCGTGCGGTCCTTGAGATAATGGCAATATTCATGGGCGGCGCTAAAAGCCTGGCGGCCGGCCGGCTGGGCGGAGTTGACCAGGGCGAAGGCGGCCTCCTTCTGCTCGAGGTAGATGAAGGCTCCCGAGACCTTGGAGTCCTCGGGCAGGGGCATGCGGAGGATGCGGCAGCCGTTCGCTTCGACGAGGGCGAAGATATCACGGACGGGCTCGGAGCCAAGGCCCAAACGGCTGCGCTCTTCGTCGGCCATCCGCTCGGCGGAGATATTCGCGGCGTAAAGCGGGGCAAGTTCGAGGCGGCGGTTGGTGATCACTTCGAGGGGAGATAATCGTCGCAGTAGTGGCGGAACTTCTGGAGCTCGAGGCGGGCGCGGTCGTCGACAGTTTCGGCGCGGAAAAGGAGGGTAAAGGCGTCCGGCGGGGTGGCGTCGCGCTCGTGGAAGAAGAAGGCGATGTCGCGGTTGAGGAAGGCAGAGATTTTCTGGAGGGTGGCGAAGGACGGGGTCCGTTTTCCCGCTTCGAGGAGCGAGATGTACTCGGAGGAGAGCTTGAGGGCGCGGGCAAAGGCGCCTTGAGATAGGCCGGTCCGTTCGCGAGCCTTTTTGAGTTTGAAAGGGAGGAATTTGTCCATGGCCGCGCACCCCTGGGCGCTGTGATGGGCAGAATAACATGGGGTTAGCGGCGTGTCATGCGAGGGGCGTCTTGTTTGCACAGAGTAAGAAAGGTTTTTTGGGTCAAAGCTACTTTTTATTCAACTTCCCCCGAGAAAATTGCGCATAAAAAGCAGCTATGATCCCCGATGAACGCAGGGAGCTAGGCAGTGCGTAGCCCCGGTGAACGGAGAGGGGGCCCCTACGCCTCAGATGACACTCCAAAAGACCTGAAAGCGGCCTAAAAACAAAATACTTGAAAAAAGGCTGGAATATTTGTATAGTTCCGGGCACATAGAAATTACAGCGAGACAAGATCAAACAAAAATGAAGGAGGGCAAATGAAAAAACATCTTCTCATCGGCGTTCTGGTTCTCTGCTGTGGCTCGATGGCCTCGGCGGCGCTCGTAACCAACTTCAACCAGAGCGCACAGTATCTTCGTCTTCTTTCTCGCAATGCTTCGACCGACCTCGACGCTGTCTACTACAACCCGGCAGGGCTGACGCATCTCAAGGACGGCTTTCACATCGCGCTCTACAACCAGACGATCGCCCAAGAGAAAACCGTAATCAACAACTTTATTCTCCTGAACAATCCCAAGTATATCGGCGAAGTAAACGTTCCTTTCTATCCGAACTTCTACGCGGTCTATAAAAAAGGGGCCTTAGCCCTGTCGTTCGGCTTCGGCCCTAATGCCGGGGGGGGTTCCGCAGACTATGACAAAGGCCTGCCGTCATTTGAGACTACGATTTCTGGCCTGCCGATGCTGCTCAGCCTGGCTGGGCTTCCGACAACGAACTATTCGGCGGATATTGTTTTTAAAGGCAGTTCCGTTTTCTACGGCTTCCAGGCGAATGTCTCGTATGCCTTCGATAAAACAGTCTCCGCGGCCGTCGGGCTCCGCTACATTTATGCCGTCAACAAATATGAAGGCCATATTCAGAATATCCAGATCAACCCAATTTTTCCCGCCCTAGGTTGGACCGGCCAGATGCGCTCGGCGACTGCCGCGTTCGCCACTCTCTATGCTGCAACCGGCAACATCACATATCTCGGCTATGCGGCCGCGACAACCGACATGTTTGTGGACGCGGAAGAGACGGGCTCCGGCTTCACTCCCATCCTGAGCCTTCACGTGAGCCCTATCGAGGCCTTGAACATCAGCGCAAGATACGAATTCAACACGAAATTGGAGTTGACGACCAAAACGACCACGGACGACACGGGGATGTTCCCGGACGGTGCCAAGACACGCAATGATATTCCCGCCATCCTTTCCCTGGGCATGGAATACGCCCTGTTACCCCAGCTCCGGGCCTCCATCTCCTTCAACTACACCTTTGATAAAAATGCAAATTGGGACGGCCGGGAAAAGTTCGTCGATTCCAATACCTGGGATTTCGCCGTCGGCATCGAGTATGATGTGACCAAAACGATTGCTTTGAGCGCGGGGTACCTGCGCACGAAAAACGGGCTCAGCGCCGATTATCAACAGGACTCCAGCTTCGAGCTTTCCAGCCACGCCTTCGGCGCAGGGGGGCGAATTCGCTTGATGGAAAAGCTGGATCTCGACATCGGCGGATTCATAGTGAATTATCAAGATTTTACCAAGACGATTTCCTACGGTCCTCTCGGCTCATACCCTGAGAAATACAAACAGACTACCTATGGACTCTCCCTCGGCCTTGGCTATCATTTCTAATTGAGGGCAAAAGCGGCGCGACAAAAACCATAATAAGGCAAACAACGGAGGTTGCCACGGCGCGAAGCGCCTGGCAATGACGATTCTCTGGGGGGACACGTACCCTTGGCCCGTGTCCCCCTTTTTTTCGAAAACTATCTTTGATCCCAGTCCCGCTTTTTTAAAATGGATTGTCTCGAGGGATTAATTCTTATAAGATAGAGCTAAGAAAGTCAGGAGCGGCCATGGACAAAAAATTTCGGCAAGGTTTCATCAGGAAATGGAAAAAGTATTTCGGCGGCGCCGAGCTGCCGCTCGTCTTCTTCTACGCGGATGACGATAAGTACGCCAAGTTCCTCCAGCCTATGTCGGCCGGGGGCGGGGCCGCGGCCCGCTGCATCATCGGCGTTCTGGGCGCGGCGGAAAAAGACAAATCCGTCGCCTTCTCCAAGGAAACCTTGGGCTGCCAAGGCGGCGCCCGCTACTCGGGATATTCGACGACGCTCAGGCCGAAATTCAAGTATTTCCTGTCCTGCGGCATCCCCGGCGAAATGGATGGCGAGCGCTACAAGAAAACGCCGGAGATCGTCGAGGACATGATGAAGGAATCGCCCCAGATCATGGCCCCGGCCAAGTATCTCGTCTTCAAGCGTTGGGACAAGGTGGAGGAGGCGGAAACGCCGATCGTCGTCGTTTTTTTCGCGGGGCCCGATGTCCTGAGCGGCCTGTTCACCCTGGCCAATTTTCGGAGCGCCAATCCGTTCTCGGTTATGACGCCGTTTTCGGCGGGATGCGGAAGCATCATCGGCTATCCGTTCTTGGAGTCGCACACGCCGAACCCGCGGGCGGTCATCGGCATGTTCGACCCCTCGGCCCGTCCCCACCTCGGGGAAAACATGCTCAGCTTCGCGGCGCCCATGAAAAAGTTTGCCGAAATGGTGGAAGACATGGACGAGAGCTTCCTGATCACCCCAACCTGGAAGCGTATTTTGAAAAGAATCAAGTGATGATTGAGATAATTCTGCCATGAAAAAAAGAAAATTATTTTCATTACGGCGGACAATCGTCGTGTTCTTGTCGGCAGCCTTTTTAGGCTCATCCGGGGCCGGCGTCGGACTCAAGTCTCCGGCCTCTTCGGGCCAAGCGCAGGCCCCATCTCAGCCCTCCGGATTGAGCGGGGAAAAGGCGATGGAATTTGTCCGGGCCCAGGTGGCCTTCGGTCCCAGGCCGCCCGGCTCCGCGGCCCTGACGAAATGCCGCGATTGGATCAAAAGCCGGCTGGAGTCTTTCGGCTATAAAGTCGAGGACGATGGCTTCGACGCGGCGACTCCTCGGGGACCCGTCCGAATGCACAATCTCATCGCGCGAAAGGGGCAGGGCGGCAAGGCCGTCATTGCTCTGGCCAGCCATTATGACACCAAGCTGATGGAGGGAATGCGATTCGTCGGCGCCAACGACGCGGGAAGCAGCACCGGGCTTCTGCTCGAGCTGGCCAGGGTGCTCTCCGGTCGCAAAAGCGAGGTGGACATGTGGTTCGTTTTCTTGGACGGCGAAGAGGCCTTCGAAGAATGGAGCTCCGTTGATGGCACATACGGCAGCCGCCATCTCGCCCAACGCTGGAGGCAGGAAGGCGTCGCCGGCCGGGTCCGCGCCCTGATTCTCCTCGATATGATCGGTGATAAAAACCTGGATCTCTACAAAGAAATGAATTCCTCCCGCTGGCTGAGCGATTTGGTCTGGGATACGGCAGTTGAAGCGGGCTTCCGGAGGATCTTGTCCAACTATGCCGCGGCTATGGAGGACGATCACATTCCCTTTCTTGCCGCGGGAATCGATTGCGTGGACCTCATTGATTTCAATTATGGGCCTGAGAATTCCTTCTGGCATACCGACGCCGACACTCTCGACAAGCTGAGCCCCGACAGCCTGGAGAAGATCGGCCGCCTGGTCCTAACGGTCCTCGCCAAGCTCGAGGTTAGGTTCTCCCGTTGAGTCCATCGGGGACACGCGCAGCCTGCGTCCCCTTATTATTTTAGATTCCGATAATCGTGGCGTCCTTGGGGTATTCGATTGTGAAGTCGATGCTGATTTCCTTTTTTTCCTGAGACGCCAAGGTCAGCTTCCAGGTCAGAATCCCTTTATCGTCTTTCTTCGTTTGCGCCGGCAGGATATTCACGTCCTTAATCTCGATTTTGTCGTTCTGGCTGATCGGCAGCTGGTCCATGAGCTCGATCTCCGCCGCGTTCTTCCGCAAATTCTGGACTGTGATCTTATAGACAAGATGCAGCTTCTCGGTCTTGCCCAGGAACCCCGGGTTGATCTTCTCCTTTTTCACCTGCTCGTACTTGACCTTGATCTGGCCGTCCTCGCCGAAATACATCCTGGCTTCTTCGTTGACCGCCACGTAAGGGATCCGGGTCGTGCCGACGAAATCCTGGATGATGAATAAATCCGCGCTTCCGGGCAGGAACGGATAGGCCAGCGTGTTCTTGACGCTGCCGCGCAGAAACATGGCTTCCTTGAGCTTGGGCACGGCGACATAATCGAATTTCACTTTGAGCTTCTGGGCGTCGATCGGGACCTTGTGGGGCGCGCCGTCGCTCGGGATATCGACGCTGCGCTTGATCTCGAAATTCAGATGGATCCCCGACTCCAGGATGGCCGCCGTGTCGAGCTCGGCCTCGCGCAATGCTTCGACTTCGCCGACGACGCCGCCCAAGACTCCCCCTACGACACCCTCATCCTTCGCCTTGGCCGCCATGCGCGGTACGGGCCGGGGCGTATAGATATCGAGCGTCCAGGGGCCGAGTTCGCCGGGCCGGCTTTCGATGGCCGGCGATGCCGTTGACAGCTGGGCTTTGACATTCTCCCAGTTTTCGCCGCTCCGCTGCTGGATGAGGCCGGAGACGGTGAGCTCGATCTCGCTCGAATCGGGAAGGGCCCGCACGGTATAGAGCGGCGCCCACCGCGCGTTCATCACGGTGTAGGCCAGGCTGATTTTGAAGTCGCCCGGCTGGCTGGCCTCGATCAGCACCGTCACTTTCTTGGCTTCCTGCGATCGCCTGGGCCTGATCGAATCAAGCTTTTTTTTAAGCGCGTCCAGCTTGACATTTTGTTCATCCAGCTTTTTTTGCTGTTCGAGCTGGGCCTGTTTGACGGCCAACAGTTTTGTCCCCAGAAAGTCGTAGACTTTTTCCCAGCTCAAGATATCGGGCTTGCCCTGGGTAACCTGCTCGGAGGCCTTGGTCGTGGTCGTCGCCTGGATGGAGTTGAGGAACCTTTCCTGGGTGCTGAGAACCTCGATGGCATTTTTGGTTTTGATAATCTCGAAATTGAGTGTGTCGATCTCGGCTTCCAATTTTTTGATCTCGGGAAGCAGGGCGGTCTCGAGAAATTCGTTGGCGACTTCAAGCCCGAGGATCTTGACGGCGGCCGCTCCCCTGCCCGACGCCCGCAGCGAGTTGGGAATGAGCGTGGTCGGGAGGCCCGAAAAAACGACGGATTGGGGGCCGAAGACGGGCCTGATGTTGGCCTCACGGACGATCGTGGCCCGATCCGGATAAATCGTGACCGAAGCGATAGAGCTTACGGTCTGAATTTTGAGCTCCGGCGTGGCGTCTTTGACGAACCGCGGCGGCGGAAGTTCCTTCGTCTCCTGGGGGAAAAGAGAGAGGCAAAAGAGAAGACTGAGAATCAAAGTCGATGCCGGAAACCAAAAATTCTTCGCTTTTTTCATGGGGACCTCCTTGCCGTGTCCTAGTATCTAGTTATCACGAATTCCATTATAAATACAATCCGCGGGCACAATTATTCCCCCATGAAGGAAATGGCGGCACACACCGCGTCTGCCCCCATAAATTGAAGGCGGGAGAATGGGGGATTTATTTCTCAGGATAAATTTCATACAATCAACAAAAGTGATCCAGAAAGGTCAAAAGAGATTTTTTGCTTGGCTGTGGGTGGCGCTTTGCGCCGCGGCCATTTTTCTCGTCGTCCCGACGGCCCGCGCCATTCAGAAATTCGTCGGCGAGCGTTGGGGCCGGTCATTCTTCGGATTCCTCGTCATCGCCGTGGTCGCCGCGACGTTTCTGGGGGTCCTCTCTTGGCTAATGATTCGGCTGAAAATCCGGGCCGTATCGAACTATATTTGGCTGGCTGCCTGCGCCGCCCTTTATCTCTACTTCACGCTCAAGCTCTGGCGGAATCCCGAGGAAGCCGTCCATTTTCTGGAGTACGGACTGCTTGGATTTTTTCTCTTCCGCGCCTGGCGCTTGATCGTCCTCGACAAGGCCGTTTACCTCATCTCTTTTTTAACGGGCACGATCATCGGTACCTTCGATGAGATCCTCCAATGGCTGATGCCGGGCCGCTACTGGGATATCCGTGACGTCGGGCTGAACGCGCTTGCCGTCGGCCTCTTTCAAATCGCGCTTTGGCAAGGCGTCCGGCCGAAGCTCGCTTCGCCCCGAATCGCCGTTAAATCGATCCGAAAAGTCTCCGTCTTGTTCGCGATGAATCTTCTTCTCCTCGGCCTGTGCATGTCCAACACCCCGGACCGCGTCGCTGCCCTGGCCGGCCGCTTTCCCGCCCTGGCTTTTCTTGAAAAAGAGGAGCCCATGCGCGAATTCAAGATGAAGCACAAAGACCCGGAGATCGGAAGCTTTTACTCGCGGCTGACGGTTGAGCGCCTCAAGGTGACGGATTTCGAGAAGTCGGCGGAGTACGGACGGATCTTGAGAGAATGGAAGGACAAAGATTACAACGAATTCCTGGAGACCTTTAATACTCTCAACAATCCCTTTCTCTACGAAATGCGCGTTCACATCTTCCGGCGCGATCGCAAGTATGAGGAAGGGCAGAAAGCCGGAAGCGCGAGGCGCAAAAAAGAGGCGTTTTTCACCGCTTTTAAGGAAAATATGATCCTGGAAAAATATTTTGGCCGCACGCTTCGGTCGTCCGGATATCCATGGGATCGGGAAAAAGCAGCCGCCATCGAGCCCCTGATCGATAAAGACGCCGCCTACACAAGCCCGGTCAGCAAGGATCTGTTTCACTGGCTAAGCGAGGCCGCCATGTGGATAGGGATATTTGTGGCGCTCATCGCGCTGATCGCGACAAATATTGTATTAAGTCGAAGATAAAATTCAGAAACGGGGACACACACAGTGTGTGTTCCCTAATGGAAGCATCGATAGAAATGTGTCTTCAAAGAGGCGTCGGGATCGCCCTCGAAGCCCCATAGCGGAGGGGGGTCCCGACGACTTGTCGGCGGGGGGAACCGACGGGACTGGTTCCCCAGGGGGCCGGGGGCGATTCCGGCGCCGATGAAAAATCAAATGAATGATATAGAGACGCTGACTGTGAGTGTCCCGATAAATTTTATCGCTCGATGACCTTCGCGTTGACGACTTTTCCCTGAACCTTACTATCTTGGGAAATGATCACCTCAACGTTCCGGTGATCGTCTTCCACGATGATCCCGCCTTCGACAACCGACCCTCCCTCGACCCGGATCGTGATGGGATGATGGCGGTGTCCGAAAATTCCGAAAAACCGGAACCCATCCCTTCCTCTGATCACAATATCGCCCTTGACGCGGCTTTGGTCGAGGACATCCACGCCGCCGTTGACGGTCGTCAGGCCGCCTCCGACCTTTGTGCCGGTAAGCTTGATCGAACCGTTCGTCGTCCGGAGCTCTCTTGTGATTTCGCTGCCCGAGCCGCACGAGATCGAGCCGTTGACGGTTTTGACAATGCCATCGACCGTCACCCGGCTGCCGAGATGGATGCTGCCGTTAACCGTTCTTACGTCATCAACGCGGCTTCCGTCGCCGACTTCGACCCGGCCGTTTACGGTGTGGCTGCTACCGCCCACGGTGCAGTTGAGGCCGATATGGATAGACCCGTTAACTGAGCTCAGCCCGCCGTGAACCGTCTGGTTATCGGCGATGTGGATGCTTTTGTTAACAGTGGCCAGGCAAAAACACGTCCCCACCAAGAATAGAAAGGCAAAAATCAGGGCAGATTTGGCTTTCATGGCATTCCTCTCCTCGAAATATACATTCTCACCTGATAGATACGAAATTTGGGGCAAAAAGGTTCGGGATCAAAGCTACCTTCTTACGCATAATTCATCAGGGGAAAGTACGTAAAAAGTTGCTTTGACCCCGGATTACAGCAACCTTCCTCGCCCGAGTCCTTCTCTTGCAAGCCCGAGGTCGATGAATATATAATCCCGGCCGTCAATGAGTTGAATGGAGGTTGGTCTATGAAACGGAGCTTTACTCTCGCGCTTATCACGCTGTTGGTCATAATCTGCCTGCCGGCTTTTAGCCAGGGGCCGCAGCCTGTCCGTAAATTGATTTATTCGCTCGAAGCGCGCGAGGAGATCCTGCAGCCTGAAAGCGCCATCGTCATTTCGGCCACCAAGGAAAGCCTGACCCTTGTCCTTTCCAAAGGAAAAGGGGAAAAAGGACCATTCTTAGTTTTCCGGAACGGAAAAAAGAAGGGCCCGTTCACCACGCTGAAAGAGGCCATGGCGGCGGCTTACCCGTCGCAAGAGGACTCGGCCGGCATCGTCCGGGACTGTGCTGACTATACTCCAGATCAGGGGCTATTACCGCCGGACGCGACCCCCTCGACCGAAGGCGACGAGAGCAGCGGCCAGAAAATCGTTTTCAAGGGAAAAACCTTCGGCCCCTACCTCTCCGTATTCGACGTTAAGGCCACCCCTGATGGGTCCCGATCCTATTTCGCGGTCAACGACAAGGACAAGGTGTGGCTCATTTGTTCCGATGGGCGGAAGGTCTTCATCGCCAGCGCTCCCGATACCATCAAGATCAGTCCGGACGGCAAAAACGCCATCGTCGCCTGTACAGGCTCCCTCTCACCGTCCGAAATGGTAAAACTAATCGCTTCCCAGCCTGAAAAGTATAACGCCGAAATGAATAAGAAATATGTCTACACGATCGACGGCAAGAAATTTGGCCCTTACGGCATGGACTTCAAGGATTTCTGGTTCTCCTCCGGCAACAACAACTTCTTTTTCCTTGACGGCAACCAGCTCTACATGAACGGGACCCCGACTCTCATTGTCAAGATAGAGCCGTTCAGCCCCTGCGACTTCTATCCCAGCGCCGACGGCAAGAAGTATGCGCTCTTCACCCTCGAGGACCTCGTCTTCAGCGACGGCAAGAAATATCCTTTTCCGTTGAGCATCACCCCGTTCCAGGAGGGCGGCCAGACCATGATCAAGTGGGTCGCCCTGGAGAATCGAAAGGATATTGTTGTCTATCAAAGAGCCATTTAACGCTTGGCGACGCTTGCTCCAAAGAACGCGGGCTGGAGGGATCCGATTGATCCTCCGAGGGCATAGCTCCTTATGGCTGCTCGCCTGCATCGTCCTTATCGCTTTGGCCCTTTCGGCGCTACAAACCGGCGAAGATTACAGCGTCCTCTTCGGCGCGAAGTACGCCGAAGCCGAGAAATTCCTGAGACAGAATTCCTGGATTGCCGATTCCCTGCTCCTCCCGCCGAAAGAGACCCTGCTCGCCTGAGCCTGTGCGTTATCCGAGATCATTCGGTTCAAGGCCCTGGAGGACAAGGTCCAGGTGCGGGCTCTTAAGGTACTGTACGTCCAGTACGGCCGAAAATACGCCGACTTCTCGGTCGGCCACTTTCAGATGAAGCCAACCTTCGCCGAGCAAGTCGAGAGGGACTACAACCGGCTCTTTTCATCGGAAGAAAAGACGGCCGCGGCGATCGCACCGTTTGAGGCGGGCGACTCTTCCCGGTTGCGCAAGGAGCGAGTCCTCCGCCTCGACGATCTTCGTTGGCAGGCGCGGTATCTGCGCCTCTTGATGATGGTCATGGGCAAGCTCTACGGAAACGTCACCTTCGCCAATGACCTGGAGAAGCTTCGCTTCTATGCCACGGCCTACAACTCAGGCTATGCAGGCGGTGAGAAGGCCATCCGAAAAATGATCGGAATCCGGCGTTTTCACATCCAGTGGATCTTCGCCAAAACGCACTATAATTATGCGGACGTGTCGGTCTTCTATTACAGCCGCAATATCCCTCTCCGGAATGGCCGGTTATTTTTTCAGAAGTTCAGCGACTAGATAGTCGATTCCCGCCCGAGTATATAGCACTCCCCCCAAACATCTGTCAACGCTTAATTTTTGTTGGCTCTCGAGGGGCTGGCCGGGGCTAATGGGCCAGGGGCAAAGCTATTTTTTACGCAAAATTCAGCCTTGCTTCATGGGCGTGATCACTAAGACAAGCGCCACGACGAGAAAAATCAACGCCAACAAGGGAAAAACATAAACTGCCGCCCGGCTTAGGCCCGAGGGCTTGTCCATCCGTCCTGTCTTGATCATCCGATCCTCGAGTGGCGCTCCGACGAGCATCATCCCCAGCATCGCTATAAAACAGGAGGCGATAACGAATGTTATCCCCGCCGAAACGAGACTGATTTGCCTGGAGGCAAAGCCGAGCAGGACCTGGATGAATCCCATCAGCGATCCGATCAGCCCGGTGATCGCAAAAGCCGGCGTCAGAATCCTCCCTGCGCCGGCGCTGCCGACAAATAAAACCAGGGCGAGCGTCCCTCCCAGAACCACGAGCAGAGACGGCCAGTGGATGATCCAATCAAAGGGCGAGAAATTGAGGTGGGCCATGCCCAAGACCGGCTTGAAGACCATCCACGACACGACGACGAGAAAGAGCAGATAGCCGATAGCATTTTCAAACCGCAGGGATTTGGCCTCTGCCGGCGTGGGATTCGATGCAGTTTGGGGGATATTCCTGGCTGCCTGGGAACGCAGGATTTCTCCCAGTTTCCAGGCCGGAACGGCGCAGATAACTGCGAGGACCATTCCATAGACCGTGGCCAAGAAAGACATCGCCATCCTGGTCGCGACTTCGCCAATCCCTCCCGAAAGGGTGCAAATAGCAACTATGAAATTCAAAATTGTTCCCAGGACGCCGGTCATCCAGGCATTCCGCGCGGCAGCCTCCCAAAACGCCATCGATTTTCGGACGGCCGCCGTCTCGCCGGGAGCGCCCGCCGCGTGTTTGAAGGCGGCGCCGATCTCAGGAATGGAAAAGCTCGCCAGGGCCAGGGTCACGCTTCCGGCCAAGACAAAAAACAGGCCGCGCACGTTCATGAAGCCGCTGAATTTTCCGGAAAACGCGATGGCCGCCGCTATGACGGCAAGCACCAAAATTCTTCCCAAAATGAAGTACAGGCTTTTATTGCTTTTTTCAGTCGGCATGTTTGTTGTTCCTCCTTATCGATTAGGTCGGCAGTCTATCGGCCGCCGCCATTTTTTTTTAGAGTCTTCGGTAACATCATCGACTGGGTTGAGCCCGGCGGATTCCAGGTGAAATCGAGATGCATGACCTCTTCAGCCGGGCCGCCTTTTTCGCCACTCGGGCCTGATCGGGAGATCTGGACCGGCAAAAAAGCGTCGAGGTCGACGATCATCCTCAGGGACGACCCTTTTTCATGATTTGTAAATGTGAGCGTTCCTTGATGGCTCCCGTTTTTTTGCTCGAATCGCTCAAGCCGCCATTTCTGATCTATATTCTCAGCGAGAAGAGCCGGGGAAAGAAATCTCAGGACCGGTTGAAACACGGAGTCCTGGATTTGTTTGAGGTTGGCAAGCTTCTGCGATATTTTTTTTAGGTGATCGACGATGACCACGTCGCCGAGCTCGATCCACATCGTCTCTCGGACCTCCTCGGCCCTTTGGACATCGACTCGCGTTATGTCGGGCTGGATCCAGCGAATGACATAATCCGAAGGAACTCCCCCTTGCGCGGGCACGTGCACACGGCACTCCATGAATCCTGACTGCCGAACGCTGTCTGCGACGGATACCGATGTTCGCAGGCCGGTGAGGTTCTCGGCCAAGGTGCTGGGGTGCCCGATAGCCTGTAGGAATCCGCCGACGGCGAGCATGAATATGGACAAAAACGCCAGAGCCTGCTTGTTAAATATCCAGCGGACGCCCGCCGGCTGGTATCCGGACCCGAAAAGTTTCTGCCAGAATCTCGCTGGCCTGGCCTCCGGCTCCTGCTCAGGCCGCTCGATCCTCGTTCTAAATTCAGCGAGCCGCTTTTGCATTCGGCGCTCGGCCTCAGCCGGGAGGTCATCTTCAAGAGCGGTTTTCAAGAGTCCATCGATGTCCACTTCCCGAGGTTTTTCTTCTTTCATCGGGATTCCTCCTTTGGGGAATCGGCCCGCAGATGAGAGAGCCAGCGGCTCAGCCGCGCCCGCCCCTTGGAAACCTGGATTCTTACGGTTACCTCACTGCATCCCAACGCCTTGGCGATGGCATCATAGGGCTGGTCGTGGACGATCCTCATCAAAACTGCCGCCGCCTGTTTCTTGGGAAGGCGGGCAATGGCTCTAAGGACTTCGTCTTCCAGACGCTTCCTTTCTTGGCGGCCGACATCCGACGGGTCGGAGATGTCCAGTTCTTGAGCGGACAGTGAGGCCGTCTGCCGAGAGAGAAAGCGGTTTCGCTTCCTTAACGAGTCGCAAGCGGCGTTTAGACAGATCTTCAAAGCCAGCGCCCGGGGATTGGGATGGCGGCGGATGAGATCCCGCTTCCGCCAGATGATGGCCAGGGCGTCCTGGAGAGCGTCTTCGGCGAGCTCCGGCTGGCGGACGACACGCCAAATTGACCGCATCATCTGGGACTCGAGGGGAGCGATCAGGTCTTCGTAGAAAGTCCTATCGTCCGGCAAGGGGATCTCCACGAGATTCTCCCGTCCGCATTCGCCGCAGCGGCCTGTAGTTTCTTGAGAGGCCAGCCTGAGATCCATCGTTCTTCCATACTGGTAACCGTCGCGAGGAAAAGAGATGTTTAGGGGCAGCTGACATAATTATTCTTTGATTTGGGTCCGGGCTCAGGCCTATTCTAGTCTTTCACTATGGTTTTTGCCAATTGTCGTAAACGATATGGCCGCGCTAGTCTTTGGTCGAGGCAATCACTCTGGCTGTTCCTAGCACGTCGTTTCCTGCCGCGTTCGGTGAGAAAATGACAAAAGCCAAGAGCCTGTTCGAGACGACATCGATATTCAATCAAGAAGGAATCAGCCTGCTCAACGAGTGCTTCGTCTTGACCCACTCCGGTCATAAATTCGTGATGCCCGCTGGGATTAAGGGCATTGCCGCAGCTGCGGACTATGCCCGCCGGCAACTCCAAGCCGCCCGGGCGCAGAATCAGCAGGGAAAAGCGGACGAGTGCGTAAAGATCCTGCTTGAGATCGCCGTCATGATCGTCACGCCGACGACAGCCGATTGATTTGCGGGGATATTGTCCCGGGGACAGGGACTGGGGAATCTCATGAAGTTTCTGCCCCCTTTTCTATTCGTAGCGCAACGTATCGACGGGATTGGCCAGGGCCGCCCTCGACGTCTGAAAGCTGATGGTGACCAGGGCGATTAAAAGCGCCCCGGCCGCCGCGCCCAGGAAGATTCCAAGGCCGAGGCTGATTTTATAGGCGAAATTCTGGAGCCATTGGCTCATGGCGAAGTAGGCGACGGGCCAGGCGAGCACGTTCGCGATCAGGACTAGAGCCGCGAATTCTTTTATCAGAAGGGTCATCAGCCGCGGTACCGAAGCTCCCAGGACTTTGCGGACGCCGATCTCCTTGGTCCGCCGTTCGACGGCAAAAGCCGTCAAGCCCGAAAGCCCGAGACAGGCGATAACGATCGTCAGAAAAGCGAAAATGCGGAAGATCTCCCCGGTCCGCATTTCCTTTTGGTAAAGCCGGTTGAAGGCGTCATCAAGGAATAAATAATCGAAGGGCTGACTCCTGGTCTGGCTCTCAAAACCGGCCTTCAACCGGGCCAGCGTCCGGGGAAGATTGCCCGGACGGATTCGGACGGCGATGTTGCCCGCCCCTCCCGGCTGAAACATCAAGGCCAAGGGCTCAATTTTTGTGTGAAAGGAAGCGAAGTAGAAGTCCTTGACGACACCGACGACTTGAGGACCAAAAGACATCTTTTTCCCGATCGGATCCTTCCAGCCGACCGCCCGGACCGCGGATTCGTTCAAGAGGACGGCGCTCTTATCGCCGCCGAATCCTTTTGAAAAATTCCTTCCCCGGGCCAGCTCGATCTTGAAGACGTCGAGGAAATTCTCGTCGACGTAATCAAAGCAGATATCCATGGCGACATTTTCGCCATTGTCCCTTTGGAATCTGGTGTTTAGATAACGGCTCCTGATATTCGTCGGCAGACCGCTTGTCAGTGACACTCCGAGCACTTCCGGGTATTCCAGATATTCCGACCGGATGGCCTCGGCGGCTTTTTCAGTTTCTTTTTCCCGGACGGGGACGACGACGACATGCTCCCGGTCATAGCCCAGGTTCTTGCTCCGGATGAAATTCATCTGGCGCCAGATGATCGTCGTCCCGATGATGAGAATGATGGAGGCGCTGAACTGCAGGATGACCAGTACGCTCCTCAGGAACGAGCCTTTGCGGCCGGCACGGGCGAAATCTCTCAAGGCTCTCACCGGATGGAAGCTCGAGAGAACCAAGGCGGGATAGATGCCCGAGAGGATACCAACGAGCAGGGCGGTGCCAAAAATCAGAGCGAGGAGCCCGGGGCCAAGAAGATAGCGGAAATCGAGGCTGATCCCGATCAAGCTTTTAAACCGGGGCCAAAAAATCCTGATGAGCGCCAAGGCCAGGGCCAAGGCGGCAAAGGCTGTCATCAGCGATTCTCCCAGAAATTGCTCGAAGAGCTGGCGGCGGCCGGCGCCGGTGACCTTGCGGACTCCGATCTCTTTGGCCCGCGCGGCCGATCGGGCCGTTGTCAGGTTGACATAGTTGATGCCTGCGATAAGCAGAAGGACTAGGGCGATGGAAGAGAAAAGTCGGACGTTTCGGATTTCGTTGTTCGTGGCCAATTCGCCGCGGATCTGAGATCGCAGGTGGATATTCTTGAGCGGCTGGAGGACAAGCTGGACGCCGGTTTCGCTTTTCGCGTATTTTTTTAT
>Ga0153915_10001983_pt1 | contig 18827 bp, 13 predicted proteins | sample Opewatmetagenome_2_FD_107003 | JGI IMG/M metagenome (GOLD analysis project Ga0153915, IMG submission 107003) | Freshwater wetland microbial communities from Ohio, USA - Open water 3 Core 3 Depth 3 metaG | ecosystem: Environmental > Aquatic > Freshwater > Wetlands | place: USA: Ohio, Lake Erie...
AGATCGACCATCTCCTCAGGCGTGAGGCTCTCCATGGTGCTCTTCCTGAAGACGTATCTTCCGTCGTCGAAGAACTCGCTGGCGGCCGAATCCATCGCAAGGAGGACATCCTTTCCCGGGCTCAGGCAGGCATCTTCAATCGACTCGACAATGAGGTCGAGGGCTTGCCGATGCGAACCCAGCCTGGGGGCGAACCCGCCCTCGTCCCCGACGGCCGTGCTGAGGTCCTTCTTCCTGAGATTCTCCTTGAGAGAATGGAACACCTCCGCGCCGAACCGAAGTGATTCTGTGAACGTCCTTCCGACAGGCGCAATCATGAACTCCTGGAAGTCAAGGTTATTGTCCGCGTGTGCCCCGCCGTTGACGATGTTCATCATCGGAACAGGCAGCAATCTTGCCTCCTTCCCGCCGAGCGAGGCGTACAGCGGCAGGCCAGCATCCGCAGCCGCAGCGTGAGCGACCGCAAGGGACACGCCGAGGATCGCGTTGGCTCCCAACCTGGACTTGTTCGGAGTGCCATCCAACCGCACCATGAGGGCGTCGATCTTCTTCTGCTCAGAGGGATGCATCCCGACGACCTTCGGACCTATCACCTTGTTGACATTCCTGACCGCCCTCTGGACCCCGCGACCCTTGAACCGACTGCCCTTGTCCCTCAGCTCGACAGCCTCGAGCGAGCCAGTGGATGCGCCGGAGGGCACGGATGCGCGGCCGACCTTGCCCGAGTCCAGAACGACATCAACCTCGACAGTGGGGTTCCCACGGGAATCGAGGATCTCCCTCGCCTTCACCGCCCTGATCCTTGACATCTAACCGAATCCGAAGCGGTTGCTGGGATAAAAGCAGTTCCGAATGGGGGTTGTCTACTGCTATCCATGTTCTGTAAAAGGGTTTATGCTCCGGCCGTGTTCTGAGCCGAGGGCAATGAACGAATTTGCGATGCTCGACCAGAGGCTCAGGGACATCCTCGCCGAGAGGGGCATCACGGAGCCGACGGAGCCTCAGTCGAAGGCCATCCCCGCGATCCTATCCAGCCATCATGTGCTCCTGGTCGCTCCCACCGGAATAGGGAAGACAGAGGCGGCGATGCTCCCAGTCCTCCACCGTCTGGCCGAGGGGAAGAGGGGCGGGATACGCTGCGTCTATGTCACCCCGTTGCGGGCGCTCAATAGGGACCTTCTCAGGAGGCTGAAGGAACTGGGCGAAAGGGTCGGACTGGTGATAGCGGTCCGGCACGGCGACACGACCCCCTCCGAGCGGGCCGCGCAGACCATGAACCCGCCCGATGTTCTGATAACCACCCCTGAGACGCTCCAGATACTCTTCACGGGCAGGATCCTGCGCCAGCACGTGGCCAACGTCAAGTTCGTGATAGTCGATGAGATCCACGAGCTCGCCGAAGACGAGCGCGGGGCGCAACTGTCGGTCGGGCTCGAACGGCTCGCTGACATCGCCGGCGAGTTCCAGAGGATCGGGCTATCCGCAACGGTCGGTTCGATAGGAGAGGTATCGAACTTCCTTGGAGGCGTCGGGCGCACCGTGGAGGTGCTCACGGTCTCCGCGGTCAAGGACATGCGGATCTCCGTCGAGAGCCCTCCGGAGGACTGGAAGGACAAGAGCCTGGCGGACAGGCTCCAGACCGACCTCAAGCATCTCGCCTGCATGAAGCGTTGCAGGGAATTGGTCGATGAGCATCAGTCCACGCTGTTCTTTGTCAACACTCGCGACTCCGCAGAGGCTCTTGGCATCCGATACCACGTTTGGGACGATTCCTTCAGGATCGGGGTTCACCACGGCTCACTCTCGAGGGACGTCAGGATACAGATGGAGGACGACTTCAAGGCAGAGAAGCTAAAGGCCCTTGTGTGCACCTCCTCTCTGGAGCTTGGAATTGACATTGGCTCGGCGGATTTCACCATCCAGTTCGATTCTCCGAGACAGGTCACGAGGCTCATCCAAAGGGTGGGCAGGTCCGGACATCGGATAGGCGAGGTGTCCCTCGGGACTATCGTCACGACGAACCCGATCGAGACGGCCGAGAGCATGGTGATCGCTAGAAGGGCCATGGTGGAGGAGCTGGAGAAGTTCGCCATCAGGCCGAACCCCTTCAGCGTGCTCGCGAACCAGCTCATCGCGATGACCTTGACGGAGGGGCGCGTGGACAAGGAGAAGGCTTTCGCGACCGTCCGCAGGGCATATCCGTTCAGGAATCTTCTCAGGAAGGATTTCGACAACGTGCTCGCCCTCCTGGCCGAGCTGCACATGCTTTGGAACGACGAGTTGGCATTCAGGCGCAAGCAGCTCGGCATGAAGTACTTCTTCGAGAACCTCTCGATGATCCCGGACGAAAGGACCTACAGGATTAGAGACATCACATCTCGCGGGATCATAGGGCAGCTCGACGAGAGCTTTGTCGCTACGTTCGGGGAACCGTATGCGACTTTCGTCGCGCGCGGAAGGACCTGGAGGGTGGTGGAGATCGCGGAGGACGAGGTCCTGGTAGAGCAGGTCCATGAGCTCGGTGCGACGCCGTCCTGGGTCGGGGAGGAGATACCGGTCCCGTACGAAGTGGCGCAAGAGGTCGGGGGGATCCGCAGGATGATGGCGCTCGACGTCTACCCCGGCGATAAGAATTCGAAGGCCGAACTCGAGGCGTGGGCGAAATCCCAAGGGAACCATCCCATGCCCACGGACAAACTGATCACTGTGGAACAGGGGGACGGTGTGATCGTTGTCAATTGCTGTTTTGGGAGCAAAGTGAACGAGACGCTCTCGCGGCTGATCGGAGGGCTCCTGACCGCGCGATTCGGGGAGAGCCTTGGCATCCAGACAGAGGTATACGCGATCGTACTCGAGACGCCGAGGGCGATGAAGGCCGCAGATGTCGTGAGGATTCTCAAGAGCACTGACCCGTCTGGTCTCGGTCAGCTCATGCGCCTCCTGATCCGCAACTCCTCGTATCTGCGATGGCAGTTCGTCCACGTCGCGAAGAAGTTCGGGGCCGTTGCGAAGGGGGCGGACTACAAGCAGCTGAACCTCTCGAAGCTCGTGGACGTATTCGAGCACAGCCCGATCTTCGACGAGGCCCTCGCAAAGACGCTCTGGGAAAGCATGGACATCGACACCACGGAACAAGTGCTGAGGCGCATCCAGGACGGGACCATCGAGGTCGGATTCGGCTCCCTGTCACCCGTCGGGCTCAAGGCCATCGGAACCAGGAAGGAGCTCATGCAGCCGCAGCGGGCCGACAAGGCCGTCCTGAACGCGCTCAAGGAAAGGCTGCTCAAGGAGGACGTGGTGATGGTCTGCATGAACTGCAGGACGCAGAGGAGGTCCAGCGTGGCCAACCTCTCGAACAAGATCTCATGCGCGAAGTGCGGCGGGGTCCTCATGGCGGCCATACAGCCCTATGCTAAGAGCGAATTCGAGATCCTCAAGAAGGGCGCATCGACCGAGCTGCAGCGAAAGGACCTCCGACGCATCTACAAGAACGCGAACCTCGTTATGGCCCACGGGAAGAAGGCCGTCATTGCCCTCGTCGGGAGAGGAGTTGGTCCCGACACTGCTGCCAGGATCCTGGCGCGGTACAGCCCGGAGGAAGAGGAGTTCTTGAGGGACATCCTCGAGGCGGAGGTCACATACGCCCGCACGAAACGATTCTGGGACTAGGTTCCTCGACCGCGAAACCCAAGGCCGACCACATACACTTCCGAGCTTGTAGGCCTCGAGGCGCTAGGATGGTGGACATGCGCCTCCTCGAAGCGCTCCTGGAGCTTCCGGATGTACCCTTTGCTCATGTCTCCGAAGAACATCTTGACGACGAAGTTCCCGCCGGGCCTGAGGACCTTGGTCGCGACTTCGAGCGCGTGCTCGCAGAGCTCCACCGACCTTGCATGGTCATATGGATAGTTGCCGCTGATGTCCGGAGACATATCGGAAATGACGACATCCGCCCCCTCCGGGACTGCCTCGAGCAGCTTCTTGATCACATGCTCGTTCCTGATGTCACCTCTGACGAAGACAACCCCGGGGATGGGCGCCATCCGCTGTATGTCCACAGCGAAGACCTTGGAGCCCGGGCCGCCAAGCTCTGCAGCGACCTGGGACCATCCGCCGGGTGCGGCACCGAGGTCGACTATGACATCTCCTGGATGAATCAGGTCGAACCTATGGTCGATCTGCTTCAGCTTGTAGACCGCCCTGCTCCTGTAGTTCTCCCGCTTCGCCTGGCGGTAGTAACGGTCACGGCTGCGATCGGCCCTCCACTGCTTCGTCACGTGCTTACAGTCCCAACGCAGACAGATGCTGTTGCCCTACAAAAAGAGTATAGGCGGATTACGCAATCGCCCAAGTGGGAGACGAATGCCCAAGGGTTTGACCTACGCCAAGGCCGGAGTGGACATAGACAAGAAATCGAGCAGCATTGCCGCCCTGGTCAAGCACTTGAGCTACAGGCGGAAGGGCATGGGGAAGCCCATCGACCTGCCCGGACACTTCACAGGACTCGTCGACTTCGGCGACTACGCGCTAACGCTATGCACAGATGGCGTGGGCACCAAGCTGCTCGTGGCCGAGGCCCTGGACAAGTGGGACACGGTCGGGATTGACTGCATCGCGATGAACGTGAATGATACCATCTGCGTAGGCGCTGAACCTCTTGCCTTTGTCGACTACATCGCTATCGACAAGCCGAACGACGAGGTGACCTCTGAGATTGGAAAGGGTCTCGAGGCCGGGGCGGAGATGTCCAACATGACCATCGTCGGAGGAGAGATCGCTGTCCTCCCCGAGATCGTGAAGGGCCTCGACCTAGCAGGGACATGCCTGGGCATGGTGGAGAAGAAGAGGATGGTCTCCGGCGACTCCATCAGACCTGGAGACGCGCTGGTCGGACTCCCCAGTTCCGGGATCCACTCGAACGGGCTCACGCTGGCGAGGAAGGTGTTCGAGAGACAAGGGCTCGGGTACCGCGATCGAGTCAACGGACTGAAGAGGAGCATCGGCCTTGAACTCCTGGAGCCCACGACCATCTACGTGCGCCAGGTCCTCAAGCTGTTGCAGAAGTTCGATGTTCACGGGATGGCTAATATCACAGGCGGAGGGCTCAGGAACCTCATCCGGCTCAAGAAGGGCGTCGGGTTCGAGATAGACGATCCGCTGACGCCACAACCGATCTTCAAGGTGATGCAGAGGCTAGGCGGAATAACGGATCACGAGATGTATCAGATCTTCAACATGGGGATGGGGTTCTGCCTAATTGTGGGGAGTCGCGACGCTAGGGCTGTAGTCCGCGCCGCCCCCGGGGCGAGAATAGTAGGGCACGCAGTGAGATCAGAGAAAGTGACGGTTCCGGACCTCGGCCTTCGTTACTCCAAGTATTGAGTACGCATCACTTCTTGAGCACGCCGACTTGCGGGAAGCGTTTGAGAACCTCCTCGTCGTGAGGGGCCTCATTCATCTCGACCGTTAGGTCCCGTCCCGCGTTGTGCGAGTCCTGGTGGTACCCGTCCATCCACAGGTCGCTCTTGCTTACGTCGTACACTTTGCCATCGTAGACCACCAGGGCCGGCTGCCCGTTCTGACCGTTTGCCTTCGCTAGCTCCTCCACCGTGTACTCGCGCATTAGCAGCAAATTGATGAGAGAGTTCTTAACCCTTGAGTTTTGAGCGTATCCCAGACCTCGAAGAAGATGAGGAGACCGTACTCCTGTAGGGGTGCGCATCGTGCGCTTTTCATCTGCCCTTGAGCAACGCGACGACCGCGCCGAGCGCTGTGCAAGTCTCCAGCGACATCCCTCTGCCAGTGATGTCCAGATGCTTCGAGCTCATCCCGAATATCTCGGACGGCAGACCGCGAGGCCCGAGGCCGAAGACCAAGAGCACAGACCTTCCGGAAGCGACCACGGACCGCACCTGCGCAGGGGTCGCCTTCTTGGACTCGTCGGGTTTCCTCGTAGTCACGATAACCTCGCCGAGCTGCGGAGGAAACCCCTTCTTCGGGAAGTCGAACGCCGAGAACCTGCCCTTGCTCGCGAGTTCGACTAGGTAGCCTCCGCTCTCGCCAATGCTTGTCGTCGTCGAGATCCAATCGGCGATCTCAGCGGGCGTGCCCAACTCTTTGTCGTACGGAAACCCGAACGTCGCGAGGTTGCAGTCGAATGCGAGCGCGAGCGGACCGGCCCTCGCAAGAGCGCGCCGATGAGATTCGTGGAACTTCACGGGATCGTATGAGTTGTAGAGACCTATCGTGACCCTGCCGGGCATGAACTCGAGTTGCCGCACCGCATCAGATGGCTAAGAACTATCCTATTCCGGAGCCTTGCGTGCTCTACCGCAGATCGCGTACTGGTCCCCGTCGAAGAATATGTCCATATCCGGGTTCTTCTCCTGGAGTTCCTTGATCTTCTCCAGGACCTCGCGAAGGGTGAGTTCGGTCTTGTCCTTGCTTATCTTCACGAGCACGCGTTTCTCCATCAAGCATCCCTTTCGCGTATCTGGCTCGGGCCATGCTTCTTATGGAAGGTCTCGATATAAATACGTTTAGTCCCGCGTGCCAGACGGTCGTGCGGGCGCACGTGCGTCAGTGACTTGCGCGCGCGGAAACTTCCACCGAAGCCAATGGCCCGAAGACCGGATTCGCCTTCATCTTGGCGGCCTGGAGAGCTTTCGCCCGTGTCGCCTTCGTGAGCTTGCCGAGCTGTCTGATCTTCTTGTCGAAGGTGTCAACATACTTGGGCAGGACCTTGTAGACGGGCAGAAGCATCGGAACGAATGTGACCCTGTCTTTCCCAATTCCGAGGGCATCCAGCTCCGGGGCTAGCGCCTTCAGCCGCGCCTCGACGATGTGCGCGACCTCGCCGTTCTCCTCATCGGATAGCAGGACTCCGTCCGCACCGTACGCGAACGCTTTGAGTATCTCCCTCCGTGAGATCCTCGCGGCCGACGGGACACGCATGATCCTTATCGATGGCGGGTATTCGAGCCGCGCAGTCCCAGCCGAATCCGCCGCGACATACGCGAGGACGTCCCCGAAGAACCCGATTGTCCGTATGTCAGCCTCTTCCTCCTGGAGCAGCCCCTTCATCTCAGCCTCGATCTGCGCGTCCGTGTAGTGCTTGAGCTCGAACACACGCTCCGGACATTCGGACACGCACGCGCCGCATCCGATGCACGCGATCTCGTCCACCCTCGGGACCTCGTCAACGGTTATCGCGTCCACAGGGCAGATGTCCTCGCAGGCCTTCCACTTGGTGCACTTCATGCCGTCTACGATATAGGCCTTGACCGGGTCGATCAGCATCTTGCCGGTCCCGAGGAACTCGATCGCCTGGGCCGCAGTCCCGCGGCCGTCGATGACGCTGTCCCTGACATCCTTCGGCCCGAGCGCAGTCCCGGCCGCGAATATCCCCGGCCTGTGCGTGGCGACCGGGTCGAGCTTCGGGTGCTTCTCGGACACGAATCCATCTTCCCGCAGGGGCACCTTGAGCATCTGCGCGAGCGCCTCCGAGCCCCTGGACGGGACCATGGCCGTGCAGAGGACGACCGTGTCGAACTCGTTCTCTATGATCTCCCCGAGGGTCACGTCCTCGGCCCTGACCATGATGCCGTTCGGCCCCTTCTGGATGTCCGAGACCTTCCCGTGGATGAACCTCACTCCGAACTCTTCCTGCGCGCGGTAGTAGAACTCCTCGAACCCGCTCCCGGCCGCGCGGATATCTATGTAGTAGACGTAGACCTGCATGTACGGGAAGGTCTTCCTCAGAATGACGGCTTGCTTGATCGCGTAGTTGCAGCATATCTTGCTGCAGTAAGGGACGCCCACCTTGCGGGTCCTGGAACCCGCACACAGGACGTAGGCCACCTTCTTGACCCGGTTCCCGTCGGCCTTCCTCTTCAGGACCATCCCGGCGCCGCACTCATTGATCATGAGGCGCTCCATCTGCGTACCAGTGATGACGTCAGGAAGGGATGTGTCGTACTCGTGCAGCTTCTTGTGGTCGAACAGGTCGAACCCGGTGGCCATGATGACCGCGCCGACATCGAACTCCTGGAAGCGCTCCTGCTCCTCCATGTCGATCGCATTGGCCGTGCAGACCTTGAGACATGCTCCGCACTTCTTGCAGTGCTCGAAGTCGACGACGTATGCGGCGGGCACGGCCTGCGGGAACGGCTTGTAGATCGCCTTCCGCTCGTACAGGCACTCCTCGAACTCGCTCGGGACCTTCGCGGGGCAGACCTTCTCGCACTTCGCGCACCCGGTGCACTTCTTCAGGTTGACGCCTCGCGGGCCTATCCTGATCTTCACTCTGTAGTTCCCCGGGGTCCCTGAGAACCCGACTACTTCGGTGCCTGTGTAGAGCGCGATGTTGGGGTTCGAGGCGACATCCACCATCCGGGGGCTGAGGATGCAGGGTGCGCAGTCGAGCGTTGGGAAGGTCTTGCTCAGCTGGGCCATCCTCCCGCCTATGCTAGGGCTCTTCTCGACGAGGTAGACCTTGTAGTCCGAGTTGGCGAGCTGGAGCGCGGCGGAGATGCCCGCAATCCCTCCCCCGACCACCAGGACGTCCTTGGACATCGCCATCTCCCTGGGGTAGAGGGACTCGAGTCGCGCAGCCCTGAGCACGCCCCCTCTGACGAGGTCCTTGGCCTTCTTCGTGGCCTCGTTCTTGTCCTTGTGGACCCAGGAACACTGCTCCCTGAGGTTCACCATCTCGAGATTGTAGGGGTTCAGGCCTGCGTCCTCGATGGTCTTCCTGAAGGTCTTCTCGTGCATCTTCGGGGAGCACGACGCGACGACGACCTTGGTCAGATTATGCTTCTTTATGTCCTCCGAGATCCGGGCCTGGCCGGGCTCGGAGCAGGTGTACATGCTGTCATCGCTGACCACCACGTTGGGGAGCCCCTTGGCGTATTCCGAGACCGACTTGCAGTCCACGGTGCCAGCGATATTGGTGCCGCAGTGGCAGACGTATAAGCCGATCCGCTCCTCTGGAGCCTCCTTCTTGTCCTTCTTTTCCTCTGCCATTTCTGTGACTCTTGATGTATGCTTAACAGAGTAATTGTTCCTTGCGCATGACTAGGAGTCGGGTTGCTCCGGACGGCCCCAGCCGACCTTTGCCAGAGGCCCAGGGGAGCTCCCGAAGACCACCGAGATAAGGGTTTCCCGGAGAGCCAAAACCAGATGCGATTCCTATGGACTTACCTTTAAGTACAGCCACTCGGCTATTTAGGGCAGGACGAAGGCAACCAGCGAGGTCAGCTGCCTGGTCCATCCCCCTCCACAGGGCTGTCTGGGAGAGCGAATGCCGAAGAACGACGAGGCTCCTGAGAAGAACGTGACGTGCCCGATTTGCGGGTATGAGTCGCCACCGGATTCGAAACGGTGCGACCACTGCTACAGCAGTCTAGGGAATCCCGAGGATGGGTCTGACGAGCAGGAGCCGCCAAAGGAGCAGGACAAGGACCTGGGCGGGCTCGAGAAGCTCCCTGGCGTCGGGACCGCCAAGGCCGAGATGCTCAAGGAGGCCGGGTACAGGTCGCTCAAGGACATCCAAGGGGCGTCCGTCGAGGAACTCTCCGCGGTCAAGGGCATAGGGGAGAAGCTGGCGGCCAAGATCATCAAGGGCGCCAACGAACTGTCCGACCCGAGCCACGCCAATTTGGAGAGCTGGCTACAGGGGGGGGAAGACGGCGGACTGGACGCATGGCTTTCCGGCGAGAACAGTCCGGTGCCTCAATCCGAAGCGGTCGACAGGCCCGTCGCGCCCAACGACTCGCTCGCGCGCTGGCTTTCGGGGGAGGAAGAGGACGTCAACGTCTGGCTCTCGGAGACGAAAGAGGCGGAGGCGCTCCCCGGGACGGCTCATATTGGCCCTCACGAGACCCTCGCGAGGGAGGCAGAGCTCATCCAGCTCCGGGAGACCCTCAGGGAGAAGCTCAGGGAGTTCGAGTCAGGGGAGTTCGACCCTCAGAGGACCGTCGAGGAGCTCGCGCGCGCCAAAGGGGAGCTCGAATCCGAGAGGAACAGGACGCGCCAGCTCCTCGAGGAGCTGGAGAACGTCAAGCGCGGCAGCATCGCGGTCATCAAGTTCATCAAGAGCCAGCAGGGCAGCGAGGCCGACCAGAGCACACTGGCGGACAAGCTGGCCTCCGAGATGGCAAACCGTGAGACCCTGGAGCTCAGGATCATGCAGCTCGAGGAGGTAGTCTCGAGCCTTAAGGGAAGGCTGGAACAGGGAATTTCTGACCAACCACTGGACTCCCAAGAGCTAGGCAGGCGCGAGCTCGCCGTAAGGGAAAGGGAGGCGGAGCTGGCCGCCATGAGGAGGCAACTCCTGTCCAAAGAGGAGGCGCTCAGCGCGGGTGTCCTCGGCCCAGGAGTCGCCACTGGGCTGGACTCCGCAAGGGCGGCGGAGGACTTCTCGAAGAAGGAGCAGGAGTATAACCAACAGGTCCAGGATTTCAAGGTGAAGCTCGCTGAAGCCGAGGTCGCGATAAAGCAGAAGGACGAGATGCTCAAGCTGGCGAGCGGCCAGGGCAAAGGACCAGTGGACAAGGAGATCATGTCCAAGCTCGAGGATGCCCAGAGGATAGAGCGGACGCTCACGGTAAGGGAGCAGGAGGTCCAGCGCCTGAGGGACGACCTCAAGATACGCGACGAGGAGCTCAAGAGGATCAAGGAGCCGCTGAAGTACAAGGAGGAGGAGATGCTCAGGCGCGAGGAGGACCTCATGTTCCGCGAGCGCCTCCTCCAGGAAGAGCTGAAGAAGGTCGCGCTCACGAAGTCGGAACTCGGCTCAGGGGACGAGCTCGCCCTCAAGAAGCGCCTCGAGGAGCTGAAGGCGGAGGTGAACGTCAAGGAGGAGGAGATCCGCAGCAAGGAGAAGTACCTCTCGATGAAGGAGGACGAGCTGCGGATGAGGGAGCAGGGCGTGATCACCGAGGAGATCGAGAAGCGCGAGCAGGACCGCATGCTCGAGCTGAAGCAGGAGAAGGTCAAAACGGGCACGGCCAGGCTGGACGACCTGCTCCTTGGCGGAATGCCGTTCGGCTCCAACGTACTGATCTACGGTCCCCCGTTCACGGGCAAGGAGGTCCTACTGAACACTTTCATCGCCGAGGGCCTGAAGAAAGGGGTGCCTGCGCTCTGGATCATCACCGAGAAGGCGCCCAAGGAGATCCGGGAGGAGATGACCTTCATCGTATCCGGGTACGAGGAGTATGAGAAGCTCGGGCTCGTCCGGTACGTCGACGCGTACTCGAGGAGCATGGGGGACGAGACGCAGGACCCGTACACAGAATACATCGAATCGCCCACGGACTACGAGTCCATCCAGAAGGCGATCGAGAACGCGACGAAGCAGTTCCTGGAGAAGCACGAGTACTACAGGGTCGGCTTCAGGTCAATCTCGACGCTCATAGCCTATCTCGACCCAGGAACCGCGTTCAGATTCCTCAGCCCTGTCGTCGGAAGGAGGAAGAGGGACAGGGCCGTCGGGATGTACACCATCGAGAAGGGGGTTCACGGCGAGCAGGAGATCCAGATGATCGGCTCGCTCATGGACGGCATGATAGAGTTCAAGGTCGAGAACCTGAACACCTTCCTGGCCATCAGGGGCATCTGCGACGCTCAGTCGAGGGCTTACATCAGATACACCGCGACGAAGGTGGGCGTGACGATAGGGTCCTTCTCGCTCGACCACATCAGATGATTCTCAGAAAAGCGCGTTCAGAACTGTCCGATCACGCGACTTCCATGGAGCGCGATTCCTTGCCTCCAGGCGCCTTGATCGGCTTTCCGGTCTGTATCTGCGGCGGCGGAAGCGGCGGCGGGAGCCCAAGGTCCCGCGCCGACACGACGGCCGAAGGCATGCAGTTGGCGAAGATCGCTGCGAGAATCGGGTTGAAGACCTCGTTCGGTATCGCGTTCGTCTGACTCCACTGCCCGGCGAGAGCCTTCGCCTCGCCTTCCCACACGACGCGCCCTTCGATCTTGATCATCCCGACGCCGACATAGTTGACCGTGAACCGGAAATCGATCTGAGCCTCCTTGTCGGAGACAGCGGTGAGGCTCGTGACCGATGTGTTGTGGTCGACCCGGAGGTGAGGTATCTTCTCCCCGAGCTTCGAGAACCTCTTCGCGTCGAGGGAGATGAGTTCGAACGACTTGATCGGCAATCTGACTACCTCCGGTGCCTGCACCAACAGCGTATCTAGGCTTAATACATGCTCCGTCCGGGAACTGGCGATTAGAAGAGTGCCGTGGGCCGGACTTGAACCAGCGACTTCAAGATCTTCAGTCTTGCACTCTCCCAACTGAGTTACCACGGCATGGGAGCAGGTGGGCAGTTACGCTTAGCCCTATATTAAATGTTGGCGAAATTGAAACCCACACGAGCGAGCCTCGACTCATGCCCGCAGAACCGCACGACAACCGTGCTGCGTTTCGTCGGATTTTGCAGAACCGAAACTTGGAAAAATCGAGAATCCAGCATCTTCCGGGGCGAATCCATACTCGTCTGCGGCACGATATCCAAAACGACAGGTATATATACGCTCCAATCACTGATTAGTTTGTCTTCAAACCCCCCGTTTGGTGGTAGGATGAATCTGTCCCCCCAGCATACGCACCATTCTGCAGGCTCTACCGAGAAGAGGATCAAGAAGTCGCCTCGATGGGACAACGACGAGGGCGTCGCGGCCACGGTCGGAACGATCATGGCGCTGCTTGTTTTAGTGACCTTCATGGGGTTGTTCACGAACCAGTTCGTCCCCGTCTGGATGAGCGACAACGAGAGCACCCACATGAGCCAGGCGATCCAGCAGTTCGTCACCCTGAAGTCCCAGATAGACACCGCGATCATGAACTACCCGAACAGCCGCGTCGCGCCAGCGCCCATCTTCGTGCCCGTGACGCTGAGCGCTCCAGGGATACCGGTGTTCGCGGCGTCCACTGCAGGGATACTCACGCTCTTTCCCCAAGCTCCCAAGATCAAGCCGATGTTCAACATCTCATATACCTTCCACTCTATCACTGGTGGCACCCAGTACACATACAACCTGTCTGATTATAGCGACAGCAAGGTCGGCGGTTACCTCGAACTGTACTGCCCGAACAGATACTACGTCGAGGAGCACCTGATCTATGAGGGCGGCGCGGTCATCCTTAACCAGACGGACGGCGAGTTCGTAATCGCCGGGCTGCAGATGTCCGTGAAGAACCTGAACACCACCGAGAGCCCCAGCCGCGTGATGCGTATCACGCAGGTAGCCGTCGAGGGGTCCAACAAGACCATGGGCGGCACCGGATCAAAGGGCCTCACCGCGGAGCTCACCTACGCCAACACCGTCGCCTACGAGAACAAGAATCAGGGTGGCGGGACTCTTAGTATCACCATAGTATCGGTCCACGGCACGGCCTGGGCACAGTACTTCGAGAGAACGCTCAGTGGTCAGGCCGGAATGACGCCCGGGAACGGATTCACAGTCTCCTCGGTGAAGTATCCGAAGGTGGGCGCGAACCCGGCGTACTACATCGTCACCGTCACAGTGGAACATGTCACAATCCTCGACCATACGCACGCGACAGTGACGATGGCCATCGGAGAGCTGGGGGTATAGGGAGGGAACACATGGCGGATGCAAAACCGAAGTCAAAACCCAAGTCCGACGTCCCGGTGAAAGCAGCCAAGAAGCCCCTTGGCCAGAGGATCTCGCAAGGATACCTCAAGGCGCTCAACAGGCTGAGGCCGAAGCCCCTCGAGAAGAGGAACCCCAAGGGCGCTGCGGCGAGGAAGCGCGACTGGAGCAAGGGCCGCGGGTCCGTGTACACCGAGGTTCCGCCGATCACTGACGTGAGCATCCAGGAGATAGGATTCTACGGGGTCGTCGAACCCTTCAGCTACCTCAGGGCGACCTACAACACGGCCACCAGCGAGTACCTCCTGACCGCAATCGAGCCGAAGCTCACGGAGGACGAGGAGGAAATCATGGTTCTCATCAAGGATACCCTCGAGAAGACCCTCGACTACGACTGGGACAAGCTCACGACTATGGACAAGAAGACCTTTCTAGAGAAGAGCGTCGACAGCTTCATCAAGTCCAGGGGACTCAGCATCGAGCCGATCTCAAAGGACAAGATCACCTATTACATCTCGAGGGACTTCGTCGGCTACGGACCAATAGACACCCTCATGAACGACACGCACGTCGAGGACGTGTCGTGCGACGGCGTGGGTATCCCGCTGTTCGTGTTCCACAACAAGTACGAATCGATCAAGACCAACTTGATGTTCGAGGACGAGAACACCCTCAACTCGTTCGTCATCAACCTCGGCCAGAGGTGCGGCAAGCAGCTATCGGTGTCCAATCCCATTCTCGACGGCACGACCTACGAAGGGCACAGAGTGCAGGCGACCTACGCGAGGGAGGTGACGACCAGGGGCGCATCGTTCACCATCAGACGGTTCAAGGAGAAGCCGTTCACCCCGGTCGAGCTGATCAAGTACGGCACTGCGTCACCCGAGATAGTCGCATACATGTGGCTCAGCGTCGAGCACGGGGAGTCCGCAATCATCTGCGGCGGGACCGCGAGCGGCAAGACGGCCACTCTGAACGCGGTGTCGCTGTTCATTCCCCCTGGCGCGAAGGTAGTCACGATGGAGGACACGAGGGAGATCAACCTGCCCCACGAGAACTGGATCCCAGGCACCACGAGGTCGGGGGTCGGGGAGAGGGGTCCTGACGGCAAGGCGGCCGGGGAGATAGACATGTACGACCTCGTGAGGGCCGCCCTGAGACAGAGGCCCAACTACATCATCGTCGGTGAGGTCAGAGGCAAGGAGACCTACACCATGTTCCAAGCAATGGCCACCGGTCACACCACCTTTTCGACCATGCACGCCGACTCGGTCAAGGGCATGGTCAACAGGCTCGAGAACCCGCCCATCAACTGCCCGAGGATACTCCTCACAGCGCTGAGGAACGTGATCATCCAGACCCACGCGAGGGTCGGGATGGACATGGTCAGGAGGATCAAGCAGCTGATCGAGATCGTGGGATTCGAGCCTGAGACGAACGAGCTGATCAGCAACACTGTCTATGAATGGGACCAGGCCACGGACAAGTTCGTGTTCAAGGGGCACAGCTTCCTGTTCGACAAGATCATGGAGATGAAGAACCTGACGCACGAGGAGCTCCTCCAGGAGTTCGAGCGAAGGGTCGACATCGTCAAGTACATGGTCGCGAAGGACATCGAAGACCACAGAGAGATCTGGGGCCTCATCAGGGAGTACTACAAGGATCCGAAGGTAACTGCGGAGCGCGTCAGGCAGGAGCTCTATGGCGCCGCCCAAGCCCAGGCACCGCCCGCAGTTGCGAGGCCGTTGACCGGAGGTGGTGTGCCTGCCTGAGGTATCTGATGCGTTCAAGAGGGTGGAGGTCCAGAAGACCGAGTACCTGAAGACCAAGATCACACAGCCAGGTCAGAAGCTCGGCCCGCACCCGATCCGACTCGAGAAGGGCGCCGTTCCAGAGTACATCAAGCTCTCTTCGTTCCAGGACCTTGCATGGAGGACCATGGGCAGGTACGCCAAGACGAAGACGAACACGCTCCAGCAGCTGGACGACTCGCTACTGAAGGCACACATGAAGATCAGGCCCGAGGAGTACCTGGCGTTCGTCCTGATGGCCGCGCTCGTCCTCGCGATCGTTGGCATAGTGATCGCCGTTGTGGTCGGAGTGGTGGTTTTCGGCCTGCTCGGGGTCAATGTGGTCCTCAGGGTACTGGTCTCGGTCCTCGCGATCTTCCTGTTGCCCGTCATGGGCTACTTCCTGCTGCTCGGCCAGCCCGGCTCCAAGGCGAAATCGAGGGGCAGGGACATAGACAAGCGGATAGCCGCGGCCATGAGCTTCATATCGGCGATGGCGTCGGCGGATGTCAACATCGATGTCATCTTCAAGGAGCTGTCCAGGCAGAAGGCCTACGGCGAGATAAGCAACGAGGCCGCTTGGATCACTAGGGACACGGAGCTCCTGGGATCGGACATATTGACCGCCATCAAGAAGGCGGCGAGGAGGTCCCCATCGGCGAAGTTCCAGGATTTCCTCCAGGGCGTCATCACTACATCGACCTCCGGCGGGCAGCTCAAGCCCTACTTCCTGCTGAAGGCGGAGGAGTACCAGAAGGAGAACAAGCTCGCCCTCAAGTCGCAGATGGAGACCCTCGGAATGCTCGCGGAGTCGTTCGTGACCGTCGTGGTCGCGTTCCCCCTGTTCCTCGTGCTCATCCTGGCGATCATGGCGATCGTCGGCGGAGGGGACCCGGACTTCATGGTCATGATGCTCTACATCATCGTGCTGATGATGATCCCCATCTCACAGTTCGGTTTCGTTTTCGTCATCTGGAACATGTCAAAGGAGAGTGCGATGTAAGATGCCCGTTCACAAGAAGATGTCGGACAAGGACCGGGAGATGGCACTCAAGAGGATCCTCGCCCAGGAGAAGGCCGACCTGACCAAGTCGCTGCTCGGAGTCTCGATAGCGCTGCTCGGCGTGTTCGCCTTCATGGGGATAATAGACATGATGGGCAGCGCCGATCTTCCCTTAGAGCCGATCGACTACGCGATCTTCGGGTTGCTGGCGATGCTCGGACCATACGGCTTCTACATGAGCACCAAGGAAAGGAACATCAGGGAGATAGAGACGAGGCTCCCTGACTTCCTGAGGGACGTCGCCGAGGCCGGGAGGTTCGGCATGACCCTCGCCGACGCCATCGTCGTCGCATCCTCTGGAAGGTACGGCCGCCTGACGCCAGAGATCAAGAAGATGGCCGCGCAAATCGAGTGGGGCGTGCCCGCGACCGAGGCGATAAGGCTCTTCTCTGAGAGGGTCAAGACCCCGCTGGTCACAAGGATGGCCTCGATCATCATGAAGGCGAACGATGCGGGCGGCAACGTCGCCGACGTCCTAAGCATGGTCTCACATGACGCCAAGGAGACGATCCTCACACAGGAGGAGCGGGGCGTCACGATGCAGACCTATGTCCTGGTTGTCTACATCGCGTACTTCGTGTTCATCGCGACGATCCTGATCCTGCAGGGCCAGTTCCTGCCGAAGATGGAGCAGGCCGGCCAGCAGGTTAGCGAGCAGGCGGCGAAGCAGGGGGTCGGTGAGATCCCCGGAGTCAGCATACAGACCTCGATCATACCGACTGTGTCGTTCATATTCCTCCTATCAGTGCTCGTGCACGCGATAGGTGATGGGATCCTTGCCGGCGTCATCCAGAAGGGGAGCATCCCGATCGGCATGAGGCACAGCTTCATCATGCTCGTCGCCGGCTTCATCACGCTAAGGCTACTTTTCGGAGGTGGATGAGCGTGACGGAGACGGAGCAGCTGAAGATCGCAGACGCCGGGGGAGAGGAGCTCAAGAGGAAGAAGCCTGGCCTGAAGACCGCCTACTACAACTTCCTCCTCAAATTGAAGCCGAAACCCGTGATGGTGGCGGTCACCAAGAACGAGGCCAACTTCGACTTCAGCGGGATCACAGAGGTGCCGAAGCTCACCGAGCCAAACGTGGACGAGGTCGAGCTGCTCCCCGTCAAGAAGGACTATGCCTACGTGAGGATCAAGTACGACAACAAGACCAACGAGTACCTGTACGAGGTCATCGAGCCGAGGCTGCTGGAGGACGAGAAGGACGTTCTCACACTGCTCAAGGAGACCCTCGTGGCCTCGGTCGAGCGGATGACCGAGACGTTGCCTGAGGAGAAGGAGAAGTACCTGAGGAGGATCGTCGAGCGCCTGATGATTCAGCTCGGAATAAGCCTCAACCCGCTATCGAAGGAGCGGGTGATGTACTACGTCATCAGGGACTTCATCGGATACGGGATCGTCAACGTCATGATGACAGACCCCAACGTCGAGGACTGCTCCTGCGACGGGGTGGGGGTCCCGTTCTACATCTATCACAGGAAGTACGGGTCCATAAGGTCCAACCTGAGGTTCGACAAGGAGGTGGAGCTCGACGGGTTCGTCGTCTGGCTCGCCCAAAAGTGCGGGAAGCACATATCCGTCGCTAGCCCGCTCCTCGACGCGACTATACCCGACGGGTCGAGGCTGCAGGCCACCCTCGGGAAGCATGTGACAAAGAGGGGATCGTCGTTCACGATCAGGCGATTCAAGGAGAACCCGTTCACGCCGCTCGACCTGCTGAAGTTCAAGACCATGAGCACGGAGATGATGTCGTACCTGTGGCTCGCGATAGAGCACGGTCAATCGATGCTAGTGTGCGGAGGCACGGCGAGCGGGAAGACCACCACTCTGAACGCGGTCCTCCTGTTCATCCCGCCCCAGATGAAGATCGTCTCCATCGAGGACACCAGGGAGCTCAACCTGCCGCACGAGAACTGGGTCCCCGGCCTGACCAGGGAGGGGTTCGGCGGCAAGAGCGCCATCACTGGCCGCGCGTCGGGCGAGATCGACATGTTCGACCTGCTCACGACGGCGATGAGGCAGAGGCCCCAGTACCTGATGGTCGGTGAGGTCAGAGGCAAGGAGGCGTACGTCGTCTTCCAAGCGATGGCCACTGGGAAGACCTGTTACTCGACATTCCACGCAGAGGACGTCCAGGCGATGGTCCACAGGATGGAGAACGATCCGATCAACCTGCCGAGGGCGCTCGTGACGGCGCTGAACATCGTGCTCCTCCAGGCGCAGGTCAAGGTCGGCACGAAGATGACCAGGCGCGTGAAGTCGCTCACGGAGATCGTCGGGATCGACCCCGAGACGAACGAGCTCATCACCAACTCCGTATACACCTGGAACCCC
>Ga0153915_10001985_pt1 | contig 18805 bp, 20 predicted proteins | sample Opewatmetagenome_2_FD_107003 | JGI IMG/M metagenome (GOLD analysis project Ga0153915, IMG submission 107003) | Freshwater wetland microbial communities from Ohio, USA - Open water 3 Core 3 Depth 3 metaG | ecosystem: Environmental > Aquatic > Freshwater > Wetlands | place: USA: Ohio, Lake Erie...
CGACGACTTTATCGCACTTCACTGCCACGACTAACGGATTACGTTCTGAAAATACGGCGGCAGGTCTTTCTTGGTGTCTCGAAGGATTTCGATAATGGCCCGCTGGTCCTTGCCTCCTGCGGACAACACTTCCCACATGCGCCTGTAGATCGGCTCCCTGACGATGGACGGCAGGGCGTCGAAGGCGGGTGAGTAGATCAGGTAGCTGCACCGGTACTTGAACAGGCGCCGATTAAGGTCGAGCTCGTAGAGAGATCGGCCTTTTCGGTCGCGCGGCCCGCGGGCGGAGAACCGCTCGGCGAAGCCAGAGCCACCTTTGATCGGAGCAGGCAGCTTCACTTCGTCTACAAACAACAGGTGATCCACGACCTCACGCGCGACGCCGTTCATCACCGCGGCGACGGCGTCTGCCTGTCCTTCGGCAACGCGCGCTTCCCATCCGGCGCGCGTCAGCAGGTTCGTCATGCCGGCCTGGTGGGTCAACACCAGATGCGCCACGACGTCGCTCGACAGCGCGCGATAGCCGTCCGCGTCGAATAGACCATCCACCGACGCGAGTTCGCGCGTAGAACGTCCGTCGAGGGCGGCCACGTCGTTCCCCATGTGCCGCACGGAGCCGGCACTCCCGGTCACGAACCAGCCGCCGAAGCGTTGCTCCAATGGATCGCTCTGATCGATGTGGCGCGGAACGCCGTCAAACTGGGACGGCCCGCGCCGTGTGGTGCTGAACATCAGCAGGCCGGGCACGCCGAGCGTGTCGCCCGTCACGTGACAGCCGAGGCACTGGAAGGCACGCGTGAATTGCGGCGGGGCGGCGGCGTCGGCGGACGTCCGGCTAAAGCCGGACGCTACGGACGGGTCACGTTGTTCGAGCGTGTAGAAAACGACGCCCGCGGACGCGTCGTGGGCGGCCACCTCAATAACGTCGCCGCCGCGCACCCAGCCGAGCGCGACGCGGTCGTTGAAGAACAGCGCGCGGGGATTCTGTTCGCCGATCCGCTTTCCCTGGAGGCTCCCGCGCGAGAAGACGAGCAATTGCGAATCGATCGGAATCTGCAGCGCCTCGAGCGCCGATCGCAGGAATCCGCTGCGGCCGTCGAACATGAACTGAACGGCTCCGTCCTGAAGCTTCCTGTTCACGTCGGCGACGGCGTTGTTCAGCGGTGCGGTTGAATACTCGATGGCCGGATCGTCAAGCGATCCCCTGAATGCGCCGGCATGCTGCGCGTCGACATGGACGCCGATGCTGCCGAGCAGGAACACACAGAGTCCAAGGGGAAGGAGCCAACGGACCATTACCGGCACTTGTCGACGCGTGATTGTAACGTCAGATCCTGCGGCTGTCGTACGCCCAGTGCAGCACCGCCTGCCTTTGCCGCCGGCGGCACGCGAGATCGCCCTTCTCGCAGTGCTTCCGAATCGCCGCTATGTGGCGCGCAATCGCCCGCCAGCGCCCGATCTGGCGTGCATCGTCCGCGGTGCGGCGACCCGTGTAGTAGCGGCAATACCACTGAAACCAGCCGCGCGGATCCTGAGGGTGAATCCATCCGTGTTGTCGCCACACGGCAAGCGACTGCGACGCGTTGACGCCGAAGCAGTTGAGGCGAGCGTCGTGGCGCCCGGCACAGAGCTTCGCCCGCGCGAACCAGCTCGCGGGAAACTCGGCGCGGCAGTCGGTCATGTACTTCCCGCCGAACACGCCAAGCTGCAGCATCTGTTTCGGCGTCAGCTCCGGCGTGAACGCCCGCGCGAAGTGACGGCCAATCGGCTCCGTCCGGTAGTAGACGTACCCGCGCTGCATCCGATCGTTGACCACGACCCGCTGTTTCATGCGCGCTCCGTGCGCATGTCCGCCTGCCGTCGCGCCGCGGCCGCCTCGTCGATGGCTCTGACGAACGCCTCGCGAATCGGCATCAGGTCGATCCGGAATGCCTCGCGCGCCGCCGCGGACCGGACCACCGTCGCAGTCCTCAGCCCTTCCACGAGCGCTCGACCGACGCGCGCCTGCGCAGGAGTGACCAGCGCGAGCCAGAGGCCGGACAGATACGGCGTCAGAACCGGAACCGGCAGCAGCAGCCGGTGCAGTCCCCGCAGCCGCGCGTAGATCCGCATCATGTCCCGGTACGACACGACCTCCGGTCCGCCGATCTCGAAAATGCCGCTCACGTGCGCGGGCAGATCGAGCGCCGCTTCCAGATAAGCCAGCACGTCGTCGATGGCGATGGGCTGCGTGGGCGTCATGACCCAGCGGGGACAGATCATCACGGGCAGCCGTTCGACGAGCCCCTCGATGATCTTGAACGACAGGCTTCCGGCGCCGATGACGATCGACGCGCGAAATTCGATGACGGGCACGCCGCTCTCGCGGAGGACCGCTCCGGTTTCGGCGCGGCTTTTCAAATGGGTGGAGAGCGACGCGCTCGCGCCGGTCAATCCGCCGAGATAGATGATGCGCCGCACGCCGGCACGCGCGGCCGCCTGTCCGAACGTATCGGCCGCCCGCCTGTCGGTGTCCGCGAAATCGGCGCCGGCGGCCATCGAATGCACGAGATAGTACGCAGCGTGCACGCCCGCAAGCGCGCGGTCGAGCGAGGCCGCATCGAGGCAATCGCCCTGAACGACGTCAGTGGTCGCCGCCGTGGCGCCGAGCCGTGCCGGCTGCCTGACGAGGCACCGCACGGGGCGGCCGCGACCTTCGAACCGGCGCAGCAGCCGGCCGCCGATGTATCCAGTGGCGCCGGTCAGCAGGACGCTCACGTCCATGATTCAGCACGCGCGCTACCGCTTGATCACGACGACGCTCACATCGTCGATGGGCTTCGCGAAGGCGAAGGCATCCTGGACGATGGCGTCGTAGATCGCGTGGGCGGATTGATGTTTGACTCGCCGGATCGTCTCCTCGAGATGGAAGGGGACGTAGGGCTCGCCGCCATGGCCGTGTTCAGCCAGCCCGTCCGTATAGAGCAGCAGGATGTCGCCCGCTCCCATCAGCGACCAGTCGTTGATCTCGTATTGATCCGCGAATCCCAGCGGGCTCTCCGTCCGGCTCCTGTCGATCAGGCCGAGCGACGGCAGAATCCCGAGCGGCGGAAATGACATCGGGCTGACGTCCATGAAGCGATCGTGTCTGGCCGAGAAGACCGCCGGATGCGGCTGACCCGCCGACAGGAACCGGAAGCGCGCGTTCTCGGAGATTTCGCCGTAGATGAGTGACAGGAACTTGTGCGCCCCTGACGATTTGTAGAACCGCGTGTTGAGACTCTCGAACAGGCGCTTCGTGATGTGGCCGGCCATGTCCAGTTCGTACGTCGCTCCCACGAGGAACGCCTGGTGCAGCATCGCGGCGAGCACCGCATCGGTGATGCGATGTCCGGACACGTCGATCAGGACGATCCCCGCCCTGTGCTGGCACCGTTTCAGATGGGCCGCGACGTCCGCGCGGCCTTGTGCCAGCGCCTCGTCAATTCGAGCCGGCAGATCAAATCGCTGCTTGAAATCGACGTAAATGAGGTGGTCGCCGCCGATGTCGCCGTTGAGCGCGATCGTGCCGCCGTAGACATCGATTCCGCGCAGGCGCGGAAGGTCGCCAGGCTGTGGCAACAGAATCCGCGCGATGTTTTCGAAGTTCTCCAGCTCGCTGCTCAGCTGTCTGAGCAGACCGTCCGCATCCGTGAGTGTCATGATGAGACCGTCCCAGACAGCAAAGCGCGTGCCCGCAAATTGCGTCGCCGTTGCGCCAGGCAACGGCAAGCTCTACTTCAAGGGCACGGGGATCGACCCTTGCCATCCGTGAGTCGTGTCAGATCGCGAGGTCACACGAGGCGGCCGGCCAGTTGCCTCCATCCGTTCCAAGGAACAGATCGCGAATGGTGTCGATGGCGCCGATGCGCAGGCCTCTGAGTTTTCCCTGGGCGTCGGTTTCAAGCGCCGCGCCCAGCGTCCTGTTGCCGAGCGCGAGCACGCCGACCACCGCGGTCAGGCTGTTTGCGATGCGCGCCTGAAAACATCCGACGCGCAGGAATCCTCCGGTCTGCCGGAGATCCTGCAGATGCGAAACCGCATCCGCGCCCGCGGCCGCCCACGGTTTGCCATCGGATCGTGCCGGTAATTGATCCGCGTCAGACACGGCCAGACGCAGACCCTGGCCGTTGTCCGCGGACACGCCCTGGATCGCCTGCGGCGTCCCTGCGGCGAGTGCCTTCGCAATCGGGACGTAGATGTCAGCGATCCGCTGATCGCGCTGCGCCGGCGTCTCGCGCACATCAGCCGCGAACATGAACGCCGGATTGATCGCTTTGAGCCTGTTCTGGTCGGCGGCGTTCAGACAGGCGTCGGTGCGGATGTCGCCCTTCGCGCCGTAGCTCGAAAAGCGATCGAGCACCGCGTAGATCGCCACCAGCGCGTCTTTCGTGGTTAACGTCGGTCCAAGCACGTCCTTCAGCGCGCGGCAGATGGAGGCCATCTGATCCGCGTTGTTGGCCTGGACCAGGTTGATTTCCGTGGCGTTCGGCAGCCCGTCCTTGATCATCTTCTGCAGCGTGTCGGACTTCGTCTTCGTCAGCGACGATCCGAGAATGCCGGCGGACGATTCCGGATAGCGGCCGCCGACGGCAATCAGCGAGTCTCTGAACTGCACGCGGATCATCGACGCGGGCAGCAGGTTGGAGGTGACGTTGATCCCGCCGCGCGACGCGACGAGCTTCGGCAGATTGAACGTGATGGTGTCCGTCTGATTCGTCCAGTCCTCGTCTGCCGGGAAGACCACGAGATCGGTGGCCGTCGAGTCCGCGCTCTGGCCGCTTCCGCCCCACGACACGCTGAGCTCGTCGTCGATCGACTTGGTGAGGCTCTGAATCGGATTGGCGCCCAGCCGGCTCAGCACGGAGCTTGCCCCCGCGCCGGCCGCCGTCAGCTGGCTCGCGAGATTGACGAGCCGCGTCGCGGTGGTGATGGTGGAGTCCTTCGCGACGAGCGGCGTCACTTCGAACGAAAACGTCGCCATCGCATCGGCCCTGATGAACGGCGTGATCAGGCCGTTGAAGACGCTGCTCGTGCACGCCGGCTTGCCGTTGTCGCTTCTTTCGTTGTTGCTGACGACGAAAAGCGGAAGCGTGACGTCTCCGGCCGGCAGATTCTTCGTTTTGATGATGACGGATGCCGTGACCGCATCATTCTTGCCGAACCAGCGGCGGATGCCCGAGATGAAATCTCGAGACACGCAGTCCTGCACGGTCCGCGGCCGCCACGCGGCCGCATCGGCGATGCTCTCGAGCGCCACGTAGAACTCGCCGGGCGTTTTCGTCCTGACGGCGGCGACGCGGGCGGACTGCGTGCGGATGACGACGGCATCCTGACCGAAGGCCGGAGCGACGCTCATCGTCGCCAGCAGTGCGGCAGCCGCGATATGTCGGATTCGAGCCATGAATCGCTCCTTTACAGCGTGCCCGGCGCGCCGGGCTTGATGTCGGTCACGATGTAACCGATGACGTTGTTGTAGTTTCGCAGCTTCGCTTCGACGGCGCCGCCGTTGCGCTCGCTCGTCGAAGACGTGTTGAATTCGATCGTCGACAGCGACATCGCGTCCGCGGCCTCGACGATGCCGCAGTGATTCGGCTCGTGCGCCACCCGGTTTTCCCAGTCGAACAGCGCAATCCACCCGGACCTGGGAATGAGGTTCGGCTGTTTCGCCTTCCACTGCGATTTGCCCTGGGCGACGAACCACATGCTCTTGCATGCGACCGTTGGATAGAAGTAGTAGTGATCGATCTCCGGCGCCAGCTTCCGAAGCGTGTCCATGCGTTTGGCCACGGGATACCCCGGACTGACGAGATCGGCGTACGTCAGCAGCGCGCAGTAGGTGAGGCCGGCGGCGCAAAACGGGACGTCCGTCCCGTCGGCGCCCTTCGACTTCAGGTTGAACAACTCGAGAAATTCCGAAATCTTCTCGGGCGTCTTCACGCGACTGGTCTTGCCGACGAAGGTGCGAGCCTTCTTCAGCATCTCCTTCGGCCAGTCGGCGCGCCACTGTTCAAGCGTGCCTCTCGTGCCGACGTTGTTCTGCGTGTTCAATTGCTGAATGCCCGCGGCGCTGTAGTTGATCGTTTCGTATTCGAGCTGCGGATCGCCTTTCTGCATTTCGGAATCGGGCAGACCTGCCTGGGCGTCGAGCAGCGACCGCGCGGGTCCGGCGACCAGCGTGCCCATCGTGGCGGCAATGACTTCTCGTCTCGTCAGCATGACGTCCCCTTTATCGTCGCGCGAGCCTGGCCAGCTCTTCTCGAGCGAACCAGAACTCGACGAACTCAGAACGGTTGGTCAGAATCACCTTGCTCAGTTCTTCGATCGCGTGCAGCGTGTTCCGCTCGAGAATGCTCGCCATGCCGATGTAGAAATGGAGGAGACACTCGAACGCCGACTCGTCGCGCGGGTCGTAGCGCTCGGCGTCTTTGCGGAAATCGCGCAGCAGCGTCTCGTATCTGTCGGGCTTGCGCAGGTACTGCGCCACCAGGTGCGTCCAGGGCGTCTGAACCGGAGTGTTCTGTCCCACGTGCACCCACCACGCGCTGACCTTGAAGGCGCGCTTGAACAGCCAGTTGTCATAGACCGTTTTCAGATACCAGCCCCTGCCCTTGTAGGTGTCCGAAAAACTCTTGAGCATCAGCCGGGCGTCGGACTCGTCGCCCGAGCGCACGAGGCTGATATACGTCACGAGCAGCGCGCGGCCCGCCTCTTCGTCAGTGAGCGAGCCGTCGGTGGCGGCGCCGCTCTCGAAAAGAGATTTCAGGCGGCTCACGCTCTTCTCATGCTGGGCATCGACGGCGTACAGCATGCCGAGAAACGCAGCCGCCTCGGGCCTGGGCGGCACGGCCTCCGAGACGCGTTCGGCGTCGGCAATCGCCTTGCTGAGCTGCCCGTCCCGCATCTCGAGGTCCGCGCGAATCGACAGCCAATCCCGCGCGTCCGGAGCTTCCGGATCCTTCACGGCGTCGTCCACGGCCCGGCGCGCACGCGTCCTGTCGCCGGCCAGAGCAAATGCGCGCGCCTGACCCTGGCGCGCGTCCAGATCGCCGGCGTCGAACGTGAGCACCTTTTCGTAGAGCTGGGCCGCGCGCGCGAGCCGATCGCCGTCAACGGCGCGCATCGACAGGAGATCGTTCCGCGCCGATCGCACGATGCCCAGAGCCTCCTGCTTCAATTCGTCGATCGGCTTGTTCACGAACTCGAACGGCGTCGAGAGCACGCCTTTCATCACCGGCACCTGCCTGCCGCCGGTCTTTGCCGACGTCTCGTCGCGGGCCAGGTTGTACACGTCGGCCAGCGGCAGCGAAGCGCGGCTCCTGCCGGCGGTTTCAAATCTGTCGCGCACGGCTTTCTCGAGCGCGAGCGTGAACACGCCGCCTTCGTCCGATTCCATCGCCGGCGCGTTCGATCCGCCCGCGACGAGGAACGTCCGGTCCGGCGTATCGGTGCCGGAGGTGAATCTCCAGATGCTGTCCTGCGCCTGGAGGGCGCGATAGGTGCGGCTGTTGGATCCGTCCGCGCCGTCATACGACGTATCGACAACGACGAGCGCCCTTCGTGCGGACTTCAGGGCCTCATCGAGCGCCGTCGTCGACAGGCAGTCCTTCTCCGAGTTCTGTGTGTAGTCCGCGGTGACGATGCAGCGCGTTGCAGACGAGGTGGCCGGGTCGACCACCGTCACGCCGTAACCGGCGAAGTAGAACACGAAGAGCCCGCCCGCGCCGGAAGCGGCGCTCATCGTGCTGATCGCCGTCGTGATGGCTGCAGCAGTCGCCTCCCCGTTCGTGAGGACCTTGATGCGGTTCGGCAGGGCGTCGGTGTACCGCAGCAGCAGCCTGCGCATGCGATCCGCGTCTTTGGCGGCGCTCTTCAGCGCGCGTCCGCCTGCCGGCCCGTCGACGCCGACGATCACCGCGGAAATGGGCTGCGCGCGGCGGCGGACGACGAGCGCGCGAGATTCAGAAAAGTCGTTGTCGCGGATGACGTCGAGCACGATGTTGTTGTCGCCGATCGACAGCGGGATCTTCTTGACGGCCTGGAAGCGGAGCACCTTCGACGATGTCGGCGACTCGTCATGCGCCATCACGACGCCGTTGTTCCTGAGCTCGTAACGCACGGAGTGGTTGTCCACGTCGCCGACGATGAACCCGACGGTCAGGAATTCTTCCGTCGTCAGCGCAGGAATCCCCGCGGGCTCGATGCGTGCCGTGAGCGCGGACGACCAGCGTCCCGACGCAGGGCCGGCGGGCGACGATGAGATTGAGGTGCCGGCCACCGTGAATGCGCCGTCGGCCCGGTTCGCGTCGATCTCGACCAGATGCGGCCCCGGTCCGATCGGCACGCGCATGCGTGATGCATACGCCTGATGGAGCACGGGCACACCGTCGACGAGGACGTCAGTCGTGGCACTGGCCGGGGCTTTCTGAGCGATCGTGAGATCCGCGTACTTCAATGCCGGTTTGAGCGAACCGAGCGTGACGATGTCGCTTTTGAGCGGCGCCGGCTTCTGCGAACAGAACCGGAACGACGAGGGGCTTCTGGTGAAGAAGAGCGGCCACGCCGCGGCTTTCGTCGCGGCGTTGTCCGACGCCACCGACCGCGCCGCCCGCGCAAAGGAGTTGCAGCTGTCGGCGTCGCGTCCGGCGCGAAGCGTCCGGATGAAATCCCCGGTGAACCCTTCGGCCGAGGACCGGGCGTTCGTGAAGACCGCCGGATTCGTGTATGCAAGCTCGACGCTCGCGCCCGGATCGATGGCGCGGAGCCACGCGGCCGATCCGCCCGACGCCGTTTGCGCGGCGGTCTGCGCCGGCGTGCCGCTGACGGCGATCGGCGCGGTCGACGGCTCGTACGTGACGTCGAGGAGGACTGAGGCCGACGGCAGATCGGCGGCGTTGCGGATCAGGTTGCCGGCCGGCAGCGCGTCGATCTGCGATTGCGTTTTCGGAAAGAGCAGCACCGGCTCGGTGTTGCGTCCGAGGCGCGCGAGTCCCGAATAGTAAATGAGGACCTGATCGGAGGCCCTGATCTCGCGGTTCACGGCGCCGAGCGCCGCGTTGAGTTCTTCCCAGCTGGACGCGGACTGGATGCGGCTGACGCCGCTTTCCGTCAGCGCCTGCTTGAACGATTCGATCGGCGCAGTACTGACGACGCCGCCAGTGTCGCCCTGGACGACGATGGCAAACTGGCGCCCCTGGGCTTCGGGGGTTGCGTCCCTGGACGTGCCGCGATAGACGTGCGTGGTCCATCGGGCAAGCGGCGTTTGTGCGGTGGCCGAATCGTACGATTCGAGAGCGATCAGGTTGTCGCCGGCGCGGAGAATGAGACCGACGCGGAACGTCGTATCCGACGCCGGCGTGGCGCGTGAGTCGAACACCGGCGCATCGTTGACGAACAGGCGCCACCGCTGGACGTCGGTGGTTGTTCTGATCGGCCCGTCGAGAATCCACACGCTCTGCGAAGTGGCGGCTGGAATTCGCGCCATCAGGGCGTCCGGATCGACAGCGTCCGCGGCGTAAAGCGGGCCGGCGCAGAAGAGAAGGATGAGGACGGCGAATTGCGCCGCGCGCCACGCCGCGGTCATGGCCCCTCCACGGCCGCGGCCGGCGGCGGCGCGGAGCAATTCAGGATGGCGAGCGGATAGCGCGACGGTGATCCTTCCGGATGCTGGTACCCTTCGCCCAGCCCGTCGACGTCGTACTTGACGGCCGTGATGGCCGCGTCGAAGTTGAGTTTGCAGCCTGCGACGCCGACGGCAGGGCGGGTCTTCGCGAGAATCGGCGACAGCTCGGTGCCTGTCGGCAGCTGCTTGAGCAGGTTGGCGACGAGCGCATAACTGAAAAGTCCATGACCACCGGTCTTCTGCTCGCTCGTTTTCTCTTCATTTGAACGAGTGAACTTCAGCACCACTCCGCGGTCCGTCGTCTGCTCGTACCAGACGAAGCCTTCTTCCGCCTCGCCTTGCGCGCCGGCGGCGGCCAGAACCAGAGCCGCTCGCTTCGCGTCGTCCATCGCTCTCGTGTAGTCGCCAATCGCGTTGGAGTCGGTGTCGTTCGTGACCTGATACTGTTCCTGAATGGTTCCGTTCGACACGTACTTGAGCTTGCTCGACGGTTTGATAACTCTGAGGCCGCGGCCGTCGGTCGTGATGTCGGCGGTGCGTGCGAGCTGCGAGCCGCTGAAACAGCTGTCGAGAATGACGACCACATTCGCCACCTCGATTCCGCTGACCGTGGCGAGCAGCTCCCGAAGCTTGATCGTGGTCTGCGGCAAGGTCTGGGGGTCGAATTCCCTGGTGCTCAGGAACCGGGAGGAGTTTTTCGACGCGGCGTTTGGCGAGCCGATCACTCCGTGGCCGGAGTAGTAGAAGACGAACCAGTCGTTGTCTCCACAGAGCCATTGCTCCTTGCCCCAGACCGAATCGCTCGTTTTCTGAAGTTCCTGGATGATGCGCTCGCGTGACCAGTTGGTCGTCGTATCGTCGCTCGTCGCGAGCGTCCCCCGGACGTCCGCCGTGCTGGTGAGCAGGCCTCTGAGGACGCGATCGAACATCTTCGCGTCCGCATCCGCGTGCTTGAGGTTGAATTCCGGGTGAACGTATTTCTCGACGCCGATGACGAATGCCTGCACGTGCGGCTTGTCGATCAACGGGATTTCGTTCGGGGAGTCGCTCGAGGCTTCGGTGTTTCTGTCGGTGGTGACGGTCACGCGAAGCCGGTAGGAGACGCCGTCTGTATACGGCGCGCGCTGCTGGGCCGTGTCCGGATCTTCGTCGACAAACGCGAAGGCGAGTGAGTCGTCCCGATCGCCGACAAGCTGCTCCGGATCCTGTGTGGCGCCGTGAACGAGCCGGTATTTGTAGCGGTAGTGGACGACGGTCGTGCCGGGTTCGCGCCAGGTCTTGACCGTGAAATGCGGGACGGCCTTTCTCGAGCAGTGGTCGACCGTCAGCGGCTGCGCCGCGAAGCAGATCGCCACGGGATGTTCGCGCGACGCTTCACAGGCCGCCGGCGCCTCCGGCCCGGGATTCTGCGCGTTCGCGTGCAACGACAAGGGCTCCGCCAGCAACGCTGCCGCGGCCGCGACGCCAAGACTGAAGCGCAACACGTTCCCCTCCTGCGGTTTGGAGACCGATATTCTATGTCTCACGCGCAAACGGGCGTGCTTCGGGAGCAGAATTTTCGGGAACGGCCAATCCATTGGCCAGGACGGCCAATGGGTTGGCTCTAATGTGACATGAGGGCGCGCTATCGCGGCCGGTCGCCGGCGATCGTGACGCGCCGGCCTTTCCGCTCGTTCGGCCAGTAGTCCCAGATCGCGCGGTGCATCACGCACCGGTTGTCCCAGAACGCGACGTCGTTTCGCTGCCACCGGAAGCGGATCTGGAAATCGACATGCTCGCAGTGCTCGAAGAGCATCGTGAGGACGGCGTCGCTCTCGCTCTCGGTCAACTCGTTGATGCGCGTCGTGAACGTGCGATTGACGTAAATCGCCGGCCGGCCGGTTTCGGGGTGCGTCCGGATAACGGGATGCACGGCCGACGGATACTGCCTGCCGCGATCGTCGACGCCGCGATCGGAATAGCGGCCGCGATAGATGTGCTCGGATTCATGCGTCGCCGTCAGGCCAGTGAGCATTTTCTTTATCGGGGCCGAGAGCGCGTCGTAGGCGGCGTACATGTTCGCGAACATGGTGTCGCCGCCGATCTCCGGCAGGACGTGAATCTGGAGAATCGTTCCGAGGGGCGGCTCGACGTCGCATGACACGTCCGAGTGCCAGAACTCGCCGTTCGCGACCTTCGAGTCCTTGTGCGCGTGGATCACGAACACTTCGGGATGTCCCGGCATCTGGGGCGCGGCCGGGTGCATGTGCAGCGTGCCGAACCGGCGCCCGATCTGCACCTGCACGTCCGGAGGAATTTCTGACTGCTCCTTGAAAAACAACACGCCGTGTTCAAGAAGGGCCGCGCGCACTGCGGCGGCACCGGCCTCGTCAAGGCCGCACGACAAATCGATACCCCGAATCTCCGCGCCGAGCGCCGGCGCAAACCGCGTCACCTTCAGCACGTCCTGCCTCCGGCGAACAGCATACCCTGTTAGACTTCCGGTCCATGCCCTCATCTACGTTGTCGCACCTCGAATGCCCGCGCTGCCACACGATCCTTGAACATTCGCGTCCGCAGAATCTCTGCACCAAATGCAGTTCGCCGCTTCTCGCTCGGTACGACCTCGAGAAGGCGCGCGCGACGCTGACAGCGGCGGCGCTGAAGACGCGCACAAATTCGATGTGGCGCTACGAGGAAGTCCTGCCGGCCGCCGTTCCGGTGACGCTCGGCGAGGGCATGACGCCGCTCCTCCACGCCCGCCGCCTCGGCGAGCGGCTGGGGCTCACGAAGCTGTATATAAAGGATGAGGGGCAGAACCCGACCAACTCGTTCAAGGCCCGCGGACTCTCGGCTGCCGTGAGCATGGCGAAGTCGCTCGGCACGAGGACGATCGCCCTTCCTACAGCGGGCAACGCCGGTGGCGCCGCTGCGGCGTATGCCGCACACGCAGGCATCGGATGCGCGATCGCGATGCCGGTCGACACGCCATCGGCCATCATCCTCGAATGCCGCGCGTTCGGCGCGGAGGTGCACCTTATCAACGGCCTCATCTCGGACTGCGGCGCGTTCATCGCCGAACAGGCGCCGCGCCACGGCTGGTTCGAGGTGTCCACGCTGAAAGAGCCGTACCGCATCGAAGGAAAAAAGACGATGGGGTACGAGCTCTGGGAAGATTTCGGCGGCACGCTGCCGGACGTGATCGTGTATCCGACCGGCGGAGGAGTGGGCCTCATCGGCATGTGGAAAGCGTTCGAGGAGCTCGAAGCCATGAAGCTCATCGGCGGCCGGCGTCCGCGCATGATTGCCGCGCAGGCGGATGGATGCGCGCCGATCGTTCGAGCATTCCAGCAGCACGCAGGCACGTCCGAAAAATTCGAGAACGCGGCGACCGTCGCGTCGGGACTGCGCGTGCCGAAGCCGCTCGGCGACTTTCTGATTCTCGAGGACATCTATGCCAGCCACGGCGAAGCTGTCGCCGCGAGCGACGCCGCGCTGATGGCCGCGTGCCGCGACATGGCGCGTCTCGAAGGCATCCTCGGCGCACCCGAGAGCGGCGCCGGACTGGCGGCGATTCAGAAACTCGTGAGCGCGAAAAAAATCGGCCGCGACGAGTCGGTCGTGCTGTTCAGCACCGGCGGCGGCTACAAATACATGGAAGCCTGGCAGTCGGCTATCGCTTCTTCCTGATCGCCGCTGCGAGCCGCTCTCGCAGCAGCTTCATCCCCCGGTGCAGGTTGACGCGGACCGAACCCGCGCTCAGGCCGGTGCGGCCGGCGATCTCCGGTCCCGTCATGCCCTGGACCACGCGCATCTCGATGGTCTTCTGATACGCCTTGGGCAGCGACCGAATCGCCCGCAAGGCGGTCTCGGCCTCCATCTCGCCCTCCTGCGTCGACGGTCCCAGCAGCTCTTCGTCATTCGACGACAGCGCCGATCGCCGGCGCTCCACATCGTGCACGACGTTTCGGGCGATGGCGGCGATCCACGCCCCGAATGCGTTCGCCTGCCGCAATGTGCTCAGACGCCGCAGCGCTCGAAAGAACGTCTCCTGCACCACGTCCGCGATTTCGTCGCCGGGAAGACTCGACAGCCCGATCCCGTGCACCATCCCGGCATACCGCTGATAGAGCTCGGCAAAGGCCAATTTGTCGCCATTCTGCGCCGCCCGCACGAGCTCGGTCGCGTCGAGTTTCGCGTCATCTCGGCCGGCAGCCGGCGGCAGCTTGGTCCTGCGGGCAGACATCAGAGGGCACCAGTGCCTTTGAAGGCTGCAATTCAATCGCCGCGCGCCTAGCTCGTGTTAACAGTTCCGGGCGGGAGCCGTCTCTATAACGTCAGCGATCAGGAGGTTTTGCATGAACTTGGTGCGGCTGCCGGTGTCTCTGGTCGTGGCGTTGGTCCTGACGCTTGCGACGTCGTCGATGGCCCTCGCCCAGGAATCAACGGGCGTCTACTCAGTCAATCAGGCGGCAAGCGTCGTCGGCTTCACGATCTACGGGCAGATGATCTTCAAGATCAAGCGGGACGGCCAGTTCAAGGACTTTTCCGGCCAGTTCTCGTACGACCCCGCGAATCCCGCCGGCACGCACGTGGACCTGACGGTGTACACGGCCAGCGTGGACATGCACAACCCCGAGCACGAGCAGCTCATGAAGTCGGGGGAGTTCTTCGACGTCGAACACTTTCCAACGATGCACTTCACGAGCTCGTCGGCCGAGCTCAAGCCCGACGGCACGCTCTCGATGACCGGCGACATGACCATTCGCGGTGTCACCAGGCGGATGTCGATTCCCGTGAAGCTGCGGCAGGTTCCCGGGGCCGGCGCTTTGTCCGGGGCCGTCTTCGATACGACCTTCCCGATCGATCGCACGGAATTCGGTCTGAACGGCTCGCCCGCCGTGGGCGGCTTCAAGGTGTCGATCTCGAAGAACGTGCAGATTCACATCGCGATCGCGGCGGGGACTCACCGCATTTCGTGAGCCGCAGCGGATGTCTTTCCCGTCTCCGTAGTATCTAGCGGTTTCCCGCGGTCGATTCGATCGCGACCGGACCCATCAACGATGATCCGCCGCCGCCGCCCTGGCGCGGCGGCGAACTTGCCGTCGAGAAAAGCGAGCGTCGTCGCGGCACCACCACGAGCCCGAGCAGCTTTTTCATCTCGTTTCCTCCTCTTCTTTGGCGTCCCTGAAAGAACCGCCCTGCGTGCTGCCCTCGGGGCCGCCCTGCATACTCCACAGGTGCCGATTTTGCCCCGGATGAGCGCGCGATACGGCGTACAAAGAGAACGCTTGCGTTCCGGCCGCTCTGCACACACTATTGTCTTGGGTGGCATGAAGCACGCGATTTACGAGGATCCCGTCACGCACAGGTTTGCGCTGGTCCGACTTCCCCCCGGCTTTTTCGAGGGCGACAAATTGCCGATTGTGCCCACCACTCGATGGTTCAGCACGCGAGAGGAAGCACAAGCGACGCTTCCAGACTTGCTGAATCAGGACGACTAGACGTCAAGGGAGAGCGCGCGATGGCGGCAATGAACGGCACGATCAAACGGCTGGTAAGCGACAAAGGGTTCGGATTCATCCTGGCGAGCGACGGCAACGAGTATTTCTTCCACAGCTCGGCGTGCACCGGCATGTCATTCGACCAGCTCCGCGAAGGACAGGCAGTCACGTTCGAACGCGGCCAGGGCCCGAAGGGCCCGCGCGGCGAGAACGTCAGGCTCGCTTAACGCTCTCCCGTTCGAGCTCCGCGATGCGCTTCAGGGCCTTGGCCCTGAGCGCCGCGGCCTCGCGGGCAATCTTCGCTTCGCCGGCCCGCTCGACCCGCGGCACGCGGCGATCGAGCGCGGCAATCAGCTCCTTCAGCTCACGCAGGAGCCGGCGCGTGTTCAGCGCCATGTGCGTTCTACGTACCGGGACGGCTGCGATCGCGAGACGTTCCAGATTTCTCCACAACTCGTACAGCGCCAGTAACTCTCGGCATCCGGAGTCTTCGAATTCGTGACGATCGCCGTCGACTGACACGCCGGGCACGATGCCGGGGTGTGGCAGCCGGACGATGTCGGATCGCGTGAGGTGAAGTGACTCATCGGCCCTCCAGGGACGTGCTTTTGTGAGGGCTGAAGGCCGGAACGGCCGCAGGGCTCAGGAAAGCGGTGTGACTAATCCAGTATACGCCGCGCGGCGCACGCGGAATGCGGCGGGCTCCTTGCTATCTCCGTACGGCGGAGGTGTGATGGGTCTGCTGTTGGCTCTCCTCGTGCTGATGCTGATGCTGGTTTTCTCGGTGTCATGGCTGCATCGCGCTGGAGGGGGGCACTATCCCAATGGCGGTCTGTTGATACTCCTTGTCATGCTTGCCATCGTGTTCTTCTCCCGGCCACGTCGCAGTGTCTAGGAAACAGCCCCGATTTATATATAGGAGCTGGTACGCCAGTTGCTCAGGAGTCGGCCGCAAACCTAAAGGAGCGAGCTGATGTACGAAGCGACCCCGCGCGTGATCGACGCCGTCCAGCGATTGAAGGGCGTCTTCCTTGAAGCACCATCGACGCAGATGTCTCTGATTGATGCGTCCCGGCTGTCGGGCCTGGAGCGCAACACGACGCGCCTCATTCTCGAGGCGCTCGAGGACGCGCGCTTCCTCCGCCGTGCTTCGAACGGTCTGTTCACGCGGCGGAGCTTCGATTCGCACGCGACCTAGGCCTGCGACGGGAAGTCAGCTACGTGGATGACTTTCTTCTCGATAAATCGACCTGATCGCCCACGCGCGACCAGATCGAACACGGCAAGTAGCCCCTTTTCCCTAACGTCCGCCTTCAGGCGGACGTGATTAGCCGCCCGACAGCGCGCCGACGATCAGAAATGGTTCCGCTCCCGACGCGACGGCGTCGGGGAGCGGAGCATCGGGCAGCGCGAACGACAGGTCCTCTTCGCACGCGAAGAAGCGGAGAAACGGACGCCGCCTGTCCGTGGCGTAGTCGCGGATCGTTCCCCGCAGCATCGGATAGCGGGCCTCGAGGGCGTCGATGATCGTCCGCTGCGTGACGGCGCCGTCGACGTCCACCGTCACTTCGCTCTCCACGTGGGCGAGCGCCCGGAGATGAAACGGGAGTTCGACGCGGACCGGCATTGTCTTAGATCATCATCAAAGCGTCTGCACTTCGACCGAGACGACCGGAGGCAGATCGTGCACGATCGCCTTCCACGAATCTCCGGCGTCCGCCGAGACGTACACCTGGCCGCCGGTGGTGCCGAAGTAGACGCCGCACGTGTCCAGTGAGTCGACGTCCATGGCTTCGCGCAGCACGTTGACGTAGCAATCCTTCTGCGGCAGCCCTTTCGTCAGCGGCTCCCACTCGTTGCCGCCGGTCCGGCTGCGGAACACCTGCAGCTTGCCGTCGAGCGGATAGTGCTCGGCGTCGCTCTTGATGGGCACGATGTAGACGGTCTCCGGCTCGTGCGCGTGGACGTCGATGACGAAGCCGAAGTCGGTCGGGAGATTCCCGCTGATCTTCTGCCACGAGTCGCCGCTGTTGTCCGAGCGCATCACGTCCCAGTGCTTCTGCATGAACAGCGTGCCCGGCTTCGAGGGATGCATCGCAATGCGATGAACGCAGTGACCGACTTCCGCCGTCGGGTCCGGGATGTACTTGGAGTACAGGCCCTTCGTGATCGTCTTCCACGTCTTCCCGTCGTCATCCGATCGGAATGCGCCCGCGGAGGAAATCGCGACGAACAGCCGTGAGTGGTTCTTCGGATCGATAAGGATGGTGTGCAGGCACATGCCGCCCGCGCCAGGCATCCACTGCGATCCCGTGCTGTGGCTGCGCAGACCTGACAACTCCGTCCAGTTCTGCCCCCCGTCGGTCGACTTGAAGATCGCGGCGTCTTCAACACCCGCGTAGACCGTGTCGGGATCGGTGAGCGACGGTTCGAGGTGCCACACCCGCTTGAACTCCCACGGATGCGGCGTGCCGTCGTACCACTGATGCGTGCCGGGGACGCCGTCGTACAGAAACTTGTTGCCGACGGTTTCCCACGTCCTGCCGCCGTCGTTGCTCCGCTGCATCGTCTGGCCGAACCAGTCGTTCTGCTGCGACGCGTAGATGCGGTTCGGATCGACCGGCGATCCTTTCAGGTGGTAGAACTGCCACCCGCCGAAGAAGGGACCGTTGACGTCCCACTTCTCGCGCTTGCCGTCAGACGTCAGGATGAACGCGCCCTTGCGCGTGCCGACGAGAACCCGCACTCCGCTCATCGTGTACCCCGCAAGTAGTGCGGGCCTTCAGGCCCGCCAAAGGGCCCTATTTTAGAACGATGTGCGAGTCGGCGCGCGAGGTGTACGACTCAATCCGCGCGCGGCGCATCAGGTTGAATCCGTGCAACGTGCCCGCGAGCCAGGTGATCGAGATGATCGCGCCCGCGAGAAACAGATGACCGCGGATGAGCGCCCCAAGCGCCGTGCCCGAGAGCACGGCGCCCACGACCCAGAGCGTGATCGGCAGATGGCATGGGCAGAGCGCGAACGAGCCGATGACCCACGCGATGCCGCGTCGATCGGCCTGCTCCGGCGTGAGGGGACAGACTGCGTGTTTCATCGCGTCACCACGAAATGATACTGCGCGCCGGCGCTGCGCCGTACAATCGCCTGGGAGACAGATGAAAACACGCCGTGTCCGGGCAATTCTGCTGGCGCTGGGGGTTCTGCTGGTGGCGATCCAGGTCGTCCAGCTCCGCCGCCTGGGCGGACGCGGGTGAATAGCAGGCGATTTTCTCCCGCCTCACGCGCGCGTCTCACCGAACACGATCTCGATCGATTTCCCGGCGCCACGCTCTTCGACCGCATCGGCAGAGCCGTCTGCCAGGCCGGTTGCCTTCCCCGCAAAGAGCTGTACGAGGCGTGGGAGATGGCGCGTCGCGTCCGCCGGCTCTTTCGCGGCGGCCGCGTGGTCGACCTCGGCGCCGGCCACGGCCTTCTTGCGCAGGTGATGCTGCTGCTCGACGACGCTTCGCCGTCCGCGATCGTCGTCGACAGAGCACTGCCGGCGTCGACAGGGACGCTGCATCGGGCGCTCGTAGAGGTGTGGCCCAGGCTTGCAGGTCGCGTGGAATTCATCGCGGAGCCGATGGACGAAGTCGAGCTGTTTGCGGACGACGTCGTGGTCTCGAGCCACGCGTGCGGACG
>Ga0153915_10001986_pt1 | contig 18801 bp, 18 predicted proteins | sample Opewatmetagenome_2_FD_107003 | JGI IMG/M metagenome (GOLD analysis project Ga0153915, IMG submission 107003) | Freshwater wetland microbial communities from Ohio, USA - Open water 3 Core 3 Depth 3 metaG | ecosystem: Environmental > Aquatic > Freshwater > Wetlands | place: USA: Ohio, Lake Erie...
CCGGATGCGCAAGCGCGTATGAGCCTCTCCGACGGCAAGGGCCCGGTGGACGTCAGCGTGCTCGTCCCGGCCAAGGACGAGGCGGAGAATCTCGCCGAGTTCGTCCGGCAGGCGGCGGCGGCGCTGGCCGGCGCGCCGTTCACCGCCGAAGTGGTGGTGGTGGACGACGGCAGCACCGACGGCACGCGCGAAGTACTCGCCGGCCTGGCGGCTCGCCATGCCTTCCTGCGCTGGGAGCGGCACCGCACCCGGCAGGGGATCGCCGACGCGCTGCGCACCGCGGGCCAGGCCGCCCGGGGCGACGTGCTGGTCTTCTACCCGGCCGACCTGCAGTACCTGCCCGCCGAGATCCCGGCCCTGGTGGAGCCCATCCTCGCCGGCGAGGCCGACCTCGTCACCGGCGCCAAGCAGGGCGTGTACGAGAAGGCGTTCGTGTCGGGCATCTACAATCGGCTGTGCCGCCTCCTGTTCGGCATTCGCGTCACCGACCTCAACTCGGTGAAGGCGTACCGGCGCGCGGTGATGGACGCGATTCCCTCGCGGCCCGACTGGCACCGCTTCTTCGCCGTCATCGCGGGCGCCCAGGGGTTCCGGCTGGCCGAGCGGCCGGTGACGCTGATGCCGCGGCGGGCGGGGAAGAGCAAGTTCGGCATCGGCCGGATCCCGGTCGGCGTCATGGACCTGTTGAGCGTCTGGTTCCAGCTCCGGTTCGGCAGGAAGCCGATGCTGTTCTTCGGCGTCTCCGGCACGATCCTCTTCGCGCTCGGCTTCCTGGCCGGGCTCGTGGCGCTCGTCATCCGCTTCGGCTACGGAGTCGGGTTCCGCCCGCTCCTCAACCTCATCGAGACGCTGGTCATCTCGGGAATCGCCCTGTTCGGGTTCGGCTTCGTCGGGGAGCTCCTGGCAGGGCAACGGGAGGAGTTGCAGGAGCTCAGGCGCGAGATGGACCGCGCGCGGCGTCTGCCGCCGGGGAATACTGAATAAACCGCGGCGATATCGCGCGCCGCCCGGTGGTGCGGATAAGTTGACGGTAGCCGGGGGCCGTGACAGGTTGGGCCCATGGCCAGATGGACAACGCCGTCGCGCCTGACGAGCCGGGTGCCGGCCTGGCTGGTGATCCTGCCTGCGCTGTGCTCCGCAGGCTGCCACACCGGGCCGAGCGAGCCCAACCGGCCCCTCGGCTCGGACCGCGTGGCGGCGACTATCGCGGTGCCGGGCGGCGCCTACGGCATTGACGTAGCCGCCAACGGAGCGGTCTACGCCACGTTGCTCACTGCCTCGTCGCTGGTCCGGATCAGCCTGTCCACCCTGAGCGTGGTTCGCACCGTGCCGGTCGGGAATACGCCGACCGGAGTGGCGTTCAGCCCGACCGGCACCACCGCCTACGTCACGAACCAGAGCAGCAGAAGCCTCGGGCTCGTGAACGTGGGCCAGGACAGCCAGGTGGCCACGATCGCCGTCCATGGCGATCCCTTCGTGACGCTGCCGTCGCCGGACGGGGGCAAGGTGATCGTGACCGGCAACGACGATAGTATCTTCGTGGTCAATGCCGGCACGCAGGCGGTCAGCGCCTCGCTGTACGTCGGTACCGCGCCGAACGGCCTGGCATTCAATGCCGCGGGCACGCGGCTCTACGTGAGCAACTCGTTCGGTGGGACGGTCGTCGAGGTTGACCCGGCGGTGCCGGCGGTGCTGCGGACCGTCACGACGGGCGGCAGGCCTCAGGGCCTCGCGGTGTCCCGCGACGGCGCCGAGCTGTACGTCGCCAACGAGGTTGGCTGGCTCGAGGTTCGCAGTATCGCTACCTTCGCGCGCCTGGATTCCATCCCGCTCGCCGGTGCGGCGTTCGGGCTGGCCAGGAGCCCGGACGACGCGGTGTTGTACGTGAGCCTGCACGACGTCGGCGAGGTCGTGGTCGTCAATCGCGCGACGCGGCAGGTGATCAAGACCCTGGACACGGGGGGGGCGCCGCGTCGGATCGCGTTCACGGCCGACAGCCGCACCGCGGTGATCGCGAACCTCGCCGGCTGGGTGGACGTGGTAGAGCGCTGAGGCCTGCGTGGGCCACACCTCCGTATTGGCGCTGCCGGCGGCGTTCCTGTCTGCCGCGGTCCTCGCCTGCCAGAGCCCAACGGCCTCCAAGGCGGGCGTCCCCGCCAGCATCCTGGTCACCCCGGACACCGTCAGACTGGTCCAAGGCCAGAGCCGGCTGCTGGCGGTATCGGTCTTCGACGGCAACGGGACGCTGCTCATCGGCGTCACCGTGTCGTTCGCATCGTCCGATGCCACGGTGGTGACGGTGTCGTCGGCGGGCCTCGTGCGAGCGATCGCGACCTCGGGCCAGGCGACCCTGAAGGTCACGTGCGGCACCGCGAGCACGACCGTGAGGGTCGTTCTCGTGGTCGCGGTACCGACAAGCGTGACGGTGAGCCCGCCGAGCGTTGCGCTCCGCGTGGGGGACTCCGTTCCGCTGACGGCGACCGTGTACGATCAGGCGGGGCAGATCCTCGCCGGCGCCGCCGTGACGTTCGCGTCCGCTGACACGTCGGTCGCCACGGTGTCCACGAGCGGAGTGGTCAGCGGTGTCGCGCTGGGAAGCACGTCCGTCACGGCGAGCGGCGGCGCGGCGCGCGCCGCCGTGCCGGTGCACGTGATATCGAACGACGCCGTCACGGCCGCCATTCCGGTCCCGGGCGGCGCCTACGGCATCGATGTCTCTGGCAGCGGCGTCGTGTATGTAACGCTGCTCACCACGCCCCACCTGGCCCGTGTCAGCCTCGCGACCCTGGCCGTCGTCGACACCATCGCCGTGGGCTCGGTCCCCACGGGTGTGGCCTTCAGCCCGGACGGCGCCTACGCGTACGTCACCAATCAGTACAGCGGGACGCTCAGCGTCGTCAGCGTCGCCGAGGACAGGCAGATCGCGGTGGTGGCGTTGGGCAACTCGCCATTCGTCGTGCGGGCGTCGCCGACCGGCGCGACGGTCGCGGCGACGGACAACGTCGGCAACCTCTACTTCGTCAGCACCGGCACCGACAGCGTCATCGCGACGTTGGCGGTCGGGGGCGCGCCGAACGGCCTCGCCTACAACACCGGCGGGACGCGGCTGTACGTCAGCACGTCCACCGGCGGAACTGTCGTGGAAGTGGATCCGACGATTCCCAGGGTGTTGCGCACGATCACGACCGGCGGCACGCCGCAGGGCATTGACGTGTCCGGCGACGGCACCGAGTTGTACGTCGCCAACGAGGCCGGGTGGCTCGGTGTCTACCGTATCGCGACCGCCGCGCGGCTGGATTCCATCCCGCTCGACGCCGGCGCCTTCGCGCTGGCCCGCAGCCCGGACGACAGCGTGCTGTACGTCGGCATCCCCAGGCTTGGCGAGGTGGAGATCGTCCGGCGGAGCGCCCGGGTGGTGACCGGCACGCTCCTCGTCGGCGGAACGCCCCGCCGGATCGCGTTCACGGCTGACGCGCGGCACGCCGTCGTCGCCGACGAGCAGGGCTGGGTGCACGTCGTGACACGCTGAGTCTCGCGGCCGGCCGCCGGTCGTGTCGGGCGGCGATCGACCCGGCGCCGTCCTCCTTCTGTTCGTGTCGGGCCGCGCTTAGATTGCTCGCACCATGCACGTCGAAATCGTCCCCTTCGACGCGAAGTACCTCGCGGAAACCCTGGCGATGATGCGCACGTGGAGCCCGGATCATCCGGAGCTCGGCGAGCGCCCGCTCTTCGAGTGGCAGCGTTGCGCCAGGTATCTCGCGATCGCCGGAGGCAAGGTCGTCGGGCACATCGCACAGGCGGAGCACGAGTACCGGTATGCCGACGGCCGCCCGCCGATAAGGCTGGGGTGGGGGATCACCCTCGTGCTCGACATGTCCGACGACACCACGCGCAAGGTGGCCGGCCGGGGACTCCTCAAGGCCTGCGAAGAGGCGCCGGGCCTCAAGTATGCCGCGGTCGGCGTGGTGCCGACCATCGAGCCCGCGTATCTCCGGCGCGGCCATCAGATCCGCCGGGACAGCTGCGACTACTTCGCGAGGTTCTTCCGCCCCGGCAAGGCCCTGAAGTACTTGAACAGATCACCGGCCGTCGGTCCCCTCCTTAGCGTCGCCAACGCGATGCGACCGGCCCAGACCCGGACGCGATCAGGAACGCTCGAAGCCATCGATCGGTTTCGGCCGGAATGGGACGGGATCTGGGACGGCCTGATGAAGCAGCAGTACGAGCTGTACGGCGCGCGCGACGCCCAGTTCCTCAACTACAAGCTCGCTCAGCCCAACCGCACCTACCTCACCTTCCTGCACCGGGACACCACGGGCGCCATCGACGGCTACATCGTCTATCGCCGCGCCACACATCGGGTGAAAGACATGGACCTGGTGAAGGTCTGCGATTTCGTCGGCACCCCGCCCGCCAAGTCCGACCTGCTCGCCGAGGCGATGCGGTTCGCGCTCCGCGATTCGCGCGGCACGTACGGCATCGTGGGTCTGAGCGCGGCGGCGGACGCGCCGGCGTTCAGATCCGTTGGCATGTACGTCGCGCGCCCCTATCCGGTCGTGCTCGCGGCCGGGGTCGAGGGCAGGATCCGGGTCGATTTCTTCGATTCCGATCTCGACAATCTGTGGTGATCACCCTGCCCACGGCACCGTGGGCCGCGCGTTGCCCCCCTGTCTCACCCTCGCGCTCCTAGGGCTCCGTGCGCACCGTCTATCTCGTCCTGAGCTGCGACGTCGATCCCGATCGCGCAGGGGTCGTGCCAGGCACGCCCTCGGATCGGCTGGCCTGGAGGGGCATGACCGAGGGTATCCCGGCCCTCAAGACCCGGCTGCGCGACGTCACCGACGACGACGGACGCGAGCCGGTGTTCACCTGGCTGCTGCGCGCCGACGAGCAGATTCGCGAGCTCGAGGGATCCTACGCCTGGGTGCCGCGGACCCACCGATCCCTGCTCGCCGCGTTGCAGGAGAGCGGCGACGAGCTGGGCTGGCACCCACACTTTTGGCGCCGCGCCGCGGCCCACGCCCCGTGGATCCAGGAGCTCGCGGACGTCGACTGGCAGGTCGAGATGTTGCGCCAGGCCCACGCCGACCTGGAGGCCGGCTTCGCGGGACGCCCGAAGAGCGTCCGCATGGGTTGGTCATACCACAACAACCGCACGTACGGGACGCTGGAGGAGCTGGGGGTCGCGGTGGAGTGCTCCGCCATCCCCGGCTATCGCACTCTGAGGCGCAGCGTCCCGGCCACGAAGGAGAACCTCTTCGACTGGTACGAGACGCCTGGCGCGCCGTATCGGCCCTCGCGCGCCGACTACCGCCGCCCGGCCCGGGAAGGGGAGGCGTCCAGCCGGCTCCTCGAGGTCCCGAGCTTCGTCGCGACCTCGCTGCCGTGGGCGCTGGTGAGCGGCGTCCAGATGGCCCGCAAGACTCGCGACGGCGGCCAGGTGTGGCAGGCGCTCCGCCGCCCCGCCTACTGCATCAACCTCACGGCGCGCCCGCGCCTCTTCGCTCCGCTGGCGGCCCAGCTGGAACGGGCGCTCCGGTCGGTTCCGACGGGCCCGCTCGTCTTCGCGACGCAGTTCCACGCCGACGAGGTGGTACCGAACCAAAGCCGCATGTACGAACTCGAGAGCGTGCGCAGCAACCTCCTCGCCCTGCTGCGGGTCTGCCGCGAGGCGCGCGCGGCGGCGGCGTTCGTTCCGGCACGCCGCGTCGCCGAGCTGTGGTCGGCGTGACCGGGGACGGACGCCCGGCGAGGGCGGGGTTGGCGCGCCCGGTCACCCGCCGCAGGGCCGCCGGATGAGGATCGGCATCGTGACGCACGCCTACCCTCGCCACGACGGGGACGTGGCCGGTGCTTTTCTTGAGCGGCTGGCGGTCGCGCTGCGCGGCCGCGGCCACGACGTCCATGTTGTGGCGCCGTCGGATGCGGGCCGCGGTGGAGATGAGGTCCGCCACGGCGTGCGCGTCACCCGGGTCAGGTACGCACCCGCCCATCGGGAAACGCTCGCCTACCGCGGCACCCTGGCCGCCGAGGGGCGAACCCCCGCGGGGCTCGTCAGCGGAGCGTCACTCATCTGGCGCCAGGCGAGGGTGCTCGCGAGGCTGTGGGCGACGGAGCGGCTCGACGTCGTGCACGCCCACTGGTGGGTCCCCGGCGGACTCAGCGCTCGCCTCGCGGGCCGCCCGTACGTCGTCACCCTCCACGGCATGGACGTGGTGCTGCTGGAGCGGTCGCGCGTGGCGCGGCTCGTCGCCGCCCGGGTGTTGCGAGCAGCGGCGGCCGTGACCGCGGTGTCGTCCGACCTGGCGCGTCGCGCCGCGCGCATGGTCCGTCTCGATCCCCAGCGGATCGTGGTCCAGCCGATGCCGATCGACCCGGGCTGGCTCTCGGGCGCCGCCGGCGGGCGTGGGGGTGGCGGAGTCGTCACCGTCGGACGGCTCACCGTGCGCAAGAGGATCCCGCTGCTGCTCGAGGCCCTCGCGAAGCTGCGCTCCGCCGGCCGTACCCTGCCGCTCACCATCGTTGGAGACGGCGCCGAGCGCCCGGCGCTCGAGCGCCGCGTCGCGGAGCTGGGGCTGAGCGGCCAGGTGCGTTTTCTCGGCGCGCTCCCGCCGGCTCGGGTGCGTGAGGCGATCGAGCAGGCCGACGTGTTCGCGTTCCCGGCCCTGGGCGAAGGTCTCGGCCTGGCGGCGGTGGAGGCACTGCTGTGCGGCATCCCCGTCGTCGCCGCTCGGGACGGCGGCGGCGTGTGCGATATCGTCCCGGAGCGCGGGCCCGGGCGCCTGGTGGAGCCGTCCGGCGAGAGCATCGCGCGGGGCATCCAGGAGCTGATGGCCGATCCCGACGCGCGCCGCCTCGCAGCCGCGGCCGGCGCGGATCTGCGCCACCGCCTCGAGCCCGCGGCGGTCGCGGAGCACTTCGAACGGCTCTACCGATCGGCGGCGGGAGCTCAGCGCCCGTGAGACAGCGCTCGGCGACCCGGCGCTGGCTGTGGTGGAGCCTCCAGCTCGCGGTGGCCGCCATCGTGGCGCGGATGATCTGGGTCTCCGCCGCTGGGAACTGGAGCCAGTTCCGGTCCCTGCGCGTCTCCCTGACGCCGCACGTCGGATGGCTCGCGCTCTCGCTCCTCGTGATCCTGCTGAGCTTCGCGAGCAGCGTGGAGGCCTGGCGCCGGATTCTCTCCGCCTGGGCGCAGCACCTGCCGTTCCCCGCGGCGGCGCGCATCTGGCTGCTCGCGAACCTCGGCCGCTACGTACCGGGCAAGATCTGGAGCGTGGCCGGGCTCGTCGTCCTCGCGCAGCGCGCCGGGGTGGTGGCGTGGGCGTCCGCCGCGTCCGCCGTCGCGATCCAGGCGGTGGCGGTCGGCACCGCGGTCGCGGTGGTCGCCGCCGCCACGCCGGGCGCGGCCTCCCCGGTGCGGCTCGCCGCGGCGGCGCTGATCGCGGTCGGCACGATCGCGGTCCTGGCCTGGAAGCGCGCGGCGAGCGCAGTGGCGGGCCTCGTGGGCATCCGCCAGATTCAGCCGCTGTCGCTGGCGGCGGTCGCGCAAAGCTCGGCGTTCGGGCTGCTCAGCTGGGTCGCCCACGGCACCGCGTTCTGGCTCCTGGCACGCGGCCTCGGCCTGCCCGGCGCGCTTCCCGTCGGCACGGCGGTCGGTGCGTTCACGTTGGGGTACGTGCTGGGCCTCCTGGCGCTGTTTGCGCCCGGAGGCGTCGGCGTGCGCGAGGTGGTGTTGATCAGCCTCCTCACGCCGGCCGTCGGTGCGGGCGGCGCCGTGGCCTGGAGCCTGGCGTCCCGCATCGAGCTGACGTTGGTCGAAGCCGGCGCCGGTCTGGTCGCGGCGCTCACGGGCGGGCGCAAGGAGGATCCGAGTGTACGAGCCTAAGCGGCCGACCCTGGTCGCCGCCGCCGCATGCGGTCTGTGGATCGCGGTGCTGTCGCTCCCGATGCTGGCTGGACAGTGGCTCGGCTCGCCGGTCGGGGACTTCAACCCGGCGGGCTTCGCCTCCCGGACGTGGGGGGCGGAATGGTGGCATCGCCTCGGCCACGTGCCGCTGTGGGAGCCGCTGCTGTTCGGCGGCATGCCGTACATCGGGGCGGGCCACGGCGACATCTTCTACCCGACCTCCTTCCTCCGCCTGGCCTTCCCGATCGCCGCCGTGTTCGACTTCGGGTTCGTCCTCCACTACCTCCTGGCCGGCCTCTTCACCTATGCGCTGCTCAGGCGCTTCGGCCTGTCGTGGAGCGGGTCGGTGCTGGCGGGACTCGCCTACGAGCTGACCGGGCTCATGGCGTCCTATCCGTCGCCGGGCCACGACGGGAAGCTGTTCGCCTGCGCCGCACTGCCGCTGGCACTCCTCGCCCTGGTGATGGCTCTGCGCGACAAGCGGTGGGAGGGCTACGGCATCCTCGCCGTCGCGGTGGCGCTGGGATTGCTGGGGCACTTCCAGATCGCGTACTACCTCCTCATCGTCGCCGGGATCTTCGCCCTCTACCTGACGTTCCACGAGAACACCGACGAGCCGCTCTCCGGGCGGCTGGTGCGGCTCGGCATCGCGCTCCCGGCTATCCTCCTGGGCTTCGGGCTCGCCGCGGTCCAGGTGTTGCCGTTCATCCAGTACATTCCGTTCTCGCCCAGGGCCCAGGGCTACCACGGGTTCGCGGGGTCCACGTCGTACGCGATTCCGTGGAACCACGTCCCCGAGTTCTTCCTCAAGAACTTCGTGGGCGCGCGCGAGACCTACTGGGGCACCAACCCGCTCAAGTTCCATTCCGAGTACCTGGGTCTCCCGGTCATCGCGCTGGCGGCGCTGGGCGCGCTTACGGCCGGCCGCCGCCGGCTGGTGCTCTGGCTGGGGGGCATCGGGCTGCTCTTCCTGTTGATCAGCCTCGGCGCGAGCACGCCGTTCTACCAGGTCTTCTGGGCCGTCATGCCCATGATCAAGAAGACCCGCGCGCCGGGGATGGCGTTCTTCGTCGTCGGCCTGGTCTGCGCGATCTTCGCGGGGTTCGGGGTCGAGCGGCTGGAGCGGCAGGAAGGACTGAAGGCGGCCCGCGTGTGGCTCGGCGTCGCCGGCGGGGTGATGCTGCTGGCGATCGTGGGCGCCTTCGGCGGCATGGCCGTCTCGATGGCGGGGCCCCGGGCCGGCACGGCGCAGGCCGACTCGGGAGCCATCCTGGTGGGCGCCCTCACCAGCGGTCTCGCGCTCGCCCTCACGGCGGCGGCGGCCATCGCCATCATCAGAGGACGCATGACCGCCCAGGCGCTCGCGCTCGTCCTCGTGCTCGTCGTGGGCGGCGACCTGTGGCTCAACGCGCGCGGGTTCTGGATCTACCAGCCCGATCCGCACAGCACCTGGCTCAGGCCGGACCCGATCACGTCGCGACTGACGGCGACGAAGGCGCCGTATCGCGTGTACGACCCTCTCGTACTATACGGCTCGGACGCGCTGATGGCCTTCGACGTTCCCCAGGTCACCGGCTATCACGGCAACGAGCTGCGCTACTACGACGACCTGCTCGGGCGGAGCGGGGACGGGTTCGACAACCTCCGGTACGTGCGACTTCTGGACCTGCTGGACGTGCGCTACCTGATCTTGCCCCCGCGCGGTCCGAACGACTCTATACCAGGCTTCAAGCCGGTGCTCTCGTCGGTCACCATCTCGAACGGCAACCAGGCGGACCTCCTCGAACGGAGAGACGTGCAGCCGTATGCGCGCGTCGTCCCGGCGGCGGTCAAGATCGACTCCAGCGCCGTCGTTCCCACGCTCTTCGACCCGCGAATGGACGTCTCCCGGCTGGTCCTGTTCGACGAAGGCCAGCCCGTCTCACAGCTACCGATCAGCTCGCTGCCGCCGCCCAGCCCGTCGCAGGCGAGCGTCACCGCGTGGGAGCCGGGGCGGATGACGGTGGCGCTCGACCCGGCGCCGCCCGCACCGAGCTACCTGCTCGTGGCGGAGAACTGGTTCCCCACCTGGGAGGCGACGGTGGATGGCCGCAGCGCCCCGGTGCTGCGAGGCGACGGCAGCCTGATGGTCGTCCCCGTGCCCGCCGGCGCGCGGCGGGTCTCGCTGACGTTCCGATCCTCCGTCTACACCACGGGAAGGGACGTATCCGTCGCGTCGCTGGCCGGCCTTCTCGTGGCCGTGCTGGTGCCGATCGCGGCCAGGCGCCGGCGGCGTGCCTGAGCCCGCGACACGGGAGCGGCGCGCATGATGGGGCGCCTGTGGATCAGGTTCGCGCGGCCGCCGGAGCTGACGCCGGCGGGGCAGGGTGCCCCGGCGCTCGTGAGCGGCGTCACGACGCTCGCGTGGCCGGCTCAGGACCTGGCACTCCGCCTCGCCGATGGTGACCCTGACCGAGCTGCTGGCCGCGGCAATCACCTTCCCCCTGAGGCCTCGGAGCGGTGACGCAGGCATCTGAACGCGCGCTCGTCATCATCCCCACGTTCAACGAGCGGGAGAATCTCCCGAACGTCGTGCCGCTCGTCCTCGAACAGGACTCCCGGCTCGAAGTCCTGGTCATCGACGACAGCTCGCCCGACGGCACCGGAGAGCTGGCCGACGCTCTGGCCGAGGCGTCACCGCGGGTGCACGTCGTCCACCGCGCAGGGAAGCAGGGCCTCGGCACCGCATACCTGACGGGGTTCCGGTGGGCCATCGAGCACGGCTACGACTACGTCTTCGAGATGGACGCGGACTTCTCCCACGATCCGCGGCACCTGCCCACGTTCCTCCGCGAGATCCAGGATGCCGACCTGGTGATCGGCTCGCGCTACCTGAACGGCCGCGTCACGGTCGTCAACTGGCCGATGCCGCGCCTCATGCTCTCGTATTTCGCCAACGTGTATGCGCGCTGGGTGACGGGGCTCAAGCTCTGGGACTCGACGGGCGGCTACAAGTGCTACCGCCGCCGCGTACTGGAGGGGATCGACCTCGAGCAGGTGCGCTCGAACGGATACTCGTTCCAGATCGAGACCTCGTTCCGCGCCTGGAAGCGGGGATTCCGTATCCGGGAGATCACGATCACCTTCAGTGATCGGAACGTGGGCCACAGCAAGATGTCCGGGGCGATTGTGCGCGAGGCGATCTGGATGGTGTGGCGGCTGCGCCTGTGGGCGCTGCTCGGACGGGTATGAACGAGGGCATCGTCTTCTACAAGATGACGGGGTCGGGCAACGACTTCGTCATGTTCGACGGACGGCACGTCAAGGCACAGGAGCTGACCGCCGAGGCCATCGTGGCCCTGTGCGACCGGCGCCAGGGCATCGGTGCCGACGGCGTGGCTCTGCTCGAGCCGAGCGACCGCGACGACGTCCAGTTCGCCTTCCGCTTCTGGAACCGCGACGGATCTCCCGGCCCGATGTGCGGCAACGGGGCCCTCTGCGCCACCACCCTGGCCGGGATCCTCGAGCTCGCCCGCAGGGGGGAGGAGGTGCGCTTCTCCACGGAATCGGGAATTCACCGGGGCAGGGTGGTGGACGGGGAGTCCGAGATCTGGCTCCCGGACTGCGCGCCGCCCAGGGCCGTCCCCGGGGTCAAGACGGCGCCAGGTGAGGAAATCCCGATGCTCGCCAGTCCATCCGTCCCGCACCTGGTCCTGCAGGTGAAGAACTTGGAGCGGGTAGCCCCCGAGGAGCGAGGGCCAAGTCTGCGCCGGGATCCGGCTCTGGGAGAGGGCGGTGCCAATGTGAACTGGGTGGCTCCCAGGGGGGACGGCAGCTTCGCCTACCGGACGTTCGAACGTGGCGTCGAGGGAGAGACTCTCGCCTGCGGAACTGGCGCCGTTGCCTGCGCTTTGGTCCTCGCAGGTGAGAAAGGGGTTGAACCCCCGGTGCAGCTATGGACCAGGTCCGGTCTCCCGCTGCTGGTCACCTGGGAACGGACCCTGTCCGGCCCGAAATCCCTGCGACTCCGAGGGGAAGGCCGCCTCGTCTACCGCGGCATCATCGGCCGGCTGCTAAGCCAAGCCCGGACAAAGGCCTAGGAACGTGGACTCCGATTTCCACATTTGCGCACAGTTCAACTTAACATAACATATCTTATACGAAGTCGAATTGACAAGACAGTGACCCAGTGATGTGGGAGCCTCACTGGCTTGCGAACGGTTCTCCCGTGACCCAGTTTCGGGGTGCAAGGTGGTCTCCTACCGGATACGGCCCGGTGTGGGAATGTTGAAGAAGGGCCTCGGGTTGGCGCTCGGGGCCCTTCGATTCCCTAGCCGCGTCGCGCGCCCTTGAGCGCAAGCCCCAGGGCCTTGGATTCTGCCTCCTGGCGCTCCTGGCGCCCCCTCAGAACGGCCCGCTCAACCGTCTCCAGCACCTTGACTGAACAGCGCAGCCTCGCCAGCCAGGTACTCCAGCTCCGCCCGCTGTGCCCCTGCGACGAACCCTTCTGGGCGGGCGGGCCAAGTGCCGTTTAGGTTCGCGTCTGCAGCGGGCGTCTGATGCCCTCACGGCTCAGGGGCGGAACGTTGCACACCTCTCGCATGTCTCGCGCCCGAGTCCAGGCGGTACTATTGTTCAAGTGCTTGTCGCCAAGAAACTGGTAGGAGCGTGGTGTGATGCCGACGCGCGCAGCAATCAAGGCGATCGCTTCGTACCTTCCGCCGACCAGGCTCACCAACGAGGACCTGGCGGTGCAGCTCGGGAACTGGACGGCCGATGAAATCCGTGAGAAGACCGGTATCTGCAGTCGTCGCATCGCCGGTCCGGACGAGTGCGCCTCCGACCTGGGGGTTGCCGCTGCCCAGCGCCTGTTCGAGGGCGGCGCGTGCCGGCCCGAGGATATCGACTTCCTGATGTTCTGCACGCAGACCCCGGACTATGCCCTCCCCGCCACCGCGTGCCTCGTGCAGCGTCGCCTGCAGCTGCGTACCGATTGCGGCGCCATCGACTTCAACCAAGGGTGTTCGGGATTCGTGTACGGCCTCGCCGTGGCGAAGGGCCTGATCGAGGCCGGGACGGTGCGGTCCGTGCTCCTGATCACGGCGGAGACGTACTCCAAGTGGATACACCCTCGGGATCGCAGCGTGAGAACGATCTTCGGTGACGGCGCTGCGGCGACGCTGGTCGTCGGGGTGCAGGATGAGCAGGATCTCATCGGGCCGCTGGTCTTGGGTACCGACGGGAGCGGCTGGAAGAACCTCGTCGTTCCCGTGAGCGGCGCGCGGCGCCGCCGCACGGCGGAAACGGGGGTCGCGTCCGAGCGGGAAGGCGGTAATTGGCGCTCGGAGGAGAACCTGTACATGAACGGCCCGGAGATACTCACCTTCACCCTCCGCACCGTCCCGCAGGCGGTCCGGGCGCTGCTCGAGCGCTGGCAGCACCGCGTCGAGGACGTGGATCTGTTCGTGTTCCACCAGGCCAGCCGGTTCATGCTGGAGCGCCTGCGCGACAAGATTGGGCTCCCGGCGCAGAAGTTCTGGATCGACATGGAGGAGTGCGGCAACACGGTGTCGGCCACGATACCGATCGCCCTCGAGACCGCCATGGCCCAGGGCCGCGCGGCCAGCGGGAGCCGCGTGATGCTCGTCGGCTTCGGCGTGGGCTATTCCTGGGCGGCCGCCATGATCAGATGTCTGTGAATGTCTGAGAGGACCGCATACATGGATCGAGGAGTGTTCCTCCCCAAGCTCTCCACCGCACTCGAGCGTCCGGCCGGCAGCCTGACCGAGCGCAGTCCGCTCAACTCCGATGGCTGGGATTCGGTCGATCTGCTCAACGTCATCGCGCTGATAGACGAGGAACTCGGCCTCACGGTATCGGGAGACGATTTCAAGCGCTGCCGCACCGTGGGTGACCTGCTCACCTTCCTGGAGGGAGAGCAGGCGTCCTCCGGACACGCAGGCTGACGCCGCCCGGTGGATGCACGCACGGTCCGGCCCTGGATCCTCACGTCCTGGACCATCGTCCCTCCTGAATCCCGGGATGCGTGGGATGCCTCGCACCTCGAGAGCGGGGCGACGCGCGCCGTAACGGGTCTGGGAATCGACCTCGAGTCCGTCGCCCGGTTTGCCGGCATCGCCCTCGGCCCTTCGACGGCGTTCGCGAAACGGGTGTTCGGCCCGCGCGAGCGGAGCATCTGGCATGGCGCCGCTTCTGCGGCGCTTTGTTTCACCGCAAAGGAAGCGATAGCCAAGGCCCTCGGCAGCGGCCTGTGCCTGAAGCACGGGCCCGGGGTGCCGTGCCAGGACATCGAGGTCCTCGTTGACCTCACGACGCCCTGCGTCACCGTGGAGCTGCACGATGCGGCCGCGGCGCGAGCCGCGCAGGTCCGGGCCCGGTGTGGCTCGGTCTGGTGCTGGTGCGACGCGACCGTCGCCTGCACCGTAGCCGTCCTGCTCGGCCGGACGCTCGACTCCGCGAGGATTGACTCGGCGCTCGCCAAGACCTGGCGTGTGCTTCGAAGCGATCCGCGGGTCCGGCACAGCCTCGTCGCTCACGAGCGGTCGCTCAGGCCGTCGTAGGCAGCGTTCTTCGACGTCGCGATTGTTGACCTACGCCCCGTGGCAAGATCGAGGACCGAGCCCGTCGCGGGGTCTTCCTCAGGAGTCAATCATGCGGAAAGCGATCTACTGTGGGCTGATCGTCGCGTGCGCCGCGCTGCCGCTCCGCGCCCAGTCCGTCCCCGCCGCCGACACGGCGCTGGCCGGACGCGTGGATTCGATCGTGCGCCAGGTTCTCGCCACTACGGGCGTGCCGAGCGCCACCGTGGCGGTCGTGCGGGACGGCCGCCTCGCCTACGCCCAGGCGTACGGGGCCGCGAGGCTGGAGCCCAGGGTCCCTGCCCTGCCCACCATGCGCTACAGCATCGGCTCGATCAGCAAGCAGTTCACCGCGTCGTGCATCCTGCTCCTCCAGCAGGAGGGTAAGCTCTCGCTCGACGATCTCGTGGGCCGGTTCCTCCCCGGGCTCACGCGCGCCCGTGAGGTCACGATCCGCGAGCTGCTGTCGCACACTTCGGGCTACCAGGACTACTGGCCCCAGGACTACGTCCCCCTGCTGATGCAGCGGCCGATCTCCGCGGACTCGATCATGACCCGTTGGGCGAAGCGACCGCTGGACTTCGACCCGGGCACGCGCTGGCAGTACAGCAACACCAACTATGTGATCGCCGGCGCCATCGTCGAGAAGGTCGGCGGCATGCCGTTCTACGACTTCCTACGAGCCCGGATCCTGGAGCCCCTCAGCATGCGCAGCGCCGTCAACAGCGACGCCGGCCCGCTGCCCCCGTCGGATCCGACCGGCTACATGAGCTACGGCATCGGGCCCCTGCACCCGGCGCCCGCCGAGGGGAGCGGGTGGATGTTCGCAGCCGGCGAGCTGGCCATGACGGCGAGCGATCTGGCCAGGTGGGACATCTCCATGATGGACCGCTCGCTGCTCGCGCCGGCGTCGTACCGCGAGCTCGAGACCGAGGTGCTCCTCAAGAACGGGGTGGGAACCGGCTACGGCCTGGGCGTGGACGTGGGGCTCGACGCGGGACACCGCGTGCTGTCGCACGGCGGTGAGGTGTCGGGATTCACGGCGTCGAACCGGGTCTATCCGGACGATCGCGCCGCAATCGTGGTACTCACGAACCAGGACGCCTCAACGGCCGCCGGCGCCATCTCCCAGGCCATCGGGCGCCTGCTCTTTACGGTCCAGGACGCCACGACTCGCGCGAAGGTGGCCGAGGCGCGGCGCATCTTCGAGGGACTGCAGCGCGGCACCATCGACCGCTCACTGCTCACCGATGACGCGAACGCCTATTTCGACGACGTGGCGCTCCGCGACTTCGCCGCTAGCCTGGGGCCGCTCGGGACGCCGCAGGCGTTCGTGCCGACCTTCGAGGAAGCCCGTGGCGGGATGCTGGAGCGCGTCTTCCGGGTGACCTTCCCGGGGCGGACGCTCCGCGTCTGGACGTACGAGATGCCGGACGGGAAACTGGAGCAGTATCAGGTGGCCGCGCAGAACTAACGGCCTCGAGCTTCAGCCAGCGCTCTTGGCCGCAGGCTTCTCGCTGGGCGCCGGAACGCTGCCGCCGAGCTCGCCAAGGCGCACCCGTGCTTCGGCCGCCTGGCCAAGCTCGCCGTACTTCTGGATGACCTCCGCATATGCCGCCCGGGAGGCCGCGGAGTCACCGGCGAGGGCGAGCGAGCGGCCGGCATCGAGGAGGTACTGCGCTTTCAGGAAGTCGTGCGGCGCCTCTTCCGAGGCCCGGCGATAGGCGGCCGCGGCATCCTTGTACTTGCGCTGGTCCTCCAAGCCGCCACCCAGCAGCGACCAGGCCGAGGCCAGCATGTGCTTCGGATGCCCTTTCTGGACGAAGCTCTGGAGGTCCCTGACGGCTTCCGCGGCCTGCCCCTGGATGAGCCTGATCTCATTGAGCAACACCACCGCTTCGTCGGCGGCCGTGCTCCCTCTGTAGCGGTCGATGATGCGCGACAGGTCGCTCGCCGCCAGCGGCAGGTTCCCCGCCTCGGCGTCCGAGCGGGCTTGCGCCAGCGCTTGCGCGGCGAAGGCCTGCTTCCGCGCCTCGGACGTGACGTAGAGCCAGCCCGCCGCGACGAGGATCACGACCGCCCCGGCCCCGAAGGCCACCTCGCGGGTGTGCTCCTTGAACCACGCCCCCCAGTCGCGCCGAGCGACCGGCACCAAGCCAGCAGGTTGCGGCGCACTCATCGAGACTTCTCTCTCCTCACCGTACGGGGTGATTGGTGATGCCCCTGGGGGTTCCCTTCCCCACAAGCGTGTGGAGAAACCCGAATGCCCCCGCCGGGACTCGAACCCGGAATGCAAGTTTAGGAAACTCGCGTGATATCCCGTTTCACTACGGGGACGGACCCAGCCTAGAAGTTTACCGTCCAGATCGCTCAGCGAGCAATGGCAAGGCGCAGGGAATCGCACTCCGGCAGGTGCTGGAGTTGCGCCCTATCGCGCGGAAAGGGCGCAGCACAGCCACCACGCCCACTTCACCGTTGGATCAGGGGCGCCGAAAGATGCCCCATTCCGTAAGAACACCGGGTCGCTGTGCGTAAGCCGCCAGGCCCCGCGCCAACCGATCCGTCGCATCCGTCAACAGGACATCGCCACTGGAGCGAATCACGTAGCCCAGAACCGGCGCGCGATCCCTTGTTAAGTGTGCCTTCAGGGTGTCGCCGTCGAATCTCGCAACCCGCAGCGCACTGTCCGTGATCTCGAGAACCAGTTGGAAGTGAATCGGGAGGCCGCCGAGGCGATCGATCGTGCTCTCAGCATCCGGCGTAGGGCGGAAATCAAGAAGCCACCGACCGCCGAACCGGCCCACCGACATGATCAGAACTGACGTGTCGGTGTTCGTGTCGATGTAGCGGACGCGGTAGTGCCTGGTGTCCTCTTGACCGACGCTCGCGTGCTCAACATGGCCATGCTCATCCTGTGTTACCCATTCACCGAGCAGTCGTGGATCGGTCACCAGGGCCGAATCGGGCAAAGCGGAATCAAGCGACGACACGGCTGTACAACCACCCAGGAAGACGACAAAGGCGAGGGTCTGCGCACGGTTTCCCATGCTACACCTCCGATGGTTGGGGCAGCGTCCAACGCGCGGCATAACCTGCGGCGGTGGACCGGCTGCCTCAACACGGACGACATCCAGGCACCTGCCTGTTGATGCCCAGTCCCTATTCGGATCGGTCTTGCGCTGAATCCAGGCTCTCTTAGAGCCGCCAGGGGCCTGCTGCCATTCGATCGTCGGTGACTAAGCGATTGGGGCTCCCGATCGGCTAGTCACGCATCACTTGTCACCCTTCGCGCCCTATCAAGATCACCACAATCCACGCCTCCACATCACTGTGCATGGGCCACTGTTAGTGGCGTATCGTGAACGACTTACCATCCACAATCTCATGTGGAACATCAGTGCGGACGAGCTCGATGACCCGGGCGCCCGGAGGGCCCGCCGCCAGCTCCGCGTCCAGCCTGTCAATCGTGGCGGCCGTGGCTAGCGCCACCACCTCGACCGAGCCGTCCGGCATGTTCCGCACCCAGCCCCGCACGCCCAGCGCCTGGGCACGGTCTAGGACGTACCAGCGGAAGCCCACGCCCTGGACCCTCCCCACCAGGAGCCACCGGCGGCCCACCAAGGCCTCGCCGGGCGGGTGGCTCATCCCTTCCCCGTCTCCGCGGCAGGCGCTCGGGCCCGGCGTCGGCGGTGCCACAGGACGTACCCGGCGATCAGCAGCGCGACCACCGGGATCAGGATCAGCGCCACCCGGTGGGAGTACGCATAGACCTGCTCCCTGGACAGCGCCCTGCCCTCCTTGCCGACCACCCAGCCGATCGCCATCAGGATCGCGGCCCAGATCCCCGCCCCGGCGCCCGTGTACACGAAGAACAGGCCGAGCGGCATGCGCGCGATGCCGGCGGGGATCGAGATGAGGTGGCGCAGCACGGGGAATAGCCTCGACACGAACACCGCGATGGGCCCGTGTCGCGCGAAGAACCGCTCCGAGCGCTCGAGCGAGCGCTCGCTCACCAGGACCCAGCGCCCGTAGCGCACGAACACCCAGCGACCGACCCGCGACGCGACCCAGTAGTTCGCGTAGGAGCCGAGCAAGCCGCCGAGCACGGCGCTGCCCAGCGCCAGGGCCGCGTTCATCCTGCCCACGGCCACGAGGTAGCCAGCGGGTGGCATCACCAGCTCGGAGGGCAACGGGATGACCGACGACTCGACAGCCATCAGCACGACGATGCCCGGATAGCCGAGCCGGCCGATGGTGTCCACGAGCCACGTCAGGAACTGTTCAAGCATCGAAGCCGAAGGTCCCGAGCAGGGGGAC
>Ga0153915_10001987_pt1 | contig 18790 bp, 14 predicted proteins | sample Opewatmetagenome_2_FD_107003 | JGI IMG/M metagenome (GOLD analysis project Ga0153915, IMG submission 107003) | Freshwater wetland microbial communities from Ohio, USA - Open water 3 Core 3 Depth 3 metaG | ecosystem: Environmental > Aquatic > Freshwater > Wetlands | place: USA: Ohio, Lake Erie...
TAGTGGGGAGAAGAGATCTTAGCCCATACCGGTTTGGCAAGAACACGTCCCAAAGCCTTTTCGTCAAGGGGGATCTCTTCAACGCCCAATATACCCCAGCGTCCTGCGTCTTTCAGTGCAGTTTCGAACTGAGCCTTGGCTTGAGAGAGGGGAATATCATGCAAATAGAAGGTCATTCTAAAATCTGATGTCCTGCTTTCTTCAATGTTCTAATAACTGTTTTCAACCGGTCTCCTTTAACCAGGATCAAGTCTGTACTGTATGTCGATAAGGTGTATACACTGACTCCGGCTTCAGCCAGTGGGATTAGCAGAGAAGCCAATACGCCGACCAGTTTAAAATCCAAGCTACCTGCGATTTTAAGAACTCTCCAACCCCTTTCAACGGTTTTTTCCTTAGAAATCAGCCCCTCTTTGCAGACAACCGTCGTTTCTTCTGAGGTATGGATTACCGCCAGCAGTTCGGTTTCACTTCCCCCTTTTATGTCGAAGACTGTTCCGGGAGCGAGCTGCATTATGGCATAACTTTCAGGCAGCAGCACGAGCGTGTAAGAGGCTGTCATTCGAGTAGAATTACCTCGACCATCTCCCCAATACCCAAACCTGTCGCGTCTGGCGGGATGCATACCAAACCATCGGCGCGTGACAGGGTAAAGATCAGGTTACTTTTACCGAAAACAGGCTCTGCCTCCCAGCCTGAGCTTCCTAAGGATAACCTGACTGGAACCCAATCCTCGCGCCCAGATTCCGAAGGCAGATTTAAAGTCAAACAAGCTTTTACGGTTGGCTTATATTGGTCCGCTGAGATCCCTTGCAATGCTTTGACCACAGGGACAACGAAGAGACCTGCGATCACGAAAGCAGAGACAGGATTGCCGGGCAACCCGATCACCGCCTTGGCGGGTTGCCCTGGGAGCGCACAAGCCGCCAGGATCGTGGGCTTGCCAGGTCGAACGTTTACCCCGTGAACCAGGACACCTGGCTTACCGAGTTGGTTGATCACCTGGGCGGTCAGGTCACGCGCACTGGCTGATGAGCCAGCCGTAATAACGACCATATCACAGGTTTGTAATGCCTGATAGACCTTCAGTTCAAGGGCTTCAACCAAGTCAGGCACAATGCCTAGAGACACGGCTTCACCACCCGCCCTCTTTACCAGAGCACTCAAAGTATAGGTGTTGACATCCCGCACTTTGCCTGGCTCCAGGGATGCCCCAATTGGGAGGATTTCATCTCCAGTGGAAATGATGGCAACCCGTGGTTTTCGCCTTACCTTAACTTGCGTAATCCCCAAAGCAGCCAACCCGCCAATTTCCGCCGGACGCAAGATAGTCCCTTTGGGGATGACTTCTTGCCCGATGACTACATCTTCTCCAGCCTGGAGCACATTTTCACCTTCAGCTACAGATCGCAGGATCTCCACTTCGTGAGCTTGGACGAGCTGCGTATGCTCGAGCATTACCACGGCATCCGATCCTTCGGGCAGCATCCCGCCCGTGTGGATTAAAGCGCAAGCCGACTTTTCAACCTGGAACTCCGGAGCCATTCCCATGAGCACCTCGCCAGCTACCTTTATATACGCTGGCAAGCTTTCGCTGGCTCCATAAGTATCAGCAGCACGTACTGCGTATCCATCCACGGTGCTACGCGCGAAGGTCGGCAGGGAATGGGGTGCCAGGATCTTTGCAGCTGTTATCCGTCCGAGCGCTTGATCCGTTTCGACCAATTCTGCCTGGAGTCGATCTTCGAGATGCGTTAAAAGCAGGTCGAGGGCTTCTTTTGGGGGTTGGAGGCGTAAGAACTCTGGCATAGACTCTGGGAAAGAGGTCAATATACCTTGTGGACTTCCATCATCGTGTCCAAAAGGTGAAGGCCAACAGATACGCCGTTACACCATAGAGTGCGACTGCAGTGAAAGTCAATGCACCCCAATTTGGTTTGGCGCCATCGGCGAGGCGATTGACTAACCAGATCTGAAATAAGCCCAACGGTAGTGTTAAGAATGCAGGCAGCACGATTGGCAGTGGAAAACCCAATAAAGCGCCCAATCCGAATAGAACATACGAAATCAGGATACACAGATTATGGACTATAACCCCTCTCTGCCAACCAATCCTCACCATTAAAGTTTGTTTGAGATATTTAAGGTCAGAGGCATAATCGGGCAGCTCGAAAGCCAGCATCATGGCAATATTTAATGAAGTCAACGGAAAAGTTGCCATCGCAAGCAGCCGGTGTAACTCATTGTTTTGCAGCAGAAAAGCCAGAGCGGGCACAAGATTCGAGACGATGATGGAGGTCGTTAATTCCCCATAACCTGAAGAAGCCAGTCGAACAGGTGGGGTCGAATAAAAGAAGGCTCCCAGGAAGATCAATACCAGCGTCAGCACCAGCGGTGCGTTTAGTTGCGCATTACGGATGATTGGCACGGTAAAGTAGGCTGCCAACGCCAGGCAGACTGCGGCTGCATAAAGCGCAGTTTCTCGGCGCAGCTTCTCTTTTCCGATCGTTCCACTGCCTCCTGAAAAAGGCGTGCGGTGTTCGTTGTCAGCATCGGCAGCCGAGTCAAAATATTCATTCAAATAGTGCGTGCTGAGCTGCATCAAAGTCACCCACACCTGTCCTAGCCAATACAACCCCCAATTGATTGGCGCTCCCAGGTAGCGAGATATGCCTGCACCCAGTGCGTATAATAAAGCAGCTCCCAGAAGGAAATGAGGCCGCGACAGGCGGATGAACAACCAGATTTTCTTGGTGCTCATGCGTTTTCCAACTTCTGGCGGATTTCCCGCTGGTGAATCTGGTTGTGACGGTAGATAATCTTGATGATCTCAGCTAACGATGCTATCCCCAAGAAAGGATGTCGCCCCTGTCGCTGCAGATCCTCAGGTTTCAAGCCTGCTACAAAAGCGGCAGTCTTTTGGCGGTTTTGACGGAATTTCTCAATCAGCTCAGGTAGTGAAATTTCTCCTAATTCAAGCACTTTGCGTTCGTTATAAACATCGATATCGAAATCAACTGGCGACCCAGCTCCCCCAGCGGCAATGTTCTCAATTAGCCTGTATAAACTGTGCTCTGCAGAGGCAATATGTGCCAACACCTGGCGGGCTGTCCAGTGGGAACCTTCGGTGTAGATTTTTTGGCTCAGCTGATCGGACGATAATGCCTGGAAAAAGGTAATCGATTTTTCACCTTCATAAAGAAGCCGTTCGGAAAGAAAAGCTGGGGTTTCAGGCATGCGTGTAATTATAAAATAGTTTCGATAAGAATAGGATAAAGTCTGGATTATTTTGAGGAGAAAAAGTGATTTTGAGCATAAAATTTGATCGTCCTTCGGGCTGAGGCGGAAATCTTCTTTAAGTGTTAGAATCTTTCAGGAAGCGATTACCTCAGGGCAGCAGCAGCGACTGATTCTCTTGTTTCTCATCAAATCAAAGGATATTTCTCCATGGACATGATCCAGGCATTCATTACCCCAATCGTCGAAAATGTCGAAAAAGTCATTGTTGGTAAGCGTTCCACAATCGAACTTTTTATGGTGGCACTGCTGTGCGAAGGTCATGTTCTGATCGAGGATGTGCCTGGGACAGGGAAGACGATGCTGGCGCGTTCCATAGCCATCAGCCTGGGCGGTGCCTTTAAACGTTTGCAATGCACACCCGATTTGCTTCCCAACGACGTTACCGGTGTATCTGTCTTTAACCAACAAAGCAGCCAATTTGAGTTCCGACCCGGCCCGATTTTCGTGAATATCCTCCTGGCTGATGAAATCAACCGCGCTACACCTCGAACTCAGTCGGCTCTATTGGAGGCGATGCAAGAGCAGCAGGTAACAGTTGACGGGATTACCCGGATGCTGCCCAGACCATTCCTGGTAATTGCCACCCAAAATCCGATTGAATACGAAGGCACCTTTCCACTACCCGAAGCGCAGGTTGACCGGTTTCTGATGCGCCTTTCAGTGGGTTACCCGAACCTATCCGATGAAAAAACCATCCTGACGAATTTACAGCGAGAGCATCCGATTAACAGCCTCGCTCCAGTAGTCGATGGCTTGCAGCTCCCTGCTTTGCAGCGTCAGATATGGGAAATTTATCTGGATGCCTCGCTCCAGGATTATATCGTGCGTCTCGTAGCTGCTACCCGTACTCACCCAGACCTGGCGTTGGGCGGCAGCCCGCGCGCCAGCCTGGCATTATTTAAAACCGCCCAGGCGCTGGCTGCAATTCGAGGTCGTGATCATGTCATCCCGGATGATATTAAATATCTTGTGCCGGTTACCCTTGCACATCGGTTGATTGCCCGACCAGAGGCTGAGCTGCGCGGGCGTACAATTTCAGTTATTTTGGACGAAATCCTTCAAAAGATACCTTTGGAGATCGGTTCATTGTCATAAATAATGATCCAGGAAATCCTCATTTTTCTCGTGGTTCTGTTTGTTGCTGCGGCTCTCCTGCGGGATGATTTTGCTTTTACGATTCTTTATCTCTTTGCCGGGATCTATATCGTGGGGCGCTGGTGGAGTGGACACGCAATAAAAGCTGTGCGCATCCTACGTGACTTCACCCCGCGGGCTTTTTTGGGGGATGATGTCAAAGTACACCTTGAAATCAAAAATATCGGAATACTACCGATACCCTGGCTGCGTGTGCAAGACAGCCTCCCTATCGAGCTGGCTACCCCAGGGCTGTTCAAACGTATTCTTAGTATTGGCTCGCGCGGGAAAGAAGAATTTGAGTATATTTTGAAAACCCGCAAGCGTGGCTATTACCCCTTGGGTCCCCTGGTTGCCTCATCGGGAGATTTATTCGGTTTGGGCGTGGAAAATCGCCTGGAGAGTGGATCCAGTCATCTCACCGTTTATCCCAAGATCTATATTCTGTCGAAGCTGGAACTACCATCTCGATCTCCTATGGGGACTCTGCGCCACAAGCAGCCTATCTTCGAAGATCCCACGCGGGTGTTAAGTAAACGAGATTATGTCGCTGGCGACTCACTGCGTCGTGTAGATTGGAAGGCCACTGCTATAACCGGAAGGTTACAGGTTAAACAATTTGAGCCTTCCATCGCATTAGAAACAGCCATTTTCTTGAATTTAAATCCCGAAGAATATGACTTGCGGGCACGCTTCGATGCTACTGAGCTGGCAATCATCATTGCGGCTTCGATTGCGAATCAGGTTATTGATCAGAAACAGGCTTTGGGTATGAATACCAATGGCCTTGATCCGTTGGGTAATATGCAGCGTTTTCGCCCTCTTCCCATCCGTAGAGGAAAGTCACATCTAATGCAGATCCTGGATGTGTTGGCACGAATTGAGGCAAAAGGGACACTTCCTTTCCTGGATATGCTCCGCCAGGAGATAGTCCACCTGCCTTGGGGTTCTACCCTGGTGCTGATTACTGGAAACGCAGAAGAATCACTTTTTGATGCTTTATTCCAAATCCGTCGTTCTGGATTCAATGCGGTTGTGATTTTAGCCGGGCAAATCCCGCGCACACAGCGCATTCAGCAACGGGCAGAATACTTCAAGTTCCCGTTTTACCACGTTCGCACTGAGTTCGATTTGGATATGTGGAGAAGCTAGCCTGGTGAATTATGTCTCGTCTACAGTTAAAAGAAGTCTTCCGGTTTAATGAATATTTATCATTGACTTTCAGCAGAATTCTCCTGATCGTCATGATGACTTGCTTTGGTATCGCCATGATCCAGGTCGTACATGCTTTTTCTCCTGCCTGGAACGGCAGCTTTTTATCCCTGGCTTGCCTGGTGATATCGCTGGAAGCTATCCTTGTTCAGAACCGATTGCGCAAAGCCAGCGACCTGGAGCATTCCCCCACATTTTATCGAGTGATGGAATGGGTAGTGATATTGATTATTTTGAAGCTTATCCTTTACTTCAGGTTGGGATGGGGAACATTTTTGGATGAGCTGCCCAATTGGTCGCGAAATTTTCTGGGTAGTTTCTTTAATTCCGAGTACCTCCTGGCTGTTTTGATCATGGCGGCGGTTTGGGGATTGACTTTATGGTTTGTATCAGATTTGGAGGAGATCGAAAATGATGTGACGCTTGTGGATGCCAGCGATATGGGTGGGTTTTATAGTAATCGCAGCGCAATCCGCGGGCGTATGGCGAACCGGTTTTTGACGATTGGTTTTATGATCGTTTTCATGACCGCTCTATTTACAATCGATTTCGGAGCTCTGGTCCGTGGCATCTACATTTTCAACCATCGCTCTGGAGGTCTAAATATTATTGTGTACTTTTTAGCCGGGATGCTCTTGCTGAGCCAGACCCATTTCTCTGTTCTCCGCGCCGGTTGGGCATGGGAACGAATTCCCATCGAGCCGCACATAGCCCGGCGCTGGATCGTTTACAGCCTGGTAGCTCTTGTTCTCGTGACCGGCATTGCTTTCATCCTCCCAACCAGTTATTCGATGGGGTTGCTCGCTACCATGGGTTATATATTTTCGCTCATCTTTTCATTGCTCTCCGGCTTGATATTCCTGATATTTACCCCGTTGATCATGCTATTGGGATGGATTTATCGATTATTTGGTAAGAATGCTCCGGTCGCTTCTATGCCTGAAATGAAACTTCCGGAGCCTCCCAAAGAAACTGCAGGACGGGTCCAACCTCCCTGGCTGGAAGTGGTTCAATCGGTGTTGTTCTGGGCAATTTTTCTTGGGGTAATTGGGTATGCCTTTTACCAGTATTTCAAGCAGAACAAGGATCTACTCAATAAATTGAAGCAAGCCCGTGGAATAAAATTTCTTGTTCAAGCCTGGGCATGGATCAAAGGCCGGTTGAGCGGTTTCAATCAGGCAGTCTCCTCTGTCATAGGGGTGGGAGTCAAGAGACTGCGTGCCTTCATCGTGCGCTCACCAGCTCAAGAAGTCTGGAATTTTATTAATTTGCGCCGATTATCTCCTCGCCAGCAGATTCTGTTCTTTTACCTGGCGCTTGTTCGCCGAGGTGGCGAAACTGGGATATCACGTAAGCCATCTCAAACTCCCTACGAATACGCCCATACCCTGGACAGATCCTTGCCAGATGTCAGCGAGTCAGTCCATTCGATGACTGAATCTTTCATTGAGGCGCGTTACTCGAACCATCTCGTTGAGAGCAAACAAGCCAGCCAGGCGAAGGCTTATTGGGAACACATTCGCCTGGCGCTGCAAAAATTGAGGAAACGATATAAGGCGAAGTAACCTGATATTTGTGGATTTTTTGTTAAGCAATCCTTGACAATGTATGGATGAATTAGCCCTATTTTACCCAACAGGTCACCAAGGTCATTTTAAAAGCGGTCATCCCGAGCGTCCCGAACGCGTGGAAGTCATCTGGAGTGCATTTCAAAAGGCTGAATGGTGGCGGCAGGCGAAGCAGGTTGTTCCAACGGGTGTCCCCGCCCAGGTCCTAAAAGCGGTTCATACACCTGCTTATCTTAACCTTTTGGAATTGTCGTGCAGAAGGGGTGGTCAGCTGGATGCTGATACTTACACCACGCCTCAATCTTGGGAATTGGCTCATCTAGCAGCGGGGGGTGCCATTGCTGTGGTTGAGGCAGTATGGAAACGGGAGGCAAGGCGTGGATTTGCACTCTGCCGCCCACCGGGTCACCACGCGATGCGTGGGCAGGGGATGGGATTCTGCCTGCTAAATAACATCGCTCTGGCAGCCGAAAATCTGGTCCAGTTCCAGTCAGCCAAAAGACTCGCCATCATCGATCTGGATTTGCACCATGGTAATGGAACACAAGATATCTTCTGGAAGAGGAAGGATGTCTTTTACTTTTCCACCCACCAAAGTCCTTTCTACCCAGGTTCAGGCAGGTTGGATGAAATGGGAGAGGGAGATGGTCAAGGTTTTACAGCTAATTTCCCCTTATCTCCCGGATCAGGAGATAGCGCTTATTCAAGCGTTATGGATACGGTGATCCTGCCCTTACTGGACAGGTATAGGCCTGAAATGATTCTGGTCAGCTATGGTTTTGATACCCACTGGCTTGACCCGATAGGTCAAATGCTGCTCAGCGCAGATGGATATGCCCGTTTGATTAATAAGTTGGCTGTGTGGAGCGAGGCGTATTGCCAGGGGAGAATGGCGATGATCCTGGAGGGCGGGTATGATCTTGATGCGGCACGAGCCTGCACCTTAGCGGTGACGGAAGCTTTGCTGGGGTTGAAATGGGAAGATCCTCTCGGACCTGCACCTTATCGAGAGCGTGATGCGTGGAAGGGGATGATTGAACGGGCGAAAGCCTTGTGGTACATCTAAAGCGTAGCCGAGTAAGCCACAACTTATCCATCCAGGAGGCTACTTTCTTTGCCTCTTTTTTGCTAACAGTGAAGCTGCTGTCGTTTGGGCACTCTGTTTTGTTTCAGGACCTGAAGTGAGGCTTGGCTCCCTGGTTTTTGATTGTAGTGAAGGTAAGGAGGCTTCTTGTCCGGATTCCTTCTTTGCCGAAGGGGGCAGAGGTAAGATCAACGGCTTTGACTCTTCTGCAGGTTGCTCAGGAATTTGATGCTCTATGGATGTATGTGTCCCTTTAACCCGCATTAATTCCTGTACACGCTGGGACCTTGGCACGGCTACTGCAGGAGCAGGCTGTAATTTCTTGAATCGATTTACTACCCAGACCCAACCGCGCTGGAGGTCGCTCTTGTTGATTACCAGGCGGCGTATGCCAATATCCACGGGCAGCAACAATGCTGCCAGCAGTAGCAACCATTTCCACATCGGCTGGCTAGCTCCGGGGGCGCGCAAGCTGTGCTCGAAAGCACTTGCAGGATCAGAAGATGCTACTCTTCCGTTCCCTGCCAGGGCTATCCGGTAAAGTGCGTCTGGGTCAGCTCCGAGCTGGCGATATTCTGCTGAATAGGTATAAACCCATCCGCTTGTACTGGCTAAAGTTGTTCCACCACTGGAAGGCGGCTGTCCTGTAATTCGGAGCAGATATACCCCCTCTTTGTCTGGCAGAAAGCTGCCCTCATATTTACCAGGAGCGACCTGGCGAAGTGTGACCGTTTGGGTTTGCCCTACTGGATTGACTACATTAGCTTGAACCATATACCCGTTAAGATATGTGGAAGTTCCTTCAGATAACAGGCTGCCTGCTGTATCCACGGTCAGGACAGCTTGTTCCCCTTCCAGACTGACCTGAGTATTCCAAGCTGAGGAGTTCACATCTCCAACAGTGTAGCGTACTGTGTTTGCCCAGAAGTTAGCGTATTCTGACCAATTTACCCAATCCTTCGCCCAACGGTTGGTCGCGTCTGACGTAAATGCCACGACTTTGCCCAATCCATATTGCCAGGCTGCCAATAGCGGATCATCTTTATGCGTCACCAGGATCGTTTGAGCACTGTCTTTTGGACTGGTCCCAACATAACCATATAAAGGTGGGGTTGACTGGATGCCTTCCAGGAGAGGCGATTTCTGCTTCACCTTGGGATAGAATTCACCTTCAATGATATAAGAACGAGTGGCAAGCAGGGTTTCTTCGGTGAAAATGCTGGGAATAGCCGAGGGGTCCGCAGCGAAATGATAGCGCCCTCCACCCAGTTCAGCAATATCAGGCAGGAAAGGCGCTGCGTCGTGGCCGATCCCTACGGTTGTCACGGTAATTCCATTATCCTGGTTCAAGCGCTTCACCAGCTCTGGGATGCCGGTCGGATTGGCTCCCCCGTCCGTGAGCAAGATGACATGTTTCAAGGTGGCTTTTTCTCCAGGAAGAACATCTGCCATAGCTTGCAGCCCAGCCAGGATATCAGTGCCTCCTCCTGGGCGTAAAGTTCCGATCGAGCGAATCACCTCATCTGGATTCGTTAAATCGGTCATCGGCACGACCCAGGTAGCCGAATCGTCAAATGCAATCACGCCGACACGGTCAGAAGGCATCAGTAATTCGATGGAACGCATGGCGGCTTCTTTGGCAAGCTCAAGCTTGATAGCGCCGCCACTTGTCTCTCCCATCGATCCGGAATGGTCTATGATAAAGACGATCGCCAGAGATGGCCTGCGCTGTTCGTCTTTGATTTGTACTTCAACTGGCAGGGTCTCTTCCAGTGGCGTGTGAAAATATCCTCCCACCCCATAACTGGTAGGACCGCCAATCACGACCAATCCTCCTCCCAAATCCCGTACATACGTTTGAATTGAGCTCATTTGCTGGTCGGAGAGCTGGCGTGCGGGAACATCGACCAGAAGGACTGCGGCATATTCCGCCAGGTTAGCCAGCTCTACGGGCAGATCAAAAGGACGGATCGTATCGATGGTGTAGCCAGCCGCGGTCAGGGCATTCTGGAGTATGCTAAACTCATCCCCGCGTATCTCACCTTTATTTCCTATTGGATCATCTGCAGGTGGTGCGACCAGGAGTATTTTGGGTGGACCACTGATCTGGGCATAAGCAGCCAATTCGTTGTTCTGATAATAAGTGTCAGACCTAGGGACTACCTGCACCTGGTAAATGGTAAAGCCTGGTTTCCCTGCCGTGAGTGGGAGGCTGAAAGTTTGTGAGCCACGCTTCAGATCGTATGATCCCTCGTAAATCAGCTCACCCGCAGAAAAAACACGCACATCCGTCTGAGTTGGTTGGTTAGCTTCCAGAGTCAGCTCCAGGTTGAAGTGGTCGCCCTGGCGAAGATGGCTGGGGGTGTCAATCGAAGACAACTTGACTTCCGTGCCCATTGTGGGAATGATCGGCACAGTTACCACTTCAACTCCAGTGGAAGCAGCCAGACGTGCAGCTGCCTCTGCATCGCCAGTCGTTGTTGCCCCATCTGAGAGGATCACCATGCGGCGAGCTTTATCTGGGGGATAGAGCGCCATAGCCAATTGGATGGCCTCTGCCAGATCGGTTTGGGAAGCTGAAGGAACCGAAGTAAACGGACCTAATTCTTTCGAAGGCGACATCGGTCGTTCGACCAGCGCCTCACCACCAAACAGAATTACCGCAGCCTGGTCATCGGGTTTCATCGCCTTTAAAGCCTGTTGAATATATTGCTCTGAGAACTGCCTGGCTGCTTCAGGCATTGAATCGGAACGGTCCACCAAAAAAACCACTCCCAGCGCACTGCCTTTTCCAGCTGAGTGTGTTACCTCTAACCCTGCAATAGCAAACGTGAGGCACACAACGAGCAAACATCGCAAGATTAAAGATGTAACCTCTCGTTTTCGAGTATAGCCGCGTGCCGGCCAACCCAGATAGATGATGCCTGGGATAAACAGGAGGGCTAACAGGGCAATTGGAACCGTAAAGCGCATCGAATTACTGCCTTAAAATTTTTACCAGATCTTCAATATCGTAGATGATCATAATCTGCGGTGGTAAACCCACCACTCCAGAAGCAGCAAACTGAAAGCGGTCAGGGCAAACCAGGGCCATAAATCACGCTTGCCCAATTTCGCTTGCTCTGAGGCACTGATCATGGTGCGCCCCACCTGGATTGTTTCGGATGGCCTGATATCCGATTCACTTTCACTGAACAGGTTTACGGCAAAAAATTCAGCGCTTTGAGATTTGGCTTTGACAAAGTTCACGGCATATACACCCAATTCTCCTGTTTCAGAGAACTGCGAACCGTTTTCGTCAGGATGAAGGGAAAAGACTGTGCCTGATGGGGATGCGATTGCCAACTCTTGAACGTCCAGACCGGGTGAGATGCTTATACTCTCACCTGGTAACGTGTTCTCGCCTGCATTAACAGACTGCACCGGAGCCAGGTAATCTATCAGGTTGGCGAAAAGGATCGGGAAAGAGATTTGCAGCGGTAGATCGGAATCGTGCAGATCAAAAGTCAAAGCTGCCACACGCCTCCCTTGGGTCTCTCCTGCAAAAACCAGCGGGTTTCCGTGGCTGCTGACCAATGTCTCTGCCCAGGGTGGTAACTGAACATAGTGCGCTTTAGCGATGTGCACCTCTCGCCAATCCAGATATTGGGTCAGGAGGTGATCTGCCACCTGTATTTCCTGGGTATCTGTAAACGTCCCCGTCACATTGAACAAGGACGTGGGAGGTGGGTTGATCAAGAGCAGGTTTCCCTCAGGCAAAACTGGAAGATTAGAGTCTGGTGCGGTAGGCAAAACGCCATCCAAAACGTACAGGTCGAATGAACTGGTTTCACCTGATGATGGTTCGGGAAGCTTGAAACCGCCGCTTGACCCTTCTGCCGTATCTGGGGAGGGTAGCGCCCGGTAAGCACTGACTCCTGGGAGGGCGCTGAGCACCTGCTCAAGGAAAAAATTGCCTTTCGATAGGATCAGGACGCGCCGGTTTTTATGGCTCTGGTTGACTGCGAAAGCAGTATCATCCAGGGACAAAGCATCTAAAGACCCCTCTTGTGTGCCAACTGGCTCGAGATGGGCTTTATAAATTGCATCTCCGGCTGGAAGATCCTTAATGCTAATTGGGGTCTGGTCATTGGCAGGGATTTCCACTGTTTGGGCGTTCAGCAATTCCCCATTGCGGTATATTGACAAAACCACCTGGCGTGCTTGATCGCTGAAATTGGCTATCCTGGCAAACAGCTCGAGATTGTTCCCAGAAGGTCTCAGCGCAAGAGCTGAGAGCGCCAGGTTATTTGCCGATGATCCTACCGGTATGTAGTTCACATCCCCCGGCAAGGGTGGCAGACCGGTTTTTGGCAGCCCGCCATCGGAGATAATTACGATGGTGGCTGGCTGGCTGCCCTTTTCAGCTGAAGATGCGCCGGCTGCCAGGGCGAAAGCTGTTTTCCAGTCGGCTGGTCCATTCGTCGGAGAGGCTGCCTGCAAAGCACGGAGCAATTCAGCACGGTCGTTCTCCGCTGAGATGAGCACTTCGGGCTGAAAACCGGCCTGGATCAAGGTCATTCTCGAATTTCCTGACAACCCATTGATTAACGTTCGCACAACAGAACGGGCTGCCTCGAAGCGGTTAGGTTCAATATCCGTGGCATTCATGGACGCTGAAGCATCCAGGAGTACAACAATCGAGCCGGAGGAAACGGAAGGGACAGCCACAGCCGGACGTGCTAATGCAGCCACCAATCCACTTAAAATGAGCAGCTGCAAAAATAGCAGGATATTTCTCCGCAGTTTTTGCCAGGGGGTATTTGCTTGCCGGTCGCGCAGCACAGCATGCCAGAGCCAGGTAGAAGATACCTGCACCTCTCGCCTGCGCAGCTTGAGCATATACATTAAGAGAATCGGTAAAGCCAGGAGAGAGAGAAAAAGGGAAAATGGCGCCAGGAAACTCATATCCAGTAAATCACTTCTTTATAACCACTTACCCCTTTCAAACTTTAATTTTTTCAGATTCATTTCACGATGCTCTCTTTTCTCATTTCATACAAGACAACTTTGTCCCAGGCGGTGTCTGTAGACAATTTCATATATCGAATTTCCCTTTTGCGAAATTCAGTGTGTAATTTCTCCTGCCAGGCTTTCAAACTCTGCCGATAAAGCTCCCTCAATCCACCATCCAGTGATATTTCCTCAGCTCGACCAGTTTCCACATCCACCAGGCGCAGGTCGCCAGCCAGGGGTGGATCAACTTCATCGGGCGCCAGGATGTGCAAGATAGACACTTCATAACCTTTGCTTTGAAGCAGGTTGGCACCCTCCTGATAACCTGCAGGTGAGAAGAGATCAGAAAGGATGAAAGCCAGTCCTGGGCGGCGCGCCTCCAGGCTATAAATCTTTATGGATTGGTTAAGGTTGGTTTCTCCATACGCTACTAATCCCTCCAGGAAAGCTAATAAATGAAACTGGTTCTGAGCCCCGCGGCTGGGTCCAAATTGGGAGCTTATTGTGCCCGATTGCAGGGTTGAGACCGTCAGCTTATCCCCGCTGCTCAAAGCGACCGAGCCTAAAGCAGCTGCCAGATATAACGCGTAGCGCAGTTTGTTGGTATTGCCTTCACCCCAATCCATGGAACGTGACAGATCGACCAGGATATGCACCGCCAGATCTTCTTCTTCTTCCAGCAGTTTAATAAAGGGGCGGTCTAACCGGGCAACTACATTCCAATCCAGGCGTCGCAAATCGTCTCCGGGAGTGTAGTTGCGATAGTCGGCGAATTCAATGCTTGTCCCGCGTTTTGTAGAACGGCGTTCGCCTTTGATCATCCCGGCACGCACACGTTTGGCAACCAGTGTGAGCTGGTTTATCTTGCGGAGAGTGACCTCATCGAATAGCATTCCTTACCTTATCGGCAAACTATTCACCCGGTCACTTTCAGGCTATCCGATAACGAATGAATCACTTCCTGGATGACCTGGTCGGTGCGGATGCCCTCTGCCAGCCCTTCGAAATTGAGCAACAGACGGTGGCGTAGAGATGCTGGGGCAACTGCGTGGATATCATCAAAGGATACGTTATAACGACCCGCCAGAAGAGCAGTGACTTTTGCTCCCAGGATCATAGCCTGTGCGCCACGCGGCGATGATCCATAACGAACAAACTTTTTCACCTGGTCTGGCGCCTCAGGGCTTTCAGGATGAGTCGCTACCGTCAACCGAGCGACATAATCGTTGACATGGGATGCCATCGGTACCTGGCGCGCCAGCTCACGCATGGCAATAATGTCGGCTCCGCTGGCGACCGGTTGGGCAAGCGCCTCCTGGCTGCCAGTCGTGCGGCTCAAAATTTCGACAAGCTCTCCGGCTGGCGGGAAAGGTACATTGACTTTAAAGAAAAAACGGTCGAGTTGAGCCTCTGGAAGGGGATATGTTCCTTCCATTTCCAATGGATTTTGGGTTGCCAGGACGAAGAAGGGCTCTTCCAGGCGGTAGGTTTTTTCCGCTACGGTTACCGAGTGTTCCTGCATGGCTTCCAATAAGGCAGATTGCGTCTTCGGTGTCGCCCGGTTGATTTCATCAGCCAGCAACAGGTTTGTGAAGATCGGACCTGGTTGGAAGCGAAATTCTCGCCTCCCATCCTGGTCAACCAGGATATCTGTGCCGGTGATATCGGCAGGCATCAGGTCGGGTGTGAACTGGACGCGAGAGAACTTCAAATTGAGTGCTTGCCCTAACGTGCGAATGAGCATGGTTTTTCCCAGCCCTGGAACACCCTCGAGCAATACATGCCCGCCACCCAAGATGCCGACCAGCACATGCCGCACAACCTCTCTCTGGCCCACGATCACCTGGCCTACTTCTGCTTCGATTGCTGCTGCTGTTTCCCGAAATTTCTCTGCCGAGATCGTCATATCGTCGTTTCCTTCACTTCTATGGTTCCAACGAGCTAAAATATTTCTTTACCAGGGCCCTTAAGCCAACCGGCACTTGCCCGGACTCGATAGCCTGGCGATAGGCCTCCGTGTAATTCGGCAACACATCCACATAAGGCACCCGGCTGGCATTTAGATCCCCAGGTGCAGTGTCTCCTTGTCCGACGACCTGATCCCCCGCCTGATTGGTCCCAGGTAGAGCAACTTCAGCACCCCCGCTTCCGCCTAACCTTTGGGGTGTATAGATCTCCTCATAGGAACGTAAACCCCCATCACCTGCTTGATTATTCTGCCCGATGGGAGCGGTTCCGGCTGGAGGTCCCTCTCCTTCTTGACCGGTGCTTTCCCCCTGACCTGCTCCACTTCCGCCTGAACTCTCACCGGAAATTCCCGATTGATTATTCGAACTCTGGCTTCCCTGTCCTGACTGCCCCCCTTGCCCAGCCTGAGATGGTTGGCTCTGACCTTCCCCAGCCTGGATCAAGCGATCCTGCCCCTGGCTGACCTGCTCGGCTGCCTGACTGGCTGCTTGAGATTGTGCAATCTGCTGGCCTGTGTTGGCCAATGCCTGGGCAGCCTGTTGAAGAGTTTGTTGAGCTGCCTGGAAATTACCATCTCTTATCGCCTGGGCTGCCTCTGCCATTTGTTGTGACAGCTCCGGGTTGGTGTCTGCCAGTGCTCGCGAAGCTTCCTCCAACTGGTCTGCCAGCGAGCTTGCTTCCTGCGGAGAAAGCTGGCTGAGGTCCAGGTTTGCCAGGTCTTGAGCTGCAGCTAAGTTATCGCCTTCTGCCAGGTTTTGGGCAAAAGATTGTAAGGGTGTATTCGTTCCTGGCTGGTTATCTTCCGACAAAAGCTTTCCAACATTTTGGAGATTTTCGGATTGTTGAAAAGCCTGTCCATTTTCGAGAGCCTTGAGCTGGTTTTCGGCGCTGGAAAGAACTGCCACGGCTTGTTCCGGCGTTTGGGCCTGGTTAAGATTTTTAACTGCCTCTTCCAGCGTTTGAGCGATTTGCTCTCGTTGGCCAGGAGATAATTTTTCATTATCACGGATTTGCTGAGCTAACGTATCTAGCCGGGCAGCTTCCTGAGCAATTGCCTGGTGACTCAAGCGTTGCTGCAAGGCGCGCTGAAAAAGGGGTTCACCGAAAGCGCCCAACAGCGCCAGTCCAATCACCAGGCTGCCTACCAAAATCGCCTGCAGGCGAGTTGTGCGCAAGAAAAAGCGGGATTGAGGGCGTACACGACTGCCTACCGACAAGGTATCCTTCAGCTGTTCTTCCACCAGCATATTCTCTTGAGCGTTCTCTTTTTTCTTCTCAAGCAGCTCAAGAGAAGTGCTGCTTCGTTCTTTTAGATCGTAATATTGGTCGAAGAACCTGGCTAACTGTTCTTTGGATATTGGCCATACCAATCCCGCCAGGGCTGCAACCACGGTCGACAACACGCAGAACCGCAAGATCAATGCGAGATATTCTTCTTTCAGCAGCCCTTCTTGCAAGATCCCCACCAGTGAGAATCCCAATGCCAGTGACAGCCCAAAGATCAAGCCTTTCAACAGCCATGCAATGGTTCGACGCAGCCGGTACCATGCTGAAAACTGTCGGAAAAGGTGCTCAAACTCAATCAATAAAGATTCGTCATCCATATTTTTTTGCGTCTTCCTGCAGGGATCTTATTTTCCTACACGCCTCACCAATCGAATGCTGATCCAGATAAAGATCAGGCTGAAAAATCCATAAAACAAAACGTAGGCTATCCAGGGAGCCACAATAGGAAAATTGCCTCCATTGGTCATGGGCAGCGTGGTATAAAATAAAGTTTGCTTTTCTACCAACATTACTTCGCTGGCAATGATCGTAGCCAAAGGGTTGATTGCCACCAGGACATATCCAACCGAATAGAGGACTGTCTCCAGGATCTGGACTTGAAAGGCTGTAAAATTTGACGAATACATGAGCCCGCTGAGCATGCTCATGAAACTAAGCGCGATGCCGATCAGAGTCGGCTCCCCGAATACAACAATAATAGCAGCCACATAACTGATCACCGTTGAAGCCAATGTGCTGCGCATCAGGCTGGAGATCAGCAAGCCGATGGCGCTGAAGGTGAACGCGGTAACAATCAATAGTAAAAAGGCTACCAGCACTTCTCCTATCGCCACGCCGCCGAACAAAGATGCCAGGCTTTGCAGAGGAAAACCGACCACTAACAAGAGCAATAAAAAGGAAATGGCTGAGGTTAGTTTACCGAGAACCAGGGATCGGGCTGGCAGGAGGGTGGTTTGCAGCAGATCATAGGTCTGACGTTCACGCTCGGAGGAGATAGCCCCTGCAGTCAGTGCTGGCGCCACAAAACAAACCATCATCATCTCCACGCCTACCACGATCCCAAAAACAACCTTCCCGACCGTTTGAACCATGCCCGAATTCCCCACATTATTAGCGCTCGAGGCTAAGCCCAGGTAGACGAGCCCTACCAGCAGGCTCATCAAGAGCAAATAAACGGTAATGATAATATATGCCTTCCCCTTGCGCATCCTCCCACGCAGCTCCTTCGTAGTAACTGGATTCTGGAAAATGCTGAAGATCATAGATCTAAGTCACCAATCCCTTCGTGGCTCTCATGAAGACCTCCTCCAAATCCCGGCTGTCTTCACTAAAATGTAAAACGGGAACACCCTTTGAAACCAGGCATGAAAGGATCTCACTTAAAGCTTTATCATCTCCATTGAATTCAATCTCATACCTTGAGCGTCCTGCACCATTGGAATGCAGCTCTGTTACTGAGAGAATCCCCGCGGTAGCCTGTAATATCGCCATCGCTTCGGCTGGTTGAGCCAGTACCGCGATCTGCACTTTCCTATGTGGCATCAGCATTTGCTGTAATTCTTCCAAAGGACCGGCTGCCACGAGCTTACCTGCTTCGATAATTCCCACCCGAGTGCAAATTTCAGCCACATCAGCCAGGATGTGGGTTGAAAAGAAAATTGTCTTGCCCATACGCGCCAGTTCAACGAGCAGTTGGCGAATTTCCACCCGGGCACGTGGATCAAGACCAGAAGCTGGCTCATCCAAGATCAACACCTGAGGATCATGGATGAGGGTGCGCGCCAGGCTGAGGCGTTGTTTCATGCCTCGTGATAATCCCTCTACAGCATCGTTGCGCCGGTGAGTCAGATCGACAAGTTCGAGGAGATCCCGGATTAAACCATTCCTGTCGGCAGGGGGGATGTTGTAACAAGCCCCGAAGAAATCCAGATATTCCCATACCAGCATGTCGTTGTAAACGCCAAAGAAATCTGGCATATATCCGATGATCTTGCGCACCTGATGAGGCTGCTTCAGCGCCGAATGACCTGCCACGAGAATATCTCCACTGTTGGGCTGGAGCAGGGTTGCCATGATTCGAATAGTGCTGGTCTTTCCAGCTCCATTGGGTCCAACAAACCCAAAAATATCACCTTCTTCCACGTTCAAGCTCAAGTGGTCAATGGCCTTGATCCTGTTGTTAGCGTATTGCTTGGAAAGATCGATAATTTCTATAATCGTTGACATTTTTGGATAATCTTCA
>Ga0153915_10001988_pt1 | contig 18789 bp, 16 predicted proteins | sample Opewatmetagenome_2_FD_107003 | JGI IMG/M metagenome (GOLD analysis project Ga0153915, IMG submission 107003) | Freshwater wetland microbial communities from Ohio, USA - Open water 3 Core 3 Depth 3 metaG | ecosystem: Environmental > Aquatic > Freshwater > Wetlands | place: USA: Ohio, Lake Erie...
CGCGGGCTGCGACCTCGTCCTCCACGCCGGGGACGTCGGAAGGGAGGCTGTCCTCGCGGCGCTGCGCGCCATCGCCCCGGTTCGGGCGGTGCGGGGGAACGTGGACGAGCTCGGGCCGCTCGAGGGGCTGCCCGAGGTCCTGCGCGTGGATCTCGGCGGACTGACCGCGCTCCTGGTGCACGACCTCGGACCCCCGGACCGGCCGCGCCCTCCCGTCGCGCGCGCCATCGCCCGCCACCGTCCGGAGATCGTCGTCCACGGCCACTCCCACCGGCCAGGGCACGCGCTCCTCGACGGGGTGCTGTTCGTGAACCCCGGCAGCGCCGGCCCGCGCCGCTTCTCGCTTCCGCGCACGGCCGGGGTCCTCGTCGTGGAGGGCCGATCGATCCGGCTCGACCTGCTCGACCTCGCCGGCCCCGAGCCGGTCCCGTTCGGCGAGGCGCTCCGCGCGGCGCTGTGACGGGCCCGGCGCGCGCTACTCGAGCCTCACCTCGTACACGAAGCTCGAAATGGGGAATCTCCGCATCCGCTCGGAGATCGTGTCGAGGAGCTGCTTGCGGTCGCCGATCACATCGACGTAATCCTTCACGAGCGCCGCGGCGCCCGCCCGGTCGCCGCGGGCCTTGATGCCGGCCACGTGCTGGATCAGGGACGCGATCGCGTCCGGCAGCAGGTCGAAGGCCACTTCCAGGCAGCCCGCGTCCCTGCCATTCGCCGCGGACTCCCCCGGGTGCCAGGCCACCGCGCCCTTCTCGACGAGGTACCCGAGCTGGATGGCGGCGAGCTGGCCGTAGGTCCGGGGCTGGCCTTGCTCGCCGTACATGCCGCGCGAGATGTGGCCGAAGGCCCAGAGCAGGTCGCCCAGATGGGCCCGGTCGGCGTCCTCGCGGGCGATGGTCTTCCGCTCCGCCAGCCAGTCGGAGAAGTAGAGTGCCGCGCTCTGGGCCTTCAGCTCCTCCATCGTGCTTGCCAGGGGTCCGCCGAAGACCTCGCGATCGATCTTCCCGTCCACCTGGTACTGATGGGCCGGGCCGAGGTTGTGGGCGGCCTCGTGGAGCACGGTGCTCATGAGCCCCGGCTCCGGATCGTCGGTGTAGCGGGCCATCGACGCCCGGCACAGCAGGGACTCCGCCTGGGCCTTCGTCTGGGCCCGGCTGTCCGGGTCCCTGTAGAAGTTGGTCATGGCCACGGTACGCCCGCGCCCCTCGTTGGCGACGGGCCCGAAGTTGGGCAGGCTCTGGCCGACGGTGGCGCCGTGTGGAGCGCGGGAGTCGCCGGCGTTGAGCACCACGTCCATGAAGTCCGGGAGCTGGAAGGAGACCTGCCTCGCCGCGTAGGGTGGCCCGGCGAGCCGCGCCAGTTCCGCCTCCATCTCGTTCCTCAGGGGATCGAGGGTGTCCTGCCACCGGAGCGACTTCCGGTCGATGCGGCCGAAGCTCACGTGGAAAAGGGCCTTGGAGTTGCAGGGCTCGCCGTAGACCTCGTCGGGCGCGACCCGCAGGTACCACCTCGAGTTCCGCACGCTCATGCGCGCCCAGGCCTCGTCGGCCGGCCACCAGTCGCCGTCCCGGAAGGCCTTCGCGTCGGCGAGCAGGTACGCCCGCAGCGCCGCCTCAGCCGGATCGGTCATGACCGCGGCGGCGGCCTCCAGCTCCCGGCTCACCGACTCCATGTCCTCCCGGTAGGCGACGTGGTAGGGCACGCTCCGCAGGGCTCCCGCCTCGCGCCGAGCCACGGTGAACGGATCGGCGAGCGACCTGTCCGGGCTCGCTGAGAGCCCGTCGCAGAACTTGTCGCTCGCGAGGAGGTCCCGCGGGTAGAGCCCGGAGAGCTTCCCCCTGGGCAGGCCCGGGACGGCGGCGCAGGCGGGATCGTCCTGCGTGAGCGGTGCCACGCAGCGCGGCCCGTGGTTGCGAAAGAACAGCATCCGGCTCGCCGGGTCGTTCGCGGGAACCCTGGCGAGCCACCCGGTCACCCCCATCTGCTTCGCGTAGAGCCGCTCGATGACGCTCGCGGCCGCGAGGACGCGGCGGGCGAAGGCCTTCTCGACCGCAGCGGCGGACCGGAGATCGGTGGACACGAGCGTCGGCCGCCCCTGGGCGAGCTCCTTGCGCACCGCGGTGCGGCGCGCGCGCTCTGCGGCGTCGAGCCTCCCGGGGTCGGTCGCGCCTCCGCGATGGCTCCGGACGACGAGATCGTAGGCGCGACGGAACCGGTCCGTGAAGCGCCCGCCGGCGATCCAGGCCTTGCGCGGCGCCGAGGGGTCCACGCCCCAGAGCACCGCCACCTCGTCGGGATCGAGGGCACCGTCGCCGTTCCGGTCCGCGCTCCAGAAGAGCGGTAGGTCCAGCTCCGCGGCGATGCGGTTGAAGTCGGCGCGCGGCACGAGGTTCGTGGCCGGAGCGGCGGCGAGGAGCGCGGCGAGGGCGAGGGCGGTCGAGGTCACGGAGCAACCTCCAGGATGGGCGGGCGCGGATGGGGGCGGAGTCGCCCGGGTGGGATGGCAGGCGACAGTGTAGCTCCACGGCTCGCCCGGAGCGGTGCCGTCCTGGCGGCGGCTCCGGCGGCGGCGGACCGGCCCGGGAGCCTCGTCCATGTGACGAGGGGACTTCACGCACCCGTGCCGCCACGACTCGCCCGGGGCGCGCTCGACCCCCGGGTGGCGGCGCGGTCCCGGCGCTCGAAGCCCTGCTTCCGGAGCCTTGCCGCGCGCGCCTCCAGGCGCTTCCGGCGCGCGGGGCGGGCTTCGAGTGCGGCACGCCGCCTGCAATCGACCTGGCCCGAGCGGCACCCAGAGCCGCTCCAGCCGGATGGGCTGACCTGTCGAGCGCAGCAGGCCACGCGGGCCGGACCGCGAATGGAGAACGAACCCAGGAGAACGCCATGAAGTCCCCCTTCGGAAAGACCGTCGCCGCCGTCCTCGCCATCGGCCTCGCCGCCCCCGCCCTGGCGGGAGAGGTGGACCGCCGCCAGGCCAACCAGCAGGCCCGCATCGCCGAGGGCGTCGAGAGCGGCCAGCTCACGCCCGCAGAGACCGCACGCCTGGAGCGCAAGGAAGCCCGGATCCGGCGCGAGATCCGGAGGGACCGCGCCGTCAACGGCGGAACGCTCACGCCCGCCGAGAAGGCCAAGATCAACCGCGAGGAGAACCGGACCTCTCGCCAGATCTACCGCGCGAAGCACGACGACCGGCACCTGTAGCCGATGCGGTCGAGCGGCCCGGCCGTCGCGCGTTCGCGGCGGATTGGGCCGCGCCCCCATGCGGCGAGCCTCCGGCTCCGCGGCGTGGCACCATGTCCCCGATGCGCCTCCCCCCGCACGGCCGCGTCATCCGCGCCATCGGCTTCGACGACGCCCCCTTCGATCGGCGGCGGGGCGGGCGGGTCCACGTCGCGGGCGTCGTCTGCGCCGGCACCCGCTTCGAGGGAATGGTCTGGGGGCACGTGCGGCAGGACGGGTGGGACGCGACCGAGGCGCTCGTCCGCCTCCTCGAAGGCGGCAAGTTCCTGCCGCAGCTCCACGTCGTGCTCCTCGACGGCCTGTCCTTCGGCGGCTTCAACCTGGTGGACCTCGACGCCCTCGCCCGGCGGCTCGGGAGGCCATGCGTCGCCGTCATGCGCCGGCCGCCCGACCTCGTGGCGGTGGAGCGGGCCCTCCGGCGGCTCCCTCGCCCGGAGCGGCGCCTCGCGCTGCTCGCCCGGGCCGGGCCGGTGCAGGTCCGGCCGCCGTTCGCCTTCCAGGTCCGGGGGGCCGCGCCCGACGCCGCCGCCGACGCGCTCCGGCGGCTCACCGACCGCGGCAACGTGCCCGAGCCGCTCCGCCTCGCCCACCTCGTCGGCGCCGCCGTTCGGCGGGGCGAGAGCGGGCGCCGCGCCTGACCTGCTGCTACAATCCATCGCTGGATGTGCCGCCTCTTCGGCCAGCGGGCCGACCCCGACTTCGACGTCTGCAAGCCGCTCTGCGGAGCCCACAACGCGCTCCGCACCCAGTCGCACCGGCACCCGCACGGCTGGGGCATCGGCTGGTACGTCGGGCGCGTCCCCGAGATCCGGCGCGGCCTCATGCCCGCCCACGCCGACGACGGCTTCGTGAAGGCGGCCCGATCGGCCCGCTCCCACCTCGTCCTCGCCCACGTCCGCGACGCCAGCATCGGCCCCATCACCCCGGAGAACACCCACCCGTTCGTCGCCGGCCACTGGCTCTTCGCCCACAACGGCACCGTGGCACGCTTCCGGCGCTCGGAGCGGGTGCGGGCCGCCATCGAGGCCGAGATCGCAGCGCGCCTGCGCGCGCGCATCCGCGGCGAGACCGACAGCGAGCGCTGCTTCTACGTCTTCCTGACGCGCCTCGCGGCGCGCAAGGGGCCCGGCCACCCGGGGCTCGAGGAGGTGCGGGAGGCGCTCGCCGGCACGGTCGAGACGATCTCGCGCATCGCCGACCCCGGGTCGAAGAGGCCGTCGAGCCTGAACTTCCTCGTCTCGGACGGCCGGCTCCTCGCCGCCTGCCGCCACGGGAGGACGCTGCACGCGGCCCCGCAGGCCCGCGGCGGCCACCTCTTCGCGGTGGCGAGCGAGCCCATCGGCGGGACGGGCTGGGTCGAGGTGCCGGAGGACGGCTTCGTGGGAGTGGACGCGACGCTGCGCGTGCTCTCCGCTCCGCTCCGACCTCCGGGACGGAACCGCGGGCCCTGAGGCCCGCGGCCCGCGACGCATCCCCCCGGTCCCGCCGCTACTCCAGCCCCGACACCGCCATCCCCTTCGGGAACCGAACCTCGTAGCGGAGCTCGATGGCCTTCTCCTCGCGCGGCTGGAGGGCGAGCGCATATGCCCGCACGCCCGGCTTCATGGGGTCCTCCTCGCTCGGCGGCGTGGAGCCGTCGAGCACCTTCACCTTCACCTCCTCCTCACGGCTCACCGGGACGAGGTCGAGGACCCGCACGGACACCGGCGCCGCGTAGAGGTTCTTCACGGTGGTGCGGATGCGGTAGACGATGACGTCGTCCTTGGTGAAGAGGCCGGAGGTCTCGTGCTTGCGCTCCAGGACCTTGCGCTCGATCTTCACCCGGTCGTCCGCGCCGAAGGCGAGCTTCACCTCGCCGCCCGGCGGGGTGAGCGGCAGCGCCGCCCGGCCCACGAACTCGTCGCCGAGGAAGACGCTCGCCGGGCCCGGGAGGAGCGCCGTCCCGGTGCCGTTCGTCGCCTTGGCGGTCAGGAACGCGGACGCATCCTGGCGCGGCGCCGCGACCCGCGTCAGCTCCGCCTGGAGCGGGAGCTCGGCGAGGTGGATCTTCCGGGCCCGGCCAGCGCCGTCCACCGACTCGCGCCGGGGCGCGGTGAAGGTCGCCGAGAGCAGCCCCTCGGCGATCTCGGCCGAGGGGGCCTCGATGGCCTCCAGCTTGGCCTCGGCCTCCTCCGGCATGTCTGCCTTGCGTACCGCCTTGGCGCGCCCCACCTCGCCCGCCATCGGCGCCTGCGCCGGGCTCGCGGCGTAAGCCATCGGCCGCGGGCGCGGCTTCTCGAGCCAGCGCGGGGACAGCTCCGGCACGTACAGGCTGCGAGCCGGCTGGGCGGTCGAGACGGCGAGTCGGACGTCGCTCCAGTCCTCGCCCGTGGCCTGCTCCACCGAGGCGTGGAGCGACAGGGCCATCACCTGCTTCTCCGCCGCGAGCCGGGCGTCCCACACCGGCCGCCAGGATGCGCTCGGGACGACGTAGGACACCTGGACCTCGAAGCTGCCGGCCTGCTCGGCACGCAGCTCGACGGCGACGGTGCTCGTGGTCTCGCTCCGCTTCGCCTGGAGCTTCGCGAGATCGGCCTTCGCCGCCTGGATCCGCTTCGCGAGGTCGCGCCGGGCCACCTCAGCCTTGCGCAGGTCCGCCGCGGCCGCCTCCCGCTCCCTCGCGACGAAGGCCACCATGTCGGCCCACTCGCGGGACGAGACGCCGCGCACGGCCATGTTCCTGGCGCGCTCCTCCGAGTAGGTCGAGCGGAGCGAGTCCACGAAGTCGCGCCGGGTCGCCGCGCCCTTCTGCTGGTCCTCGAGCGCCCGGTCCTGGTCCTGGAGCCGGTCGAGCCTCTCTTGCGCGGCGCGCGCCTCGCCGGCCGCCGCCTCGACGCCCGTGACGCGGTCCACCGAGACGCCGAAGACCCGGGCCCTGGCGCTGCCCGTCCCCTGGACGCGGAGCGAGTCGTCGACCAGCCGGTCTGTGATGCCGTGCAGGAGCAGCCGCACGTCGCCCGCGGGCAGGTCCACCTTCGCGACCCGGGTGACCCGGGCCGACGACTGGTAGACCGTCACCGCGTCGATGCGGGAGCGGGCCTCGAGATCGGCCGCGGAGGCGAGGCCGGGAAGGAGCAGGACGGCGGCGAGAGACGGGCGCATGGAATGACCTCCTGCCAGATGGAACGTGCGTCGCCTGGAATCGATCTACGTCCGCGACTCCTTCCGCGGTCTCGACCTCGCCCGCGGCCCGGGCGCCCTCCCCGGCCGCCTTCGCGTTCGCACGAGCCCCCTCGCCAGCTCCGCGTGGCGGCTTCCAGTGCCGGCGACCTCGAGGTGCCTCACATCCGGCGCCCTGGCGTCGTGCGACATGCGGATCTCGAGCCGCTCGCTGGGCAGCGCTCCGGGGACCCGGTCGGCCCATTCGACGAGCAGCGCCCCCTCCCCTCCCACCAGGTCGAAGAAGCCGGTGGCGTAGAGCTCGTCCTCGTCGCCGATCCGGTACAGGTCGGCGTGGTGGATCGGGATACGGCCGCGGTAGGACGCCACGATGGCGAAGCTGGGGCTCGCGACCTCGCGGGCGGGGACGCCCGCTCCGCGACAAGCGCCCCGCACGAGCTGGGTCTTGCCCGCCCCGAGTTCGCCCACCAGCGCGACGACGTCCCCGGGCGCGAGGAGCCGGCCGAGCCGCTCCCCCAGCGCGGAGGTGGCTCGCGCCGAGCGCGAGGCGCGCCGGGCGGCGAACCGGGGCGTCGCGCCCACTAGCGCCCCCACTCGACCCAGACGGCGCCGAGGGCCGCCGCGAGGTCGCTCGCGAGCAGCCCGCGCTGGCCGTGCGCGCGCGCCGCCAGGTCGCCGGCGCGCCCGTGGGCGAAGGCGCCCACGCGCGCGGCGGCCGCGGCCGGGAGGCCGCCGGCGAGCAGTGCGCCGACGAGGCCCGCCAGCACGTCGCCCGTCCCGCCGGTCGCCATGCCGGCATTGCCGGTGGGGACGACGGCCGGCGGCCCGGACGGCGCCGCCACCACGGTGCGGGCGCCCTTCAGCACCACGGCCGCTCCCCACTCCTTCGCCTTCGCCGCGGCGACGCCGATGCGGTCGAGCTGGACCTCGTCCGCGCTCGTGCCCACGAGCCGCGCCATCTCGCCCGGGTGCGGCGTCAGCACGATGCCGGCGGGAAGGCCCCGGAGGAGCGTCGGGACCTCGGCGAGCGCATTCAGCGCGTCGGCGTCGAGCACCGCCGGGATGCGCGCCTTGTCGACGAGGGACCGCAGGAGCGCCGCCGTCTCCGGGCCCCGCGGGATGCCGGGGCCGACGACGAGGGCGTCGGCCTCCTTCGCGGCGGCGACGAGCGCCTCGAGGTCGCTCTGGGCGAGCGCGCCGGCGCCGGGGAGCGGCTGGCTCATGGCCTCGGGGAGGCCGGAGAGGGCGAAGGGGAGGACCTCCTCTCGCGCGGCCAGCGTCACGAGCCCGGCCCCGCCCCGCAGCGCGCCGAGCAGCGCCAGGTGGGCCGCGCCTGTCTTGCCGCGCGAGCCGGCCACGACCAGGACGCGCCCGGCATCGCCCTTGTGCGCGTCGGGACGTCGCGGCGGGAGGAGCGCGCGCGCCTCGGCCTCGGAGAGCAGCTCGCAGGTCACCGGGACTCGGTCCGCCGCCGCCGGCGGGATCCCGATGTCCACCACCGTGACGTCGCCGGCGTACTCGGCGCCGGGGTAGATGAAGAGGCCGCGCTTCATGAAGCCGAAGGTGACCGTCCGGTCGGCGCTCACGCAGGGGCCGAGCGGGCGGCCGGTGTCGGCGGAGAGGCCCGACGGGACGTCCACCGCCAGGACGCGGGCGCCTCCGGCGCGCAGCGAGAGAATGCGCGCGATGGCCTCGGCGAAGGCCCCCTCGGGGGCGCGCGCGAGGCCGGTGCCGAAGATGGCGTCCACCACGACGTCGCCGGGCCCGGCCTCGAACGCCAGCAGCTCCCCCTGGTCGTCGATGGGCACGCCGGCCCGCTCCGCCTGCTCCCGCACGGCCCGGGCGTCGTGGGAGAGCCGGTCGGCCGGAACGAGCGCCACCACCTCGGCCTCCCGCCCCGTCCCGCGCAGCAGGCGCGCCGCCACGTACCCGTCGCCGCCGTTGTTGCCGCCGCCGCACACCACCACGACGCGGCCGCGCGGCGCCGCCAGCGCCTCGGCCGCCTCGGCCACGGCGCTTCCCGCCCGGTCCATGAGCGTGAGGCCGGGGATGCCGAATCCCTCGATGGCGGCGCGGTCGATCTCGCGCATCTCGGCCGAGCCCACGAGCCTCATCGGTGCCTCCGCGCCTCGAGCACCACGGCCGCGGCGGCGATGCCTCCGTCGTGGGTGAGGGTCAGGTGGATGGCCTCCACCGCGAGGTCGCGCGCGGCCCGGTCCGCCGCCCCGCCGAGCTTCACCGTGGGCGCACCCTCCTCGCGGCCGACCTCGATGTCGGTCCACCGAACGCCCTTGGGCGCGCCCAGCGCCTTCACCACCGCCTCCTTGGCGGCGAAGCGCGCGGCGTAGCGGTTGGTTCGGTCCTTGCGGGCGTCGCAGTAGGCTTGCTCCCGCGCGGTGAAGCAGCGCTCCAGGAAGCGGCGGGCTCGCGCCGTCGGCACGCGGCCGCCGATGAGGCGCTCGAGCCGCGCCACGTCGACGACGTCCATGCCGAGCCCGACGATCATCCCGTTCCCGCCCTCCCCGCTCCCGCTGGACTACCCGTTCACCCCCTGCGCGATCAGCTCCTTCATCTCCCGCACCGCACGCTCCATCCCGACGAGGAGGGCGCGGGCCACGATGGCGTGGCCGATGTTGAACTCCTCGATCTCGGAGATGGCGGCCACCGGAAGGATGTTCTGGTAGTTGAGGCCATGGCCCGCGGCCACCTTGAGGCCGAGCTTGGTCGCCGCCTTGGCGGCGTCGACGATGCGGGCCAGCTCGCGCCGCCGATCGGCCGCGAGCCGCGCGTCGCAGTAGCGTCCGGTGTGGATCTCCACCACCTCGGCCTCCACCCGGTGGGCGGCCTTCACCTGGTCGAGGTCCGCGTCGATGAAGAGCGAGGTCTGGATCTCGGCGTCGCGGAGGGTCTTCACCACCTTGCGGACGACGTCTCGACCCGAGACCACGTCGAGCCCGCCCTCGGTGGTGAGCTCCTCGCGCCGCTCCGGCACGAGCGTGCACTCGTCCGGCCGGACGTCGTAGGCGATCTTCACCATCTCCTGCGTCGCGGCCATCTCGAGGTTGAGCCGCGTGGTCACCGTCTTCCGCATCACCTGGAGGTCGCGCTCCTGGATGTGGCGCCGGTCCTCGCGGAGGTGGATGGTGATCTGATCCGCGCCGGCCAGCTCGGCGAGGAGCGCTGCCGCGACCGGATCCGGGTACGGCGTGCGCCGAACCTGGCGCAGGGTGGCGACGTGGTCGACGTTGACTCCGAGGCGCGCTGGGAACATGGGCCGAATGTACCTCAGTTCTGGCCTAGGCCAGCGCCTTGCGGAGCTCCTCGGCGATGCGGTCGGCGTGGGCCTGGATGACCTTGGCGTCGGCGCCCTCGACCAGGACCCGGGCCTTGTTCTCGGTCCCGGAGAAGCGGACCAGCACCCGGCCGTCCCCGCCGAGCGCCCGTTCCACGTCGGCGATGGCGCTCGCCACTCCGGGCAGCCCGTCGAGCGGCCGCTTCTCCCTCACCGCCACGTTCACCTGGGCCTGCGGAACGGGCTCGAAGCACCGCGCCAGCTCGGAGAGGGGCTTCTGCTCCCGAAGCATCACCGCGATGACGTTCAGGGCCGCGCAGACCCCGTCGCCGGTGGTCACGTGGTCGAGGAAGACGAGGTGGCCCGACTGCTCGCCCCCGAAGTTGTGCCCGGATCGGCGCATCTCCTCGACGACGTACCGGTCGCCGACCTGCGTCCGCACGACGCGGCCGCCCAGCGGCGCGATGGCCCGCTCCAGCCCTACGTTGCTCATCACCGTGGCGACGAGCGCATGCTGGGCCAGCGCGCCGCGGCGCAGCATGTCGCGGGCGACGATCGCCATGATGGCGTCTCCGTCCACGACGTTGCCGTGCTCGTCGGCCAGGATGACCCGGTCGGCGTCGCCGTCGAGCGCCAGGCCGAGGTTGGCCCCGCTCTTCGCGACGGCCCTCGCCATGTGCTCGGGGTGGACGGCGCCGCACGCGTCGTTGATGTTCTCGCCGTTGGGCTTCACGGCGAGCGCCACCACCTTGGCGCCCAGCTCCTCGAAGACGGCCGGGGCGACCTTGTAGGCGGCCCCGTGGGCGCAGTCGACGGCGATGGTCAGGTCGTCGAGCGTCAGCTCCCGGGGGAAGAGCGATTTCAAGAAGACCACGTAGCGCCCGATGGCGTCGTCGATGCGCTTGGCCTTGCCGATGAGCTTCGCCGTCGGCCGGAGCGCGCGGAAGTCCTCGGCGCCCTCCTCCTCGCCCGGCGCGCCGAGCACCAGGCGCTCGATCTCCGCCTCGACCTCGTCCGGCAGCTTGAAGCCGTCGCGGGAGAAGAACTTGATGCCGTTGTCCTGGTACGGGTTGTGGCTGGCGCTGATGACCACGCCGGCGTCGGCCCGCATCGACTGCGTGATGAAGGCGATGCCCGGCGTGGGGAGCGGACCACAGAGCCTCACGTCCACGCCCATGGAGCAGATGCCCGAGGCGATGGCCTGCTCCAGCATGTAGCCCGAGAGGCGCGTGTCCTTGCCGATGACGATGCGGTGGCGGTGGGGCCCGGAGCGGACGTGGTAGGCGAGGGCCCGGCCGAGCTGCAGCGCGATCTCGGCGGTCATGGGGTGGACGTTCGCGACGCCGCGGACGCCGTCGGTGCCGAAGAGCCTCCGGGCCGGGGAGGCCCCGGCGGCGGGGACTGCGGTCGGGCCCCTATCGCTCATCGCCATGCTCGGTCGGTCCTCCGTCCCGGAGCGCCAGTCTAGACCGAGACGGGGCCGCGGGCAGCATCCCGGATGGCGGCCGCGACCAGGGCCGCCTGCCGCGAGGCGGCGACGTCGTGGACCCGGACGAAGTGGGCACCGGCCAGGACCGCCGCGGCCACCGCGGCGAGCGTCCCCGGCAGCCGCTCCTCCACCGCCGCGCCGGTCGCGGCGCCGATGAAGCTCTTGCGCGAGGGCCCGACGAGGAGCGGCCGTCCGAGCGTCCGGAGCTCGCCGAGCCGCGCCAGCACCTCGAGGCTCTGGGCGGCCGTCTTGGCGAAGCCGATGCCGGGGTCGAGGAGGGTCCGCTCGGCCGGGATGCCCGCGGTGGCCGCGCGGCGCAGCGCCTCGGCCAGCTCGTCGCGCACCTCGGCGGCGACGTCGTCGTACCGGGCCCGCTCCCGCATGTCGGCAGGCGTTCCCCGCATGTGCATGAGCACGACCGGCACGCCCGCCTCGGCCACGACCCCGGCGAGGCGCGGATCGGAGAGGCCCTGGATGTCGTTCACGAGCGCGGCGCCGGCCCGCAGCGCCGCCCGGGCCACCTCCGGCTTGGACGTGTCCACCGAGATCGGGACCGCGAAGCCACCAGCCACGAGCCGCTCCACCACCGGGACCACGCGCCGGATCTCCTCCTCCGCAGGCACCGGTGCGGCGCCCGGTCGGGTCGACTCTCCCCCCACGTCCACGAGGTCGGCCCCCTCCGCGGCCAGCGCCAGCGCCCGGGCCACGGCGGCACCGGCGTCGAGGAAGCGGCCGCCGTCGGAGAAGGAGTCGGGCGTCGCGTTCACGACCCCCATGACGAAGGGGCCGGGGCCCGAGAAGGTCCGCGAGCCGATTCGGAGGGACCAGCTCGCCATCCGCGCCCCTCGGCCCGGCCGGGCGAGCTAAGCCTTCCCGGGCTCCGGCTTGGAGATGCCGCCGATGGCGTCGAGCAGGCCCGGCTTCTTCTTCTCCACCGGCTTGCCCTCGGTGGGAGGCGGGGGCGCCTTCGGCGGCGGCGGCCTCGTCATGGCGCCGCCGGCGAGGAGCACGTCGATGTCGGAGGTGTCGATGGTCTCGTACTCGAGCAGGGCGTCGGCGATCTTGTTCAGCATCGCCTGGTTCTCGAGCAGGACGTTCTTGGCCCGCTCGTACTGCTCCATGACGATGCGGCGAACCTCGGCGTCGATCTCGCGCGCGGTCTGCTCCGAGACGGCGGACACCGTCTGCATCTCGCGGCCGAGGAAGATCTCTCCCTCCTTCTTGCCGAGGGCGAGCGGCCCCAGCTTCTCGCTCATCCCCCACTCGCACACCATGCTGCGGGCGAGGCTGGTCGCCATCTCGATGTCGTTGCCGGCGCCGGTCGTCTTCTGGCCGAAGGTGATCTCCTCGGCGATGCGCCCGCCCATGAGGATGGCGATCTGGTTGAGGGCGAACTCCTGGTTGATGTTGAGGCGGTCCTCCTGCGGCAGCTGCTGGGTGAGACCCAGCGCGCGGCCTCGGGGAATGATGGTGACCTTGTGCACCGGGTCCGTCCCCGGGAGGATCCGGGCCACGAGCGCGTGACCCGCCTCGTGGATGGCCGTGGTGCGCTTCTCCTTATCGGAGATGATCATCGAGCGGCGCTCGGTGCCCATGAGCACCTTGTCCTTCGCGAACTCGAAGTCGTCGTTGGCGAGCCGCTCCTTGTTGCGCCGGGCGGCGTAGAGGGCCGCCTCGTTCACGAGGTTCTCGATGTCCGCTCCGGAGAAGCCGGGCGTGCCGCGCGCGATCTTCAGCAGGTCCACGGCCGGATCGAGCGGCGTCTTCTTGGTGTGGACCTTGAGGATCCCGTGCCGGCCGTTCAGGTCGGGGCGCGGCACCACGATGCGCCGGTCGAAGCGGCCGGGACGCAGGAGCGCCGGGTCGAGCACGTCGGGCCGGTTGGTCGCGGCGATCAGGATGACGCCCTCGTTGGACTCGAAGCCGTCCATCTCGACGAGGAGCTGGTTCAGGGTCTGTTCGCGCTCGTCGTGACCTCCGCCGAGGCCCGCGCCGCGGTGGCGCCCCACCGCGTCGATCTCGTCGATGAAGATGATGCAGGGGGCGTTCTTCTTTCCCTGCTCGAAGAGGTCGCGGACGCGGCTCGCCCCGACGCCCACGAACATCTCGACGAAGTCCGACCCCGAGATGCTGAAGAAGGGCACCCCCGCCTCGCCTGCGACCGCGCGGGCGAGCAGGGTCTTGCCGGTGCCCGGCGGGCCCATGAGCAGCACTCCCTTGGGGATGCGGCCGCCGAGCTTGGTGAACCTCTTCGGGTCCTTGAGGAAGGAGATGATCTCCTCGAGCTCGTCGCGGGACTCGTCGATGCCGGCGACGTCGGCGAAGGTCACCTTGTTGTGGTGCTCGGTCATGAGCTTGGCCTTGGACTTCCCGAAGCTCATGGCCTTGCCGCCGCCCGGCTGGAGTTGCCGCATGAAGAAGAAGAACAGGAGGAAGAGGAAGACGAGCGGCAGGTACTGCACCAGGATCGTCACCCAGAACGAGTTCTGCTCCGGCTTCTCGTAGAGGACCTTCACGCCCTTCTTCTGGAGCCGGTCGAAGATGGTGGCCGACGCGTCGATGGGACCGACGGTGTGGAACTCCTTCCCGTCGCGGAGGTGGCCGGCGTAGGCCGTGTCCTTCACGATGACGTCGCGCACCTCGCCCGACTCGACCTTGGCGACGAAGTCGGAGAACGCGAACTCCGTCTGCTCCCGTCCGTGCTGGGCGAAGAACTGGTAGAAGGCCACGAACATCATGATCAGGACGGCCCAGAGCAGGATGGTCTTGTAGGACTGGCGCAAGGCTCGATACCCCTTCCGCCGGCGCCGCGCGCCGGGCGATATCGGGAGTCTATAACACCTCGTGACTGGCGATGCAGAGGGTCGGCGTGCCCTTCAACCTTCTTCACGGACGACCCGGAGGCCCAGCCCGAGCGCCGCGGCGCGGGCCGCGAGATCGGGGAGCCAGAGCACGTTTCCCGTCCGGTCGGCGAGCACGATGAGCCGGTCGCGCTCCGCGCGCGGCACCTTCCGGTCGATGAGCCAGCTCTTCAGCTTCTTGCCGCCCCGGCCGCCCTCCGGCCGGAACCGATCGCCGGGGCGGCGCGGGCGCAGGGTGAGCGGCCATTCCACCTCGGCCCCGGGGTCCGGCCCGAGCGCGACCTCGATGCGGAGCTTGCGCCCCGGCACCGGGTACACTCCGGGGCCGGGCACCGTCACCTCCTCCTGCGGCGGGCCGGCCGGGACCGGCGGGCCGATGGCGAGGACCCCGTAGGCCGAGCGGGCCTCCAGCCCACCCGGGAGGGCCACCCGGCCAGGACCGCGCCGGCGCAGGAGCGAGAGCACCGCGGCGACGTGCACGGCGCCGAGCCCGGCGCGCCGCCCGTGCGCCCCGCGCCAGAGGCGGCGGACGATGCGCCGCCTCACCGCGAGCGGCTCGCCCCGCAACCGCCGGGCGTCGACCGACGCCGCCTCGCCCGAAGCCGGACGAGACACGGGCGCGGCGCCGCGCGCGCGGGCCTCGAGGGCCCGCTCGTCCTCCCGGAGCAGGTCGGCGGTGCGCGCCAGCGCCCGCTCCAGCGAGGGGTTGAGCCGCTCGAGCAGCGGCAGGATCTCGCGCCGCACGCGATTGCGGACGAAGCGCGGCGTGGCGTTGGTCGGGTCCTCCAGGAAGGGAAGCCCCGCGGAGGCGAGGAATGCCAGGACCTCGGCCCGCGTCCGGTCGATGAGAGGGCGCACGACGAGCCCGCGCCGCGGGGGGATGCCGGCGAGGCCGCGGGCGCCCGCGCCCCGGAGCAGCCGCAGGATCACGGTCTCGGCCTGGTCGGCGCGCGTGTGGCCGGTGGCGATGCGGGTCGCCCCGAACCGCGCCGCGGCCTCGCCGAGCGCGCCGTAGCGGGCCCGCCGCGCCTGGGCCTGCACGTTTCCCGGCGCGACGCGCACCGCCACCCGCTCGAAGGGGACGCGCAGCCGGCGGCAGATCGCCTCGCAGAAGGAGCCATCCTCCGCGCTGCCGGCCCGCAGGCCGTGGTCCACGTGGAGGGCGCGGACCTCGAGGAGCCGTCCCGCGTCGCGGAGGTCCGCGAGCGCCGCCAGGAGGGCCGTCGAGTCCGGCCCGCCGGAAAGGGCGACGAGGACCCGGTCTCCCGGGACGAGCAGGCGGCGCCGCCGGCAGGTGGCGAGGACGGAGGCGGCGAAGGGGTGGATTCGGGTCGCGGGCACGGCTCGGGATCGAAAACGTTGCCGCGGGGGTCGGGCCATACTAGCACCTGCGTCAGGTTCCGACGGCGGCCTCCGGCGAGGGGGTGCCGGGCGGGGAATGGAGGAGGACCGGAGCGGGTTTCATACCGGTCGCGCGGGAGGCACCTCAACGGGAAGTTGCCTTTCCCTTCTCGGAATGAGATGTTGCCGGCGGGGTGTTGACCGGAGCGGGCGGCAGGAACATTTTTCGAAGCGTTGGGCCTAGGGGTCCCCCCCCTCCCCCTCTGGGCCCACCGGGGAGCCGGCAGAAATGCCGGCTCTCCACTTTTCATCCCGGCGGCATCGCCGGACCCGAGCGGCGAACGTGGTTCTTGACCGGATCGAGGTACGGAGCGTAGAAAGTAGCAGTTTATACGACAGCCTACCCCACAGCGCGGAGTGGCGATGCCTGGAACCGACAAGCGAAAGCAATCGCTGTATTTCCCGGAAGACATGCTGAACGAGATCCAGGCCGAGGCCAACCGGCAGGATCGGTCGCTGTCCTGGATCGTGCAGCAGGCATGGCGGATCGCGCGCGGCGAGATCATGCGATTCCCGTCGGTCAACGACGTGCTCTCGGGCGTGGCCCGCGAGGACGAGCGCGAGGTGAAGGGCAGCTAGCCCTTCGCTCCTGCTGTCCCCCGCCGATTGCGCGCCCTTCGCCGCTCCCGCGGCTTCCAGGGTCTTCCCCCCTTTTTTGACTTCGCGCCGGACGGGGGATACGAGAAGGAATGCCCAAGCCCCCTCCCCCCGGGCCCAAGGACCCGGGCGGGCCGCCGCCCGATGACGACACGTTGACGACCGGCTTCTACGAGGCCGCGCCCACGGAGATCTCTCCGCCCTCGGACAAGAAGGAACCCTCCCTAGACAGCCTCATCGCGGCGGAGATCCACCACGACTCCACGGATCCGCAGTGGGCCGAGGGCTCCCAGCCCGGCGTGACGCGCGTAGCTGGCGAGGGCGACACCGGAGGGCCGGAGTCCGGCGACGAGCCGCCGGAGCGGCGGCCGCGCCGCTCGCCGGCCGTCCTCAAGGTGGCGGCGGTGGTGGCGGTGGCGGCGCTGGCCGCGGGTGCCGCGCTCGCCTACCGCAGCCACCACCGCAAGCAGGTGCTGGCCAAGGGGCTGGCCCGCGCCCGCGAGCTCGTCTACCCCGACACCTACGCAGGATACCGCGATGCCGCCGCGGTGCTCGAGCCCCTCGTCCCCATCGACCCCATCGAGGCCGGGGCGTTCCGGTCCTTCGCCCTCGCCATGCTCTACGCGGACTACCGCGACGAGGCCGCCGGGCAGGCGGCGGAGGCCCTCCTCCTCGAGCCGGAACGGGCCCCGGTCGCCCCGCCGGCCGCCTACCTCGCCCGCGCCGCGCTGGCAGTCGGACGGCGCGAGGCCGGCACCGCCCTCGGCTTCGCGTCCCGCCCCGGCGGCGGCGTCTGGGCCGCCACCATCCAGGGACGCCTCGCGCTCCTCGCCGGCAACCCGGCCCTCGCCCTCCCGCCACTCGAGGATGCCCTCAAGGCCGAACCGCAGTTCCCGGCCGCCCTCGCGCTCCAGGGGGACGCCCTCCGCCGCGCCAAGCGCTTCGAGCAGGCCCGCGAGGCCTACGCGACGGCGCTCGCGGCCTCTCCGACCCATCCTCGCGCCGCCTATGGCATGGCCAAGCTCGCGCTCTCCGGGAAAGCGAGGGCGGAGGAGGCGACACCGGCGCTGGAGAGGCTCATCGCGGACCGATCCGCCACGCCGCCCAACGAGCGGGGGCGGGCGGCGCTGCACCTCGCCGCCCTCCGGGCGCGGGCCGGCGACCGGGGCGGCGCCGCCGCGGCCATGGACGCCGCCGGCGTCGAGGGCGCGGACCGCGCCTGGATGGAGAAGGCCGTGACCGAGGAGGAGCTGAATCGCACCGGCTACCGGATGGTGGCCGGAGCCCCGGCGGCCTTCCAGAGCGCGAGCGACGACGACCCCTACGAGCCGCCGCCTCCGGCAGCGGCCGCTCCGGCCAAGGTGAAGAAGGACAAGAAGGCGGCCAGGGCCAAGCCAACCGCGAAGCAGAAGGCCAAGCCGGCGAAGGCGACGAAACCGACGAAGGGCAAGACGACGAAGGCGAAGACGTCGAAGGCGAAGACGCCGGCGAAGAAGGCCGCTGCCAAGAAGACGTCCTCCAGGAAGACGACTTCGAAGACCTCCTCGACGTCCAGGACCACGCCCGCCCAGCCCTAGACGAGCGAGCGGGGGTCCGGAGCGACGCCGCCGCGCGGGGGCGAGGCCGGCCCTACTCCTCGAGCGGCGGCTGCGGGCCCGGGATGATGCCCGCGATGTCCGGGTCCTCGCCCGGCCCGACCGCGGGGCGCTCGGCCTTCTCGCGCTTGCGCTGCTCGCGCTTCGCTTCCTTCTCGCGCTGGCGCTCGAGGCGCTTCAGCTCCTTCTGGCGCTTGGTCGCGCCGGGATTCATCGGGGACACGGGAAACCTCCGGCCCTTTCTCTACCACGGATCGGCCACGGCCGCTCCCGGAAGGTCGCCCCGGGGCGGCTCCTAGAATCCGCGACCGCGCAGCTCGCGCATCAAGCCCGCGTAGAACTCGGCGGCGTCGAAGTGGCGCGACCAGCCGATCTGGGCCCAGTGGTCGGCCTCGATCGTGGCGAGCACCTCGCCCCAGCGTTGCGACGTGGCCGGGACCATGCCGTCGTTGTCGCCGGCGCGCGATTTCAAGTAGAGGTAGGTGGGCACGAGCAGCGGGTTCATGCGCCGCTTCTTGCGGGCGATGCCGACGACCGATCCGTAGGACACGCCGGGCGCGTCGGCGACCTCGGCGTTGAAAACCTCCATGCGCGCGACGGTGAGGTCGTCGAAGGCCCCGAGCCCCACGCCGGCGGTCTCGAGCGCGAGCCGGAGCCCCAGGCGCGCGGCCAGCCCCGCGCCGAGGTCGGCGACGGGGGTCCCGAAGTGCGGCGCGCCCACGGTGACGAGCGCGGCGACGCGCTTCGCCATCCCCAGCCTCGAGATGGCGTAGCGCGCGTCGAGCCCTCCCATGCTGTGGGCCACGACGTTCACCTTCGGTGCGTCCACGGCGCGGATGCACTCGGCGAGCTGGGCGGCGCGGTCCTTCACGGAGGCCGCGCCGCGCACCCGCGCCAGGCTCACCTGCCAGCTCGACTCCTCGAGGCGTGCCGGAACGCCCTTGAAGTAGGCGTGACGGGCCCCGGCGACCTCGATCTCGTCGAAGCCGAAGAGGCCATGGGCGAGCACCACCGGGTAGCGGGGCCGCGCCGGGCGCCGCGGTCGGCGGCGGCGGGCTCGCCGCAGGCGCCGGCGCCACCAGAGGTAGAGGGCGAGCGCGGCGCCCGCGACGGCGAGAACGGCCAGGAACGCCCACAGCGCCCACCACGAGCCCG
>Ga0153915_10001989_pt1 | contig 18788 bp, 13 predicted proteins | sample Opewatmetagenome_2_FD_107003 | JGI IMG/M metagenome (GOLD analysis project Ga0153915, IMG submission 107003) | Freshwater wetland microbial communities from Ohio, USA - Open water 3 Core 3 Depth 3 metaG | ecosystem: Environmental > Aquatic > Freshwater > Wetlands | place: USA: Ohio, Lake Erie...
CCGGGCCGACATGGACGCCCTGCCCATCCAGGAGGGGACGGGGCTCCCCTACAGGTCCCTGAACCCGGGCGTCATGCACGCCTGCGGCCACGACGTCCATGCCTCCATCGCCCTGGGCACGGCCATGGTCCTCAGCGCCATGAAGGACAAGATCAAGGGCAGCGTGACGTTCATCTTCCAGCCCGCCGAGGAAGGGGCTCCCGAGGGCGAGGACGGCGGCGCCGACCTCATGATCCGGGAGGGGGTCCTGGACAACCCGCCCGTGAACGCCATCATCGGCTTCCACGTCTGGCCGGAGAACCTCGGCCAGGTCTTCTTCGCCCCCGGCTTCATCACCGCCAGCGCCGACACGTTCCGGATCACGGTCAAGGGCAAGAGCGCCCACGGGGCCCGGCCGCACGAGGGCGTCGACGCGATCGTCATCTCCGCCGAGATCATCGAGGCCCTCCAGGCGATCGTCAGCCGGTCCGTCGATCCGACGGACCCCGCCGTCGTGACCATCGGCACGATCCAGGGCGGAGTCCGCGACAACGTCATCGCCGACAAGGTCGTTTTCGAGGGGACGGTCCGGGCGCTGAGCGACGCCAACCGGAAAAAGATCCCGGCCCTCATGGAGGACATCGTCAGGAACGTCACCGAAATGAACGGCGCCGGCTTCGAGTTTGAGTACAAACCCGGGCTTCCGTCCGTCTATAACAATCCGGAGCTCGCCGCGTCAATGAGCCCGATCATGACCGGGCTCCTGGGCAAGGACAACGTCGTCGAATGGAAGCCGCAGCTCATCGCCGAGGACTTCTCGGCCTTCGCCCGCAAGATCCCGGGATTCTACTTCTTCCTCGGCGTCAAGAATCCGGCCCAGCCGAGCGCGGCGCCCCTCCACAGCCCCGGGTTCAGCCCGGACGAGCGGGCCATTCCCCTGGGCATCCGGGTCCTCTCCCATCTTCTGATCGACGCCCTCGAGGAGCAGAGCTCCATGGCGACGGGCGTCCCGAAGACCTAGGCCCGACGCCTTATCCCTTTCTCCTCCCGGCCGCCGCGCTGGCCTGCGGCATCGCGGCCGGGCCGCTCCTCGCCTCCCCCCCGGCCGCCGCCCTCGCGCTTGGAGGCGCCCTTCTCGCGACGGCCTGGATCCTCTTCGCCCTGCGGAAAAGCCGGGCCGTGTTCGCCGTCGTCTTCCTGGCCGCGGCCGCGTCCGGAGCGGCCCTTTATGCCCTGGCCGACGGGGCCTATGAAACCAACGCCCTCCACAACTACGCTTCCGGGGACTACGTGGAGGTCTCGGGCCGGCTTCTCGCCTCGCCCGGCCGCGAGCCTGACAGGGACGTCCTCCTCATCCGGGTGGAGCGTCTCCGCGACCGGGGCAGGGACCTCGGCATCCGGGGGAATCTCAGGCTGACCGTGCCTTTCGACCCCGTCCGGCGGGACCGCGTCCGCTTCCACGCCGGCGACGCCGTGAGGGCCTCCGTCCGCCTGGCCGCGAACGGCGAGTTCCGGAACTTCGGCGGCTTCTCCTACGACCTTTACCTCAAAGGCCGGGGCATCCATCGCCGCGCCTTCGCCAAGTCGAGCCTGCTCCTGGAAAGGACGGGAACGGGCCTGGGCCCGCCGTTCCTGGCCGCGATCTCGAGGATCCGCTGCGCCCTGCAGAAAAACCTGGAGACGTCCTTCCCCGGCGCGGCCGGAACGGATATTTCGCCGGCCGGGGCGATCCTCGAGGCCCTGCTCCTCGGCGAGGACGGCCGCATGGACGCCGCCACCGTCCTGTCGCTCCAGCAGACGGGGCTCTATCATCTGTTCGCCATCTCCGGCGGCCACATCGCCATCCTCACCTTCCTTCTCTTCGCCCTGTTCCGGGCCGTCCGGGTGCCGCGGCGGCCCGCTTATCTCGCTCTCATCGTCTTCCTCGTCTTCTACACTCTCCTCGTCGAGGGCAGTCCGTCTGTCGTGAGGGCCACGGTCATGACCCTGGCCTTCCTCGCCGGCCGCCTGCTGTGGAAGGACGTCCATGTCCTGAACACGATTTCCTTCAGCGCCTTCGTCCTTCTCCTGGCAAACCCTTTCAGCCTGTTCGACGCCGGCTTCAGGCTGACCTACGCCGCCACGCTGGCCATCATTCTTTTCGGCCCGCCGATCGTCCGGCGCCTGCCGCGCCTGCCGCTGGGGACGGCCGAAATGACCGCGCTCTCGATCTCGGCCCTGCTCGGCGTCCTGCCGATCATCGCCGCGAACTTCAACCGCGTCACGTTCGCCTCGCTCCCCCTGAATTACGCCGCCATCCCGCTCGTGGGCCTCATCATGGGGATCGGGTACGCGTTTCTACCGCTGTCGGCCGCTCTCCCCGGCGCCGCGGCGCCCGTCGCCCTGCTCCTCAAATTCCTGGTGGAGATCTTTTCCCGGCTCTCACGCCTGCTCGACGGGGCGACGTGGTTGTCCTACAGGATTCCGGCGCCCCACGGCTGGACCGTCCTCGGCTATTATGCCGCCCTGCTCCTCTTCCTCGCCCGGCCCCGGTTCAGAGGCCAGCGCCCGCTCGTCGCCGCCGCCTTCGCGCTCTTCCTCGCGATCCTCGTCCTCTATCCCTTTTCCCATGCGTCACGGGAGCTCGCGGTGACCATGATCGACGTCGGCCAGGGGGATTCCATCCTCGTCGAATTCCCCGGGCGGACGCGGATGCTCGTCGACGGCGGCGGCTTCACCGACAGTCTCTTCGACATCGGCGAAAAAGTCGTCTCGCCGTTCCTGTGGCGCAAGGGCATCCGGCGGATCGATATCCTGGTCCTGACCCATCCTCATCCGGACCATCTCAACGGCCTGGCGGCCGTCGCCAGGAATTTCGGCGTCGGCGAGTTCTGGGCGGCGGTCGCGCCGGCGGAGGCGGCCGTCTCGGCGGAGCTCATGAAGGCCCTGCCGGCGTCCGTCGCGCGGCGGAATATCGTCAGGGGCTTCCAGCGCCGGGTGGGGGACGTTTTGATCGAGGCCCTCCACCCCGGCCCGGACGCCCGTCCGGGCCCGGCGACGACCGACAACGACCGCTCGCTCGTGCTGAGAATCTCCCTGGGACGGACGGCCTTTCTGCTCGCCGGGGACATCGGCCGGGGCGCGGAGCGCGAAATCGTCGAAACCTGCGGGGACATCCGGAGCGCGGTCCTCAAAGCCCCGCACCACGGCAGCGCCTCGTCGGGCGGCGAGCCGTTCCTGGAGCGCGTCCGGCCGGAGGATGTCCTGATTTCGGTCGGCGAGGGCAACCAATTCGGCTTCCCGAACCCGGCCGTCCTCGAAAGATGCCGGAAGCTCGGCGCCGACATCCTGCGCACGGACCTTCACGGCGCCGTCGAGTGCTCGACCGACGGAAACAGGACCCTTTTCCGGACGGCCTCGGGCTTGTCCATCCGGCATTGACAGGCGCGACTAAATTGGTGATAATGACAACGATGATGCGGGCGGAAAGGTCATGTTCAAGAAAAAATACCTGATTTTCGGCTTTCTCTTCGTGCTGGCCGCCTCCTGGCTGTCGGCCCAGAGCCTGGCCGACCTGTCCAAGAAGGAAAAGGCGCGCCGGGCGGGGGCCAAGGACAAGCCGGCCGCGGTCATCACCAACGCCGATCTGGCGAAGCTCAAGAAGAAGCCGTCGGTGGAGGTTGTGGAGCCGGATAAAGGCGCGACCGAGGCGGCCGCGGCCCAGCCCGCCGCGGGCGAAGCGGCGCCGGCCGCCGCGCCGGAAGGAACGGCCGAGGCGGCCGCGGCCCAGGCGCAGGCCGCCCCCGAACAGCAGAAGACGCCTGAACAGGCGGCGGCGGAAGAGCAGGCCGCCCAGGCGGCCATGGCCGAGAAGGATTTCAAGGCCCGGCTCGTCGAACTCGGAGACAAGGCCCAGAAAGCCCGGGAGATGGTCGAGCTCCTGACCCTGAAGATGAATTCGCTCTGGCAGGAATTCTACAACATGAGCGACGTCAAGAGCCGGGACTACACCCAGTTCCAGATCAGCGAAACGTACGACAAGCTGACCAAGGCCGAGGCCGAGGCCGCCAAGTCCGAGAAAGAATTGGACGAGTTCATGGCCACGGCCAAGCGCGAAGGCGTCCCCTCCATCTGGATCAAGTAGCAAGTAGTAGCAAGTAGGGGTCAAATCTTTATTCTTGCACTTTTTTCAGATCTGACCCCACCTCAATTGTAACATTATCAGTTTGTTAGGAATCTCAGCCTTACATTCCCTTTAAAGGACGAAGTTAGACGGGGTTAAATCCTATTTATCTGAAGTACAGCAACGTTATCTTGACGCCGAGCTCCCTTTCGTCCGAGGCGCCGGGCGCCGTTTTCGCCGGGACGAAAGTCTTGTCGACGCCGATGACGAGTTCGAAATCGGTCCCGTCGCCAAGCCATTCCCTCTTGACCGCATAGCTCCGCTCGAAGGCTCCCTCTCCCGGGACGAATTCCTCCAGGACCCTGCCGGCGACTCTGATGGTCACCTTCCGCCCGGGCGGAGCCGACGCGCCGGTCTCGCCGCGAATGACGAGCAGGGCGTCGCGGCCCGGGTTGTCGATGTCGGCGCGGGCCTCCCTCGACGTCCATCTCCATCCCGGCCCGATGTTCCCGGGGGCCGTTTCCGGCTCGTACCAGCCGCTCGAATAGACCATGACCGGAGCGTCCGCCGCCGGCACGACTTTGATCTTCCTCCGCGACAGGACTCGTCCGGCCTCCGGCCCGATGTCCGCGGGCAAAACCAGCCGGATCGTCAGGACGGGCCTCTCCGCGCCCGTGAATCCGGCCTCGAACTCATCAATGAACGCGGGGATATAGACCCGCCGGACAAACTTGTATTCCGAGCCCGGCTTCCACTCGGACGTCGGGACCGGCGGCGCCCATTCGTCCAGGAACAGGGTCCGCCCCCGGAACTCGAGGCGGGAAACGATTTTGCCGTTGCCGGCGGGCGGCGCGAACGACGACTTCGTCCGAAAGCGCAGCGTGAGGTCCGTGAAGAGATTGTCGGTCAGAACGCGGCCCGGAAAGGCGGCGGAAAACTCCACGCCCGGGAGTCCGCTCGACTTCCGGCAGGGCAAGGATAGAAAGGTGGCAAGCACGACGAGAACGGCCAGCGCCTGCGATTTGGTCATGAAAAGATGAGCGTTCCTTTGGGCTCGGGCCCTCATAAAGCGGTAATTATAAAGATTTTCCCGTCCGGAGTAAAGCATGTCGGATGAGTTGTGTGATGAGTTGTCGGATGAGTTGAAAATCGCCTACGGAACCAAAAAAAGTCGTCCAACGTGTCATTGCGAGCCCCGGAAGGGGCGCGGCAATCCGACGAAGTCGCCGCGAGGCCTCTTGGCCGTGGCGGTCCCGTCCCGAAGCGCCAAGGGCGAGATCGCCACGCTTCGCTCGCGATGACAAAGAAGGGGATCATGGATTTGACCCCGAATCTTTGATAAGATAGGCACGGTCGAAAGCCATGAAAACCAAAGTCAAACCCGAAACTCCGCCGCCCACCGGCGAACGGCGCCCCGCCAAACGGGGACCGGCCCAGCTCCGGCCCGTCAAAATCACCCTCGATTACGTCGATTTCGCCGACGGCTCGGCCTACATCGAAATGGGCCGGACCCGCGTCCTGGCCACGGCCACCATCGACGATCGGGTCCCGCCGTTCCTCCGGGGTTCGGGCTCCGGCTGGGTCACGGCCGAGTACTCCATGCTTCCCCGCGCCACCCGCGAGCGGACGCCTCGCGAGCGCGCCGGCGGCCGGGTCTCCGGCCGCACCCAGGAGATCCAGAGGCTCATCGGCCGCTCGCTCCGCGCCGTGACCGACCTCCGGGCCCTGGGGGAAAGGCAGATCATCATCGACTGCGACGTCCTCCAGGCCGACGGCGGCACGCGCGCCGCCTCGATCACGGCCGGCTGCGTCGCCCTGGGCCTCGCCCTGAAGAAGATGTACGACGAACGCTTCATCGACCACATGCCTCTGCGCCACCTCGTCGCCGGCGTGAGCGTCGGGATCATCGACGGCCGGGCCCTCCTCGACCTCGACTACGAGGAGGACTTCCGGGCCCAGCTCGACATGAATGTCGTCGAGACCGACCGGGGCGACCTCGTGGAAGTCCAGGCCGGGGCGGAAAAAGACCCCTTCACCCGCAAGGAGCTGTTGAACCTCCTCAAGCTGGCCCACCGCGGCATGGCCAAGATCATCCAGATCCAGAAGGACGCCCTCAAGAAAAAGAGCATCCTGTTCATGGCCTACGGCTACCGCGAGAAACCCTAGCCGGCGGCGCCCGGGTTGACATTCCGTCCCCAAATTCAATAAAATCAGTCCCTAGAAACCCCGGAATGAACGGCTCTCGACCACTCAGGACGGACGTTTTGTCCTTCGGCCGCCCCCCGTGGGAGAAGGGCTGACTCCAAGGAGGTCGTTATGAACCTTACGTCCTGGCTTATCCTGGCCGGAGCCGTCGTCGTCTTTTTCGGCATCGTCATTCTCGTCATGGCCCTTCGCTACCGGAAAGTGGGGCCCAACGAGGCCCTGATCATCGCCGGCGGCCGGAAGCACTCCGTCACCGCGGCCGACGGAACGCGCAAGAAGGTCGGCTACCGCTACCGCCTCGGCGGCGGGACGTTCGTCTGGCCGGGCCTGGAGAAGGTCTACGTCCTGCCCATGGACGTCATCTCCATGTCCATCCGGACGCCCGAGGTCCTGACGCACGGCGGCGTCCCCATCATGGCCGAGGCCTCGGCCCAGGTGAAGATCGATTCCTCCGAGGAGACCATCCATCTCGCCGCCGAGCAGTTCCTGGGCATCGGACGCGAAGGCATCCGCGACGTGGCCGTCAACGTCCTCGAAGGCAAGATCCGCGAGGTCCTGGGGACGATGAGCGTCGAGGAGATCTATCGGGGCCGCCAGGACTTTTCGACCAAGGTCATCGCCGCCGTCCGCGAGGATTTCAGCCGGATGGGGCTCGTCATCCTGTCCTTCTCCCTCAAGGACATCAGCGACACCCAGGGCTACATCGACGCCCTGTCGAAGCCCCAGATCGCCGCCGCCAAGCGCGACGCCGCCATCGCCCAGGCCGAGACCGAGAAGGAAGCCGTCATCAAGTCGTCCCAGGCGCGCAAGGAAGCCGAGGTCGCCCGCCTTCAGTCCGACGCCCAGATCGCCAAGGCCCAATGGGAGAACGAGGCCAAGAAGGCCGAGTCCCAGGTCCTGGTCAACGTCAAGAAGGCCCAGGCGGACTTTTCCTACGAGCTCGAGCGCCAGCGCCTGACCCAGGAGATCCGCAAGGAAGAGGCCAAGGTCAAGCAGGTCGAGAAGGAAGAAGCCATCAAGATCGAACAGCTCGAGATCGCCCGCAAGGAGCGGGAGCTCGATTCGACGGTCCTCAAGCCCGCCGACGCCCGCAAGTACCAGATCAAGGCGGAGGCCGAGGCCGAGGAATTCCGGATCGCCTCCGAGGCCAAGGGCAAGGCCGAGGCCATGAAGCTCGAAGGCCAGGCCGAGGCCGACCGGATCAGGGCCAAGGGCCTGTCGGAGGCCGAGGCCATGATGAAGAAGGCCCAGGCCTGGGAAAAATACACCCAGGCGGCCGTCATCGACTCCTACATCAAGATCCTGCCCGAGCTGGCCAAGGCCGTCGCCGAGCCTCTGTCCAGGGTCGACAAGATCGTCATCGTCGGCGGCGACAAGGAGCTCGGCACGACCAAGGTGACGGGCCAGGTCGCCCAGATCCTGGCCCAGATGCCCGAGGTCGTGAAGTCCCTGACCGGCGCCGACATCACCCAATTCCTGAGGAACAAGCTCTCCCCGGACGCCAAAAAAGACGAGAAGAAGTGACCGCCGCGGCCGGCGTCGAGGCAGGTGAATCATGATATCGGAAAAAGTCCAGCGAATCGGCGCCTCCCCCACGCTGAAGATTTCGGCCAAGGCCAAGGCCATGAAGGCCGAGGGGATCGACGTCATCGACCTGAGCGTGGGCGAGCCGGATTTCCCCACGCCGGAGAACATCAAGGACGCCGGGATCAAGGCCATCCGCGACAACTTCACGAAATACACGGAGAACGACGGCATCCCTTCCCTGCGCAAGGCCATCGCGGAGCGCCTCAGGGAGGACCACGGCCTGACGTACGGCGCCAAGGAGATCATCGTCTCCCCCGGGGCCAAGGCGTCGCTGTACCTTCTCATGCAAACCCTGGTCAACGAGGACGAGGAGGTCATCATCCCGGCCCCCTTCTGGGTCACCTATCCCGAATGCGTGAACCTGGCCAAGGGCAAGCAGGTCGTCGTCCGCACGCGCGAGGAGGACGGCTTTCTCCTGACGCCCGAGGCGCTCAAGGCCGCCATCTCGCCGGCGACCAAGGCCCTCATCCTCAACAACCCGTCGAACCCGACCGGCGCCGCCTACTCGAAGGATCAGCTGGCGGCCCTGGCCGACGTCGTCCGCGGCGAGGACATCTATGTCATCTCGGACGAAATCTACGGCAAGCTCGTCTACGACAATTTCAAATACACGAGTTTCCCTTCACTCGGCGAGGACATCAAGAAGAAGACCATCCTCATCAACGGCGTGTCCAAGGCCTATTCCATGACCGGCTGGCGGATCGGGTTCGCGGCCGGCCCGGCCGACATCATCGGCGGCATGGCCAAGATCCAGAGCCACACGACGTCCAACGCCTGCTCCATCGCCCAGAAGGCGAGCCTCGAGGCCTACGTCGGGCCCCAGCACGACGTCCAGAGGATGGTCGCCGAGTTCCAGCGCCGGCGCAACTACTGCCTCATGCGCCTGGCCGCCGTGCCCGGCCTGTCCTGCTTCAAGCCCCAGGGCGCGTTCTACCTCTTCCCCAACGTCAGCTCCTTCTATGACAAGGAATTCGGCGGCGCCCGCATCCGGAACTCCTACGGCATGGCCTATTACCTGCTCAAGGAGGCCAAGGTGGCCATCGTCCCCGGCGATTCCTTCGGCGCGGACGGCTACATCCGGCTGTCCTACTCCACGTCCATGGAGAACCTCGAGAAGAGCCTGGACCGGATCGTCGAGGCCCTGGGCAAGCTCAAGACGGCCAGGAAGGTCCAGCGGGCGGCCCTGAACAACGCCGCGACGCGCGTCCGGAAGTCCGTGCCCGTCGAGGCCGGAATCGACCTCCGCCTGCGCGACGCCCTGGCCGCCGAGATGGACGCCCACCTGGGCTATGAGGGCCGGTACGAGTGGAACGCCAACATCAACGGCGCCATCGTCCAGCTCCGGACCAACGTCGCCCACCTCAACGATTTCTGGACGGAGAACTGGCTGCCGGCCCAACTCGAGGCCGGGGTCGAGCCGCACGGCACGATCTACGCCGTGGACGGCATCGCCGGGCGCGAGCCGCGGGCCTTCTACAATCCGGAGACCCGGACGGGCATCCTCGTCAACACGGATAACTACGGGCCGCTGAGGAGCCTGGCCCTCGGGCTGGTCATGGACATCGCCGAGCGCAGCGCCGGCCCCGGCGGCGCGGGCGCCGTCCGCGGCATGTCGGCGGGCTTCGGCGGCGACGGTCTCGTCCTCGTCGGCCCTCCGGGAACGAAGAAGACGGAATTGTTCTTCGAGCTCCTGGCCGACCCCCGCTTCAAGCTCCAGTCGAACGACATCGTCTTCGCCCGCCTGGCCGGGGGCCGCGCCGCCGCGGACCTCATCGAGCGCAAGCTTTACCTGGCGACGAACACGGTCGAGCTCAACGGCCGGCTCGCCTCCCTCTTCGACAGGAGCAAGTGCGAGAACGTCGTCGGCCGCAAGGAGGACTGCACGGACGCCGCCTGCCAGCGCGGCGACGATTGCCGGCTCGACCGCGGCTCGCCGTACTGCTACAAGGCCTCCAAGGAGGCCCACGGCATGCTCGACCCGGCCTGGCTCTCCGGGCCCGAGGGCTTCGTCCGGCGGACGAACCTCAAATGGATCATCCTGCTGAGGAACGACGCGACCTCGCCGGCCGTCGTCGAACTGGCCAGGGACGAGGCTTTGCGCGTCCTGGAGGCGGACGAGGCGGCCGGGGCGAAGAAGGCCCTGACGGCGGGCGGAACCCAGCCCTTCTACAATCCGCATTGGCTCGGAGGGGGCCGCGCCGCGACCGGCACGGCGGGCGTGTCGCCGGCTCCGGACCTCGGCGCCGACCGCCTGGAAGCCCAGAGGGCGTTCTTCGGCCGCCTGCTCGACGTCGCGAAGTGCTATCTCTTCAACAGCGGCGTCGCCGGCGCGGACAAGATCAAAGAAATCGTCGGAACCGGAAATCCCCGCTAAGAACGGACGGCGTCAGGAGTCACCGCGAGGCCTCTTGGCCGCGGCGGTCCCTGTTCAGAAGCGCCTGGGCCGATTCACTCCGCCAGCAGTTTGAGGAAATTCGCCTTCGTCATCAAGTCCGCTTCGGCCGGCTCGTCGAGGAACCGCCAGACATCGGACCGGCCCTGCTTCTCGTCCATCCCCTCGACGGCCCTCCTCAGGGCTTCCCTCCAATTCCCCGCGGTCATTTCAGGTCCGCTCCAGGAAGTCTGCCTCAAGGCGTTGTTCAGCATTACGAGATTCGGCTTAACGCCCTCCCGCCGCGTCAAATACCACATCAGGTCGTACCAATCGCGCCCTTTCGTGTACGGCCGGGCCAGCAGAGCATGGATTTTTCCGGCGAAGAGCGACGGGAGATCGTAGTGGAGAATGGTGAACATGAACACCGATCGATGGAGGCTCGCTTCCTCCACGCCTCCGGCCGGCGGCCGCGTGTCCACCTCGAGCCGGATAGAAAGCTTTTCTTCCGGCCGATCGCTCAGGCCAAACTCGTGAAGCAGTCCTGGAAACTTGAGCATCGCGGCCGCCACGCTCCTCGATTCGTCGAAGGGAATCTCGACGTCATAGGCGGCGGCCTCGAACTCATCCTTGAGCGCCTCGGCCAGCCGGCGCGCGGAAAATCTTCCGGCCTTCCGTGACAACGAAAAATCCAGATCCTCCGAATAGCGCCGCAAACCGTGGAGAAATCTCAGCGCGGTTCCTCCGGTGAAGACCATCTCCCCGTAAATCTTTTTTCTGTACAGAGCATAGAGAGCATATTTCTGGAGGTATTCCCGGAGACGGTTGATGTTGTCATGGCGAGCCGCGCCCGGCACGACGAGAGTCTTGATGTGATCTTTCATCTCAAATCAAAGACGCTTGAGGCGCGCCTCCTCCTCTCGCTTCCAATCGGCCAGAGCCGCGGCGATGCGACGCACCCTGCGGTTGAAAATTTCCGCGTAAATCGTGAGCTTCCCCTGGTCGATTCCCTCCAGGTTCTGAAGCCGCAGGGACGCGAATTCCCCCGGCTCGCCCTGGTAACGGCTGTTCAAATGGAAAAAGTCGAGAAGCGCTTTTTCCGGGTCGGCCATAAAGAAATCCTGGCCGAGGTCTTGATGCGCCGTGTAGCCCCAGAAAAGGCCCTTCTTGAGCGATCTGTACTCGAAAACCCCCAGGGCGTTGCGATAGATCCGCGTCTTGCGCGTGGTCACAGAAGTCAGAACGGCGGCCTTCTCGGGAATGAGGCCGTGAAAGGCGAGGGCGTATTCCAGGCTGATATAGGACGGGGCGTGGAGAAAATTAGCGACAAAAGGAACGGAGGGCTGTACTTTCCTCCATTCCGGGCTCAAGACGTAGATGCCGCGCTTCAGCGGCAGAAGATACCTTTTCTCAACCCAGCCATGGACTTGGCGCCGCAGATCGGCAAGACGGGGGGTGTAGAAGTGAAACGTACCGGAATCGATCAACGGAAACGCACCGAATGTGTTCAAGAACTCTATGAATTTCATTTCTCTGTGTTGATATTATTATCAATCAGGAGAAACATATTGTCAAGCCGATAGGATCGCCTCCCGCACCTTCTCCATGAGCTTCCCCATGTCCTCCCGCGCGTACCCCTCGACCGGGATCGGCTCGCCGAAGACGATCCGGATGACGCCCCGGCGGGCATGCCACTGGCCGCGCGGCATGAGGTCGTAGGTCCCCCGGATGGCCGCGGGGACGATCGGCATCCGGGCGTTGAGGGCGAGGAAGAAGCCGCCCCGCCGGAAAGCCTGCATGCTCCCGTCGCGGCTCCTCGTCCCTTCGGGAAAGACGAGGAACGAGTAGCGCTTCCGGCGCATGAGCTCCGCGGCCTTCAGGATGCTTCGCTGGCCGCCCCGGACGCCCCGGCGGTCAACGGACACGAAGTCGGCTTGGCGCATGGCCATCCCCAGGACCGGGACGCGGAAAACCGATTGCTTCAGGATGATCCTGACGACCCCCGGGATGGCCGTGGCCAGGATCGGGCCGTCGAGAAAGCTCGAGTGGTTGGCCATGAAGATGCAGGCCGTCGCCGGATCGATCCGCTCGAGGCCGGAGACCTCGACCTTGATGCCGAGGAAACGGCAGCCGGCCCGGACCGCCCACTGGCCGAGCCGGATCACGGAGTCCCGCCGGCCCGTCAGCTTGCAGAAGAGGATATACGGGGCGATGGCGAGGAGGAAGAGGGCGTAAAAGGCGGCGAGAAGGTAGCTGCGCATGGGCTCGAACCGGCCAGATTATAGCACAGGACGGCCGCCTGGCGCAGGGCGCCCGGGGGGGGGCCCGGAGGCCTCGCGCCGCCCTCCTCCCCGGGGGGGAGAACGCAGAGCGGAATATCACCCCCCGGATGACCCGGGATGATTATTGCCAGACGTCCTCCGGTCGTGCCACAATGAGGCCCGATAACCGAAGCCCAAAGCGAGGAAACGATGAAGAGAATCCATATCCTGCTATTGATCCTCGTGATCTCCCTGGGATTGTTCGTCTTCTTCCAGGCCAATGACCGCCAGGAACCCCCCACGCCTCCCGCGCCGAATTGGCTGGCCAAGAAGTACGGGCCCAAGCATTTCTCGCAAAATGACGAGGAACTGATCATCCGAGACTTTTTCCACGAAGAGAGAGCAGGGGTTTTCGTCGACATCGGAGCCAACCATTACCGCAAGAACAGCACGACGTTCTACTTGGAAAAGTACCTGGATTGGAGCGGGGTCGCCGTCGACGCCATCTGCGGGTTCGAGAAGGAATATGAGCTCTACCGGACGAAAACCAGGTTCTTCTGTTTCTACGTCTCCAACCGGACGGATGACAAGATCGATTTTTATGTCAACATCCAGAACAAGCGGGTCTCGACCGGCGTGGAAAGTTTGGCCAAGGAACAGGGTCCATTTGAAAAAGAAAAGATTGCCACCATCACGCTGAACGACCTTCTTCAACGCACCGGCGTTGAAAGATTCGATTTTCTGTCCATGGACATCGAATTGGCCGAGCCGCCCGCGCTCGAGGGTTTCGACATTCTGAAATACCAACCCCGGCTGGTCTGCATCGAAGCGCACGAGCAGGTCCGGCAACAGATCTTGGACTATTTCGCCAAGCATCATTATGTGAGGATCGACACGTACGACGGCCTGGACCCGCTGAACTACTATTTCGCGCCGCAGGCATCTGATTCCGCGACAATCATGGGAAAAAGCAAGTCCGAGAGGGCCAAATGACGAAAGGCCTCGCCGAGAGTCCGATAATCCCCGGACCTCATTTTTCCGGCAAGCGGGCCATCCGGCTGGTGGCGGCCGTCACGGCCGCCCTGATAGTTCTCTCCGTCATCTTCGGCCGCTTCCTTGTCATGCCGAAGATTTTTATGGTCGCTCTGATTCTCCTGGCCGCCATGCTCATGGGCCGGCTCAAGCCCCTGGCCAAGGACTGGTTCATCTTCCTGGCCTTCCTCTATCTCTTCGACAGCCTTCGCGGCACGATCTACCTCCTGACCTGCAAACTGCAACTCCCCGTCCACGCCCTCTACGTCCTGGACATCGAAAAGTCTCTCTTCGGCGGCGTGCCCTCGGTCGTTCTGCAGAAGCTCCTCCTCCGGCCCGACGCGGCGGGGAACTTCGGCTGGCTGGAGAAGGCGCTGACCGTCGTCTATGGAAGCCATTTCATCGCCTTTCTCTTCATCGGCTTTTTGATCTGGATCGCCCGACCCCGGTCATTCTCCCTGTATAAATCTTCCTTCTATCTGCTCCTTTTCCTGGGAGAATTGGGTTACGCCCTTGTGCCGACTGTCCCGCCGTGGATGGCCGCTAATCGTTTGGAGCTCATCCCATCTCTAGCGCACTTCAATGCCGAGATCTACAACATCTATATTCCCGAGATCTCCAGAGGGTTTGACACGAATCCCATCGCCGCCATGCCCTCGCTCCACGCCGCCTTTCCCATCCTCTGCTGCTTCCTCCTCTGGCGGCTGTACCGCTGGAAGGCCGCGCCGTTCTATCTCTATGCTCTCTCCGTTCTGTTCGCCGTCATCTACACCGGCGACCACTATGTCACAGACGTCCTGGCCGGCCTGGCCCTGGCCGTCGCCTGCTGTCTGCTGGGCGCGAGGATCACGCGGAAGCATCGCGTGGCGCCGGAGGGCGAGGCCGCGGCCGGAGCGGAAGGCCCATTGGCCGGGGCCATCCTGAAGAAGCGGCTCCTCCTCGGGCTGGGCATCTTCCTTGTCGGCGTCGTCATCGGCGGGACGAACAAAGCCCAATTCCACCGCCATGACAACCTCCACAGCCTCGACACTCCGAAATTCGTCGATTTCTTCCGCAACGAGTCCGGCTATGCGGCCAGCTACGCCGTCCAGACATATTTCGGGAATCATTTTCTGGCCCTGAAGAATTACATGAGGGCGCTGCCCTATTTCGACCGAAGCCTCAAGTTGGCCAGAAATCCCGGCGAGCTCAAAGACACGGGGCAGAAGATCAGCGCGTGCCGCAGGATTCTCGAGCAAAGGAAGAACGGCGGGGATTAGGCCGGTTATAATCCAATGTTGACAAGACGGGCAATTGTTCATAAATAATCCTATGGTGCTGTCGGATCACGGAGCCCCGGCCCGGGGCCGGACCAAAGACGTTTTCTTCTTTCTCCTCTTTTTTGCCTTTTTTCTCGGCGTCTTCCGCGAGTTCTTCTTCACCAGCCGCGTCTTCTTCGAGCGGGACACGACCGTCGTCGAGATCCCGGCCCGCAAGCTGACGGCGGCGCTCCTTCGCGAAGGGAACTTCGCCCTGTGGACGGACGCCTACGGCAACGGCCAGCCCTTCCTGGCCAATCCCAAGAACGCCGTTTTCTACCCGGCGACCCTTCTCTATCTCATCCTGCCGCTTTTCACCGCCTTCAAGCTCTATTATTTCATCCACGTCCTTCTCGGCTGGCTCGGTTTGTACTACCTCTGCAAAGCCTACGGCTTGGCCGAGAAAGCCGCCTTTCTCGGCGCGACCCTCTTCGCCCTGAGCGGCATGTACCTGTCCTCGTTCGAGTTCTACAACCACATCGCCGCCCTGGCCTGGATGCCCTGGGTCCTGCTCGTCCTCAACCGCGTGCCGAGGACGGGCCGGTTCCGGCTCGTCGCGGCCGCCGTCCTCTGGGCCCTGCTCATCCTGGCCGGCTCGCCGGAGACGATCGTCCTCACCGTGATCCTCGCCGCAGCGCAAGCCTTTCTCGCGCCCGGCGAATGGAAACGGCGCCTCACCGCCGCGGCCCTTTCCGGGATCATGGCCTGCCTCCTCTGCGCCGTCCAACTCGCGCCGTCGCTCGCAATGCTTTCTCAGACGAAGCGCGAAGCCTATTCCATCGACTGGCCGCTCGAACTCCTCCAACTGCCGGAAACGGCGTTCCCGCATGTCCTCGGCAACGACCGCGAGCCCGGCCATCACGACTTCTACGGCTGGCACCTCTTCGACTGCCATTTCCCGCTCTATTACAGCCTCTACATGGGCTTCGGCGCGCTTCTTCTCGCCCTCCTCGGCCTCAGGCGGCCCTGGGACCGGCGGCGCAAGATCCTCCTCACCGCCTTTGCCGGCTTCTTCCTCCTGGCCTGCGGCCGCTACTCGCCGTTCTTCTTTCTCTATCGCTTCACGCCATTTCTCTCCTCCATCCGCTATCCGGTCAAGTTCTTCCTCGGCTCCGTGTTCTGCCTGTGCCTGCTGGCGGCCCTGGGCTTCGAGGACGCGGCGTCGGGCCGGACGCCGGGGAAAAAGTCGACCGGGGCCTTGGCCGTTGTCGCCGGGCTCGCGCTGGCTCTCTTCCTGGCCTTCAAGGGGCACGTCCTCTCCCTTCTCAACACCCTCCTCATCCTCGAGAAAGATTCGTCCTTCGGGGAGCTGGCCGGGTCCATTACGACGGGGCTCGTCCTCCTGGCCGTCTATGCCGCTTTCTTCTTTGTCCTCTCCCGGGCCGGACGACGGGGCAAGGCCTTCGGCTGGGCCCTTATCGCCGCCCTGGCCCTGCTCGATCCGGCCCGCCACAACCGGGGCATCAATCCGACCGTCCCGGCCTCCTTCTTCCACGCCTCGCCGATCCTGGCCGACATGAATCCCCCCGTCTCCGTTTACCGCGCCGAGGACTATTTCCTCGACCGCCGCGAGAAGAGCGCCAGCAACGTCCATTTCCTGGCCTATTACCGCGACACGTTGTATCCCTTGAGCGCCATGCCCGACGGCGTCCGCTATGTCTTCGACTTCGATTTCTACGGCACCTATCCGAAGGCTTACAAGGAACTCGTGCGCGAGGTCAGGAAGCTGCCCGCGGAAAGCCAGCTCAAGGTCCTACATTATCTCGGCTGCCGTTATTTCATCAGCGACATGCCGATGTTTTCCAAGGAAACGGCCCGTAAAATCGAGGTCGAAGGCTTCCCGGTCTATATCGAGGACCTTGGGAGCCGCGCAGCGGCGCCCTATGTCGTCTTCTCCGCCGTCCGGATCGCCGATCCCGAAGACGGGCTCAAGAGGTTCGCCGATCCGACGTTCGATCCGCACAAGGAAATTCTCGTGACCCAGGATGCCGGCTTGCTCGGAGGGCCGGAGGCGCCAGGTCCCGGCCCGGCGAATGGATCATCCGTAGCGGTCCGCGAGGAAAGCCAGGGACGAGGACGCTATTCCATGAACCTGGCCGGGCCCGGGATCGCCGTCTTCCCCGGGAATTACGCCCGCGGCTGGCGGGCCTGGATCGACGGCCAACGCGCGCGCGTCTTCGCCGCCAACCTCTTCGCGAAAGGTGTGGCCGTGCCCGCCGGAGCGCGCGAGGTCGTCCTGCGCTATCTTCCCGCGAGCTTCGTCTGGGGGGCGGCCGTGAGCCTGGTCACGGCCCTGCTCATGCTGGCGTCCTTCATCTTCGGCCGGCGCCGCTCCGGAAGAAAGCCCCTCCGCTCCGCCACCTGACATCGTCCGGGTCTCCCGGCGCCCGGATCAACGACGCGGACCTGGAACGCCCGGCTGCTCCTCGGGAATCCCCGCGAACGCCTCCCACTCGCGATAGTGCGCGGCGACGATCCTCGACCAGCGGATCATTTCCCGTTCTCGGCTCTCGACGAACTTGCGGCCATAGGGAGGCGCCCCGGCCAGGTTCCGTGCGTCATCGGGATCCGTCCGATTGTCGAAGACCTCCGTCGGCTTTTGGCCGAAGTGATAGATCGTCTTGACCGGCCCTTCCTTGACGGCCAGGCAGGCTTTGCCGCCGTAGTTCGAGAAGAACAGCTTCCGGTCGTCGGGGACGGGCCCGAGGAGGCTCCGGCCGAGGAAATGCCCACGTTCGAGCCGCAGGCCGAGGACGTCGCATACGGTTGGGATGACGTCCAGGACCGAGCGCTCCCCCTCGATCACGCCGGACCTCGGGAAGACGGAGGGGCCGTACAGGATCATCAGCGGGCGGATGGCCTCCTCCCAGAGGACCTGGTCGTGCTGGAAACGGCCGTGCTCCCCGAAGGCCTCGCCGTGGTCGCCGGCGATGATGAACAGCGTCTTGTCCAGCAGTCCCCTCCTCGCGAATCCCTCCATCAGCCGTCGGATGAAATCGTCGGTGTAGCGGACGGCGTTCAAGTACAGGTTGTGGAGGGGGTCCGAAAGGCCGAAATCCCTGGAGGGAAAGTTCTGCGGCACGCCGTAATGATGATGGGTGCTGAGGGTCAGGAGGGTCAGGAAAAAGGGCGAGCCTTTCCGGCCGTCGACCCAGTCCAGGCTCGGGGCCAGCATCATTTTCTCTTCCCGGCCGAAATAGCTCGTTTCCTCGAAGCCGTCCTGGGGCATGTCGTCAAGGCCCTTGAAGACGTCGTAGCCGAGGTTTTCAATCAGCCGGTTCCGCCGCTCGAAATTGTTGGCTGTCTGGAAGAAGGCCGTTGCATAGCCTTGACCCTTGAGGATATGGGCCAGGCTCTTCGGCGGCAGGACGCCGGGCGAGGCCTCCCGGATCTTCATGTCCAGGCTGGGATAGCAGCCCGAGAGCAGCGCAACCAGGGCCTTGCTCGTATGGGGGACGACCGCGTAGGCGTGCCGGACGACCAGGCCCTTTTCCGCGAGCTCCTTGAGATACGGCGTCGTCCCCAGGCCGGGGACGTAAACGTCGCTGGCCTTCCAGCCGAGGGACTCGAAAATGATCAGGACGACGTTCAGGCGCGGCGCCGCCGGGTCGCGAATGATCTCCCAGGCGTCGTCGAAGCGCTCCTCGTCCGGGACGGTCTCCAGATCGATGCGATCGTTGGGCTTGGGGACGAGATCCCTGAGGCTCTCGAAAGCGGCGCAGCGCGCGGCCGGCGATCCGCCGCCGTCGCTGGCATAGATGAAGGCGCCGGTCGCGGCGGCGATGCCGAGGATGCCGAAAAGAGCCAGCGCCTTCTGCCGGTCGAGCGGCCGGCCGTCGTCCAGCCGGCGCCGGATCCCCTTCGATCTCAGGCCCAGCAGGACCCCCGCAATGAGCAGCGGCTGGGCCGCCACCCAGGCGATCCGTCCGGCTGTGGCCTCGCTCGAAATGACG
>Ga0153915_10001990_pt1 | contig 18785 bp, 14 predicted proteins | sample Opewatmetagenome_2_FD_107003 | JGI IMG/M metagenome (GOLD analysis project Ga0153915, IMG submission 107003) | Freshwater wetland microbial communities from Ohio, USA - Open water 3 Core 3 Depth 3 metaG | ecosystem: Environmental > Aquatic > Freshwater > Wetlands | place: USA: Ohio, Lake Erie...
AGGCGCTCGCCGACGGGACCTACGGCGGAGCCTCCTTCTCGCCGGCCCAGGCGGCCCGCCTGGCGGAGATCTTCCCCACCGGCGTCTGCGACTGGTCGAAGCCCGACGCCGGGCGCCCCTGGTGGCTGGGCCACCACGGCGGCCACGGAGACGAGGGCGAGGGCGAGGAAGACTGAAGGGGGCCCGTCGCGCTCGTCAGCCCCAGGCAACCGGCGGGGAGGGCTCAACGGCGAGTCCCGACGCCGGACTGCGGCTCGTCGCCATGCTCCACCGAGGCGAGCAGCGCCACAGCCGTCGCCGCGTCGGTCACGAGCGACGTGATGAACTTCGCTCGGAGCACGGCCCGGATTGCGGCGGTCTTCGTCCGTCCTCCTGCGACTGCGATCACCTCGGGGATGCGGCGCAGTTGCTTGGCGCTGATCGCGACGGCGCGATCCATGAGGTCTCCCGCGACGGTGCGACCCCCGTCGTCGACAAGGATGGCGCAGATCTCCGCTCGGACCCCCAGGCGTTTCAGGGCCTCGCGGGCGCTCTCGTTCATCGCGTTGCGGAGCTGTGAGTTGGGCGGATCCCACGAGCCGATCGCGAGGACAGCCTTCGTGAGGCGGTCGAAACGCCGGAACGCCTCCACGACGTGCGGCTGTCGGCGCAGCGCGGCCGCCGTCTCGGGCGTGTCCACCACCAGTGGTGCGTAGATGGGGAAGGACGGCCCCCCCGAGAGAGCCGCCACGCGGCGGATGATCTCCACGGAGTCCTCAGCCACGTCGATGTTGCCCGCCGCGCCCGTGAGCTGAACGACTGTGCACGGCGCCAGCCTTCGGAGCGCGGCGGTCATCGCGTCGAGGGTCCGTCCCCAACCGATGCCCAGCATGTCACCCTCCACGACGAGCTCGGTGAGCAGCCCGGCCGCGACCTCGCCCAGGTGAGAGCGCAGCGACTCTTCCGGCTCGTCGGAGGTCGCGACGGCGATCGCGTGGTGGAGTGAATACGCAGCCCGGAGTCGCTCCGAGAGGTCGGCATCGATTTGCGCTGGGAGGACGATCTCGACCCGGACGAGGCCGCTCTCGCGAGCGCGCTCGAGTATCCGGGCCACGCGGAACCGGGAGATCCGGAGCTCGTCGGCGATCTCGGTCTTCGCCTTGCCCTCGATGAAGTACCGGCGGGCAACCGTGGCGGCCAGGACGAGCTCACCGGGCTTGAGTTCAGTCTCGAGCAGTCGCGCCCTCCAGTTCGAATGCGCCGCCGTTTGCCCTTCCCGACGGATCTCGGCCGCGCCTCCGCTTCGCAATCGAGCCCCCCGGGCCGCGCTCGAGCACCACGAGCGGGCCCGAGCCCGTCGCGACATCCGGCGCGGCTCGGCGGGCCTCAGGAGGCAGCACCGACCACCTCCCTGTCGGCGGCCCACGCAAAGCGCCGCAGGTCGCCGGGCTGAAGGCTCGTCGGCCGGTACACGGTCCCGTCGCACGTACCATTGTGGAACACGACGACATCGTCGGCGAGCGCCAGGATCTCCTCCTCCTCGCTCGACACCACCAGCGCCGCCACGGCGGAATCTCTGACGAACGAGCGCACGATCTGCTGGATCTCCCGCTTGGCACCGATGTCGACACCCTTGGTCGGCTCGTCGAGCAGGAGCAGTCGCGGGCTCTGCAGCATCACGCGCGCGAAAAGCACCTTCTGCTGGTTGCCGCCCGAGAGATCGTCCATCGCGCCATCGAGGTCACCCCGGACATCGACCCTGGACAGGGACCGCCGGGCGTCCGCCGCCGCGCGGCGGAGCGAGAGCACCGCCATGCGCACATAGCGGGCGAGCACCGGGAGCGTCACGTTGGCGACCGGCGTCAGCTTCGGAACGAAGCCGTCCGCCTTGCGCTCTTCGGAGAGATAGGCGATGCCTGCGCGGATCGCAGCCTCGGGGCCGTGCGGCCGGTATGGCCGGCCGAATAGCTCGATGGTCCCTCCGGTCATCTTCTCGACACCGTAGAGCGTGCACAGCAGGTCCGTCCTGCCCGAGCCGACCAGCCCGTAGATGCCGAGGACCCGACCGGCGTGGGCGACGAGGCTGACGCCGCGAAGGGTCTCCGAGCGAAGCCCTCGGACCTCGAGGGCGGGCGGACGGACGCGCGCCTCGGTCGCCTTCCCGGCCCGCTCTTCCTGCGGCCGCGCTGGTGCGGCCGCCCCATGCGCCGGCCGGCCGTTGCCGGCGTCGCCCACGATGGCACCGATCACGTCCTCCCGCCGGACCTCCGAGATCCTGCCGGACAACAGGACGCAACCGTTCCGAAGAGCGGTGACACGATCGGCGACCGCGTAGACCTCGTCGACCTTGTGGTCGATGAGAAGGACGCCCACCCCGCGCTCGGCGGCGACGCGGCGGATGGTCTTCAGCAGGTCCTCGATCTGCGACACCTCCAGCGCACTGGTCGGCTCGTCGAGGAGCAGGAAGCGCGCGTTGCGGTGCAGCGCGGTGATGACCTCGATGAGCTGGCGCCGGGCGACGGTCAGCTCGCGCACCCTCTGGCCGGGAGGTATGTCGAGGCCAAACTCGTGAAGGAAGGCGGCGGTCTGGCGCTCCATCTCCGGGATGTCGAGCCGGAACCGCATCTTCCGGATCTCCCGGCCCAAGAAGAGGTTCTGCGCGACGGTCAGGTTGTCGACGACCGACAGCTCCTGGTGCACGCACGAGATCCCGCGCCCGATCGCGTCGTGCGGCGACCCGAGCTCGAGGCGCCGTCCGTCGAGCAGGAGCATCCCTGCGTCGGGACGGTCGGCGCCCGCCAGTACGCGTAGCAGCGTCGATTTCCCGGCGCCGTTGTGTCCGACGAGGCCGTGGACCTCGCCGGCCACGACCGAGAGCGTGACGTCGTCGAGCGCCTGTGTGTAACCGTAGCGCTTGCTGACATTGCGCGCTTCGAGCATCGAATGGGGCTCGCTCACGGCGTCTCCGGAGAAGGCGGACGCGCCGGCGGCCCACGGGGCCGCCGGCGTGCCGTGCCCGGATTATCCGACCTCGCCCGGCTTCGTGAACCCGCCGCGATACAGCTTGAGCGGCACGAGGATCTCGGGCGGCACATCCTTGCCGCCCTTCACGTACGCCTTGATGTTCTCGATGACCATCTGGCCGTACTTGGCAGGCTCCTGGGCCGCGCAGGCCACGTAGGGCCCCTTCATCTCCACGTCCGCGGCGCAGAAGGCGTAGAGCTTCACCTTGTCCTGAAGGCCGAGCTGCTGGATGGCGCGCAGCGCGCCGACCGCGCTGGGGCCGGTGTCCGCCCAAATCAGGTTGATGTCCGGGTGGCCCTGCAGCATGTCCGTCGTGACCCTGAGCGAGACGGCGGGATCGACCTTGGTGTTGACCTTGGCCACCATCTTGGCATTGGGGTTGCTCTTCATGACGTCGTTCCAGCCGCTATCGCGCTGTTCGGTCGGGATTTGCTCGGGGTCGCCGGCGATGCCGTAGACGAGCTTGGCGTTGGCGCCAAGGTCCTTCAGGGCCTCCCTGGCCATGAGCTTGCCGCCCTCGATCTGGTCGGCGCCGATGTACTGGACGATGTGGGCTCCCTGCTTGTCCATGTCGGGCTTCGAGACGATGACGTTCACGGTGAAGACCGGTATACGGGCGTCGTTGAACAGCTTCACGACTGCGGCCGCGGGTGCGGAGTCGACGCCGTTCAAGTAGGCGGCGCAGACCTTCTGCTCGATGAAAGCCTGGGCCTGCGCAAGCTGCCGCTCGTTGCTGTCCTCGGCAATCGCCACATTGATGTCGAAGCCGTTCGCCGGCGCCACCTTCTCGATGCTGCTCTTCATGGCGATGTAGTACGGGTTGACCGTGTTCGGCAGCATCGCGCCGATGACCGGTTTCGCCTTCTTGCAGCTCTCGGGGAGCTGCCTGGGCGCGGCGGCGCCGACCGCCGGAGCCGCCAGCATGGAGAGGACCGCGAGGGACACTCCGAATTCAACGAAGCGACGCGACATCGTACACCTCCTGGTTACGACTTCCTGGACCTCCGAGAACTCCTCCTTACTGCACGCGTGAAGCGAGTCCGCCTTCCTTCGCGCGGACGCTCCGCAGCCGGGGACTCATGCGGACCCTCCCGGTCGTTCGGGGGCCGAGACCTCCCGGTCCGGAGCGGGGCGGGGCGTCGCATCCGGCGGCGGCGCCTCGGCGCCCTCCGCACGCCCATGACGAAAGCCGGCGATGAACAGCCCCCACAGATTCCGACCCGCCATGGTCCGGCGGTAGGTGTCGGCCGAAACGGCGCCCAGGATTATCGCGCCGATGACCATGGGCTGCCAGTAGCTGCTGATGTTGAGCACGTTCATGCCATTGGAGACCGTGGCGATGAGGACGGCGCCGATGATCGTGCCCAGGATCGTGCCGACGCCGCCGAAGAGGCTCACCCCGCCAACGACGGCCGCCGCGATCGAGTAAAAGAGCTCGTTGCCGCTTCCCACGTACGGGAACCCGACCATGAGCCGAGAGGCAGTGATGAGCCCGCCGATGCCAGCGCAGAAGCCGCTCACGCCGTAGACGAAGAGGGTCGTCCGCGCCGTGTTGACACCGGCGAGGCGCGCGGCGCGCGGGTTGCCGCCGAATGCGTAGATGTGCACGCCGAGCCGCGTCCACTTGAGGGCCGCCGCCGCGATCAGCGCCGCGACGAGCAGGAGGACCACCGGTACCGGGACGCTTGCGATCTTTCCCCGCCCGAACCAGACGAAGCGCTCGTCCGCCGCGGTGATCGACACCCCCTTGGTGATGACCTGTGCCAGCGAGGCCACGACGCCCTGAACGCCGAAGGTGGCGATGAACGCCGGCAGGCCGACGTAGCGGACGAGCAACCCGTTCGCGATCCCGCACGTGAGGGCGATGCACAGCGCGAGGGCCACCGCGGCCTCCCACGGGAGGCCCCAGCTCATGAAGAGCGTGCCGAGCACGCCGCTCAGCGCCATGTTGGCAGCGGTCGAGAGGTCGATGCCGCCGGTGAGGAGGACGAAAGTCTGGCCGATCGCCAGGAACCCGATGACGGCACCGTTCAGAAGCAGCACCAGGGTGTTCGAGAACGTCCCGAACGTGGGCGACAGCAGAGCCATCCCCATGGCGACCACCACGAGGACCGCGAAGATGCCGGTCTCCTCGGGCAAACGGACCTTTCGTCGCGCGCTCATCCCGCCACCTCTCGGCAAGTGCTTGGCCCCTCTCGAACGCTGACGCTCCTCATCGTGTTCGGGTATCGAGCTCCTCGAGCCGGGCGACACCGCGGTAGCACTCGCGGAGCTCCGCCGCGCCCTGGCCCGGGCGCGGCTCTGCGGCGACGTGCAGCGGCGGCGCCCACGCCCGCGCGACCTCGCGGACGGAACGCCCGAGCAGGACCGCGCCTGCCTGGACCGCAGCGCCGGCGGCCGCCGTGTCGGTCAACGTGCTCGTGTGGACGGGCCTACCGGAGAGGTCGGCCAGGAGCTGCCGGTAGGCGGCGGACCGCGCGCCGCCGCCTGTGACGATCAGTCGCCCGTCGACCCTGGCGCCTGCAGCGGCGAGGGCGTCGAGGCCGTCGAGCAGGCCGCAGACGACGCCCTCGAAAGCCGCGCGGGCGATGGCCTCGCGCGTGACGTCGGACCCGAGCCCCGCGAGCGTGCCGCGGGCATCGGGGCGGTTCGGCGTCCGCTCCCCGTCGAGGTAGGGGACCAGGACCGGGCGGTTCGGTGCGGGGGGCGCGGCGAGTGCAAGCCGGGCCAGCTCGGCGTGGTCGACGCCGAGGAGCCGCGCGAAAGCGTCGGTGACCTTGGCGGCGTTCAGCGTGCACACGAGGGGGAGGAACCCCCCGGCGGCGTCACAGACCCCAGTCACCGCACCGCTCGGGTCGGCCGTCGGCGTCTCGCTGGAGGTGAAGACCGTGCCGGAGGTTCCAAGGGACATGATGACGTCTCCACGATCGGCTCCCAGCGCGAGCGCAGCCGGAGGCTGGTCGTTGCAGCCGGGCCCGACAGGCAAGCCGGCGCGGATCCCCAGCTCGTCGGCCGCCTTGGGCGTGACGCGCCCCGCGGCTTCGTCCGGCCCCACGACCACGGGAAGCTCCGGCAGCCACCCCGGACCACCGACCTCGGCGAGCAGGTCGGGCAGCCAGGCCGACTCGATGGCGGAGTAGTAACCGGTGCCAGAGGCGGCGGAGCGGTCGGTGCGGAACTGGCCGGTGAGCCGATACATGAGCCAGTCGGCCGGCAGGAGGACCGCCGCGATGCGGGCGAAGTTCGCCGGCTCGTGGCGGGCGACCCACAACAGCTTGGTGATGGTGAACGCGGCCGTCGGGACGCTGCCGGTGCGCCGCGCCCAGGACTCGCGGCCGACGCGCGCGACGAGCTCGGCCGCCTCGGGCGCCGAGGTCGTATCGTTCCAGAGCTTGGCCGGCCGGATCACCGCATGGTCCGAGTCCAGGGCGACGAGGCCGTGCCCTTGGCCGTCGACACTCAGCGCCGCGACGTCGGACATGGCGAGCTGGCGCGCCGCGTCGACGAGCGCGCTCCACCAGGCGTTCGGGTGCTGCTCGCTGACCGGCGGCGTCGTCACGGGATGGGGCGAGCGCGCCGCCGCGACCACCCGGCCGTCGTCCACGTCCCGCAGGACGATCACGCAGGACTGCGTCGACGAGTCGATGCCCGCCACGAGCGTCATTTCCGCTCACCCTCCGCTCGCGCGGGACCTGGCTCCCCAGACTCGGCGCTCCGACCCACCGCGCCGCCGGGGTGCGTGAACAGCACCTCGTCCCACCGGTACCCGCGAAGCTGCATCAACATGACCGCAAGGGCGTCGCCCCAGGCGGCCACGGCCAGGGTCGAGCCCATGGCGATGATGCCTGCCGGGTCGGCGTAGTCGGGCGCGGGAAGGGCCACCGTCAGGTCGCCCAGGGCGGCGAGCTCGGAGTCCTGCCGCGCGGTGAGCACGATCACGGCGGCGCCGCGCGCAGCGGCGCGCCGGGTGAACTCGTTCACCTCTCGCGACTGGCCACCCTTCGAGATGGCAATCAGCACGTCGTCGTGTGTGACCGCGCCGAGGCCGCCGTGGAGCCCCTCGGTCGGATGGAGGAACAGCGATGGTGACCCAGCGACTGAAAGCAGGTGCGCCATGCGCCGGGCGATCTCGCCCGAGGTTCCGACACCAGTGGGGATCACCTTCCCCTTGTGCGCGAGGACGATGCGCGCCGCGCAGACGAGCCGGTCGTCGATCACGGGCCCCAGCTCGGCAAGGAGCTTCTCCTCGCTGTGCACCTGCTCGCGCGCTGCGGCCAGGGCGCGACTCTCGGCTGGTGACAGCGGCGTCACGCTTGCGCTCATTTGAGCGCCCCCCTTGCTCAAGTGTGCATTTCATGTCGCCACCGCGCGTCTGTCAAGCTCAGACTGGAGCCGGGGCCTCCGTTTCATGAGGCGACACCGACGGGTGGCCGGTGCGGGTGCTGGGTGGCGAGACCAGTCCGGGTCAGACGCCGAGCCGTGCGCGCCGCTCCAGCTCGGCGTCGGTCTGGACGGTGGAGAGCACGTGGTTGGGAAGCGGCAGCACGCGCTCATGCACCGTGTCCACGATCCACTCCTTCTGCGGGAAGAAGAGCTCCTCCATCTCGGCGGCGGGCGTGATCCAGTTGCGGCTGCCTACCACCGCGACGGGCGCGTCCAGCCAGTCGAAGGCGAAATGGCCGACGTGGGACGCCACCGTGTGCAGGAACGAGCCGCGCTCGCAGGCGTCGCTGGCGAGCACCAGACGACCCGTCTTTCTCACCGATTCGAGCAGGACGCCGTAGCGGAGCGGCGTGATGAAGCGCAGGTCGATGACCTCGGTGGAGACGCCGTAGCGTTCCTCGAGGACCGCGGCCGCGTCCAGCGCCCGGTACAGTGTGGCGCCCAGGGTCGCTATCGTGAGGTCCTTGCCCGGCTTCCGGACGACCGGCTCGCCCTCGAGCGTCTCGTAATAGCCCTCCGGCACGGGCTCGAAGCGCTCGCCCATGTCGTAGAGGAGCTGGCTCTCGAAGAAGACGACCGGGTCGGTACCTCGCAGCGCCAGGTTGAGCATTCCCTTGGCGTCGTGCGGCGTGGCCGGGAAGTAGGCCTTGAGGCCCGGGATGTGGGCGACCAGGGCGGTCCAGTCCTGGCTGTGCTGGGCCCCGTACTTGCTGCCCACGGAGACCCGTACGACCAGGGGCATCCGGAGCAGGCCTGCCGACATGGCCTGCCACTTCGACGCCTGGTTGAAGAGCTCGTCCCCGGCCCGGCCCATGAAGTCGCAATACATCAGCTCGACCACCGCGCGGCCACCCGAAAGCGCGTACCCGACCCCGGAGCCGACGATGGCGCCCTCGGAGATGGGGCTGTTGAACAGGCGGTGGTATGGGAGTGCCTCGGTGAGGCCGCGGTAGACGGCGAAGGCGCCGCCCCAGTCGCGATTCTCCTCGCCCCATGCTGCCATCGTCGGATCGATGGAGAAGCGGTGGAGCAGCGCCTCGAAGAGGCCGTCGCGCAGCTGGAACAGCTTGCTCTTGGGGACGGGTTTGCCCCCGGCGTCGAGGGCGAAGCGTGCCTTTCCGGTCAGCGCCTTGACCCGTGAGTTCTGGGCCAGGTCCTGCGAGAGCTCGGGTGCGCGATCGTCGAGCTTCTCCAAGATCCCGTTGGAGAGCATGACCGACTCGATGAACGCCCCGTCCACGCGGCTCGAGGCGGCATCGCCGGTGACGAGCCGGACCACGGCCGCGAGCCGCGCACGCACGGCGGCGCGGGCGGCGTCGAGCTCGGACTGCAAGGCCGCGCGGTTCTCGACCAGGTACGCACCGTAGCGCTGGATGGAATCCGCGCTCTGCCAGAGATCGACCTCTTCCCGGGAGCGGTAGCTCGACGCATCCGAGGGCGAGTGGCCCGAGACCCGGTACGTGACCACGTCCAGCAGCGCCGGGCCGCGGCCCTCGACGAGCACTCTCTTCTTCCGATCGACCGCGTCGGCGACGGCCAGGGGGTTGTAGCCGTCCACGCGCTCGGCGTGCATCGCCTCGGGGTTCACTCCGGCGCCCACGCGCGCAAGCACCTGGTACCCCATCGTCTCGCCCTGGGTCTGGCCGCCCATGCCGTAGAAGTTGTTGAAGAAGGTGAAGAGGATGGGCGGCGCACCGCCCACGTCCTTCGGCCACAGCGTGCGGTACTGGTCCATGGCCGCGAGGGAAATGGCCTCCCAGACCGGGCCACAGCCCAAAGAGGCGTCTCCGATGTTGGCGACGACGATGCCCGGCTGCCGGTTGATCCGCTTGAAGAGCGCCGCCCCCGTCGCGATGTCGGCGGATCCGCCCACGATGGCGTTGTTCGGCATGGAACCGAAGGGCGAGAAGAACGCGTGCATCGAACCGCCCAGCCCGCGGTTGAATCCGTCGCGCCGCGCGAATATCTCCGCGAGCGTGCCGTAGAGGATGAAGGAGACGGCAAGATCGCTCATCCCGGAGTGCGCCACGCGCTCGGCCGCCCGCAAGATCTCGCCATCCAGGTAGGCCTCCATGACGCCCTGGAGTGCCTTCTCGTCCAGCTTTCGCGCCGCCGCCAGGCACTTGGCCAGGATCTCGCCGTGGCTGCGGTGGGAGCCGAAGACCAGGTCGTGCGGGTCGAGGTTGGCGCACTGCCCCACCGCGGCGGCCTCCTGCCCGATGGAGAGGTGGGCGGGCCCCTTGTGGCTGTACGAGATCCCCTCCCAGACCCCCCGGGTCTTGAATGCGTCGAGCATGGACTCGAACTCGCGAATCGTGACCATGTCGATCCAGATGCGCTTCAGGCCCTCCGCGCCGAACCGGGCCACCTCGGCGCGGAAGTCCGGCCGGTACTGATTGAGCGGGATGCCGGGGATCTCCAGCACACCGGGGCGCCGAACTTCGTCCGGATTCACGATCAGTTGCTTGGGCATGGTCGGCTCACTTCACGAGCAGAAGGTCGAGGTCGGCGATGGTGTCGGCGAAAGCCTTGAGGATGCGGGAGGCAGGCACTCCGTCGATGATCTGGTGGTCCACGGTGAGCGAGAGCCCCATCCTCTGCTCCACCGTCGGCGCGCCGTCGGTCCCGACCGCGACCCGCGGGGTGATGGCGCAGACGCCCAGGATCCCGACCTGGGGCGTGTTGAGCACGGGCGTGAAGCTCTCGACCCCGAAGGATCCCAGGTTGCTGACGGTGAAGGTCGCGCCAGCCAGCTCGTCGGGGTGGACGGTGCCGCCCAGGCAGGCCGATGCCAGTCGCTTCGCCTCGGTCGACAGCTGGACCAGCGAGAGCTGGTCGGCGTTCCGGATGACCGGGACCATCAGGCCTCGGGGCGTGTCCACCGCCAGCCCCAGGTGGACGCGCTCGAAGGTCCGGAGCACGCCGTCCACCAGGTGCGCGTTGAGCGTGGGGAAGCGCGGCACGACCCGGCACACCGCGTACAGGACGAGGTCGCCGATGGTGATGGACGAGAGACCCAGGGATGGTTCGCTGCCCTTCAGGCGCGCGCGGAGCGCCACGATGCGCCCCGCCGGCGCAGAGCCGTTGAAGGTGAGCTGGGCCGTGGTGGCGAGCGAGGCGCGCATGCGTTCGGCGATGAGCTTGCGTATGCCGCGCACCGGCACCTCCGCGCGGTCCCCCTCCCCGGCCGGAACCCCGCGCGCCGCGGCGGGCGTGGGACTGTCCACCGCGAGCACGCGACGGGCCACGGGGGCGGCGCCTGCCGCCCGGGCCGCCGCGACGTCGCGCTCGATGACGCGTCCGCCTGGGCCTGTCCCCACGAGCTCGGCCACGGAGATCCCCTTCTCGGCCGCGAGGCGGCGCGCACGGGGCGACAGCGGACGCATAGCGCGGGCGCTCGGTCCGCCGCGGCTGCGGACCTCTTCCGGCGACGGCATCGCGGACGCCGCCGACGCTGCGCCTCCCTCTCGCACCACCGCGGGCCTGGTGCCGGGAAGATCGGAACCCGGAACGGCGGACGTCCAGTCCTCTCCCCGCGCGCCGATCACGGCGATCGGGGCCATCACCGGGACGTCATCACCTGCCTGCCGCAGGATCTTGAGGAGGACTCCGTCCGCGCCGGCGCTCACCTCGAACGTGGCCTTGTCGGTCTCGACCTCGCAGACCACGTCGCCCGCCTTGACCGGCTGCCCCTCGGCCGCGCGCCACCCCACGATGAGGCACGACTCGACCGTGTTTCCCTGCTGCGGCATCACCAGCACGTGAGCCACTCGTGACCTCCCCGCTCCTGCAGGACCAATGGCCAGGGCTCGGCGGCGGCCCGAAAGCCTGGACCGGTCGCCGGGCATGTCGCTCTGGGAAGACTTCTGGCGTTGACTTTCCCCAGCGCCTCGCCCATCTTGTCGTTGAACATTTGTTCTGGCAAGAACTTTCATGCACGAGCCGAGATCCAGACGCGCCGAGGTCGCTTATGAGGCGCGTCTGCTGTACCGGGTGGCCCGGGCCTACTACGAGGACGACCTCACCCAGGAGGAGATCGCCGACCGATTCGGCCTGTCTCGAGTGAAGGTCTGCAGGCTGCTCAGCCGCGCCCGCGAGGCGGGGATCGTGCGAATCTCGGTGCGCCTGCCCGGCTCCGGATGCGGAGACCTGGAACGCGCCCTCGAGCGCCGCTTCGGCCTCCGCGAGGCGGTCATCGCGCCCCGCTCCCCTCGCCTGTCGACCCTCGATCGCATCGGTGCCGCCGCAGCCTCGCTGTTCGCGCGCACGGTCCGCGGCAGCGAGACGATCGGACTCACCTGGGGGAACTCGCTCCGGGCGTTCGTCGAGAGCCTTCCCCGGCTGGAATTGCCCGATGTTCGGATCGTCCAGATCATCGGCGGGCTCGGTAGCGTCGACGCCGGAGTGAACGGCGCCGAGTTGACCCGCCGCCTGGCAGAGCGTTGCGGCGCCCGCCCACGGATCATCCAGGCGCCGGGCATCGTCGCGTCCAGGGAGGTCAAGGCTGCCCTGCTGGCCGATCCACAGGTGGCGGAGGCGATCGACCTCGGCACGCGCGCCGACCTTGCCATCGTGGGCATCGGCGCTCCGGAGCAGACCCCCGCGCTGCTCGGCCCCGGCGCGCTGCTCCAGCGCGGGGAGCTGGACGCGCTGCTGGGCCGGGGCGCGGTGGGGGACATCGCGTTCCGCCACTTCGACGCAGAGGGGCGCTACCTCGAGACCGACCTCGACGAGAGGGTCGTGGGCCTGGACGCCCGGGCGCTGGCCGCCATCCCCAAGCGCATCGGCGTGGCCGGCGGACCCGAGAAGACCGCCGCGATCGGGGCGGCGCTGAAGGGCCGCCTCGTGGACGTGCTCGTCACGGACGAGGACACGGCCGTCTCGTTGATGGCGGGGAACCCATGACGGAGATGCGCGCGGGCCGATGCGCCGTGGCAGGGCCGCGTCCAGCGAGGCGAGGAGTCAGGTCTCTCCGCCGCCCGCGGCAGCCTCCGGTGGATAGACCTTCTCCGGTGGGGACCGGCGGGTGGGCCGCTGGATGAGCTCGATGGTGGTTCCGAGATCGTTCTCGGTATCGAGATACGCGTAGTGCCCATCGCCGTCGGCGCCGAACCCGGCCCCGTCCATGGTGACCCGGTACCCTGCTAGCCGGGCCTCCCGGATGGCGGAGGCCATGTCGTCGACCAGGACCCCCAGGTGGTGGACGCCGAAGCCGTGCGCTCGGGTGAACTCCGCGTAGACGGTGTCGCCCCGCTTCTGCTCGATGAGCTCGAGCCGCGTGGGACCCACGTTTGCGAGCGCCACGCGCATGGCGTAGTCGGCCGGCTCGCCGTTGCGGGTCATCTGGCGGACGAAGGGCCGCTCGTAGGTGTAGAAGTGCCAGGGCCCAATCCCGAACTGGGTCCAGTACCGCTCCACCGTCAGCTCGAGATCCGCCACGACCAGGGCGACTTGCGCGACGCCCTTGCCCAGGAACGGGAGCTTCCCCTTCGTCTCCGCCATTGCAGCCTCCTCAGCCGGCGAAACCGGCGACCCGCTTCAGCTCGTCCTCGGCCGCCTTGCACCACTTGCCGCCGTCGAGCTTGGCCGCCACGGTCGGAAGCGTGACGGCCAAGGCTTTCAGCGGGATCAGGCCGACGTCCTTGAGCCACGGGTAGACCATGATCTTCCCCGCCAGCGAGCGATTCTCGAGGGCCGCGATCCCGGCCTCGGCGCCGCGCATGCCGCTGATGGCGTCGACCGAGACGTCGGTGTCCAGGTCGCCGCTCACCACCTTGCCGAGCACGCTCTTCATGTCCTCGATGGTCGAGCCGCTGGTGCCGAACATGAACACCCGCCGGGCGACGTAGGTATCGAGGTCGAGCTCATGCTTCACGTTCGCAGGGATGCCGGCGAAGATATTGATGATGGCGCGGTCCGCCGCGTCCTGGATGGCGCTCGCCACCAGCGCGCCCGCCGGCGCCATCAGCGCGGTGTAGCTGAAGGGCCCGCCGGCCTTCGCCTTCTGCGTGTTCACCAGCCTGAGGGGGACCTTCCGAGCGGCGGCCAGGGGGGTCGCCTTGGCGGAGAGGGCGGCCAGGCGGCTGTCGTCCCTGTCGGTCCCGATCACCGAGACGCCGGCGATGCCCGCGGAAATCGCGCGCAGCACGTGCATCTGCCCCATGGCGCCGCCGGCGCCGATGACCGCCACCGTCTCCCCCTGGCGCAGCTCGCCGGTGCGGGGGATGTGCCGGTACGAGACGGCGCAGTCGGAGCCGGTGGTGCCGGTCCACCGCGTGAGGCCGTAGTGGACACGGCCCACGCCGACGTTCACCGGCGCGCCCACGCGCTTCCCGCCGAGCACCAGGTTGAAGATCCCCCGAGCGGCGAGCTTGTCGTTGAGGACCTCGATCACCGCCTTCTTCGCCCCGAAGTACACGATGTCGTCGAAGGCCTCGTCGGGCAGGTTGGCGGGTTCCGTGGTCGTGGCGGCGGAGAGGCCGGCTGCCGCGAGGGCCTGGGCCTGGGCCGGGCCGGCGCAGATGGCGGTGACGCTTGCCGGCCGGGCCGCGGCCAGCGCGGTCAGGCCGCCCAGCATCGCGCCGGCGTCCGCGACCACCAGGAGCCGCCCGCCGGGCTTGGGACCCTGCCGCTCGACGTTGACGTAGCTGTCCTCGACGCAGGACCAGGGCTCGACCAGGGCGATGGCGCTCGCGGAGCGGTGATCCGGCGCGGGGAGAAGGAACCGCTCGCCGTCCGCGTCGATGATGACCCGCTCGTCCATGAGCACGTACTCCTGCAGGCCGCCCTCGAAGTTGTAGCCGAAGGCGGCATTGGAGGCGGAGGTGCGCAGGGCCCGGTAGTCGGTCTGCACCAGCACGCGCTCGCCGACCTCGTGGCGGGTGACCTTGTCGCCCACGGCGACGATGCGCGCCGCCACCTCGTGCCCGGGCACGGTGGGCTTGCCGCCCGGCACGTAGCTCGGGATCTCCCGCAGCACGTCGGCGGCGAGGCCGGTCTGGATCTCGCTCTTCCGGGCGTGCTGGTCGAACTGCTTGAGCAGCTTCATGTCCGAGAAGCACAGGCCGACGCACTCGATGCGGGCCAGGACCTGCGTCGGGCCGGGCCGGTCCACCGGCTTGGCGGTGGTCAGGGCCAGCTTGCCGGGACCGACGAGCTGGAGGGCGTACTGTGTGGAGGGGAGGGAGGGGCTGGTCATGGTCGTCGCTTCCGATCCCGAGGCTGGAGATGGCTTAACGGCGAGCAGGGGGTTCCGCGGCGGTCACTTGAGCATCTCCTGCCCCCCGGTCACCGGTACCGCCTGGCCGGTCTCGTACTCCTGCTCGATGAGGTAGAAGACCGCGCGCATCACGTCGGTGCCGCGACAGCCGCGCTTCATCGGGACCTTGGCCTCGTAGAAGCGCTTCACGTCCTCGATGGTCCTGGCGCCCGGCACCTTGCCGGTGCCCAGGTACTGCGCGAAGAGGCCGTTCTTCGGGTCCGACCACAGCGGGCCCTCGAAGAAGTTGCCCGGGCAGATGGAGTTGACCTTGATCCCGTCCTCGACCAGCTCGAGGGCGAAGCTCTGGGTGAGCCCGATCCCCCCGAACTTGGAGCCGGCGTAGGCGCTGTTCCGGTTGGAGCCGGCCAGCCCCGACTTGGAGTTGATCTGGATGATGTCCGAGCGGTACTCGGGCCGTGCAGCGTGCTGCCGGGCCAGCACCGGGGCAGCGTGCTGCACACACAGGAAGTAACCCTTGTAGTTGACGGCGGTGACGAAGTCGAACTCCTTCTCGCTCTGCGTCTTCACCGACCCCGCCTTGAGGACGCCGGCGTTGGAGATGAACACGTCGAAGCCGCCGTAGGTGCGTACCACCTGCTGGATCATCGCCGCCACCGAGCCCCCGTCGGAGACGTCCACCGCAGCGCTCATGGCGCGCCCCGTGCCGACCTGGCTCGCCAGGTCCCGGGCGGCGGCCTGCGCGCCCGCCAGGTTCATGTCCGCCAGCACGGCTACTCCGCCCTCGGCGGCGAACTGGTTGGCGATCTCCAGGCCGAAACCCTGGGCAGCGCCGGTCACGACGGCAATGCGTCCGGCCATGCGCCCCGCCTTGCCGGACCGGGCGATCTGCTTGCGGTAGGCCTCGACCTCCCAGTTCTCGATGAAGCGGCGGTGGCCCTCGCTCAGCGCTTGCACGCCCCCGAGCCGCACCGCGCCGGTCATGACGCGGATGGCGTCGAGATAGACCAGGCGGCAATTGGCCGCGCCGGCCACGTCGTCGCCGGCGCAGAAGACCCCCACCCCGGGGACGATGACCTGCTTGGGCGGGAAGCCGGTCCGAGCGCGGTGGTCGGCCACCGCAGCGCGCAGGCGGCCGAGCAGCGCGGCGTCGCCCTCGCCGTCCACGGCCTCGAACCACAGCGGGAACGAGTTGCAGTAGACGATCTGGTCCGGCGAGAGGGGACCTCCGGCGGTGGCAGCGCGGGCGGCGGCGGAGGCGGCGAAGGCCAACGCCTCCTCGCCGTCCTCGAGCGCGACCACCGGCAGGGTGGGGCCCTCGGCCAGCAGTCCGCGCAGGGTCGGGGCGATGACGAGCGCCTGGGCGGCGGCGTCGGCGCGGCGCGAGGCCGCGCTCGTCGTCCAGGGCGCCGGCGGCGCGGCGGCGAGGCGCCGAGAGACCGCTTCCAGCAGCCAGTCGGCGTTCCCGCGCACGAGCTCGGGCGCGTCGCCGGCGACGATGATGCCGTGGTTCGCCATGAGAACCGCGCGGGGGGCGCGGCCGTGCCTCCCCTGGTGGGTGGCGAGGCCCGCGCGGAGCGCCTGGGCCAGCGCGAAGCCCGGGTCGACGAACGGCACCCAGAGCACCTCGTCCCCGAAGAGCTCCCGGGCGATGGCCTCTCCGCCAAGGCAGCACGTCAGGGCGTTGGCCACGGTTGCGTGGCCGTGCACGACGAAGCGGCCGGGCACGAGGTGGTGCAGCAGGGCCTCCACCGACGGACGCTGGTTGCGCTCCGGCTCGAGCCGAGCCGCGTAGAGGGACTGCTTGTAGGCCGCCTCGCGGGGCTCGCGCTCGGCCGGCAGCCTGGCGTTCGCGAGGGCCTCGAGGCGCAGGCGGTCCATGGCGACGAAGCCCTCGCGGTCGATGGTCGCCAGGGCCGAGCCGCTCCCCTTCACGAGCAGCTTTTCGCCGACCTTGACCGAGGTGTTGCCGCCGCCCGCCAGCACCATCTCGGGGTCGGACCCGAAGTAGCGCGAGAGCAGCACCAGCTGGTCGAAGGGGTCGGCGTCGTCGGCGAAGGAGGGCCAGGGGAGCGTCGAGGTCATGGTGTCCAGGGGTTTGGTGTCCAGGCTGCAGGTCCTGCTCCGCGGCCGCGTGGGCCGATCAGCGGCTCCGGAAGGCCGCGATCACCGCCTCGCCGAGGGCGGCGAAGGCGGCGATGCGGGATTCCGCGTCGGGGTAGGTGGGGTCGAGCACGCCCTCCGCGGTCACGAAACCGCTCTCCCCGTGGGCCGCCAGGTACTGGTGGGCGGCGGCGACGCAGGCCCCCTCCCAGAAGATGGGCAGAAGCTCCGCGGGGATGGGCGCGCCCTTGGCCGAGGGCATGATGGGCAGGAGGTCGAGCGTGTTGTGCTCGGTGCCGGCGGTGACGACGAGCCCGCTCCCGCGCACCGTCTTCACGTAGTCGATGAGCAACGCCGGCGCGTTCCGGTTGGGGATGAACTCCGTGGCCCAGATCCCCAGGCTCTTCAGGCTGGCGACGAGATCGGCCGGCGTGGCCTCGAACTGGCCGAGCGGGTTCGCGCCGTCCGCCAGCACCGGGTAACAGGGGATGCCACCGAGCTCCAGGGCCAGGGTCCTGGCCTGGTCGAAGTCGATGTAGCCCTCGGGGACGAAGCCGGGCTTGCCGGCCTTCATGAGGTGGTTGCGCACCTCGTTCTGCGAACCGACCGCGTCGTTCGCGTCCTCGAGCTTGCAGGGCCCGCCGAGCAGCGCCGGTAGCCGGGCCAGGCGCTCCGCGGCCGGGATGGCCGCGAACAGCGCCTCCTGGATGGCCTGGGCGACGTGGCGCTCCTGGAGGACCACCGTCGAACGCGGGCTGCCGTGCCGCTTCACCAGCGCGTCGACGATGGCGTCGTCGCTGAGATCGATCGGGCAGCCCCGCCCGGCCAGGGTGGCCACGCAGCGCCGGATCATCTCGGCGATGCGCGCGCCGTCGCGGGCCCGGACGCCCCCCATGATCGCGGCCGCCCCGGGCGAGAGCGGGTCGAAGCGGCTGATGCCCTTCCCGCACAGGTAGATCTTGCCGGGGTTGGCAGGGTCGTTGACCTTCACGCCCTGCCGGGCAAGCGCCTCGTCGCGGCACATCATCTCGAGCCCGAACAGGGGGAAGACGCCGGCCGCCTGGCAGCGGGTGGCGAACTCCGCATACACCGCAAAATCGTAGTAGTTGCTGGTTCCGAGGAGGACGCAGCCCTGGGCGCTCGCCAGTTCGACGGCGCGCGCCACGGTGGTGAAGGCCGAGAAGTTGGGCGGCAGGTGGACGTGGGCGTTGAACACGGCCGGCGGCCGGCGCCCGGCCTCCGGCCTGGCCTCCTTTCGGAGCTGGGCGGGGGAGCGGAGGGCCCTCAGGGTGGCGAGCGCGGTGGTCATGGGTCGAGTGGCAACTCGCATGCGGTCACCGTCGCTCTAGGTGGGTTGCCGTCACGACATGGCACATGGCAGACACCAGAGTACTCCGGCCACGACGTCGAGGCGCGCTCAACGTCCCGGCTCGAACTCGGGATGCTGCGGCAAGCCGTCCAGGATCTCGTACCACTCCGCCTTCGAGGCCGCGTGGATGTGGGCGGTTGGCTTCGCCTCGATCTTCGACTCCAGGGTGCCGATGCGCAGGCGCACGACGTCCGGACTTGCGTCGCGCCTGCTGTAGATGGGAGAGCCACATACCGAGCAGAAGTACCGCCGCTTCCCCGGCGACGACTCGTAGCCGCGCAGCGCGCCATGCCCGGTGACGACGCGAAACGCTGCGGCCTTCACGGGCGCATTCGCCGCGAACGCCGAGCCCTGCGCTTTCCTGCACATCGAGCAGTGACAGAGTACGATGGGGCCGAGCTCGCCATCGATCTCGTAGCGGATCGCCCCACAGAGGCAGCTCCCTCGAAGCATCGGTCATCTCCTCGGGTCCGGAGTACTGGATGCTTGCGTCGCCAGCTCATTGAACACCTGGAGCGAGCCTCGGATGGCGGCGGGGTCGATGCCCCGGACGATGAAGACGAGGCGCGAGCGTCGGTCCGAAGTCGGCCAGGCCTCGAGGTGGAACGGCGGGTGGACGAGGTGCTGGACCCCGTTGACGCAGACCGG